>Ga0118677_10000608_pt3 | contig 54816 bp, 58 predicted proteins | sample AliMusrvi5mmetaG_FD_86154 | JGI IMG/M metagenome (GOLD analysis project Ga0118677, IMG submission 86154)
GTGAGTCATGGAGGGTCTTTGCCCCATTTCAGATGATTCCGTTGACAAACGCGATTACCATTCAGGATGGGACAAACACTCTGATCGTTGTCCCAGGATTGAAGATTCAGGAAGAACGGAAGTCCGAACAAGGCGGCGGACACGTACGGTGAACCCTGGCGGGTTCACCTCCGGTCACCGCCAGCGTTCGGCTAATAAGAAAATGAATATTCCGAAATTCAAGAAGATGATGTGGATTGTAAACGGGCTGTTAACCGTTATTCTCTTAGCAATCATCATCTCGCTATGGATACAACAGCGAATGACCTTCGATCATACACTTACGAACGTTGCGGCGGCCATTGAACGTTATGAGAAAGCAAATGGTGTGCTTCCCCGTTCGCTATCAGATTTGGGGGATAAACGATTAACCTCATATCGAGGTAATCCAATCGTGCTGGAGTATCAGGGAACGAATCATTTCACTTTATCGGTAGTGGCTGGTTTTGAGTGCCCGCTGACAGGATGGCCGAATTGAAATGAGTGGGTTCTCCAATACCGGGGATTTTAATAAATATATTCGGAGTATTGCGGAAGAGGTCCGAACCAAAAAATCGATTAATATCGAACCAACTTCTCCAAGCGACGTCGCTACACGCGCCGCGCCAGAGAAGTGACGTTCGGCCCATGAAAGATAATTTGACCCACGGGATGTCAATACATACACTGTAAGTACATGAATGGCATTCAGTTCAAATGGGATGAAAATAAGAACCGCAAGAACATGCGGGAGCATGGAGTCTCGTTCGAGGAAGCCCAGACAGTCTTCTTGGATGAAAACGCAATTCGGTTCTTCGATCCCGATCATTCGGGAGAGGAAGATCGATTCATCATGCTCGGTGTAAGTTTTAAACTCAGGGTGCTGGTCGTCTGCCACTGTTACCGAGAAAATGACGAGGTGATCAGGTTGATTTCCGCCAGGAAGGCAGACAAAGATGAATGCAAAGATTACGAGAGGTGACCGATGAAAGCGCATTATGATTTTTCGAAAATGAAAGGGGTTAAAAACCCTTACATCAAACAGCTCAAACAACCCATTACCATCCGCCTGGATAAGTTGACGGTTGCCTATTTCAAAAACCTTGCCGCCGAATTGGGAATGCCGTACCAGAATCTGATCAATCTTTACCTCCGAGACTGTGCGACTGAACATCGCAAGTTGGCACTGAAGTGGGCATCATAGATTTGCCGAATCAACCGGCGCACGTGACGGGCAAGCCCGCGCCTGATCGGTAACGTTCGGCAAAAAACAAAAATGAAAAGGAAGCACATCATGACAAGAATGCTCGCATTGATGATATTGATCGGAAGTCTCTTTGCTGCCACATCGGTAATATCGCAAGAGGCAACATCTGTTGAAACAAATGCAGTCGGACGATATATGGCGTGTGAAAACCACCAAGGTGGCAACTTCTACTGGGTTGACACGACATGTGGGAAATTATGGTGTGCTGAATTTGGAAAAGAGAGCAATGACTGGAAGTATTTGGGTCAGGTGAAAGATGCAAAAGCAGGCATTGTCGGCACCTATATCCCGTTTTTCAATAAAAGTGGTGGTGGTCTTTTCATGCTCAACACCTCAACTGGCGAAGGCTGGTGGACGAATGGCAAAGATTGGAAGCCATTGGGGAAACCATCAGGCAAATGAACCCGAACCAGCCATTGGACGCGACTCGCTAAACGCTCGCGCCTCAATGATCACGTTCGGATTGAAAATGAGATGAATAATCCGGAAAAGAATATTTCACGCGAAGACACGAAGGCGCGAAAGGGGAATTGAATTTCAAAACCTTTTTTTCGCGGACTTCGCGGCTTCGCGTGAGGAATTCTTAATCGGCATACACAGAAAAAATTGAAACAGATCCGAACCACGGCATTGTCCGTACTCGCTAAAGCTCGCCGGGCATGCCGATCGTTGGCAGAAGGTAAATGGGAATATGAAATACTGGACAAAAGAGTGGATAATTATATGCGGGAGCAGTCAATTTTGCCATTTTAATCATACAAATCCCGGCATCTTTATTATCGTGATATTTTGCGGCGGACTTTCTGGAATTATTGTACTGATGGATATCCGGCATTTGTTAAATTTGCCATATGATTTTCCGTTTTGGCTCAAATATTCCGTTGCAATGCTGTGGGCCGTCGGAATGCATATACAGAGCCGCTGGTTATGGAAACAACACGAGATGATTGTGAATGCCAACAATCAAATGCTCGGTACGGCTCCGCCTCCCGAGATTTGAACGTGTTGGCATGAATGGGAAACAGAGAAATGGAACAGAAGAATACCAAGCCGGACGATCCCGCCGCTGCGGGTAAGACGATCAATTGTTCCCGCCCGGAACCGCAGTCATGGGTTCGGGGACAGGTTGCGGAGATGGGGCAATTGAGCAGTCTTCCGGTCAAACCAGTCGCATGGATTCAGAGGGTTGTCGTTGTTTGCATGGTTGGATTCATGCTGTTCTCTCTTTTGGGAGGCATCGCGGTCCTTGCCAAGATCAGCGGACGCGGAACCGGGCATCTCTTTGCCGTGTGCTTCGGCCTTGCAATCCTTTCTATCGTGAGCACGTTTGTTACCGTCTGGCTTTGTCGCTGTCCGATATGCGACGCCAGACTCAAAAAGCACTGGGGCATGTGTTGTGAATGGACACCCGGAAAGAAGGGCGACAGATTGTTGCTTGAGTGCTCATCTTGTCGAGTCATGTGGGATGTAGGCAAATGGGGTGGTAGCTCAACAACACCGGGTTGATCAATCGGAATGAAGATGGAGCCAACAACACAATTCTGGCTATCGTCGCTCCGCTCCTCAGCCAGATTGTGAACGTTGGAGCAACAGAATATGAAGAAGAAATTGTTGCTTATCCCGCTACTAACTGGCCTGATATGCACTGGATGTGCAACAACGCTGGTTCGCGTAGTAGCAACTGAACACATAGATAAAGTTTACCCTGCTTGCAGGGGTGATATTTGGATGCTGCAGGGTTATTATGAGCATGACATTTCATTGGGATCTTGCATTGGCTATCCAGTGGTTGCTCTTGATCTAGTTGTGTCGGGTGTTGCTGATACTGTTTTTCTTCCATTTGACTATTACAGATGGAAGGAATACGAGAAGAAATATGGCGCTCAAAAACCAGCTCCAACAACGGCGCCCACCATACGCCGCTGACGCGTCGCTGGTGGCGCCGAACGTTGGGGCAGCAAGGAGCAGAATGAAAACGATAATTGCCTGTCTTCTACTGATAGTGTCGTCGGCTATCGCCGCCGATACAGTGGATCAGATCATCACCGACACCGGGTACTTCGTTTACACGGATGGTTCTTCGTTCTTCGCATTCCACAGAGGAGGGCGCTTTGAATCAGGGCCAATGGGCATGTCTGGCCGAACGATTGAGGGAACATGGACACAAGACAATGACGGACGATATGTGGTGAAAGGCAGATGGGGTTGGATCAACGGCATCTCTGTCACCAATGACTACAGAACCATGAGCATCTGGCTCTCGTACCCACGCGATCCGTCCACCAATGCCGTGTTGTTCTCCATGACGGTGACGAATCGCCCCATCACAGTTCACAAGGCGTATGCTCTCATAGACTCGTTGACAAAAGACAAAGACACGAAGCCCCAACAAGGCGCGGCACCGCTACCTTCGGCCCCGCGGACGGGGCCTTCGGAGGGTGCGCGCTGTCGTGTGCGCCCGGCATGGCGCACGACTTAATGGGTGAAAGTCCCATAACCACCTGACAGGAGGAAGGTTTAGCGAAGGACAAGAGCGTCGCCGCAAGGCGGGGTTTGAAGGAAGTCTGGAGCAAAGCGCTGGCCCGACGAACAGGAAGTGCATCAGAGGCAAAACGGTTGGATGAGGTGGCACGTCACACCAAAGTCCGAAGCCTGTACGGGAAGCCGGTTTGTAAATGCAACGGGCATAAGCGTGAAAGTCGTGTGTCTTACCCGGGGAGATCCCGACACGGGGACGTGGCGGGAAGTCAGCCGAAGGCGTAGTAGTTTGGAGAACGAGCCGGGGAACAGGAATGTTCCGTATAAACGAAGAGACCGGAGGACTCAGCCAGACGAAGGCCTGAACTTAAGTCAAGGGAAGGAAACTGGCATCGTGCGAACGGAGCATAGGGCAGATGATCCCCGGATGGGGAAGCTCGCGCCAAGGGGGCTGGACGGAATCCGGCTGGGTAGGCGATGAGCGCTCCGCGCCGTCCATGGGTGCCGGGAAAAGCCGACCCACAAGAGGATGCGCTACTTGAAAAGGTAGTAGCATCCGAAAACCTGCGCCGGGCATGGGCGCAGGTGAAGCGAAACAAGGGAGCGTCCGGAGTGGATGGTCGAGACATCGTGGAAACGGAAACGTTTCTACGGGAACATTGGCCTGACATCCGGAAGCAACTGCTGGCCGAAACCTATAAGCCCTATCCGGTACTGCGGGTACAGATTCCGAAACCGGGCGGGGGTGTGCGCAACTTGGGGATACCCACGGTGGTGGACAGGTTTATCCAGCAGGCCATCACGCAAGTCCTCGAACCCCTGTTCGACCCCGGATTTTCGGAGTCGAGCTTCGGATTCCGACCGGGACGCAAAGCCCATGATGCAGTGCGTCAGGCGCAGAAGTTCCAGGAGGAAGGGAAGCAATGGGTAGTAGATGTGGACTTGAAACAGTTCTTCGACGAGGTGGATCATGATGTACTCATGGCCCGGCTCGGACGGAAAGTTAAGGATAAGAGGCTGAAACGGCTGATCAATCGCTACCTGAAGGCGGGGGTGATGGTCGCGGGTACGATACACCCGACCGGAAAGGGAACCCCGCAGGGCGGGCCATTGTCGCCGTTGTTGTCGAATATCCTGCTTGATGATCTGGACAAGGAACTGGAAAGACGCGGACACAGTTTCTGCCGGTATGCGGACGATGCGAACATCTATGTGAGGACTAAACGGGCGGGGGAGCGGGTAATGAACTCGCTTGTCCGGTACGTGGAAGGCCCTCTAAAGCTCAAGGTTAATCAGGAGAAAAGCGCGGTAGCGCGCCCGTGGAAGCGAAGTTTTCTCGGGTTCACATTCCTGAAAATCTGGGGGCAGATGTGCATCAGCGTGGCGGAAAAGAGCTGGCAACGGTTCCGGGAGAAGGTGAAAGCCCTCTTCCGACCCGGGCGCGGCCAGAACCTGGAAAAGTTCATCAAGGACAAACTGAACCCGCTGCTGCGGGGATGGATGCAATACTTCGGAATCGGAGCAAGCAAGGAGCAACTCCAGCGACATGACTTCTGGATCAGGAGGCGATTGCGCGACCTGATCTGGCGACAATGGAAGACCCCGGCAACGCGGTTCAAGAAACTGCTGGAACTGGGGTGTCCGAAGTTATCGGCGCTGATAGCCAACTCCCGGCGAGGCCCGTGGTGGTGTGCAGGAACCCCTGCGTTGACGCAACATCTGAGTCCGGATTACTTCAGGCAAAAAGGTCTGTTGAGCCTGAGTTCGGATATGGTAACTTGTAAAACATAATTGACTTAGGAACCGCCGGATACGGAGCCGTACGTCCGGTGGTGTGAGAGCTGGGGGAGGGATATCCTTCCTCTGGCTACTCGATTCGGTTGATGAAATGAAAATGCACGAAAATCTCAATAAATTGATTCCAGGACTCCAGAAGTGGAACAATGGGGCTGGCATTGATCCGGCATCCTGGATCAATTGCTACGCCCGATATGACATGGCAATGGGATATGCCATGCTCTTTTGGCCGGACTTTGTTCTTTACGAAGATTGTGTCTTCATCCAACAGCCTGACCCACAAAGTTACGCGAGTTGGATGAAATCCTGCAATGGCGATAAAACTCAAGTTGAGGGAACGATAAATCACAGGCACATTACTGACATGTTTCTGAATTCCGAGGTGCAACCGACAAAGGAGATGGTCATCCATATTGGAAGGCTCTTAAAGGACATGTGGTCTTGCCGACTCAAGAGGGATTTCCCTGAACGGAATATTCAGATAGAGTTTTTCGAGGATGATTCAGACAATCTGGTCGACTATCAGATCACGATATTTCAGGAAAGAGGATGACCGAACAAGCCCTTGCTCGGTACGTCGCTACCCTTTCCATCTGGGCCTACATTCTGATCTTCATTGTGACCGCCCTCGGTTTCGCATACATTCGCCTGCTCACACCCTTTCCGGAACACTCCAACATTCTTCTGCCTCTTTTGGCATTCGCATTCTACCTATGGACCTGGGGCAATGCCCAGCTTACGCATGTCCAATCAATCAAAAGATATCGACGGATTATCGGCGAGATGGGGCGACCCCAACAAACTTCCGGAGGCGATTCCTCAACCCGCGCGAACGCGGGCATCGGAACACCTCAGAAGTAACGTTGGCTGAAAAGATATTGATGATGAACAATATTCCCAAAACGGCATGGTTCGGCATTCTGGTCAGCATGTTGATATTTACAGCAGGATGCCTGAATTCGTCAGGTATTCGAGATATTCCTGGTGCGCCATCAATCAGGGATGTGGCTGTTTTGAGTACCTTTCACTTGAGACTCCAGCGTGCTCTTAGGGTTGGGGATAATGGGGGCCAACTGGATTGCAGATACATCGGCATTCTGAGTTATTCATCTTCACTTGGGGCATGGCCAAGAATTCCGGATTACCTGTTGCTTGATTGGGAACTCTATGCGACGGACCTGGGTAGAAACACCGGTACCAATATTAGTAGATATGTAGGTGCAATTGGGTTGGAATCGGGCACCAACGCTGCCGCGCTGGCTGTTTGCGAGGTGAATGGAGTTGTTTTTAGCATTGTGTACGAAGATGAGAATGAGGCGGGGATGATACAGATGAATCTTGAACAACGACATCTCCCCCCGTTACGGGATATCCTAGCTCCTTTGGACATGCGGCGAAATGGGGCTTTTTCCAGAGGAGGAATAGGTGTTACAGGCTGGGAGAAATGACAGAGAATAATAGCCAACCAGCTCATTGACCGCGACGGCTCGCACGCTCACCGCAGGTCATGAGCAACGTTCGCATGATGAAAGAATGAAAACTGAAGACAGATTGATGAAATTCAAGGCAGTGTGATATGCTTGTGACAAATTTGAGGGAGACATAAACATGACCGCCCAAGCAACACAAGTCCTTGAGGAAGCGCTCCACCTCTCGCCGCTGGAACGTGCGGAGTTAATTGAGCAGATTTTTGCAAGTTTCAGCTTTCCATCACGGCAGGCAAATGATGCTGAGTGGGGGAGAGAGGCAGAGGAACGGATCGATGCCTACGATGCCGGGCGCCTTGCATCCACCTCTGCGCGTGAAATATTTGCGCGCATTGAGGGTTTGCGCCCATGACGGTGGAATTTCTTCAAACCGCCGACCGCGAGTTTTTTGACGCTATAAGTTATTACAACACGCAGGCTGAAGGGCTTGGGTTTGAATTTGCGGCGGAAATCAGCCGCACCCTTAATCGCATCGTGGAGTTTCCTGATGCCTGGACATTACTTTCGGCGCGCAGCCGCCGGTGCCGGACGAGCCGTTTTCCATATGGTGTCATTTATCAGATTCGCGGGTCGGTAATCCTTGTCGCGGCTATCCAAAATCTCCATCGCCACCCTGATTCATGGAAAGATCGTCTTGGGCCTGAAGAAATATGATGAAGCGAACCAGCTTTTGGACCACGACGGCTCGCACGCTCGCCGCGGGTCAAAAGTCACGTTGGCATAAATGCAATGAGATTAACTAAGAAAATGGTTCACGGCATAACAAACGATGCATCAGTGCACTATTCGCAGTTTGATGTACAAGGAAAAAATAATTTCATCGAAGTTTGGGAGTTGAGACTGAAGGACGCGATCGACTACCACAAGCGAGACGACTTGCGGAGAAGCGCTGAGGGGATTCTGGCATTTGTTAAGGAAAGGCCGTCGTGCGTCTTGCGACTATATGTATACATGGAGGGGCAAGAACGCCAGCCCATCCCAAAACACTGTGGGTTTCTCTTTGACACTCAAACCAAAGAGTATTTTCAGATATTATAAATGGGATGCCAACCAGCGGCCGCACTGTACTCCTCGCCCTGTCGGGCTCGTCGCCAGTGAGCCGCAACGTTCTCCAATGAGATGCAATAAATGGGGAGAAGAGATTTGAACAGAAGGTCACAAAGCCCGCAAAGAAGAAGGGTTTTGCTACCGCCTTCGGCGGCAGGAAAATCTCTTAACTTCGTGATCTTCGCGAGCTTCTGTTCAAATTGAATTTGATGGACTGCGGAGGAAACGGGATTAATACTAGGAGAACCAGCAGTCGCACTGTACACCTCACCCTGTCGGGTTCGGTGCCAGTGAACCGCGGCGTTCGCCGCGAGATATGAAACGCATTCTCATATTGCTGGGCACCGTGTTGCTGTCGTCGTGTTCTTCCGTCCCATCGCCGGAAGTGGCGTCACGACACACTCACCCTGATCCAGATGGAATCAGGCGGAAGATGCGGGAAACGGTCGTGGAGGCAGTTAACCTTCGCGGAGTGGACCTGCATGATGCAGTCGCTTGGTGGAACACCGCCGGATTGAAAAGCGGTGGTTGGAATTCAATAGTCAACGGGGACACAACAACGACCGTCAAAATCACGATTGTCGGCCGGCATATGAACTCGTTGGATCTGCTCAACGAAATTTGCAGACAGGCGAATCTGGTCTGGTTTCTAACGGATCGTCTTGTGTATATGTGCCCGAGAGAACAAAAAGACGGCGAACAAAGCGCGGCACCGCTACCTCGTGCCCCGCAGCCGGGTCACTCGGAGGGTGCGCGCTAACGTTGGGTCACGGAATATATGGATAGGGCAAAAGCACTCAAGACATGGTTTTCACAGCCATGGGTCATTCTCGGATTCTTATTCCAACAGACAGCAATTATTGTTTTCTGCATCCGAAATTTGGGGTCGTATATGGACATTGCTTTCAATCAATGCGCTTCCAACAGATTCGAGCCATCGCTCGCCGATATTTAACTACATTTAGTTTTTGTCTATTATCCATATACGACCCCGCTTTTCGCTTCATTGGCGATGAAAGAATGATTGAAGGATAAGGCGATTCAGAGTTTAATAAAGGCATGACAGCATTACTTGAAAAAGCAATAAGCCGTGTGTCCAGCTTGCCCTCGAAGCAACAGAACGAGATCGCGCGTTTCGTGTTGGCCGAAATCGATGCCGAAGCGAAATGGGACACGTCGTTCAAGAACTCCCAGGATGAGCTCGCAACCCTTGCGGGGGGGGCGTTGGCCGAACGGCGGCGGGGCAAGACCCGAAAGATGGATCTCGCTCATGATATCTGAAACGACGGACTCCTTCCGACGGCAACTGCGTGAGGCGCCGCCGGCGGTTCGTTCTCTTGCTCGTCAAGTCTATCAACTCTGGGCATCCAATCCCCGCCATCCCTCCCTACAGTTCAAGCGCATTCACCACTCTCAACCAATCTACTCCGTTAGAATTGGAATCCACTGGCGGGCCGTGTGTGTTGTTGATGAGGATACGGCTGTTTGGTTCTGGATCGGTTCGCACGCGGCTTATGACGCATTGATCAAAAAGTTACGGAAACGGTGATCCCGAAATCAGTACCCCAACCAGCCAATGCGCGCGACGCTTTACAGCACGCCTGATAGGCGTCGTTCCCAAAAAGAATATGGTGATTGATCTCTCAATAAAACGCCTTCTGAAATATCTGTGGCTTGTAAAAATGGCACTGATCGAGCGTCAACGCTGGCGATCACCCAGACGCGACGGCATTCCCCATGTTTTCTACGGCTACGACCAGCTTCCCTCCCGCTTTGAATCGGCCTCAGGCGGCATCATCAAATGCCAGGATCTGGAACCAGAATTCCCGAATACCCTCTCCTCGCCGAATCTCCTCTATCTGGTAAGCAGCGCCCTGCCCCCTCAGCTTGCTGTCATGATTCGTGCCGCCAAACGGGCCGGGTGTCCCATTGTCCTCAACCAAAACGGGGTCGCCTACCCTGCCTGGCACCCACAGGGATGGAAAGAAGCCAATCAGCCACTGGCCCTCGCCTATCACACGGCGGACTGGGTTTTCTATCAGAGCGACTTTTGCCGTGTGAGCGCCGAACGGTTTCTCGGAACACGGAAAGGGCCAGGCGAAATCCTGTTCAATCCGGTGGATACGGTGGTCTTCACCCCTCTGCGACACACCCATAATATCGCCCCGGTTATTCTGGTTTCAGGCAGCCATATGTTCCGCTACCGGTTGGAGTCATCCATCCAGGCGCTGGCTGAACTGCATAAAACACAGCCGGATGCCAAAATGATTGTCGCTGGCCGTTATTGCTGGAGGCCCGATGAATCGGCCTGCAAACAGGAAATCCAGCAATTGGCGATTCAAGCCGGCGTGGAATCCGCTATCGACTGGCGGGGCACCTACAGTCAACAGGATGCCCCGACCTTGATGCAGGAAGCGGACATCCTCCTCCATCCCAAATACAACGATCCCTGTCCCCGCCTGGTGGTGGAAGCGATGGCTTGCGGCCTGCCGGTGGTTTACTCCCGATCCGGCGGTGTACCGGAACTGGTCGGCCCGGATGCAGGAATAGGGATCCCTTCGCCCCGTGACTGGGATCAGGACCATCCGCCACAAGCCTCTGAATTAGCCGCCGCCCTGAACCTTGTCATCTCGCGTTACACTAAAATGTCGACCGCCGCCCGGAATCGCGCCGTTTCTGCATTGGATGTAAAAACCTGGCGACGGCAACACGCCACCATTTTCAGAAACCTCAATTCACACTCTGAATCCTGAATCCTGTCTCCTGAATACCTCCCATGAACACGCCCCTTGTTACCATCGCCATTTTGAGTTGGAACCGGCTGTATTATCTGCGGGCCACACTGGAATCGGCCCACCGATGCATCCAATACCCGAATATTGAATGGATCGTTTCCGATAACGAATCGGAAGAACCGGGACTGCGAGCGTATCTGGAAAGTTGTAACTGGGTACACCACAAGATCTTTAAGAAACAAACTCATGCCGCCGCCATGAACCAGATCGTTGACATGGCCAAGGGTGAATATCTCCTGCTATGGCCGGATGATATTCAATTCACCACCAAAGGGGACTGGATGACCGATCTCGTCGAACTTCTCGACCGATATCGCTTTCTTGGTAGCCTCGGTCTGGATTCACAGCGCCGTAGCACCATTCATGAAAAGTTTGAAAACCCGTGGTACAACGACCGCCATCGCCTCGTTCATGAATTCAAGCGCATGGGACTGCATTTCAGGCGCCGTCGCACGGTGTCTTCCTCGCGTGGACTTAAACTACGCACCTGCGGCTGGACCATGCACGGCATTTGCGGCTCCGGTATTCCCAGCCTGACCCGCACTGAACTCTGGCGTCAACTCGGCCCCTGGAAAACCACGCGCAATACTGATCCCAAACTTATTGATTCATCTTTGGGGGCCGAGGATGAAATGGTTCTGCGTTTCTATGCCCGGCGTCAACCGCTCCAGATGGGCTATCTGGTCAAGCCGGTAGCCACGGACATCATCACTGATCCTACCGGTTGCAAGGCCAAGGTGCGCGGCAACCGCCGCTATGGAGTCTATTTCCCGCCGCCCGAGGGCACGTTCTATTTCCGGATCCGTGAGCAGGCGACCATTCCGGACCCTGAAAATGATATACCGATCTCTTTCATGGAGGGGGCCGAACCCATTGGATATACAATTCCCACCGACTCCACCGGTGAACGCCTGAAATCCTCCATCAATACTTCGGTTGTTTTTGACATCCCACCCCATCCGCCTGCGGTTGAAACCCGATGACACCCCTGATCACAGTCCTGATGCCCGTCCATAACGGTGCGGCCTATCTGACCGAAGCCATCAACAGCATCCTGAACCAGAGCCTGAAGGATTTCGAATTCCTGATCGTGGATGATGCCTCCACGGATAATTCGGTGGCGATCATCAATGGGTATAAGGATCCCCGCATCCGGCTGATCCAAAGCCCGACCCGACTGAAACTCTCCGGGGCATTGAATCTGGGCCTCGACAATGCCAAAGGGCGCTATGTGGCCCGTATGGATGCCGACGACATCAGTCTCCCGCAACGGCTGGGAATCCAAGCCCGTTTTCTTGAGCAGAACCCGGGAATCGGCCTGTGCGGTACATGGGTCCAATACTTCGGTGGCGCCTCCAAAAAGGTTCTGATGCGCCCCTCGCACCACGAGGCGATCCGGGCTTTCATGTTATTTGACACTCCCTTTGCCCACCCCACGGTGATGTTACGCAAAGACGCTCTCGAACCTCATCATCTTCGCTTCGATGGCGATTACTTTCCAACTGAGGATTTTGAACTTTGGACCCGAATGCTAAAACACGTCCGAGGCGCCAACCTTCCCAAAGTACTACTCCGCTACAGAACCCACGGCCAAAGCCTGACAGGTTCAGATTGGTCCAACATGGATGAGCAGGCGGTACGGGTCATCCGGGCCCAGCTTGCCTCACTTGGACTTAATCCTTCGGCGAGTGAACTGCAATTCCATCGCCAATTAGCAATGGGACGACTTGCCATGACCAAACCGCTTCTCGATCAGGCAGAAGCCTGGCTCCTGACGCTCATGACGGAAAATCTAAAGGCCCGATTTTTCGAGCCGGAGGCTTTGGAAAACGTCCTCAGCGAAGTCTGGTTCCGTGCCTGTATGCATACCGCCAAACTCGGCTTCTGGGTCGCCACCCGGTACCCTCATTCCGCCCTTGGCGCCCATAACAAACACCGGTCCCGACATGAATGGCTGATGCGACTGTCGGCTATTAAGGCTATATTGACCCATTCATGAAAATTCTGCATCTCAACACGTTCGATATCGAAGGTGGCGCCGCCCGGGCCGCCTGGAGACTCCATCTGGGGTTGCGGGAACTCGGCACCGATTCCCGTATGCTGGTTCAAACCAAGACCAGCGGGGATCATACCGTCTACGAACGCGACACCGAATTCGCGAAGTGGCTCGGGAAATTCCGGCCTTTTCTGGAAATCCTGCCGACACTCCCCTATCGAAACCGCCCGCCGACCCATTGGGCAACCGAATGGATGCCCACGCGAATTGCCAGACAAATCGAAAGCATAAAGCCGGACATTGTCCATCTGCACTGGGTTTGCCGCGGCTTCATGTCTGTCCCTGATATTGGCAAACTCAGGCCGCCCATTGTCTGGACCCTGCACGATTCCTGGGCTTTTACGGGTGGTTGCCATGTCCCCGGAAGTTGTACGTTATACAAAAAACAATGCGGAATGTGTCCCCAACTCGCGTCAACCCAGGCGGAGGATTTAAGCCGATGGATCTGGGAACAAAAGAATAAACATTGGGCAAATACGCCCTTCAACATCGTAACCCCAAGCCACTGGTTGGCGGATTGTGCCCGCAAGAGCTCGCTTCTCAGTAAATGCCGAACCGACGTCATCCCCAACGGCATCGATACCGCCCTTTATCACCCCATCCCGAAACAGGAGGCCCGTACGGCGCTGGCCCTCCCACAGGGCCGGAAATTCGTGCTGATTTCTGCCATGAATGCCACGCTCGATATCAACAAGGGATTCCGTTATCTGGAATCTGGACTGCAACAATTGGCGGCATCCGGATGGAAGGATAAAGTTGAGTTGCTGGTGATGGGGCAAACGGCCCCTTCCGTACCCGTGAATACCGGCGTTCCCGTCCGTTTCCTGGGCGTTTTGAAGGATGAAACCGCCATGCGCCAGGTCTATTCAGCCGCCGATGTTACCGTATTAAGTTCTATTCAGGAAAACCTACCCAACTCCATCATGGAATCCATGGCTTGTGGTACCCCCGTGGTAGCTTTCAACATCGGAGGCATTCCCCAACTCATTGATCACCAGGTCAACGGGTATCTGGCAATGCCCTTTGAAGCCACTGATCTGGCAGAAGGAATCCGGTCAATTATATCGGATGACTCCGGCCACAAGCGGCTTTCCGAAATGGCCCGCAAGAAAATCACCACCACGTTCGATGCCAAGATCATCACCCAACAGTACCACGCATTGTACGAAGAAGTCATAAGGCAGAATCCAGAATCCAGAATCCAGAATCCAGAATTTAACAGGGGAGCGACATTCCGTGCCGCGACCGATTCAACGGAGCACCCAAAATGACAAAGTGCTCCCAACCCCCGATCCTCAGCATCATCACCGTGGTCCGCAACGGGGCGAACTCGATCGAGAAATGCATTGCCAGTGTCGACCGGTTTGCCAGCCCTGCCGTTGAGTATATCGTCATCGACGGCGGGTCGACAGATGGCACAATTGACCTTCTGCTCCGGCATGGAAAAACCATTGATTTCTGGAGCAGCGAACCGGATCACGGCATCTATGACGCCATGAACAAAGGCGTGGCAAAAGCCCAGGGGCAATGGATCCTTTTTCTGGGCAGTGATGATGAGATGGCGATTCCTGCCGAGGAACTCATTTCCCACTTACGAATTCCCGGTACAATCTATTATGGGAACGCCTACTGGAAACACTCAGGCCGCACCTACGACGGGCTCTTTTCCGCCGCCAAACTGGCACGCACAAATCTTTGTCAGCAGGCGGTACTTTACCCGAGACCGGCATTACTTAAACATCCTTTCAATCTCCGTTACCGCTTTCAAGGCGACTGGGAACTCAACATGAGATGTCACAGTGACCCGGACTTCCGCTTTGAATATTTGCCACTGACCTTAAGCATTTACAATGACGCCACCGGCGCAAGCACGCTTTTCCGTGATCTCGCCCTGGAGGCGGACTATATCACCCTCCTCTGGCGCCACTTTCCCGGCCCTGCGGCCCTTTGGCTTTCCACATTGGTTTTCGGCGGACGCCTCCTCCGCACGCTTGGATTAAAACAATAAAGCCCGTCCACTTAATTAAGGAACCTCTTATGACGTCTAACCCCACCCTCGGTGTCTGCATACCAACCTTCAAGAGGCCCGACCAGTTACGTGCCTGCGTTCAGTCCATCATCCGCTCTGGCGGTCAGTATAACATTCCCGTCTTTATTACCGACGACTCCACGGATGACACCAATGTTCAAGTCATCCGTGAATTACAGTCGGGTTATCCCCATATCATTCATGACCGGAATCCTTTGAATCTGGGCATTGACCGGAACATCCTCAAATCCGTTGATATCTGCACCTGCCGCTATGCCTGGATCATGGGCGAAGACGACCGCATGGTACCCGAGGCCATCCCCACCGTACTTGCGGTTCTTAAGAAATCCAGCGAGGAATTACCCTTCGTCTACGCAAATTATGCCTCGGTTGACGAAACGCTCACGCTGGTGCTGAACGAAAAATCCCTGCCACTCCAGCAGGATACCCGGAAACCGGCCTCCACCTTCTTCGAGACGGAAGCCTGGTCCATCGGCTTTATCGGGGCCTGCATAATCAATCATCGCCTTTGGGAAACCACCCATCGGGAGTTATATCTGGACTCCTATTTCGCCCATGTGGGAATGATCCTGGAATTTCTCAACGGCCGCGATTTATATATGATAGCCACCCCTTTGGTGCTCAATCGCTGTGGAACGGCCCGGATCTTCACCTGGAGTCACTCGGCCTTTGAAGTGATGTATGGCTGGTCTCGCATGACCAAAGCGCTGGAGCCCCTGTATGGCGTGGAGTCCTGCAAACGCGCCAGTGATTCCATGGACGACGCCCATGGCACGGGGACCATGCTGTGGTATGGCTATCTGCGTGCGGACAAGGCCTTCTCCCTGGCGGTATTCCGCAAACATGTCCGTCATTCCCGGCATACGCCCTTCCACAAGTTAGGCGCCTTACTCATCGCCCTATGTCCTCCGCAGGCTTTTCAATTCGTGCGCTGGGGCCTCACCCACTTCCGTCGCCAGACCTGCCGGAATATCTCGGGGTATTAAAGCAGTTACATCTTAACAACCGGTTAATTTTTCAGTATGGTCTTCCGGCATGGATGACATTCTGAAAAAGACACTTGTGATGATTCCTGCTTTTAACGAGCAGGACGCCCTGCCCGGGTTGATCGCCGAAGTCCGTGCGGCAACTCCCGTGACCGACATCCTCGTTATCAACGACTGTTCCCTTGACCGCACAGCTGAAGTTGCCCGCGAGCAAGGCGTTCTGGTTCTGGATCTTCCCTGTAATCTCGGCGTGGGAGGCGCCGTTCAGGCCGGTTTCCGGTATGCCAATTCGCATGGTTACAGCTATATCATCCGCTGTGACGGCGATGGTCAACATCCTCCCGCCGAAATCCCCAAACTGGTGGCCGCCATGCAAGGCGGGGATGTGGATCTCGTGGTCGGTTCCCGTTTCCTTGAAAACGACAAGGATTCCTACAAGAGCTCCACCTTCCGTCATGCCGGGATACGCGGCCTGGCATTGTTACTTTCCCTCATCTGCCGGTCCCGTGTCACGGATCCCACCTCCGGGTTTCAGATGATGAATCGCCCGCTGATCTCCTACTTTTCGAGATCGTACCCACTCGATTATCCCGAACCCGAATCGCTGGCCCTTCTTCGTCGGCAGGGCTATCGTTTCCGCGAAGTGGGTGCCCGGTTCAGACCGCGCACCACCGGAGTCTCCTCCATCCACACCGGAGGCGCTTTTTACTACATGCTCAAGGTAGGCCTGGCATTGGCAGTGGATCGTGCCCGCACAGTCAATAGCCGCTACGCCCGGCATAACATCATCAAGGAGTTGCCATGACGCTTCAGCCCATCCTTATGGCCGCCATCAGCGTAGGAATGATGGCCCTGGGAATTCGAATGACCCTCCAGAAACAGAAACGTTTTTTCCTCGGGCTGGCTTGGATCACGGTAGGGATCGGCTGTGCCATAGCGGCCTTTCACCCCTCTTTCCTGCAGGATAAGAATCCCGCCAATCTGGTGATCCGGATGCGCATTGTCCTGGGATTCCTCAGCGCCCTCGTCCTGATGATCACCCTGGAAGCCGTACGCCGTTTTGCAATGGAAGAACGCTACGCCCTGTTATGGGTTTTTACCGGGTTCATTTTGTTAATCTTCGCCATCTATCCGGACGCAGTTGGGTGGCTGGCCGCTTTGACAGGAATGCAGTATGTTAGCGCCATCACCATGGTGGTATTTGCGTTTCTTTTATTGGTCGTATTTGATTTCTCGCTCGCCTTGTCGGAACTCCGTGCAGACCAGCGCCGGATCTGCCAACATGCCGCCGAGTTGGAACTCCGCATCAAGGAACTGGAGAAGCTCAACCGCTTACGCGGTTGAGGTTATAGGTTATTCGTTATTAGAATTTCCCAATAACCTATAACGATTAACCCATAACAGCTTGCTTCTGCATGCGGCGGTAGATCGTCACAATCCCCCACCTGACGGCACGGTGCATCAGGCCTTGCAGGGAATACCGGCCGGCGTCCGCCAATGCCGCATCCAGTTCCTCTTGAAACTGGGGAATGAAGCCCTGCCCGCTTAACGAGCCGGGATGCCAGCGGAACTCCGCCAGAGGGCCGCCCGGCACATGCACGGCCCCACCCTGCTTCCAAAGCCGCAGGGTAAATTCATAATCGAAGGCATAACGCAGGTCTTCACGCAACGGGCCCGCGCCGTCGAAAGCCGAACGCCTGAAAAACATTGCCGGCTGGGACACATAATTGATGCTCTGGATCATGAATCGCGAGGAGACTGGAAAGAAGAGTTCTTTAAAACGCGTAATCGATTGACGGATCTCAACCCCGTCCTCATTCAGAATCGGGCAATGCCCAAAGCACAAGGCCTTTGCAGGGTGGCTCTTCATGACCTCCGCCACCCGCACCAGAGTTCCCGGGCAATAGCGGTCGTCCGAATTCAGCCAGCCGATCACCTCGCCCGTCGCCAGCCGCAACCCCTTGTTAATGGCGGAGGCCGCGCCCTGATCCGGTTCAGATACCCAATGCGATATCCCGACGCGATGCTGCTGTAAAATCTCCAACGACCCATCCCGGCTTCCGCCATCAATCACAATATGCTCGACCTCCACCCCGGGGCCGACCTGTGAATGAATCGATGACAGGCATTCCGCCAAAAACCGGACCCCATTGTAATTAGGAGTGATGATCGAGATCTTCAAAATGGCTGCCTTTCTGCCGACGGCTCAATGCCAACGGCCAACTGGCTCAATACCGCCTGATATACGGTCTCAACCGAGATGCTTTCCATCGCGGCCTGCGCTTCCTTCGAATCCCGGGAAATGTCACGGGACCGGGACACCCCCTCGGCACATAAAGCCCGACTCCGACCCCCGATCGGCGCCGTCTTGCCCGGATCAGTCAGTCCAAATATCCCCACAACCCCAACTCCAAGACCGGCAGCCAAATGCATGCCGCCACTGTCATTCGCCACTACGGCCCGACACAACGACAACACACCGGCCAGTTCCATCAGATCCGTCTCTCCGGCCAGATTGTCGGCATGCGCCCCAATACCGGCTGCAACTTCATCGCAAATGGGTTTATCAGCCTTGCCTCCCAGCACAAGCACACGGCATCCTTGCAAAGCAACCAGTTGTCGTCCTACTGCCGCAAACCGTTCGGCGGGCCAGCGCTTAGCCGGTCCATAATTCGCCCCCGGAAACAGAGCCACACAGGGCCGGTTATCGGGAAACCGACTTCGTGCCCGCTCCCGCTCCGTATCAGGCGCGATGAGGAGAGGGGGAGATTCCAAACGATCCGCCGGGACATTCAGGATATCTGCGATTTCAAACGATTGATGGCCATCACGGGCCGAATCCGATAATTCAACCGACTCCGTCAACATCCATCGTCGTCCCTGGGTGGGAAAGCCCCTACGCCCAGGAACCCTGGCCAACCAGGGGATCCAGGCTGACCTGAAGGAATTCGGCAGGATGAAGGCAAAATCAAATTTTCCGGTCTTCACAAGACGGACGGTATCCAACATTCCACCCAGTCCTTTTTTCAACGGGATCACCCCGTCGATCCCCGGAAAAAGATACCAGACAGACAAAACGGAGGGTTTAGCCAATATCGTGATACGGGCTTGGGGTAACCGCTTACGCAAGGCGGCCAGGGCTGGCATCGCCATCACGCAATCCCCCAACCAACTGAGACTCACCACCAGCAACCGGGGCGTTCTGTCAGAGGAGTTACTTGTAGCAGATGCGGGCGATACAGGCATTGAAGTCCTCCGTTCCGGACAAAAGTTCTATATCCACCCTCAGAAAGTAAACCGGAAGATCACAGCGGTCCAGGCGGGGGAATCGAACGGCATCTTTTTCCGTGGTAATGATGGCCTCAGCTCCACCGTTTCGGGCGCTGTTAATGACCTCAATAATCTCCTGCTGGGTATAGCGATGGTGATCGGCAAACTGAACCCGTTGAATGAGGCGCGCCCCAAGATGTTCGAGTTCCCGCTCAAACCCGCCAGGCACAGCAATGCCGGAAACCGCAGTGACGTTGAGCCCCTTCAAAAATGATAATTCCTCACGCGTGGTCGTAAAGACATTCTTGAGATAACGGGCACGATGGGTGCATTCAATCATTTCCGCTTTTGCATTCAACTTGCGGATCTCCGCCTTCAAGGCGCCATTGTCGCTGCCATCACATTTGGTGATAAAAACGTAGTGGGCCTTGGCCAGATTCTTGACATCCTCGCGTAATAACCCGCGTGGCAGCATATACCCGTTGGCAAAAGGATTCCGGCTGTCAACCAGGACAATCTCCACATGATGCCGCAACGAGAGATACTGGAATCCATCATCCAGGATCAACGTGTCGCAACCCAGGCGACTGATGGCATACCGCCCACTTTTGACACGGTCTTTATCCACCAGTACGGCAACGTCCGGCAGATTTGACGCCAACATATAGGGTTCATCACCACCGTAAGCCGAATCCAAAAGGAGTTTATTTCCATCGGATACGATCCGGGGGAGGGTTCTCGATTCACGCATCAGGAGCTTGTTGACCAGCCGCGTCACAATGGGCGCCTCTTTTTTCTTATAGCCCCGGCTGAGAATCGCCACTTTGCGCCCGCGCTTCTGCAGGGTACGGGCAAATACTTCCACCACCGGGGTTTTCCCCGTCCCGCCCACTGTCACATTGCCGATACTGATGACCTGGCAACCCAGGGTGTGGTGTCTCAAGATCCCCTGGTCATAAAGAAAATGACGCAGGCGGACAATGCCCTTGAACCCATAAGACGCCTGCCGGAGAACTCCGAGGAGCAGGAGCACACGCCAATCTTTGATCCGCGAGGTATCCTTGCGCTGAATCAGACCCAATAAAAATGTCTCTAAGCTCTCAAGCCGGTTTGATTTCACATGCACTCCACAAAACACAGTTACTTGAGATTGTCCCATCCCCCGGCATTGGTCACATCCGCAAAGCCGGCGTGGATCAGGATTTTGGTGGCGGACGCACTCCGCATCCCGGATGCGCAATAAACGACAATCGCCCGGCTTTTATCCTTAAGTTCCCCCAACCGCGCTTCCAAATCCTGAACGGGAATGTTGATCGCGCCCTCATAGTGCCCCCCCTGATATTCACCCGGAGTCCGCACATCGATTACCAACGCCCCTTGTTTGATTTTTTCCCTGGCCACAACGATATTTCCCTTTGTCCCGGACATTGTCTTTAAAACAAACACCACCACGACGATCACAACGACTACAATTAATAATTTATCCATTTCTGTATTAGACCAAATCAGCACGGCCAACACAATACCTGTGGCAAACCCATGGGGGCTAAATATCAAAAAATGGTCTTTTGCTCAACTTATCCTGTGCAAACTGTGCATCCATGTTATAGATTGAAGTGAATCATCTCGCTAGGAACTCACGAAATGAAAACCCGTCAAAACACCTCCCTGCCGGCCCCCACCATCAATTGGCATACCCAAGACGGTGAAGCGTCATTGACCGCCCTGACCAGTTCACCTCAGGGATTAAGCGCAACCACTGCCGCAGAACGGCTTCAACAATACGGACCCAACTTGCTGGCTCAATCCAAAATGGATGGCCCGCTCACACTGATCTGGCGTCAGATCAATAATCCAATCTCCTGGCTCCTGATCGGGGCCGGTGTGCTGGCCATGCTGTTGCGGAAATACACCGACTCCGGCGTGGTGTTTGGCGCCGTCGTCATCAACGGAATCATCGGGTTTATTCAGGAACACCGGGCGGGGAAAGCCATTGCCGCCCTCTCGGCCATGGTGCCGGAAAACGCCACCGTCCTGCGCGATGAACGCCTTAATGCCCTGCCCGCCTCAGAACTGGTGCCCGGCGATGTCGTCCAACTAACAGGCGGCGACCGGGTTCCCGCCGACCTGCGACTCATTCAGGTCAAAAATTTGCGCGTCGATGAATCTGCCTTGACGGGAGAGTCCGTCCCCACCCTCAAGGATCATAACCCCGTGGCGGTCGACGCCGTCTTGGGGGACCGCCTGTGCATGGCTTATGGTGGCACGGTCGTCACCCAAGGCACCGCCACCGGAGTGGTGGTCGCCACCGGAAACCAAACCGAGCTGGGGCGCATCAATACCCTTCTTAATCAGACACCGCAACTGACAACCCCGCTAACCCAGCAATTGGCGCAAGTCAGCAAATGGATCACCATCGCCGTACTCGGATTGTCCACAATTTTATTTGGCTACGGCATACTCGTCAAACAGGCAAAAGTCGACGAAGCCTTGCTCACCGCCATCACCCTCGCAGTCGCCGCCATCCCGGAAGGCCTGCCCGCCATCATCACCATCGCCCTGGCCATCGGGGTACGCCGCATGGCGTCCCGTCAGGCGGTGGTCCGCCATTTGCCCGCCGTCGAAACCCTCGGATCCACCAGTGTCATCTGTTCTGACAAAACAGGCACATTGACACGCAACGAAATGACGGTTCAGGCCCTCTGGTGCGAAGAGAAAGAGTACCGCCTCTCGGGTGTCGGCTATGCCCCCACAGGCTCACTGGAAGGCAACGGACGGACCCTAGCTGAACTCCCCGCCTCCCTGCGCGAACTCCTATTATCCGGCGTCTTATGCAATGATGCGGATTTGCGCCAGGTGGATGGACAATGGACCATCACCGGTGATCCCACTGAGGCGGCCCTCGTTGTGGCGGGCCACAAGATTGGATTGGAGGCCAATGAGTTGCGCCAACGGCATTCGCGCCTGGACGTCCTGCCTTTTGAGTCTGAAACAAAGTATATGGCGACTTTGAACCGGGGAACTGGTGTTGACGCTGTCTACCTGAAAGGGGCGCCGGAAATGGTTCTGTCCCGCTGCGGTCTCCCCGGGGATACCGTCACCAGGATTCAAGCCGCCCAACAAGCCATGGCGGAACAGGGCATGCGGGTCCTGGCCTTTGCCAAACGCACCCCCACCCCGGACATGACTCAACTGACACCCGAATGGGCGGCATCGGGCTTTACCCTGCTGGGACTGATGGGAATGATCGATCCACCGAGACAGGAAGCCATCGCCGCCATTGCCGTCTGCCACCGGGCCGGCATCACGGTAAAGATGATTACGGGCGATCACCATATCACGGCCACTGCTATCGGGCGGGAGCTCGGCATCCTGAAACCCGGCGAACTGGCCGTGCGCGGCGTGGAACTTGATTCCCTGTCCGAGCAGGAACTCATCACCACCGCCCGGCGTTGCCATGTCTTCGCCCGTGTGGCCCCCGAGCACAAGCTCAAACTGGTGCAAGCCCTTCAGGCGGACGGCAATGTCGTGGCCATGACCGGCGACGGCGTGAACGATGCCCCCGCCCTCAAACGCGCGGATATCGGCATTGCCATGGGTATCACCGGGACGGCCGTGGCCAAGGATGCCGCCAAGGTGGTCCTGGCGGATGATAATTTCGCCTCGATTGCCGCCGCCGTGGAAGAAGGCCGGAGGGTATATGACAATCTGATCAAGGCGCTCGCCTTCATTCTGCCCACCAATCTGAGTCTCGCGCTGACGCTGGCCAGTGCCATGTTCTTTTTCCCGGCAGTGATGGTCATGCAACTGGGCACTGAACTTCTCCTTCCCATGGCGCCCAGTCAAATCCTTTGGATCAACCTTGTGGCCAGTGTGGCACTGTCCGCCCCGATCGCTTTTGAGATTCTGGAACCTTCCGCCATGCGGCGCAAGCCTCGGCCCAAGGATACCCCCGTATTCTCCCCCTTCATCGTAATCAGAACCACCCTTGTAGCCATCGTCATGGCCGCCGGCACCTGTGCCCTTTTCCTTTGGGAGTACATCATCCGTACCGGCGGGTTGGGTGGCACGATTGAGCCCGCCCTTCACACGCAGGCTTTGGCGGAAGCTCAAACAATGGCGGTCACCACGATCACTCTGTTCCAGATTTTCTATCTTCTCCATTGCCGCAGCCTGCGGGACAGCCTGGGCAGTCTGGGCTGGTTCAGCAATCCGTCCGTGTGGGTCGGAATCGGGATTCTGCTGCTGCTACAGGGGGCTTTCATCTATCTACCCTTTATGCAAAACCTATTCCACAGCACCAGCCTGGACCTGTGGTCCTGGCTGCGCGCCACCCTTGTTGCCTCCATCATCCTGCCCGTAATAAGCATGGAAAAGTGGGTTTTCAGGCGGCGTTCTCGCCTTGCGTGAAAACAGGATCAGGTGTACTTTACAAAAGTATTTTATTGAATACTGTAAACGCAGGATACAACGGAGAAATAAACAACCATGCAACGATTATTCGGAACGGACGGCATCCGGGGACAAGCCAACCACTATCCCGTGACCCCGGAAGTGGCCCTGCAAATCGGGAAAGCCCTTGGGCATGTCCTGGGCGCATCCGGGCACGGTTCCTGCAAGGCGGTCATTGGCAAAGATACCCGCCTTTCGGGATATATGCTGGAAACCGCCTTGACCAGCGGACTCGTTGCCATGGGCGTGGACGTCATGCTGGTAGGCCCCGTACCCACCCCCGCCGTGGCTCATCTCACCCGCTCCATGGCCGCCGATGTGGGCCTCATGCTGACCGCGTCCCATAACCCCTTTGATGATAACGGCATTAAAATATTTGCCAATGACGGTTTCAAATTATCGGACGCCATGGAAGCCGACATCACCAACCACATCGCCTCTGGGGAATTGAGCTGTGAACACATCCGAAGCGACCAGATGGGCAAGGCATACCGCATCGAGGATGCCCGCGGGCGATATATCGAATTTGCCAAAAGCACAATCAAGAACGAGAATTTTGATGACTTGAAAGTGGTGGTGGATTGCGCGAACGGCGCAGCTTACCACATCGCCCCGCTGATCCTGAAGGAACTGGGGGCCAAGGTCACCAAGACATTTGTGGAACCGGACGGGTACAACATCAACAACCTTTGCGGGGCAACCTACCCTGAAATCGTTGCCCAAACCGTAATCCTCTCCCATTCGGATATCGGGATCGCTTTTGATGGCGACGCCGACCGCGTCATTTTCTGCGATGCCCGGGGGAATGTGGTGGATGGGGATCGGATTCTCGGGATGTGCGCCCTGGACTTCAAGGCCCGCGGCCTGCTCAAAAACAATACGCTGGTAACCACAACGATGAGCAACATGGGGTTGCATGAAGCCATGAAACGCGCAGGCATTCAACTGGATATCACGGATGTGGGCGACCGGTTGGTCATCGACCGCATGCGCAAAACCGGAGCCAATGTCGGAGGAGAAAAAAGTGGCCATGTCATCCTGATGGATTACGCCACAACCGGCGACGGCATCATCACGGCGTTGCAGGTCCTCCGCCTGATGCGACAGCAAGGGGCCACCCTCGCCCAACTGGCAGAATGTATGACGGAATATCCCCAGAAACTTGTCAGTATTAAGGTCAAGCACCGCAAGGCCCTTGAAACGATTCCAGATCTGGTTGAGACCATGGATGCCTGCACGCGCGATCTTGGAAGCGAAGGCCGACTCATTGTCAGGTACTCCGGCACGGAACCCAAACTCCGCATTCTGGTTGAAGCCCGTGATGCCCAGCAGGTCGCACGCTGGATCGAATCTCTCAGCGCCGTGGTGCATAAGGAATTGGCCTCATGAGAGCCATTATCCTGGATGCCGAAAGCCCTGAAACCTGTTTCCCGCTGACTTCAACCCGGCCCTTATCCGCCTGCCGAGCAGGGAACCGGCCCCTGCTCGAACTTCAGCAGGAGATCCTCAAGGATACCGGTTACGGAATCACCAGTCCTTCTGACGACCGAACACTCTTCATCCGGGGGGATGCCTGGCTCTCCAAAGGAATACTCACCACACTCCTGAAAACCAAGGGGACCGTCGCCGTTCGCAATAATCGCGGCATTATTCTTGCGTGGACCGGCGAATCCGCCAATGCCGTTCTAAAAGCCCCCTCGATCCCCATTGACAGCGATACTTTTCTAATCGCCTACCCTTGGGACATCTTGAGAATCAATGAGTTGATCTTAAATAATCGGTCCGATTTTCGACTGCAGGGTGAAGCCATCCCCGCCGGAACGATCACCGCCCCCCTCACACTCAATAATGGGGCGCGAATTTCCTCCAATGTACAAAATGACGGAACACTTCTGGTGGGGGAAGCCTCTCGACTCCTGCCGGGGGTTTACATTGAAGGCACGGTGATCATTGGCAGAAACTGCAAGGTCGGGCCCAATTGTTACCTGCGGGGAAACACCAGTATCGGCGATAACTGCCACATCGGGCAAGCCGTGGAAGTCAAAAACTCCATTGTCATGGACCACACAAGTTTGGGGCATCTGAGTTACTGCGGGGATTCCATTATCGCCGAAGCTGTCAACTTCGGTGCGGGCACCATCACCTCCAACTTCCGGCACGATGGGCTCCCTCACAAATCCATGGTCGAAAACCGGTTGGTGGATACCAAACGGCGGAAATTTGGATGTGTCATGGGGGATCGTGTACACACGGGAATTCACACGAGCATTTATCCGGGGCGGAAAATATGGCCCGACATGTCTACCTTACCGGGAGCTATCGTCAGCAAAGATATCATGGGGTAAAATATGTGCGGAATTGTAGGATATGTAGGAAACAAGGGTGCCATTGATGTCCTGATCAATGGACTGAAACGGCTTGAATATCGCGGTTACGACTCGGCCGGCGTGGCACTGGTTTCCGGAAACGCGCTTCACATTCGAAAAGACCGGGGTAAAGTCAAGAATCTGGAAACAAAGGTTCATGAACGGTGGGATGATGCGTTTCTTAATGCCGCCCACACCGGTATCGCTCATACCCGGTGGGCCACTCACGGCAGCCCGACCGAGGAGAATGCCCATCCCCACACGGATCAATCCGGACGGCTGGCGCTCGTGCACAACGGAATCATTGAAAATTATCTCACCCTGCGCAATCAATTGACCACCAAGGGGCATGTTTTTAAATCACAGACCGATAGCGAGGTGCTGATCCATTTGATCGGTGAATTGTTCAGGGGGAATTTGTTTGAGGCCGTATGCGCGGCCCTCAAGCACGTCGAAGGCACCTATGGAATTGCCGTGGTTTCAGCTGATGCCCCCGACCAGATTGTCGTGGCCCGCAAAGGAAGCCCCCTCGTCATCGGGGTCGGCGAAGGGGAAACCATTGTGGCCAGCGATGTGGCGGCCATCATTGCCTACACCCGGCAAGTCATCTATCTCGATGATAATGATGTGGCCATTATCCGAACTTCCGGCGCTGAAATCCGCAACATCAACAATGTCCCTGTGTCCCGTGAAATCGCCAAAATAGACTGGGATGCCGGCACTGCTGAAAAAGGCGGATTCGAGCATTTTATGCTCAAGGAAATCCATGAACAGCCGGACTCCATCAATAACACGATCCGCGGGCGTTTGGATGACTCCATGGCCACCGCCATCCTTTCCGGGTTGGCCCTGACCTCGCGTGAACTCTCGAGTATTGAGCGGGTAGTGATTGTCGCCTGCGGGACCTCAATGAATGCCGGGATGGTGGGAAAATATTATTTCGAAGAACTGGCCGACCTGCCCACGGATGTTGAACAGGCCGCCGAATACCGCTACCGGAATCCCATCATTCGCCCCCATGACCTGGTGATTGCCATTAGCCAATCCGGAGAGACGGCAGACACGCTGGCAGCCGTGCGAGAAGCCAAACAAAAAGGGGCGTTGGTCGTGGGACTCTGTAACGTGGTAGGTTCAACCATTGCCCGTGAAACCGGACGGGGAGTCTACCTGCATGCCGGTCCGGAAATCAGCGTTGCCTCAACCAAAGCGTTCACTTGTCAATTGGCCGTCTTGTTGATGCTGGCGCTCAAGATCGGGCGCTGCCGCCGGTTGTCACGCCAGCAAGGCCAGGAAATCTGTGAGGAAATCCACCGGATTCCCGAATTGATCCGATCCGTCCTGACGCGGAACGAAGAAGTGATTGCTGCCGCCGAACGTTATTGCCAGGTCAAAGACTTTTTCTTCCTGGGACGCGGTTGCCTGTATCCCGTCGCGCTTGAGGGAGCGTTAAAGCTCAAGGAAATCAGTTATATTCACGCGGAGGGATATCACGCGGCGGAACTCAAGCATGGCCCCATCGCCCTGCTTGATTCGTCCTTCCCGGTCATGGCGTTGCTGAATGACATCGCCGGGCGGGAGAAAATGATCAGTAATGTCCAGGAATGCCGGGCAAGACAGGCCCCGGTGATCGGAATTGTTTCCGATGGGGATGCCGCCGCCCCTGTGGATGCGATGATTCACATCCCGAAATGTTCGCACCTGACAGCCCCGATTGTCACCGCCGTGGCGCTTCAGTTATTTGCCTACCACATGGCCCGGCTTCGCCACTGTCCCATTGATCAACCCCGTAATCTCGCCAAAAGCGTCACAGTCGAATAAAGGTAGCAGGCAGGTAATTCTAGTCTGGACAAACCCATAACAGCCGAATAGAGTCTCACCAGTTTTTCTGATTGCGGGAGTAATTCAGTGGTAGAATGTCAGCTTCCCAAGCTGAACGTCGTGGGTTCGATCCCCATCTCCCGCTCCACTTAAAAACTTATCTACCTTGTTTTCAACCTAGCCCATTTTCGACCAATGACTATGAGGCTCCCGCCCATATATGGTAAAGCAACGCCCGAATACGGTCGTTTGCCCCTTTTTTGGCTTTCGGACGATTCTTCGGACGATTCGACACTTACGGGAGTGGGGAAAAAGGCTTTTTAATGACCGCCCATTATTAATTAGTTGGAAAAGGCATCTCTCAGGAAGGGACTGATTGGTCAGGTTGCGGCGCAAAGTTGATCCGATAATCAAATGCGGGGATAATCTTTTGAAGAATCAACGGGAGGTGGTGGGGATGCTTTAGCCATAACTTGTGGAGGAACAGCCAACTTAATCTATCACAGGGGGGCTGTGATAGCCAATCGTAAAAGTCACCAAAAGAACGGGACTTGAGAAAAAAACGAGTTCCAAATTTTGCCACTCGCATCATATCCGCTTCAGGAATTTCTGCCCCTGAAATTATGGCGATATGACGACAACTACATCCATTTTTCATTGCCGATTCCAATAGATCCGCCCCATTCATATTCGGCATAGTGTAATCTGAAATAATAAGGTCAGGGCATCCCTCCTCATGCAGGGAACAGGGACAACTTTCTCGCTTATACAATGGCGACTGTATCGGGTCTACATAGGTTTTAACGTCATAACCCCTGCGCTCCAATATATGTTTCATCAAGTTTAAGGCATAAAAGTCATCATCAACGACCACGGCTTTCAGGGGCTTCGGAGGGTTCTGGACCTTCGTTATCGTTATGGGATTTGTGGTTATCATCTGCATCACTTCTTTTGTGCAGACAATAGGGAATTACCCAATAAATACATATCGGGGGGAACCTGAATTTATATCAGGGATTTGCCTAATTCTTCCTCTCTTAAATGCCCACGTATGCCTCCCAGTGCCTTTGGGATTGAATAATGAGAGACGGTACGGGTCTACATGAGGGTTCAGTAAGCGTTATGGGTTTATGCTCAACGATGCATATTTTAATAACATTCTGACTGACGAGGTAAAACCCAAGGACGCAACGAGACATGAACGGTTTTGGTGAAGTAAATCCACCTGCCTGTACCTATGCCCCTATCCCGTTGCGTCTAGATTTAAGATTTAACCGGAGAAGTCTGTTTAGCCTGCTTGTCCGCTTTCCGAAGTTGCTCTAACGCTTCCCTGTCTGCCTTACGTTGTTCGTTGGCTGCTTTGAAAGCGGCATAGTCTTTGGCGTTGAGAGCGGTTTGCATGTTGGTGAGGTCAGTGATCACCTTCTGGAGGGCAGCGGCAATATCCATACGCCCTTTTGCAGTTGCCTTTTGAAGCTCCGCTTGACGTTCAGCAAGGTGTTTCTGGATAAGAGCCGCCCGTTCTTCTTGACTCAAATGTTTCCCGCCTTTTTCGCCTTTTTCACCCTGTAGCCCTGTTCCCTGAGCCATCGCTGCTTCAAAGTCTGAGTTGGCTGCCTGTGCGACAAACCCGACAAACCCAACAAGACACATTCCGATAACCATAACGAGTTTCTTCATATTCTTCATAGCTGTTCTCCTTGCTTAACCTTGTTTCAACGTGATTGCGACTCATATTCCATATTCATCCATCATATGTACCAGAACGGTTGGAAGGGTGTAATTATTGTAAAAATTAAAATATATTCGCACCATGCCTGCCAAACTGCCTTGGGTTGATTCATGCTTTCTTTATTTACACCATTATGAAACGCCTGCGCCATACAAGCGTGGACATTACCACCCGTCTCTATATTACAAACAACCCGCTCTTGAACCGAGTACAACATGAGGAAACGGTCAGGAAAATTAATGGCAACAATCGGCAGTTGCAAGTATCGGGGGGATGTAGCGGCTCCGTTCAGGTTATGGATCAGACTGCCGATTCTCCTGTCAATATCATGATGAACGAAGCGGAAGCGATACGGGCAGTCAGGAAAATTGGCATTACCTACAAGGCTTTACGAGAGTATGCCATTGAGAATGGACAGGCTGAAGAGAAGGGGCGAGGATACCTTTATGCTGGTTCATTTATTGCTGACCTGAAGAACAATTATTTTACCAAAGAAGAAGCGATGCAGTTGACTAATCTTAAGCGGTCAGGCTTTTTCTATTGGATAAAAGGAAGGGGCGTTGAACCCATTTTGATTGGTAAGGCGAGTCTCTTCAGGAAGGATAATTTTCTTGCGCATATCCTGAAAAAGCCCAATACTCCCGCCCGTTCTTCATGACATTTTCCGGACGATTCTTCGGACGATTCGACACTAGATATGGGCTAGGTTATGAAGGAATATGTATAAAGTATTTATAATGAGCGGGTTATAAACGTCAGAATTTGGGCTAGGTTTACAGGACGCTTCCCAAGCTGAACGTCGTGGGTTCGATCCCCATCTCCCGCTCCACTTTTCAGTCGGGAAGGATTTAGATCGTCATGACAAATAACAATGAATTGAACCCGCCGCAACCAATCGGCAATGAACTTGGGGCTTCTTTGGAATCGGTGGGTGAGGAATGGAGAAGCTGGCTCGTTTCAGGAGGAATTGCGGTCATCCTCATTCTCTCCGTCATTCTCTATCGTTCCCACAATGCCAGTAACGAGGAAAAAGCCTCCCGGATGCTCGGGGAGGCCCGTAATGGGCAGGCCCTGCAGTCTATCCTCTCCCAGTACCCGGGCACTTCCGCCGCCAAGCTGGCCCTGCTGCAAATGGCCAAGGCCCAGTATGACAGCGGGAATTTTGTGGCTGCCCAGTCCAGCTACATGGATTTTCTATCGAAATACCCGAATCATCCCATGGCCCCCATGGCAGAAATGGGAAAAATCCACTGTATGGAGGGACTCGGCAGTACCGAAGCGGCGCTGGCCGCCTTTAGCCAGTTCGCCACTAAAAATCCTGATCATTTCCTCCGGCCTCTAGCCATTTTCGGAAAAGCACGCTGTCTTCAGGAAATGAAACGTTATACGGAAGCCCGCACCACCTACGAGGATTTTCTGGCCGGCAACCCCAAGAGCCCGTGGGTGAATGACGTGAATGAAGCCCTGAAGCAACTTGATTCCGAAGCCCGCCGGCCCAGCATCAAGATGTAATCGCAACAACTACCAATCCCGCGACATGGCCCGGCGGGTTTCCCGGTCCGCATCCTTTTTGCGCAGCGTTTCCCGCTTGTCGCCGTCCTGCTTGCCCTTGCAAAGGCCCAGTTCCACTTTTGCCCAACGTTTCCGGAAATACATTTTTAAAGGAACGAGCGTAAATCCGTTCAGGGCAATTTTGCTTTTCAGCTTTTCAATTTCCTTGCGGTTCAGCAGCAAGGTTCGGGGGCGGGTCGGTTCATGATTGAACTGATTGCCACATTCATAAGGCGCAATGTGGACATCATGCAGCACCACGCGTCCGGAATCGGCAATGGTCGCATATCCCCCCGTGAGGGTGACATTTCCCCCGCGCACGGACTTGACTTCCGTGCCCAGCAGTTCGATCCCGGCCTCAAGGCGATCCACGACAAAATAGTCGTGTAGCGCCTTGCGATTGGTAACGGTCTTGTCCGCTTCTTTTTTATCCTTAGCGGCCGCCATGGATCTGTTCCAGCTTAATGACTGGAAGCGGAACCCGGAGAGGAGGGATCAAAAAATCCGATCTCGGCGGTGAGTTTGCCCTCGATAATCTCGCGAAGGGCAATATCCACTTTCTCTTCATTCGGGGTCAGAGGCTTGATATAAGGCCGCATCCCGGCATTCAATTGACGCACTCGCCGGGAGATCATATTCACCAGCAAGGGCACTGACGTCATCTTCAACTTGGCTTTTTCAATAAGTTCTGCGTTCAAAATCCACCTCCATAAAAGAAAAAGTAAACGGGGCGCAGTGTATGCGCCCCGTTTACACAGGTCAACCGTTTTCTGTAAACGGTTTATTGATACGGGCTTAGTACATTCCTCCGCCCATGTCACCCATTCCGCCACCGCCACCGGGCATCGGAGCCGGCTTTTCGTTGCTCGGGATCTCGGTGATCATGCACTCACTGGTCAGAAGCAGACCGGAGATGCTCGCCGCGTTTTGCAACGCCATGCGGGTCACCTTGGCCGGATCCAGGACGCCTTCCTTGATCAGGTCGGTATACTGGCGGGTGGCCACATTATAGCCCATTGTGCCCTTGAGCTTTTTGACTTCCTGAACGATGACGGCGCCTTCAAGGCCGGCATTGTCAACAAGCTGACGAAGAGGCGCTTCGAGACAGCGGCGGATGATATCCACACCGATCTTCTCGTCACCTTCGGCCGTCATCTTGTCCAGAGCGGACAAGCAGCGCAGCAGAGCCACACCACCACCGGGGACCACGCCTTCTTCCACCGCCGCACGGGTCGCGTGCAGGGCGTCTTCGACGCGGGCCTTCTTCTCCTTCATTTCGGTCTCGGTCGCGGCGCCCACATTGATGACCGCCACGCCACCAGCGAGCTTCGCCAGGCGTTCCTGCAGCTTCTCGCGATCATAGTCCGAGGAGGTTTCCTCGATCTGACGCTTGATCTGAGCGACACGGCCTTGAATGGCGGTGGATTTCCCAGCGCCTTCCACGATCGTGGTGTTTTCCTTGTCGACGGTCACACGTTTCGCGCGGCCCAAATCTTCAACCTTGACGCTCTCCAGCTTGATGCCGAGATCTTCGGTCAGGCACTTGCCTCCGGTCAGGATGGCGATATCTTCCATCATCGCCTTGCGACGATCGCCAAAGCCGGGGGCCTTGACACCACAGATCTGGAGCGTGCCACGCAGGCGGTTCACCACCAGGGTCGCCAGGGCTTCGCCCTCGATGTCCTCGGCAATGATCAGGAGCGGCTTGCCCAACTTGGCCACACTCTGCAAAAGAGGCAGCATGTCCTGAAGGTTCGAGATCTTCTTCTCGAAAATCAGGATATATGGATCATCCAGAACGGCTTCCATGGCTTCCATGTTGGTCGCGAAGTACGGGGAAATGTAGCCCTTGTCGAACTGCATTCCCTCAACCACATCCAACGTTGTCTCGATGGCCTTGGCCTCTTCAACGGTGATGGTGCCGTCTTTACCGACTTTGTCCATGGCTTCGGCAATGATCTCGCCGATGGCGCTTTCGCCGTTGGCGGAGATGGTCGCCACCTGGGCGATCTCAACGTGTTCCTTGACCTTCTTGGACTGTTTCGCGATGGCCTCAACCACCACGGCAACCGCCTGGTCAATCCCACGCTTCAAGCTCATCGGATTTGCGCCGGCGGTGACGTTCTTCAGGCCTTCGCGATAGATGTTTTCGGCGAGCAAGGTCGCGGTCGTCGTCCCATCACCAGCGGTATCGCTGGTTTTGCTGGCGACTTCGCGAACCATCTGGGCGCCCATGTTTTCAAAGGGGTCGGGAAGTTCGATTTCCTTGGCAACCGTCACACCGTCCTTGGTGATGGTCGGGGAACCGAATTTCTTGTCCAGAATCACATTACGACCGCAGGGGCCAAGGGTAACCTTGACGGCGCGGCTCAACTTTTCCACACCGCGAAGCATCGCCTGGCGCGCTTCGCTGTCATACTTGAGTTGTTTACCTTTATCAGCCATTGTCCATTTCTCCTTATTGTTATGTCCTGAAACTGTCGAAAAACATTACTCGACGATGCCGAGAATGTCTTCTTCGCGCATGATCTGGTATTCTTTGTCGTTGATCTTGACTTCCGTGCCGCCGTACTTGGGCATCAACACGGTGTCGCCGACCTTGACGGTGAACGCGATCAACTTGCCAGCTTCATCCCGCTTGCCGGTACCGATGGCAATCACGGTTCCCTCGGTGGGTTTTTCCTTGGCGCTGTCGGGAATGATAATCCCGCCCTTTGTAACTTCCTGTTCTTTCTTGGGTTCAACCAGAACCCGGTCGCCTAACGGTTTAATCTTCATCTACTTGGTTCTCCTTTTCTTGTTTCTGCTTCTTCGCGAAGGCGAACCGGTCGCCCCGCGTATTGTCCTTATTTCTTCTTATTCTCATCCACCATCTCAAAATCGGCATCAATCACGTCATCTTTGCCACCCTTGCCTTTGGCTCCCGCCTCCGCACCCGGATGCTCGGTGCCACCGGCCTCACCCGCAGGATGCTGGGTCTTGGCCTGGGCATACATCTCCGCCGTAAAGGCCTGCATCACGGTGTTGACACCCTCGATGGCCGCCTTGATGGCTTCGCTATCCGTGCCCTTGAGCGCTTCTTTCAGCTTCGCCAGTTCCGCTTCCACCGGCTTCTTCTTGTCATCCGCCATCTTGGCGCCCTGATCCTTGATCAGTTTCTCCGTCTGGTACACCAGATTATCGCCCATATTGCGGGTTTCCGCCGCCTCACGGTTTTTGCGATCCTCATCCGCGTGATCTTCGGCATCCTTCACCATTTCCTTGATCTCGGCATCCGTCAATCCGCTGGACGCTGTAATCGTGATCTTCTGCTCCCGTCCGGTTCCCAAGTCCTTGGCGGACACATGGAGAATCCCGTTCGCATCGACATCGAAAGTCACTTCAATTTGAGGCACACCCCGCGCGGCAGGAGGAATACCATCCAGATGAAACCGCCCGATGGTCTTGTTCTGGTCGGCCATCTTGCGTTCGCCCTGCAGGACATGGATTTCCACCGACGGCTGGTTATCCGAGGCCGTGCTGAAAATTTCCGTCTTCTTTGTGGGAACGGTGGTGTTCCGTTCGATCAGCGCCGTGAAAACCCGGCCTAGCGTCTCAATCCCCAGCGAGAGAGGCGTCACATCGAGCAACAATACATCCTTGACTTCGCCCTTCAGGATGCCGCCCTGAATCGAGGCGCCCACCGCCACCACTTCGTCCGGGTTCACACCCTTATGCGGCTCCTTGTCATAGAGCTTTTTGGCCATTTCCTGGACTTTGGGCATACGCGTCATACCGCCCACAAGCACCACTTCATCCACGGTGGAAAGACCGGAGTCCTTCATGCAGTTCTTCACCGGTTGCATGGTCCGCTCGATCAGGTGATCCACCAGCTGCTCCAACTTGGCGCGGGAGAGCGTCACATTCAAATGCTTCGGGCCGGAAGCATCCGCAGTAATAAACGGGAGATTGATATCGGTGCTCAGGGCACTCGACAATTCACATTTGGCTTTTTCGGCAGCCTCTTTGAGACGCTGCTTGGCCATCGGGTCCTTGGTCAGGTCAATCCCCTGCTCCTTTTTGAATTCGTCCGCGAGCCACTGCATGATGGTGTCATCAAAATCATCACCCCCGAGATGGGTATCGCCATTGGTCGCCTTGACTTCAAACACACCCTCACCAATATCCAGAACGGAAATATCAAACGTACCGCCACCCAAATCGTAGACGGCAATTTTTTCATCTTTTTTCTTATCCAACCCGTAAGCCAATGAGGCCGCCGTGGGCTCATTGATGATGCGCATGACTTCCAGCCCGGCAATGCGGCCGGCGTCCTTGGTCGCCTGGCGTTGGCTGTCATTGAAATACGCCGGCACCGTGATCACGGCTTGGGTGATCTTCTCTCCCAGATAGGCTTCCGCATCCGCCTTCATCTTTTGAAGAATCATCGAGGAGATTTCCGGCGGGGAATACGTATTGTCACCCACTTGGACATGAGCATCACCGTTCTTTGCCTTGACGACCTTGTAAGGCACCAGCGAGATTTCGCGGGCCACTTCCTCATATTTACGTCCCATGAACCGCTTAATTGAATAGACCGTGTTCTGGGAATTCGTGATCGCCTGACGCTTTGCCGCCTGCCCAACCAACCGTTCCCCCGTCTTGGTGAAGGCCACAATGGAAGGCGTTGTCCGCATTCCCTCGGCATTAGGGATCACCACAGGCTCTCCACCTTCCATAACGGCCATACAAGAATTCGTCGTTCCCAAGTCAATTCCCAATACCTTAGCCATAATCAAACTCCTTCCGGTTGATCGCAAACTGGTGCGAAAAAAATATTCAAAAAATATTTACGCCTCATAGCTTAGCAACAGGTGTGCCAAGGCAGCATCTATCTACAGAACATATACCGCAACCCATTTAACAAAAACATCTTGCAACTATTTAAAAGTAAAATTGACACCTCACTTCAACGACAATATTGGAGACAATATGTCGCACTACGATGATTTTGGGCCAGACTTGGCGCCTGATTGTCACAGCCGGCTAGGTTTTCCGCTTCAGCAAGGCCGCATAGGCGCCATCAGTCCCATCTTTAGGCGGGAACAGCTTTTTTTCGCAAACAAGTTCAAAGTTCGGATTGTCTTTAAGCCAACCGGCGACCAGAAGTTCATCTTCATCAACCTCCAGGCTGCACGTACTGTAAACGAGACGTCCACCGATACGGAGTCGGGTGGCCGCGCCATCCAGAATGGCTCGTTGCGTGGCGCACACTGAAGCCAGCCGGTCCGCCGCGAAACGCCAGCGGGCATCCGCACGCCGCTGCAGGACGCCCGTATTCATACAAGGCACATCCAGCAGGATACCGTCAAACATCAACCCTGCAAGCTCGGACACCCCCTCGCCACCGACTTTGCAAGCCGTCATGTCTCCTTCTATAACCCTGACGCCCCCAAACCCCATGCGAGCCAGATTATCATGGAGGTAGCCCATCCGGTCGGCATGAATATCCATGGCAGTCAACGTCCCCCCCCCGCCCGTCGCCTCGGCGATCGCCACGGTCTTCCCGCCCGGGGCCGCACAGGCATCCAGAATGCGTTCCTGCGGCTTGGGTGCCAGCATTTCCACCGCCATGATCGTGGAGGGATCCTGCACCATGAACCAACCGTCTTCAAAACCCGGAAGATCTTCCACGCTGACACCCCGCCCCAGCGTACAAAACCGGGCTGGATCCATCGGGTGCGGATCCACTTTCAGGCCCGCCGTCATAACCCGATCCCGGAAATCCGCCATTTGAATTCTACTCGTATTAAGCCGGAGGATCACCGAAGCCCGCTGGTTATTCCAGTTGCACAAGGCCTCCGTCTGGTTATTCCCATAGGTGGCAATCCAGCGTTTGACAAGGATTTCCGGATGCGACAGACGGATGCCGGAAGGCTGCTGGTTCAAGGCGGCGATCACCTCTGGTTTTTCCCGCAGGACACGTCTCAATACCGCATTAGTAAAATTGGCATCGGTCTGCGAGGCCATCAACTTAACCGCCGCCACCGTCTCATTGACCGCCGCATAAGGCTCCACCGAGTCCATATGCAGGATCTGATAAAGTCCGACCATCATGTGGGCACGTAGAGGAATCGCCGGCATTTGTTTCATGCATTGCTTCAAAACCCACTCCAGTTCGCGTTTCCATTTGACGGCGCCGTAAACAACCTCCATCACAAAGCCGCGATCTGCCCGCACCCGGTTCATCATCCGATCCGGGAAATCCCCGGTCTCCATCCACCGGGCAATCATCTCCGCCGCCACCGCACGGGAGTTATTTTGCAATGCCATCTTCACAATTATATTTTTTCCTATTGAAAACACGTATCATCACGTAAATAAGAGCGATCGTTCCACCAAGAGTTCTTCCAGATTTCGCCTACTGTCCACAATGGCAACTAGAACCACCGTTTGCTGATATAACCTGAAGCAGATCCGATAAGGACCACACAGGGCCTCCCTGAATTCCGATACGCCAATCTCCTGCAATTCAGGAACCACCCGACAACGGCGGGGACTGTGAGTCAGGGAATTGACCTTGAGCTCGATCTTCGCATATACGTCCTGCGCTGATTCAACGGAATCCTCATAGGCAATGTAGTCAAGTACGGAGTCCAGGTCTGCGATCGCGATTTCCGACCACACAATCTTGAACAATTCAGGCATGGCTCTGCATGCCCTCCAGTTTCGACCGAAAGTGCTGTCGGGCTTCAGGATGCCTGACGTAACGCCCGTGAAGATAGGCCTGATCCCCCTGCGCAAGAATCTTAAGCAGGTGCAGGGCCTTCCGTTGGCGTTCATAGGCCTGAATGTCCATCAATACCGCCGTGGCGCGCCCGTTCTGCGTAATGATGATCGGCTGTTGAGTGTCGTGTGTCTGCTGAATCAGTTGGGATGAGCGTGATTTCAGTTCGGTGACCGGCTCCATGGAATTCATAATAACTCTCCTCGCATTCGTATGGCACCGAATATGGCACCGATTCCGGCCCCCGTCAAGTTCCCGAGATCCCAACAAATCATCATAGGCAGGGTGGCCACGCTGCTGGCCGCCGCGGCTACCAGGATATCATGTGATGACAATAATCAGCGATTATTCGCTTTACCAAAAACACATACCCAGCACCTCCTGAAATCCCGGTCACAAAACGGCGCCGGTTGGTCGACTCCAGCGCCCTACAATACTGTAGTCCCCAATCAACGCCCATTATCGCCATCATGTCTCGAAAGATGACATACAAGAGTGGATAAGCACAGTTTGCAGCTTACTTGATGACACCCATCAGGCATCGAAATGCTTCAACTGCCCGGAAACAACAATTCGTCTGGCCATTATCCGGACACAGTTATACGACGCGCTTGCAGTGTTACAAAGGGAATCCGGCAGTTTTAATCCTCCATCAAAAAACCACGACATGCATGGATCCGATTCATCATCCGATCCAGATACTCATAGGAATTGTCGGCGATAGCGGGTTATCAAGTCGGCATTTCCGGCGGCAATCTGTTTGAATGGATCAGAGATTATGGGGGCACCCGCAACGCGTCCCCAGAAGGTCTCAGCCATCAAACTCGCGCACTCCCATAATGGCCGTATTTCAGGCAAAGGTGGCGGAGGGGTAAATTGGCGCGCAGGAAGTTCCCCCTCCACATCGGGGCGATACAGCATGGGGAGCATGTCATACGACGGTACGAGTGACAAAGGGCGCGTGTTATCCAGGAAAAGACTGATGTTCCCGTAATGCATATCCGTATTGCCAATCAGAGCGCCAAACCACCAGAGAAGCGCCAACTGCTCCGCCTCAATGGCGTTCAGCCATCCGCCTCGCTTGAGTCGCTCAGCCGCCGCCGTCCAGGGAGTCTGAAGTTCACCGAAAAAGGCGGCATCCAATGCCGCAAGGGAAACCAAACCACGCCGGCCATGGAGCCCAATCCGGTCAAATCGGGTGGATTCAAGAAAGCGGCGCCCATCCGCATCTATTAAGGTGGTTTTCGCCGCCGGAATTCCATTCTCTAACAACAGCGTTGCCGCATAATGCTCGGCCGCGAGCAAATCGCCCCACCGCACATCCGCGGCTCGCCCGGAACGTCCGCTGAATTTGACTATGACATGACGAATGCCTCCATCCTCATCACGAACAACGTCCGTAAATTTTGGCTGCTCACCGGCAGCGGAGGATCCGACCCACTCCCCACCAAGAATGGAGTCTGCCCGCCCCGGATAAACAGTGGGCCGGTTCGCAGCGGCTACCCCCTCCACATCAGCCAGCATTCGCTCCTGCACCGCCGTCAACATGTCATCCCCCAAAACAAAGGCGCCCGGGAGATCCTTTCCAAACCGGATCAGGCTCAGCACAACATCGTCAGGCGGCCAGTCGCGGGGGTCATACGGTAATCCCAGACTGCGGCCATGTGTACGCGCAAAGATGCGTCCTAGAAAACCCTGGGGACGGAGATCATCCAGAAACCAGGGAAAACCCGGATAGAGTCCGTCCTGGAAATCGCTCCCAAGCAATCTCTCCCACGGCGCACTTTGCTGAAGACACCATTGTCTGCCCGCCAAAGCGTAGAGTTGCCCAACTGTATGAGCCCGGCCTTCCCGATCAATCTCATAAAGGGGCCAGGATGAACCCAAGTTATAAACATCACGAGTGGCGGCATATCGCGATCTTCGCCCACGCCCCAAATGCAAAATCCGGCGCCCTTCATCACGGGCCAACATCCGGGACACTGTGGGCTGACTAACCCCAAAAGCTGACGCCAATTCCCTAGCGGTGACGGCCCCCTTGCGCTGAAATTCGCGCTCAAGTCTGGATTGATCTAAATGCATATAATGTGAATAGATTTAATTATCGATTCACATTCAATATCAATAAGTTACAAATAAATCAAACTAATAAGTGAATAAATTATTTTTAGATCTTAAGTCGCCTCAGCCGCAACTGCCCGCAGGCCGCATCGATGTCGCCGCCCTTGGAAACCCGGTAGGTGGCGTTGACGCCGACCTTTGCCAATTGTTCCTTGAAGATATCAGAGGTTCCATCCAGCGGGGGGAGCCCCTCATACCCGTCCACCGGGCTCAAGGAGATCAAGTTCACCTTACTCGGGAGGGTTTTTAAAAGCTTTGCCAATTCCACCGCATGAGCATGCGTATCATTAACCCCCCGAATCAACGTGTATTCAAACGTCACAATCCGGCCCGTGGCCTCGGTATGACGCGCACAAGCTTCGATCAACTCCTCGATGGGGTAGCGCTTGTTGACGGGCATCAACCGGTTGCGCAACTCGTTGTTGGGGGCATGCAGGGAGACCGAAAGTTCCACCTGCAGCCCCTCGCTTCCCAACCGGTTGATGCCCGGAACCACCCCGCTGGTGCTGATCGTAATGTGCCGGATACCGATGTTCAGGCCTTTGCCGTCATTGATGATCCGGATGGCCCTGATCACGTTGTCATAGTTGTCAAACGGTTCACCCATTCCCATGAAAACGATGTTCGTGGGACGGTCTCCGTATTCCTCCCAGGCCAGCATTAACTCTTCCACAATCTCGCCTGCCTCAAGGTTACGGATCCAACCGCCCCGGCCACTGGCACAGAACGCACAGGCAAACTTGCAGCCCACCTGGCTGGACACGCACACCGTGCGGCGTTCGCGGGCGGGAATCAAGACTTCCTCAACACATTCCCCGTCACGGAGCCCAACCAGAATCTTGCGCGTTCCGGTGTGTTCGCCATCCTGTTTCACGTGATTGACCGATAACAGTTCATACCGTTCTGCCAACGCATCCCGAAGCGGAACCGGTACATTTTTCATCTCTTCCCACGTCTTCACGTGTTGCCGATAGAGCCAGTCCCAGATCTGCCCAGCCCGATAGGCCGGCTGGCCGAGTTCTTTGCACACCGCCGTAAGTTCATCACGGAGTAATCCATGAATCAGGGGTTTGGATTTCAAACAATCTTTCATTTGTCTCTCTAACACCCGTCACGTTTTCCAAAAATCTTTTTACGGATCAATCCGGCAAGATAGTGGGTCTCGGTGATACGGAAGGCATGTGTCAAGCCCAAGTATACCAAACCGGCCGCCACAATCTCAATGCCCAGAGCCACCACCAGGCGGGGAAAGCTTTGGCCGAATCCTGCCAGCCAATGTTTAAGCAGCCAGGCGGTCAACCCGCACAACAGGGCGGATCCGCCCACCAGGGCCCCGAACCGGGACCAGGTGCGAAGGGTGCCGAAGTGCACATCACGCCGCAGATAGACCACCAATTGCGCAAAATTCAGAATCGCGAGGCAACCGGTCGTTGCCGCCAACCCCACATGCCCCAGATGAAGCCCCTTCACCAGAATAAAATTGAAGACGACACAGAGGCCTATCCCCACCAGGCTTACATTTAAGGGAGTACGCCGGCGGTCCAACGCATAAAAACAAGGGATCAATACTTTGATGGAGGCATAGGCAGCCAACCCGATCGCATAGGCCCGCAGGGCTGAGGCGGTCGCCACGGTGGAGTCTGCCGTGAAATTGCCGTGCTGATAGATCACTTGAATAATTTCAGGGGCCAGCACGGCCAGCCCCACCGCCGCCGGCAGGGATAAAAACAGGGCCAATCGCAAGGCCTCTTCAATCGTTTTACCGGCCTCCGCCATCTCGCCCTTGGCATGCAACCGGGCCACGGCAGGCAACGTCACCGTGGCAATGGCGACACCGAAGAGACCAATCGGAAACTGCATCATCCGGAACGCGCAGTTGAGCCAGGATCGCGCCCCATTAATTTCCGAGGCAAACATACCATTGACCAGCACATTTACTTGTACCGCCGCCCCTGCGATCATGCTGGGCCAAGCCAACGCCCACACCAGTTTCAGGCGTGGATCCTTCAAATTCAATTCCCACTTGAATCTGAATCCCAGTTTGAACAACGACGGCAACTGCATTCCCAACTGGGCCAGACCGCCTAACAGCACACCTAGTGAAACCCCATACAGCGCCCGCTCGGTAAAGACCGGATGCCGCCAGTCCGCCTGGGGATCGAAGCCATAAGCAAGCAGAACACTGCTGATCACTGAGACCAGATTAAAAACTGTCGAGGCCGAGGCGGGAAGACCGAAAATAAACCGGGCGTTGAGAATCCCCATCACCACTGAGGCCAGGGACACAAACAGGATAAAGGGAAACAGAATCCGCGTCAGGCGAACGGTCAGCTCAAATTTACCCGGCACCTGATGAAAGCCGAAGTTAGTAATCTGCACCAGCAGGGGACTGGCGATGATACCAACCACACAAATCAGCCCCATCAGTACAATCAGAGCGCTGAACAGTAAACTCGCCAGATGCCAGGCGGGCTGTTCGCCCTCCTTGTGAAGCGTCTTGGTGAACACCGTGGTAAACGCCGTGGATAACGCCCCTTCGGCAAATAAATCCCGCAACAGGTTGGGAATCTGGAAGGCGGCCAGAAAAGAGTCCAGACACTTTCCGGCATTAAACATCCCGGCAATCACCACCTCCCGGACAAGCCCCAAAATGCGGGATCCCATCACGGCAAGGCCGACAATTCCAGCGGCTTTTCTTCGATCAGTCATTGCCAGCCATTAAACAGGCGGGAACCCAACCCGTCAAGGGAGGAAGGCAGGAAAACGGATTTAGAAGCCATTGTGAGGCCCTATAAGTATTGCATCCACGAATCGTCTTCCCGTATTCTCCCTCAAATCACTTAACGGAGTAAATTTGATGAGCCTGAACACACTCGATTTGAATGGAACCTGGCGCGCCCGCTGGGCTGACGGCCAACGCGGCCGCACTGAGTATGCCCAACGGGATTCCACCGACAATGCCCGCTACATTGACGCCACCGTGCCCGGCGAAATCCATCTTGATCTCATCAAGGCTGGATTACTGGCCGAACCTACTGAAGGCCTGAACGCCCTCTCGGCCCGCTGGGTTGAAGAAATGATCTGGAGTTATCGCCACGAGTTTGACGCCCCTGCCGCCGCCCTGAAAACCGGCACCCGAACCTGGCTTGTCTTCGAAACCCTGGATCTGGTTGCCACCCTCGTCCTCAACGGGAAGGAAATCGGGCGGCATCGCAATGTCTTTTATCCCTGTCGCATCGAGGTGACAGCGGCCTTGCGGCCGGGCAGGAATATTCTGGCGGTTCATCTCGACAGCGGCCTCCATGATGTCTCCGACCGCCCCGGCGAAACTTACAGCGGACAACTCGACTTCAAACTACATAAACGGGCCTGGCTGAGAAAACCTCAATGCCAATTCAGCTGGGATTGGTCCACACGCCTGATCAATGTGGGGATCAGTGGTCCGGTGCGATTGGAATGGACGCACGACACCCTGCGGGTCGACCGCTTTGTGCCACTCGCCACGTTGAACGCCGACCTGCAGACCGGTTCCGTGCGTGCCCGCCTGTTTGTTGAGGGGCTTGGCCCCAAGCCGGTTCAAGCGGAACTCACCGTGCAGATCACTCCGGGTGGCCATACCGTGCGTGTACCGGTCGAAATCAAGCCCGGCCTGAACCCGGTTGAAGCGATTCTTCCTGTCAGCAAACCCGAGCTTTGGTGGCCCGTGGGATGCGGTAAACAGGCACTCTATTCCATTACCGCCACGCTGGCAGTGAAAGGACGCACCCTCGCACAACGTGAAGCCACCATCGGCTTCCGCCATGTGCGCATCGATCAATCCTCCCACCCGGATGGGGGCAAATATTTCGTCATGGAAGTCAACGGGCGCAAGGTCTTCTGCAAAGGCGGGAACCTGATACCGGCAGACATGATCTTTGCCCGCATCACCCCTGACGTGTATGAGACGCTCACCGAACGCGCCCTCGAGGCCAATTTCAACATGCTCCGCATATGGGGAGGAGGGTTGTATGAAGGTGACGCCTTCTATGACTTATGCAATCGCAAGGGCATCCTGGTATGGCAGGAGTTCATTTTCGCCTGTAGCCGGTATCCCGGGAATGACGCGGCATTCGTGGAAGACTTCCGGCATGAGGCCCGTCACCAGATTCGACGCCTGGCCCCGCATCCCTGCCTGGTAGTGTGGTGCGGCAATAACGAAATGGAACAGGGGGTATGGGAATGGGGCTGGGACAAGTATGGCGCCGTCTTTTCCGATCTTTCCCTTTTCCATCATGTCCTCCCGCGGCTGATGGCCGAGGAGGATCCCACCCGCTATTACCAGCCTTCGTCGCCTTACTCGCCCGATGGGTTGTCTCCCAATCGGGATGACTGCGGCGATCAGCATCCCTGGTCAGTCGGGTTCACCGATACCGATTTCCGCAAATACCGGAAAATGTTCAGCCGTTTCCCGAACGAAGGGGGCATCCTGGGGCCGACCTCATTGCCAACGATGCTCCAATGCCTGCCGGAAGGACACCGTCACATCCAATCCTTCGCTTGGCAGATTCATGACAACAGCATCGACAGTTGGGCTGAGCCCAGTCCGCCCGACCAGATGCTGAAGCAATGGCTGGGTCTGGATATCCGTGCGCTCTCCATTGAGGACTACGTCTATTGGGGCGGTTTGCTTCAGGGCGAAGGACTGCGAGAATACATCGATAATTTCCGCCGCAGGATGTTCGATTCCGCCGCCGCGATTTTCTGGATGTTCAACGATTGTTGGCCTGCCACCCGGTCTTGGACAATTGTGGATTATGCCCTGCACCGTACCCCTGCCTTCTGGGCGGTTAAACGGGCGATGGCCCCCCTTTCCCTCGTTGTTACGGAAGAAAGAGGGCAAGTCATCGTGTATGGCATTAATGATACCCATCAACCGGTGGCCGCCGACCTGCGTTACGGAATTTTCAAGCTGGCAGGAACCTACCCAGTCGACCGGAGTACATCGGTTACCTTGTTACCCAATGCCTCAACGAAACTGGCAGAGTTCCCGGCACGGCTCTGGAAAAGTCGACGGACAACTATGGCGTTTGGCGTCCTGACCAGCGGAGATCGTATTCTGGCCCGGAATCGCCTCTACGATCCGCTATTCTCCGAGATGATTTGGCCCAAGGCAAAAGTCCACGTGGACGTGGTTCGTGGACAGGCCACCTTCACCTGCGATCATTTTGCCTGGGGGGTCTGCCTGGATTTGGATGGGACAACAGCCTTCGCTGACAATTTCTTCGATCTCTATCCCGGTCAACCCTACCGCATTCCCTGGCGAAAGAAAACCCCGCCCCAGTTGATTCATGTCGGCAATGAGTTACGGGGATAATACTGGAGTTTTCGGGACTTTTCCCTTATTCTTGATGCTCATTTATGAAAACGACGTTCTCGAAGACAACCATTTATCCCGTCCTATTGACAGGCATTCTGGGGCTGGCCCAGATAAGTCCTGCCGCCATGGAGAGCACCTCTCCGGAAAAGATTACCATGATCTCCTCCTCCTCGTTCATGGTGAATCAACATGAAGTTGCCTCGATCGACCTGATCAAGGCATTGAAAAAGAATAGAATCTCCCCTGATGTTCCGTTAGTCGTGGAGGTCCCCGCCCATACGCCCATGGAGGTGATCAAGGAACTCACCCAGCGTCTGGCCACAGCAGGGTTCAAGCCCTTTTTCAAGTATCCCCGCCATGCGGATGCGACGGTGGAAAACCAAAATGGTTCCGCCGTCATCCCCCAGACGAAACAAACGACGGGGCGAAAATGAGTATCTGGAACAACCATGACTTCACCCCCTGAACCCCATCCCAGTGATGGCACTTACGGGGTTGTTTCAGATACAGTCCCACTTGTTTCTTCTCCTTCGAAGGCCCGGCTATTTCCACTCGCCCTGGCCGCAGTAGGGGTCGTATATGGTGACATAGGGACCAGTCCTCTTTATGCTTTCCGGCTTTGTTTCAACCCCGCCACGCCGCCCACCGAGGCCGCCATTATGGGGGTGCTCTCGCTGATTTTCTGGTCGCTGGCGGGATTGATCTCCGTAAAATATCTTTCCCTTGTCCTCCGGGCGGACAACCATGGTGAAGGCGGCATTTTGGCCCTGATGGCACTGGTGCGCGGACCCCATACAGAGCCCCCGCCGGACATCAGCCCAACCCGGCGGAGTTCCATCATCATCGCCATAGGACTTTTCGGGGCGGCGTTGTTGTATGGCGACGGGTTGATCACTCCGGCTATTTCGGTGTTAAGCGCAGTTGAAGGACTCAAGGTCGCCTCACCCCGCCTGGGGCCTTATGTCGTGCCCATCGCGCTCGCCATCTTGCTCGGACTGTTCTGGGTTCAAAAACATGGCACTCAGAAGGTGGGAAGCATCTTCGGGCCCATTATGGGGGTATGGTTCATCACTCTGGCAGTACTGGGATTGCCCCAAATACTGAATACCCCGAAAATACTGCTAGCCATTAACCCTCTTTACGCCCTTCAATTCTTTCTGGATCATCGCATTCATGCCTTTATCACGATGGGCACGATTTTTCTCTGTCTTACAGGGGCCGAAGCCCTTTACCAGGACATTGGGCATTTTGGGCGGCGCCCCATGCGCGTCAGCTGGTTCGCACTAGTCCTACCCTGCCTGCTGCTGAATTATTTCGGGCAGGGAGCATTTTTATTGAATCAGGGCGGCAGCCTGACCAACACCTCCAATCTACTCTACCATCTGGCACCCACCTGGGCGCTTTACCCATTGGTGGGTCTGGCCACCATCGCCACGGTGATTGCCTCGCAAGCCGTCATTTCCGGCGCCTACTCGCTTACCCGACAAGCCATTCAATTGGGGTACTGTCCCCGCATGACGATTATCCATACATCGGAGACGACCATCGGCCAGGTCTACCTCCCGATGGTCACCGGGATTCTGCTGGCCGGAACGGTCTTGCTCGTACTGGGGTTTAAAAGTTCAGACTCGCTTGCAGGGGCCTACGGGCTTGCCGTCTCCATGACCATGCTGCTGACGTCCATGATGATGACCATTTTCTTTCTGCGCAAATGGAAGTGGCATCCGCTTGTCGTCGCAACAGTCATGATTCCAATCTTTATGTTCGACGCCACCTTCTTCACCTCCAACGTCTTGAAACTGAAATCAGGCGGTTGGGTGGGATTGAGCGTCGCTGCGGCCCTATTTGTCGTTATGATAACATGGAATCGCGGACGGGCCCTCATGAGGGAAAAACTCCGTGAGGAGAGCCTGCCCCTGCCCCTCTTTATAGCGGATGTCATCGAATCCAAACCACGGCGTGTACCGGGCATCGCCTTATTCCTGACTGGTAGCATCAACGTTGCCCCCCGTACCCTCCTCCATAACTACAAGCACAACAAAATCCTTCACGAGCACATCATTCTGCTCACCATCATCAATCAAGACCGCCCCCGCATTCCGGTGGCAGAGAGGGTGACGGTTGATAAACTGGAAGCAGGCTTCGTGCGGATCACCGCCAATTATGGTTTCAAGGAAACGCCGGACTTGTCCCTGCTATTATCCAAACTCCACATTGAAGGGCTGGACTTGAGACCGACCAATGTGACATTCTTCCTGGGACGTGAAACCATACTTCTCTCCGCCCGGAAAAATATGTTTATGTGGCGGAAAATGCTATATTCGTTTCTTTCAAAAAATGCACGTGATGCCACCCGGTACTTCAACATTCCCCCGAATCGGGTCATTGAGATTGGTATCCAGGTGGAAATATGAACGCATCGAATATTCCTGATTCCACAATGACTGAGCACACTCCAGCCAAAGAACCTCCCCATCGCAAGAGAGCGCTTCTGGCGCTATCTATAGCCGCACTGGGAGTCGTCTACGGGGATATTGGCACCAGTCCGCTCTATTCCACCCGCGTCAGTTTCAGCCCCGGGTGCGGGGTTCTCCCGACTGAAGCGAATATTCTCGGCATCATTTCCCTCATCCTCTGGTCGTTGTTCGCCCTGATTACCGTTAAATATCTGGCCCTGGTGCTGCGGGCAGACAACCGCGGTGAAGGCGGCATCCTGGCCCTGATGGCGCTAGTTAACCGCGACCGGAAAGCCGGCAAAAGAACCATGTTTTTTGTTTTTATCGGTTTATTCGGAGCCTCCCTGCTCTATGGCGACGGACTGATCACCCCGGCGATTTCCGTACTAAGCGCCATTGAAGGCCTGAACATGGGCTCCATTGCCTTCTCAAACAATGCCATTATCATCCTCTCCCTGATCATGTTGATCGCCTTGTTCTGGATGCAACGCCGCGGCACCCAGTCGGTTGGTTCCATTTTCGGCCCGGTCATGCTCTTCTGGTTCCTCTCCATTGCCATTCTGGGGCTTATTTCCATCTTCCAGGCCCCGAATATTCTGAGAGCATTGAACCCCCTATATGCCATCGAGTTCTTTATCATTAACCGGTGGCAGGCCTTTGTAACCATGGGGGCGGTTTTTCTGGCGGTAACCGGCGGGGAGGCGCTCTATGCCGATATGGGCCACTTCGGCGTGGGTCCTATCCGGCTCGGCTGGTTCACCCTCGTCATGCCTGCACTGGTATTGAACTATTGCGGCCAGGGGGCCTGGATGCTTCACCAACTGGGGGATCCCCAAAGTGTGACCCTGGTCAATGGACACATCACCCTGAACCAGGACTTGATCGCCAATCTTTTCTACCGGAACGTCCCCCACTGGGCCATCTACCCGATGGTTGCCCTCGCGACCGCAGCCACTATCATTGCCTCCCAAGCCATTATTTCCGGAGCCTTTTCAATGACCCGTCAGGCCATTCAACTCGGCTACAGCCCCCGTCTGGCTATTGTTCACACTTCGGAGCGACAGATCGGGCAGGTCTATCTCCCCTTGGTTAATGGATTGATGCTGGTCGGAACCGTGCTGCTGGTGCTTGGGTTCAAGAACTCCGACAGTCTGGCTGGCGCCTACGGGGTGGCGGTGTCTCTCACCATGCTCATTACGACGTTATTCATGATCGCCGTCATGCGCCGTCTCTGGCACTGGCCTAAAATGATTGTCATCTTTATCGCCGTTCCTTTTCTGGTTTTGGACATTACGTTCTTTGGCTCCAACATCCTGAAGATCCGCGACGGGGGCTGGGTTCCGCTGGTCATCTCGACCGGTTTTATCATCATGATGACCACCTGGCACCGCGGCAGGGAAATCCTGGGCAGGAAAATGGCGGAAGCGGCCATCTCAATTGAGCTTTTCATTCAGGACGTAGCAACATCCAAACCCCAACGGGTCCCCGGCGTCGCCGTTTTCCTGACAGGGAACCCCAATGGCATCCCGCGGACATTGCTTCATAACTACAAGCACAACAAAATCCTGCATGAACAGATTGTCTTCATCACCATTCAGACTGAAGATATCCCTCATGTGCCTGATAGCGAGAGAACCCAGATCAAAGTGCTGACAGAAGGATTCTATCAATTACTCCTCCGGTACGGATTCAGCGAGGATCCGGACCTCTCCTCTCTGTTGAGCAATCTCAAAATTGACGGGCTTAATCTGGATCCCATGAAAGTGACTTTTTTCCTCGGGCGCGAAACCCTGATCCTGGTGGAAGGTAAAAACATGAGAAACTGGCGTAAAATTCTCTTTTCATACCTGTCGCGAAATGCCTGGGACGCTTCAAAATTCTACCACATCCCCCCCAACCGGGTCATTGAAGTCGGCATTCAAATGGAACTGTAGATTGCCTCTCGACACATCAATGGGATAACCATTATTATATAACAAATTTCCAAGAAGGAGAAAATCATGTCTTGCAATAAAGTTACGGCAAAATCTCTGATTGTTGTGTTATCCGCCATCGCCATCGGGAGCGGTTGCAGCGTCTTCCGTGCCTCCGTCCAGAATGAAGAGGTAAGCCAGGCTGCGGCCAAACCCATGGACACAAGCTATGACTTCGCCGATCTCCGTCTTCTGGCGGAATCGGTCAATGGCGAACTGGCCTCTTCCCCTGTTCTCGCCAAAAAGCCCATTCTAGTTGTCATGGGCATTGAGAACCGGACCGACGAGCATATCGACACCAAAGCGATCACCGACACAATCCGGACCAAGCTGATCAATGAGGGCAAAGCCAGTTTCATCAACGAGAGCCGGCGCGACACTCTGATGAAGGAACAGGGTTATCAACTGGTCAACTGCACCCCTGAAACACAAACGCTGATCGGCAAACAACTGGGGGCCCGCTATATGCTCACGGGTTCTCTGATTAAGATCACCAAGGACACCCCGAAACAGATTAGTTTGTCCAAGAAGGAACAAGTCTACTTCCAACTCACTGTTGAAGTAACTGACCTTCAGACCGGCCTGATCGCCTGGACCACCCAAAAGGAACGGGTCCGGGGCGCCAGCAAGCCCGTTTTGGGCTGGTAACGATCACGTTGAATCCGGCACAACCGAAGCAAGGGGCAAGGATGAAAATCCTGGAGTTGACGCGGAGCAGAACGGCTTGCGGCCTGCTCATCCCCTTGTTGATCCTGGGAGCGGGCTGTGCGACAACCCTCCCTCTGGACGACGCACGCAGGAATTTCAGCAGTGGGCAACTTGAGGCCGCCGATCAATCGCTGGCTGCCCTGCCTAATGACCAGAACAAGGTGCTGGGCCTCATGGAGCGGGGCATGATCCGGCATGTCCGCCATGACTACACCAACAGTACCACTGACTTTCTTGCCGCTGTCCGCCAAGAGAAAGAACTTGAGACTCAAAGCATTTCGAAGGCTGGCGCGAGTTTGCTCGTTAATGACTCAACCCTCGCCTTCCGAGGCTATCCCTTTGAACGCACCTACCTGCATGCCTATCTGGCCAAAAACTATTTAGCCATGGGAAAGTGGGAAGATGCCGGGGTGGAAGCCCGGAGTATTGCGTTTAAACTGGAAAAACTGGATGGGTTCCCCGACGACGCCTTCAGCCATTATCTGGCCGGTTTTTGTCTCGAACTTTGCGGAGATGACAGTAATGCGGCGATGCAGTACAGACAGGTGGCGAAGTTGGTGCCGGAATCCGGTATCGACGTGACCACAGGACGATTTTACCCGCCCAACGCCCCGACCAACCGGCCTCTGCTCCTGTCCTCCAATGGCACCGAACTGGTTTGTTTTCTGGATTTTGACGGACAATACGGCATCCTCCCCTACTCGGCCACCCTCTATGCCAACGGGAAACTCCTGGGGACCAGTCGAACCCTCACCAGTCTCTATCAATTACAATCCGCCAGTCGTGACCGGATGGCCACCCGCCAGGCGGCAAAATCGATTTCCCGATTTCTCGTAAAAGGAGCACTCACCGTCGCGGCCTGGTCGCGCGATGAGAATCTCGGCATGTTGACAGGGCTTTTGCTTTTCGCCCTGGAAGATAACGATCTGAGACGCTGGGAAACCCTTCCGGCCAAGTTCGCAGTTGCCCGTGTTCCCTGTCCTCCGGATTTGAAGCAGTTTGATGTGGAATTCAGAAGTTACTCGGGACAATCGGTCAGAAAGATCACCGTGACATCCCCAATCTGTCGGAAAGACCGAATCTTTGTATCCCTCTGCCGGGATCAACCGTGAGGGATTCAGAATATCAGATTGATGACCCCATAGAGGAGTAACACCGCCAGGATCAGCATGATAATGGCCTTATTCCTCTGGACCCGCCGTTCCTGACGGAGGGGCCGAACCGAATGAAGGCTTCCGGTACCAAAATACGTCTGGAAGCGTTGATCTGGAACCGGTCTAGGGATGGCCATATCCTCATTCACCCCGGGTTCCGGTAAACTCTCCCCTCTATTCTCAGCCATTGCCATGCGGGGTGGCTCCTGGCCGGGATGCCTGACGTCCACATCAACGGGGGGAATTTCACCTGCGACCTTGCGAAGCCGGCGTATGACCTGATCAGGATCAGGGCTATCGATGGCATGAGAGATTCCTTTGATGTCCTTCTCAACCCGGGCAATTTCCCGCTGAAGGGATTCCAGTTTCTCCTGCAACCGTGGATTCTTACGCCGGACACGCTGCATAATTCTCTATCGTCCCTTTACCACCATGAAAATCACGGCCCCCAAAATGGTAATGATCAGCGGCAAACTGGCGGCAAGTCCGACTTTCATCCAATACCCAAAACCTTTGGATGAAGGGGCAAATTCATCGACCTCAAGCGCATCCACTTTCCGGGCATGCTCATCAAACAGTTTGACCGGCCCTCCCACGGCCTCGATCGTGGCCTGCGCCTTGACGAAATCACTCCGGATGGCATCAATCTGCACAACCGCTTTATTCAACTCATCCCGGAAAGATTCCTCGGCCCACTCCGTGTCATTGATTTTCTGAAGTTCCTCAAGGTCAGCAGCCAGACGGTCGCGCGTGGTAAAATAGACTTCGACCTGACGGGCCGCATGGTCACCCAGTTTCTGAAGCGACATCATGCTCTCCGTCAACCGGTCCTGCATCTCCTGCTTGCCCCGTTCATATTGTTCCTGCTTTTCAAGCAGATCGGACAACATCTGCTCTTCGCGTTCCATTTCATTTTGTTTCTGTTTCAGCCGCTCGATATGAAGCTTCGCGGAAGCCTTCTGGGTATTGAGTTCCTCCCGATGCCGGGCCATCCGAGTAAGACTGAGGTCGGAAAGAGGCCGACCGGACGGATCCTCGGACTTCAGATTCATCATGCCATCCGGCCCCGACCCCAGCGAGGTAGATTTAACGGCTCCGCGACGTTGTGCCAGATCTTCATCAAAAAAGTCCGTTCCCATAACTATTTCTCCTTTTGACGCTTTGCCGCGTGTCATTTAAACGCTGATATCCCCATGCTAACAATCGTGATCACCCGTTTCAAGAGCTTCTTCCCTGATTACTCGGGAATTGCCCCTTTATCCTTCTCAGGGATATATATCATCTGTCCCACACGCAAATCTCCCGGAGATTTCATTTTCTTTTTATTGGCCTCATAAATCTCGCGCCACCGCCCCGGGTCCCCATAATACCGGCCCGCCATCTTTTTCAAGGTATCCAGCTTTTCAACTTTCACCGTTTTTCCCAGTGATTTCGGGACTGCCGCCGGCAGCGCAATGGTATCAACCGACTTCGAAGCCGTTTCCTCGATCACCCCGTATTTGGCCCGGGCCACCGCCAACGCCACCCGTAATTGAACCGTCTGAGCCTCAAGATTGGCCGCCCTGATTTGCAAGGCCCTGTTCTCGCCCTCCACTTTTGCCATCCGCTCTAATATTGCCGACTGATTTGTAAATACGGTACCGACAAAAGCCAGCGTTGCGGTTCGGATGTGGCCCTCAATCATGGCTTTTTTTTCCGTATCAGGCCGCAACGCAAGATAACTCCGGAAATGATAAATCGCCGCGAGATAATCCTCGCCTGGTTTATCCATCAGAAAAGCCAGCGCCAGATGCGCCCGTGCCATATTGGGGTCCCGGCTCAATATCGTCTCATAGATATTCCGGGCTCCTTTCGAATCCCCAGCCTCCTCCAACACCCGCGCCTTCTTCATGTCCGGGTGTTCCCGTTCAGCCTCGTCGGACACCCCGACTTTTTTGACACAACCAACAACAACCGCAAGGACGACCATCACCATGACGGAAACCCATAATTTCGCCGCGACTGTCTTTATGGAGCCTGCAAACTTCATGATTGATATTCAGCCTTCGCCGCTCGCAACACATCACGGACACTCCCCATGACCTGCTCCGGCCTAATGCGTTCCATGCATTCAACCTGCGGCAAGCGACAATCTTTACCAAAACAGGGACAACAGTCCATCCCCGATCTAATCACGTGATGGCCCGCCCCATAGGGTCCGGTGCGTTTGGGATCCGTCGGCCCGAACAGGGCCACCACAGGAACCCCCTGAGCCACTGCCATGTGGAGGGGCCCGGAATCGTTCGCCAGCACCAGATCCATGCGTGAAAACCATCCCCCCATCTCCACCAAACTGGTCTGCCCGGCCAGATTGACAACGCACCCCTCTGCAGCTGGGGCCACTAACGCCCGGCGCATTTCCTCGCATCCCGCCTGATCGGCCTTGCCACCAAATAGGAAAATCGAGGCGCCAAACTCTTTTTGAATCTGACGCGCCACCTCCACGAAATATGGCGCAGGCCAATTCTTATTGACTCTGCGCGACCAGGGGACGAGCGCAATGCGCGGGGCCGTCCCGGACACCACCGGCGCCGGAAAATGAAGAGGGAACACCACCGGCAATACGGGCAAGCCCAGATAACGCACTACATCCAGATTTTCCTCAACGGCATGCCGGTCTTTATTCCGCCGGCCCGCCATGGCATCATAGAGAAATCGCGCCCCTTCCCGCTGGAAAGACGGACCTATTCGCAATCCCGCCCGGGAAACCCGGGCCACAATCGCACTCTTGATCAGGCCCTGCAAGTCGACAACATAATCATATCGTCTGGCCCGCACGGCCCGGATCAGGGCGCCGGCACGACTCAAAAATTGCCGGCGGGGAAACGGGATCACCGTCGACACCATCGGAAAACATTTCACCAGCTCGACATATTCAGGCTGCGTCACCCAGTCCACATCGGCATCCAGCCCCACCTGAAGGTTATGGACGGCGGGGAGCGCGTGAAAAATATCGCCCAGAGAGCTGAGCTTGATGATCAGAATGCGTTTTCTTTCAGGCTTCATGCGGCGGCAGTCTCAAACCATCAGGCAGAACGGATCCGCTGCCGTTCATTTTCTTCCTTCTCACGCT
>Ga0118677_10001242_pt1 | contig 54762 bp, 54 predicted proteins | sample AliMusrvi5mmetaG_FD_86154 | JGI IMG/M metagenome (GOLD analysis project Ga0118677, IMG submission 86154)
TGGTTTGCGAAGTCTCGGCTGAGTCAGGATAACTCGTCAACTGCTTTTTCTAGGGATAATGGTCCTGCCTGGAGATCTGGCCGACCGCGGTGAGAATGAACTCAGCGTCGAGGGAGCTACGGACCACGGTCACACGTGGGGATTTGCTTAGGCGTTGGATGACAAGTCCACGAAGTTCGTTAGCGCCCTCTGCATTGCCGAAGCCGCCAACGAAGATCTTTTTCGGGCGGGTACTCTCCTGGCCGAAAACCAATCCGGCGCCGAGCACCAGGATGGAGAGTCCGTTCACTTTGCCTTTTCAGCCTCTTCCAGCCAGCCGCGGCGCAGGCGTTCCGGCGGGATTCCCGAAAGATAGGGTTTGATGTCGAGGATGGGGGTTCCGTCGAGCATGTCGATCCCCTTCACCTTGAGCAGGTTGCCTTCGCGGCCGAGGAGTTCCACGACGGTGAGTCCGATGGGATTCGGCCGCCGCGGAGAGCGAGTGGCGAAGACGCCGTGCGGCTTGCCGTCGGTTGGATTCTTGCCGAGCAGTTCGTATTGGCCGGCGCGATCGAAGACCCAGACGACAAACAGATGCGAGAAGCCTTCGATGTCCTGCAGGCCTGGTTCGAGCTCAGGCAGGATCTCCAGCGTGCCTTCGGCTTCGTGTTTCGCGCCGAGTCCTCTCGGGATCTGCTTTGTATCGCCATAGGCGCTGCGGACATAGCCGATCGGACTCATTTCAAGCATGATGGAAAACCTCAGGCTCCGGCCGGGGCGTTCTCAGTTGGATAGCCCATTTGGATCCAATCCTTGGAGAAGTTCGTCTCGAGCATCATGGCCTTCACGTTGGTGTAGCCAAGCTGCTTCAGTTGGGCGAAGGCCGCCTTCATGTTCGGACAGTTGACCCACGGGCAGCAGCCGCAGTAGATCACGATCTCCTGCGTTTTCGGATAGGCCGCGACCACCTTCTTCAGGTTCTCAAGGCCTTCCGGTTTGTTGCCGGGGCCGGCGTAAAGCGAGCCGGGAATGTGCTTGCTGCGGTACAGCACACCGAAGCCGACGTGCAGCAATACGGGTTTCGCTTTGCCCTTTGCGTTGAGGCGGTCCGCGATCACCTTCGGTTCAACCAAGTCGGCATCGCTCCAGCCTGCAGGAGCGGCGGAACTGAGCGAGGCAAGGCCGATGGCGGCTGCCGGGGTGGCCAGCATCTTGCGACGTGTGAGTTTTTGGTATCCAAGTGGGGACATGCTTTATTCTCCTATCAACCGTGATGTTCCGCAAATGCGGGGGATTTGACTTCCAGCTCGATGCCGGGTGAACCCAGCAGTGTATTGTGGATCAGGCAAGCTTTGGCTGCGCGCAGCACGCCGGCCTGGTGGCGGTCATCAAGACCGGGTGCGACTACTTCGATATGGAACGTGGCGAGCCGCGCAGGCTGCAACAGCTTTTCCGCTGTGACGCGGACCTGGAGTCCTGCCGCCGGCAGTGAACGCGCCTTCAAATACTCGGCCGCATAGTAGCCGGCGCAGCTTGCGAGCGAGGCCAGCAGGAACTCCGGAGGGGTCATGCCCTCGTCTGCGCCGCCGTTGGTTGCGGGCTGATCGCAGATCAAATGATGGCCGCGAGCCATGACGTCGAACTTCGTGCCTTCCAGATAGTTGGCGAATACTTCCATGACGGTTACCTCTGATTTTGAGCATACCCCAATTCTTTCCTGTTGACAAGTATATGATCATATGCTCATATAGAGACATGAGCATGTTAACACTACCCCAGCTCGATGCCATCGCGGCCCGTTTCCGCGTGATGGGCGATCCTTGCAGGCTGCGTATTCTCGCTTTCATTATGCAAGGCGAACGGACCGTGACTGAGGTGATTGAAGAGGTGGGTTCCAGCCAGTCGAACGTGTCGAGGCATTTGCAGGCGCTGTTCAATACCCGGCTGGTTGACCGCCGCCGGGACGGGAACTGCATTTACTATTCCGTGACCGATCCGGTGATCTTCGAACTGTGCAAGCTGATGTGCACCTGCGCCGAGCGGGATGCGAAGCTGGCATACAAACAGCTTTCGGGAGCACGGGTATGAAGCTCACCTTCCTCGTGCTGGCGGCATGTATGGTGAATGCCTTCGCGGCCGAACGGCTCTCGTTGACCGATGCGGTGGCGACGGCGATGAAGAAGCATCCGATGATTGAAGCGGTGGAGGCCGAACAGCGGGCGGCGACGCACCGGGTGGAACAGGCGAAGGGCGGCATGCTGCCTCGCGTGAACTATCAGGAATCGTACCAGGTGGGGAACAATCCGGTGTTTGCGTTCAGTACCCTGCTGTCGCAGCGGCGGTTTACGGCGGGTGATTTCGATATCGGGAAGTTGAACCATCCTGATCCGGCGAACAACTTCCAGTCGCAACTGATCGTGGACCAGGTGCTCTACGACGGCCGGCAGACGAAGTTGAACACGCAATCGGCTACCTTGCGCAAGAACATGACGGCGGAGCAGGAGCGGCATGCGCGGATGCAGATCACATCGGGCGTGGTCCAGGCTTACTTTGCGGTGGGGATGGCGGGGGCTGGTTTGCGTGTCGCTAAAGACGCCGTGAAGTCGGCCGAGGCCAGCCTGAATCGCGCGCAAAGCGTGAGGGACGCGGGCATGTCGACGGATGCCTCGGTGCTGACCATTCGGGTTCATCTGGCATCGATGAGGGAACAGGAGATTCGCCGCACCTATGACTTAGAAGTTTCGAAGGCTGCTCTGGCGGAGGCGATGGGCGTCGCGCCGGGAGCGGAGTTTGAGCTTTCGACTGCGCTGTCTGAACTCACCAATGCCGGACCGGCTCTGGAGGAGTTGCAGAAGCGGGCCGGCGATGGGCGGCCGGAGATGCGGCAGGCGAAGCTCGCGGCGGATCGCGAGAAGTTCGTGATCGGTGGCAGCGGCAACTGGTTCTTCGCGGCAACGGTGAAGTGGAATCTGTTTAACGGCCACGCGGATAAGGAACGGATCGGCGAGGCGGCAGAGGGCATGGCCAGCGCGCGGGCGCAGTCGAGGCAGGTATCGTCGCAAGTCAGGCTGGAAGCCCATCGTGCGTATGCCAACTGGAAGGGCGCCTGCGAGCGAATCAAGGTCGCCAAGGAGACCACCGGCATGTCGGCCGAGAGCCTGCGGATCACCAAGAACCGCTACGAAGCCGGGCTCACCACGGTCACCGATCTTTTACAGCAGGAGACTGCAAATCTGGACGCGCAGACGCGGTTGCTGGCGGCGATCTACGACCAGCGTGTAGCGGCGGCAGCGATGGAATTGGCAGCGGGAACATTGACAGGAGATTCAGATGTACTTAAATAGACACTTCGCATTCATAGCCCTTGCCGCCTTACTGGCAGGTTGTTCGAAGGAGACTCACACCAAGGAAGCGGCTCCGCAGGCCGCAGCGGTGCGGGTGACTACCGAGACGGTCGCCGAATCTGAGATGGCAGGCGTTCACGAGGCGAGCGGAACAGTGGAAGCGCGCGTGACCACGCCAGTATCGGCGCGAACGATGGGCTTTATTAAAGAGATCAAAGTACAGGCTGGCGATCAGGTGCGGGCCGATCAGGTGATTGCCGTGATCGATTCGCGCGACCTGGACACGGCCGTTCATCAGGCCACCGCCGCGCTGAACGAAGCACGCGCGGCGACGGCGGAGGTGCAGCAGGGGATCAACGCCGCGAATGCGCAACTGGAGCTGGCAAAGAGCACCTTCGCGCGCATGTCGAACCTGTTTGAGAAGAAATCGATTTCCAGTCAGGAGTTCGATGAGGCCTCTTCCAGGGTGAAGCTGGCGCAGACCGGCTACGATGCCGCGGTGTCAAAGCAGGCCCAGGTGAATGCCAAGGTCGAGCAGGGGCGTCAGGGAGTTCGCGCGGCTGAAATCGCACGGACCTACGCCGAGGTGCGTGCACCGTTTGCTGGAATCGTGAAGGAGCGCAAGGCGGAACCGGGGTCGATGGCGGTGCCGGGTGCGCCACTGCTCATTTTGGAGCAGGCGGCGGGATACCGTTTCGAGGCGCCTGTAGAAGAGTCACTGCTATCGAAGTTGCGCGTTGGGCAGGCCGTGACGGTGCGGGTGGAAGCGCTGGACAAGTCACTCCCGTTGAAGATTTCGGAGATCGTGCCGGTTGTGGATGCAAGTTCACGGTCGGTGATGGTGAAGGTGGCGATGCCAGCGTTGCAGGGGATCCGGTCAGGCTTATCGGGCAGGCTGGAGATCCCGGCCGCACCAGAAAAGGTGCTGACGATTCCGGCCGCGGCGGTGGTGCATCAGGGTTCGGTGGAGACGGTGCTGGTGGCTGAAGGGGAGTTCGCACGGAGCCGCATGTTGTCACTGGGCCGCAAGAGCGGCGACCGCATTGAGGTGCTGACCGGCCTGAACGCAGGCGACCGCATCATTCATCCGCGTCCCGCTGAACTGGCGGACGGCGCAAGAATCGAGAGCAAATAATGGAACGCAACTTCGCAGGAAAAATCGCCGCGACGTTCATTCACTCGCCGCTGACGCCGCTAGTGATTGTGTCGTCCCTATTGTTGGGTGGGTTCGCCATCTGGAAGCTGCCGCGTGAAGAAGAGCCGCAGATCATCGTCCCGATGGTGGATATTTTCGTCGGCATGCCAGGTGCTTCGGCGAAGGAAGTGGAGCAGCGGGTAACCGGGCCGATGGAGAAGTTGCTGTGGGAGATTCCGGGAGTGGAGTACATCTATTCCACGTCGAGCCCCGGCGGCGCGCTGGCCATCGTGCGGTTCAAGGTTGGGGAAGACGAAGAGAAGAGCATCGTCAAGCTGAATCAGAAGATGTCCGCCAACTTCGACATTATCCCTCCAGGAGCGTCGCGTCCGCTGATCAAGCCGCGCTCGATTGACGACGTGCCGATTCTGGCGCTGACGCTTTCAAGTGTTCGCTACAGCGGATACGATTTGCGCCGGGTTGCTCTGGAATTGCTGGATCCGATCAAGCAGGTCGCCGAGGTTTCTACCGCGGTGGTGATTGGTGGCGAGCGGCGCCAGGTGCGGGTAACGCTGGATGAGGGGAAGCTCTCCTCGTATTCGCTCTCCGCGGCGCGGGTGTTGGGTGCATTGTCGGCAGCGAATGTCCGCGTGCCAGCTGGTAGTTATGCCCGTGGCAGCCGGGAAGTGATTGTTGAAGCGGGGAACTTCTTCCGCAGCGCGGATGATGTCCGCAATACGGTGGTGGCGGTCGCCAACGGACGCGCGATCTACGTTCGCAACGTCGCGGAGGTGACTGACGCAGGCGAGGAGCCGGCGCAGTATGTGCAGTTCGCCTCGGGGCAGAACTTTTCGCCCGCGGTGACGATTGCGGTTTCCAAGCGCAAGGGCGCGAATGCGATCGATGTTGCCAGTGCGGTGCTGGAGCGTGTGAATGCGCGCAAACTGCCGGATGGCGTGAAGCTCAACATCACGCGGCAGTATGGCGAGACGGCGGCGGAGAAGTCGAATGAGCTGTTGCTGCACATGGGCATCGCGGTCATTTCGGTGAGTGTGCTGGTCGGCCTGATTCTTGGGCTGCGCGAGTCATTGGTGGTGTTCACGGCGATCCCGGTGACGCTGGCATTGACGTTGTCTGTGTTTTACTTCTATGGGTTCACGCTGAACCGCATCACGCTGTTCGCGCTGATCTTTTCCATAGGAATACTAGTTGACGATGCGATTGTGGTGGTGGAGAACATCGTCAGGCACTGTCATCTGCCATCCAATAAAGACAGGTCATTGCAGGACATTGCCATCGATGCGGTGGGTGAGGTTGGCAATCCGACTATACTCGCGACGATGACCGTGGTGGCGGCGATTCTCCCGATGGCTTTCGTCAGCGGCTTGATGGGACCTTACATGCGCCCGATTCCAATTGGCGCCACGTCGGCGATGCTTTTTTCGTTGATCGTTGCGTTCCTGGTTACACCGTGGGCGGCGGTGCGGATTCTGAAGAAGGTCGACTCGCATGGCCACGATCATCAGGAAGACTTCGTGACGCGCTTGTACCGGCGAGTGATGGGCGGCTTGCTGCACTACCCGCTACGCCGCTGGGGCTTCCTGGCGGCGATTGTAGTGATGCTGCTGGGCTCGATGTCGCTGGTCTACATCAAGTATGTGAAGGTCAAAATGCTGCCCTTCGATAACAAGAGCGAGTTCCAGGTGATCATCGACATGCCGAATGGCACCACTCTTGAAGAGACCGCCCGCACGGCACGGATGTTGGCGGCCGAGGTGTTGAAGCAACCGGAAGTGATCAACGTTCAAACGTACGCGGGCACGGCATCGCCGTATAACTTCAACGGCCTGGTGCGGCACTACTATCTGCGCAGCAGCGCCAACAGTGCCGATATTCAGGTGAACCTGCTGGGCAAGGACGACCGCAAGCGGCAGAGCCATGAGATCGCCAAAGCGGTCCGGGTTTCGTTGCAGGCGATCGCGCAGAAGACCGGGGCACGCATCAAGGTGGCCGAAGTGCCGCCGGGTCCGCCGGTGCTGCAGACCCTCGTCGCCGAGGTTTACGGGCCGACGCAGGAAGGTCAGATTCGCGTAGCGCGCCAGTTGAAGGACCTGTTCACGAAGACCGATGGCGTGGTGGACGTGGATTGGTATGTAGAGGACGACCGCCCGAAACAGCGCCTGGTGTTGGATGCCGAGAAGGCTGCACTGCACGGCATTACCAACGCCGATATCGCGCGCACTATGCGCATCGCCTCCGCCGGAGAACCTGCGGGATTGCTGCATGTGGATCAGTGGAAAGAAGACATCCCGGTGCAGCTGCGGTTGTCGCGAACGGCGCGCACGAACTTCGATACCTTGCGCGATCTGAAGATCGATACGCGAGACGGCCATCTGGTGCCGATGCGTGAGATCACCACGGTGGAGAATTCGGTGGAGGACCGCAGCATCTATCACAAGAATCTGATGCCGGTGACTTACGTGACGGCGGATGTGGCGGGGTCGATGGAAGCGCCGGTCTATGCGATTCAGAAGCTGGGTCCGGAGATGGACAAGATGAACCTGGAGCAGTTCGTGGCGGCCCAGCCGAAGGACGACAGCAAGTACGCCATCAAGTGGGATGGCGAGTGGCATATCACTTATGAGGTGTTCCGCGATCTGGGCATTGCGTTCGCGGCAGTGCTGGTGCTGATCTACATTCTGGTGGTGGGCTGGTTCGAATCGTTCGTCACGCCGCTGATCATCATGGCGGTGATTCCGCTCTCGCTGGTGGGCATCCTGCCGGCGCACGGGTTGCTGAATGGCTTTTTCACCGCCACATCCATGATCGGTTTCATCGCCGGGGCGGGCATCGTGGTGCGCAATTCCATCATCCTGGTGGACTTTGTGGAGCTGCGGTTGAAAGAGGGAATGCCGCTGGACGAAGCGGTGATCGATGCCGGAGCCGTGCGCTTCCGGCCGATGATGCTGACCGCCGCGGCGGTTGTTGTGGGATCGATGGTGATTCTTTTCGATCCGATATTCCAAGGGTTGGCCATCTCGCTGATGGCCGGTGAAATCGCATCGCTGGCGCTGTCGCGCATGACGGTGCCGGTGCTTTACTTTATTGTCAATCACAGGAGAAAGTTGGCATGACCGTTGAAAGATACATTCGCATGATCGCAGGGACGTTTGTTCTGGCCAGTCTCAGCCTGGGCATCTGGGTGAATCCGAACTGGTTCTGGTTCACGGGTTTCGTGGGGGTGAACCTGCTGCAATCCTCCATCACGAACTGGTGCCTGATGGAAGACATCCTGAAGAAGCTTGGCGTTGGGCGGCAAGGATAACGGAAAGTTTTGCGCCCACCCGCGCCGCTAGCCTAGAATAGGTCTGTGAAAACGGGTGAGCGCAGAGTCCTGGTTGTCGACGACGAAGCCAATCAGCGTATGGCCTTGGCGAGCATGCTGAAGGGCTGGGGCTTTGAGGCGCAGACCGCCGCCAATGGCGTGGAGGCGCTGGAGAAGATACAGAGTTTCTCGCCGCATGTGCTCATCACGGATCTGATGATGCCGGAGATGGACGGCATGGAGCTTCTGCGCCGCATTCGCAAGGGGTTTCGTACGGACCCGCCGGCGATTGTTCTCACCGCATTTGGAAACCCCGAGACCGCCGTCACCACCGTGCACGATCTGGGTGCGTTCTGGTTTCTGGAAAAGCCTCTGCATCCGCCATCGCTGCGCACGTTGATTGAACGGGCCATGACGCAATCGGTGCTGGAGAGCCGCTCGGAGATCCTCGAACGGCAGCTGGCGAACAACGGCACGCTGGGCGCGCTGGTGGGCAGGTCGGAATCGATGCAGGAGGTGTTTCACCTCATCCGGCAGGTGGCGCCAACCTCCGCGACGGTGTTGATCACCGGCGAGAGCGGCACGGGTAAGGAACTGGCGGCGCGCGCGGTGCACGATCTGTCGCACGCCAGCGCGGGGCCGTTCATTGCGCTGAACTGCGCGGGCATCCCGGAGTCATTGATCGAAAGCGAACTGTTCGGCCATGAGAAGGGCGCCTTTACGGGTGCGATTGAGCGGCGTCGCGGCTGCTTCGAATTGGCCCAGAACGGGACCATCTTCTTAGACGAAATTGGAGAGATGCCGCTGGCGTTGCAGGCGAAGCTGCTGCGCGTGCTCGAAGGAAGGCGCGTTCGCCGGTTGGGCGCGGCGACGGAGATCGACGTGAATGCGCGGGTGCTCGCGGCGACGAACAGGCCGCTGGAGAGCGCGGTCAAGAACGGCACGTTTCGCGAAGACCTCTATTTCCGGCTCAACGTGATGCACATTCCGCTGCCGCCCTTGCGGGAGCATCCTTCGGACTTGAGCACGATCTGCGACACGCTGATCGGTCAGCTGAATACCAAGCACCAATGCCGCGTTCCAGGCCTTTCGAAAGAAGCGTTCGAGATGCTGCTGGCCTACGGTTGGCCCGGCAATGTGCGCGAACTGCGCAATGTTCTGGAGCGGGCTGTGATCCTGGCCGGTGAAGGCGAGATCAGGCCGTCGCATCTGCCGCGCAACATCAGCGGACAGAAGCCTGTGGAACACGTCGCGAGTGCCAATGGCGAGGAGGCGATTCGCCTGGCTGCCGGTACTACCGTGGAAGAGGCCGAACGGCAGTTGATCCAGCTGACGCTCAAGCACACACACAATAACAAAACACGCGCGGCGGAGCTGCTGGGCATCAGCCTCAAGACGCTGTTCAATAAACTCAAACAACCTGACGGGGAATAATGTCGCTACGCCTGCGGCTGTTGTCGATCATTATCGGGGTCGCGGCTGGCATCAGCCTGCTGTTCACGCTGCTGATGATTGACGATCTTGCCATCACGTGGCTAGACGGCTCCTCCGAACTCGCGCGGAGTGCAGCGCAACAGGCGAAGGCGAGCCTGCTGGCGCGGCTTGGGGGCAAGAACGCCGAGACCATGGCGGACACCGAACAGCTGTGGGTGAAGCTTGCGGAGCAAGACGCAGTGCTGCCGGAATTGCTCGAAAAAGAGATGGCGCGGTCACAGACGATCATTGAGATCTCGATTGCCGATGCCGCCGGGCGCGTGCTTTCGTCGAGCGATCCGATGCGGAAGCAGCGCGCACTGAATTCGAAACCGTCGCTCGAAGCTCTGCGCCAGGCCAATGCCTTTGCGCGGTTGACGGCGCTGCTGACCGGGAGTTCCGACTTCGAAGTGCGCCTGCCGATCGGTGTGCCGCAGCTGCAGCGGCCGGTGTTCGTGATTCAGGTGCTGGTCTCTCCGGCGCTGCTGCGGGATTTACTGGTTCCGCGCATTCGTAGCATCGCGCTGATCTCGTGCGCGATTCTGGGCGTGGCGATTCTGCTGAGCATCTGGTTATCGAACATCATGCTCCGCAACATCACGCGCCTGGGCGAAGAGATCGATCGCATTGCGAGCGGAGATGCGCCGCCGCCCCGCACGGATGTTCCGTCGCGCGAATTCGCGCTGGTGCAATCGAAGTTGAATATCTTGGGCCAGCAATTCCGTGGCTTTCAGAGCGTGTTGGAGAAGCTGGAAGACGCGGTATTGATTTTCGACGCGAGCCGCCGCCTGGTGCTGTGCGGCAATCCTGCGAAGCGGTTGCTGGGCGCGGTGGAGACGGGCCGCAAACTCGAAGAGCTGAGTTTCGGCGCGGCGCTTGCGGAGGTGTTTCAACGCAAGACAGCGGTGCAGAACATGCCGCTGCAGAACCTGCTGGCGGATGTGGAGTTCTTCCCGGGCGGGACGATTGTCCGCGTGCGTGATCCGGAGGGCCGCAAGCAGCTGGAGTCCGAACTCGATCTTTCCAACCGGCTTGCGGCCGTGCAGCGGCTGACCGGCGGCGTGGCCCATGAGATCAAGAATCCGCTCAACTCCATCACCTTGTTGCTGGAGGTCCTGAAGATGAAGACTCCGGAGACGGTGGAGGAGTTGGATGTCATCTCCGAAGAGGTGCGGCGGCTGGATCGTGTGGTGCGCACGTTCCTGGAGTTCAGCCGGCCGGTGGAGTTGAACCGTCAGCCGCTGGACGCGTTTGAACTGTTGCGCGACATTTTGAAGTTCCTGCAGCCGGACGCGGAGCGCCGCAAGATTCAAGTTTCCTTGACCGGAGAGGCGGCGATGATCAGCGCCGATAAGGACCTGCTGCGCCAGGCACTGCTCAACATCGTGATGAATGCGATGGAGGCGATGCCTGGTGGCGGTGAGCTTCGCGTGAGCGCAGCACGTGAGGGCAATGACTGCGTCCTGCGGATTCAGGATTCCGGGACGGGCATTCCGCCGGAGAAGCTCGGCAAGATTTTTCAACTCTACTATACGACCAAGGAGCATGGTTCGGGCATTGGACTGGCGCAGACGTTTCGCGCCGTTCAACTGCATGGCGGTAAAATCCAGGTAGACAGTAAGAAAGATTTGGGGACAGTGTTTACGATCCATATTCCGATTCTGGAGTCCGTGGCATGAGGGTTCGTGCCGCGCTTGTATTGATGCTGGCGGTGGCGTCCAGCGGATGCATGTTCAAGAAGAAGCCTGCGCCACAGCCACCGGCTGCTGTGGTTCCGGCGCCTGCACCTGCACCAGTGCCTGTGCCTGACCCGGTGACGCCTCCGAAACCGGTAGCGCCGAAACCGGTTGTGGTGCGTCCGGCGAAACCACCTGCCCCAGCACCAACGCCCGCCCCGGCTCCGCAGCTGGGAGAGATTCTGACTCCGGCGCAGCAGTCGGAGATGAATCGCACGGTGGATCAGAGCACCACGGCCGCGCGCGCCTCGCTCATCCGGCTGCGCGCGAAAAAGCTGACCAGCGCGCAGGCCGACATTGCTACCCGGATCAAGACCTTCGCCGATCAGGCGGACCAGGCGCGCAGGACGGATCTGCGGGCGGCGGTGCAGCTGGCACGCCGCGCTGAAGTGCTGGCGCGCGATCTGGAATCGAGCATTAAGTAGGCGGGAAAACGTGAGCTGATCGTGGCCGCTGTTCCAGGGGTCTATAATGTCCATTGGCGAACTACATGGACAACGTGATCACTGAATATCAAAAATGGAAAGAGCAGGGCGAGAGCCTGCGCACCAAAGCGAAGCTGGCAATGGAGGCGCGTTTTCGGGACATCCTGACGGAGGCCGTGGAGATTGCCCATCTCTACCGGGAAGATTTTGGAGCGGCCCTCAAGCCTCCCACCGCGGTAACGGCATTCAAGTTCAAGACGAACGTGAAAGCCAAGGCGAAGAAGCCGGTGAAGGCCGCAAAGGCTCCGGCTGCGGCTGCGGTACCTGCCGCTAAAGCAGAGAAGCCTACGGCGTCGAAGGCGGAAAGCTCGCAGCTTCAGGCGATGCGGAAGAAGCTGGAACTGACCAACAAGAAGCTCGAGGCGGCACGAGCTGCCGGGCAGAGCACCAAGAATCTCGAAGACAAAATCTACGAGTTGGAAGATACGATCCGTCTCGCTGAACTGGCATAATGCGAAGCACAATCCCTTGCCTTGCGCTTCTTTGTTCTGCCGGCCTGGCAGTGGCGCAGATCGATGATGCAACTCGCCGCCAGTACGACGAGCTCGTGCAGAAACAACACGTCGGCGGCCGCATCAAGCCGGAAGAGCGACAGTTCATAATGAAGGTGTTTCCGCAGCTTCATCCGGCGCAAAGTTCCACAGGCCTGGTGGCGCTGACCGATCTGGGCAAGGGGTTGTACAAAGGCGAACAGGGCGGTTTGTATCCGAGTGGAGAAAACTTCATGCCCGCGGCACATCGTGAGGCAGGGCTGATGCAGGCATCGAAGATAGTGCCGCTCGACGCGGAGGGCAGACCATCGCCCACGGGCAAGATTGTGATGATGTCCATTGGAATGTCGAACACCACGATGGAGTATCAGGCCTTCATGAAGCTGGCGGCAGGCGAAAAGCTGAATCCGCATCTGGTGCTAGTGGATGGAGCGCAGGGCGGTCAATCGGCGCTCGAAACATCGGAAGCTCACGGGAATTACTGGAAGGTCGTCGACGAACGGTTGAAGGCTGCGGGCGTAACGCAGAAACAGGTTCAGGCGGTATGGATGTTCCAGGTGGTGGTGACTCCGTATCGTCCCTTTCCCCTGGATGTGCGGCGGCTGCAGAATCTGATGACCGATACGTTGCGTGTTTCGCGGGAGCGGTTTTCAAATCTGAAGATTGCCTATCTTTCGAGTCGCATCTTCGCCGGCAACGCACTGGTGCCGCAAAACCCCGAACCGCATTCTTACGAGAGCGGCTTTGCGCCAAAGTGGATGATCGCTGATCAGATCGCCGGCTACCTTGAATACAACTACGATCCAGCGCGCGGTGCCGTTCGGTTCCCGTGGATCGCCTGGGGCCCCTACATGTGGGCCGATGGAGTGAAGGGCCGTAAAGACGGGCTCACCTGGACGCGCGGCGACTTCGGCGCCGATGGCATGCATCCTTCGGAGTCGGGCCGCGAAAAAGTTGCGAAGATGCTGCTGCAGTTCCTGAAAACGGAGCCGACTGCGAAACCGTGGTTCCTGGCGAATGCTGTGGCCCAGGTGCAGCCTCCTGCCGCGACGTTTGATCCGGCCGTTCTGCGGCAAAAGGTGCAGCGAGGCGAACCACTCACACCGGAGGAGCGCAGGTTCATTCAGCAGCGCGCGGGCCAGACTCAGGCAGGTGGCCAAGGCGGCGGTCAGGCTCAGGCGCAGATGCAGAAGCGCCGGGAACAGTACATGAAGGAGCATCCGCCGCAGAGTTCACTGGGGTTGATTCCGCTGACGGATCTTGGCAAGGGGAAGTATAAGGACGAGGAGGGCGGCCTCTATCCCGGCGGCGTCAACACACCTCCGCCAGCGCATTTGAGCGCGGGAGTGCGGATCGCCAAGACCATCGTGCCCCGCAACGCGGAGGGCGTCCCCGCCGAGGATGGCAGGATCGTGCTGCTTTCCATCGGCTTCTCCAATCCGAGCATTGAGTTCCCGGCATTTCAGAGAAGAGCGGCCCAGGATGCGGAGGTGAATCCGAAGCTCGTTACGGTGAACGGCTGCGTGGGCAGCCAGGCGGCGAGTGTGATTGCCGATCCGAAATCGAACTACTGGAACATTGTCGAAGATCGGTTGAAGGCCGCCGGAGTCAGCGGCAAGCAGGTGCAGGCCATCTGGCTGAAAGAGGTGAACCCCGGCCCCTCGCAGCCGTTTCCGGTGGAATCGAAGAAGCTGTATGAGAACATCATCGCCACGCTGCACAACCTGCATGACAAGTATCCGAACGTGAAGGTTGCGTTCCTCTCGAGCCGCACTTATGGCGGCTATACCGAACTCGGTGGCAGCCCCGAACCATGGGCCTACGAAACCGGTTTCTCCGTCAAGTGGGTTGTGACTGATCAACTGACCGGCAAACAGGAGCTGAACTATGATCCGGCGAAGGGCGCAGTCCGCTCCCCGTGGATCGAGTGGGGCCCGTATTTCTGGACCGATGGAATGAGGGGACGCAAGGACGGCTTCGTCTATCTTCGCGAGGATGTTCGTGAGGACGGCCTCCATCCTTCAGACAAGGGATCGGCGAAGATCGCGGAGCTGATGCTGAACTTCTTCAAGACCGATGCGGCCACCCGTCCGTGGTTTGTGAAGTAGCCGAATCGCACGGCCGGCACCCCCCTTGACACCCACAAATTGCTGCCCTATCCTGAAGGTGTTATGCAACTGAGTTTCAAGAAGACTCAACGCCGGAGCCTCCCGGCCCAAGCCTCCATCCTCGATCTCGCGCACGGTGAACAAGCGGTCCTTGACCGTCTGGAACTGCCCACCGAGACTGGCCACCGCCTGATGGAGCTCGGTTTTCTTCCTGGGACCAGCGTAACAGCGGCCCACAGTGCTCCTGGTGGTGATCCGCGTGTGTTCCGCGTGGATGGCTCAGAGGTTGCGCTGCGCGCCACTACGGCGCGTCATCTCAAGATCAGAGCGCCGAAACCGGCCAAGTCATGAACCCCGTGGCAAATTGCCATGAGGGCTCGGGCACCCCTCCTGGCTTTCGCAACCCAACTGCAACTAAGAAACATGTAGTGGCCCTGGTGGGTCCACCGAATTCCGGTAAGTCCACGCTGTTCAATGTGCTTACCGGGTTGCGCCAGAAAGTCGCCAATTTTCCAGGTGTCACGGTAGAACATCACATCGGCAAAGTGAAGTTCGCGGGAGAGGAAGAGATCTTCCTGGTCGATCTTCCCGGTGTGTATAGCCTGACGCCCCGTTCCGAGGACGAACGCGTCACCCACGATGCACTGACCGGCCTTAACGAAACAATTGGCAAGCCTGACGCCGTGCTGCTGATTTTGGATTCGACCAATCTCAACCGCCACATGGTTCTGGCCGCCCCGGTCTTGAGCCTCAAGCTGCCGACACTGGTGATTTTGAACATGGCCGATGACCTGGCCCGGCGTGGCGGCGATCTGGATATTGCGGCGTTATCGAAGCAACTTTCCGCACCGGTGGCCCTGGTCAGCGCCGCGAAGGAAGAGGGCATCGATAAGGTCTTCCAATTTCTCGCTGGCATCAAGGCCCGTCCCGTTGTGCAGTTGCCGATTCTGCAGCTGCCGGTTTTGCAGGACGTGCCGAAGTGCCGCCAGTGGGCTGGCCGCGTTGGTCAAAGCGCCGGTTACGTAGCGCCCGCGCCTCCGATGTGGACGCGCCGGCTGGATGCGATCTTTCTTCATCCCGTGGCCGGGCCTGCGATTTTTGCGGTGGTGGTGGGCGCGATCTTCCAGACCATTTTTGCCGGCGCCAAGCCGCTGATGGACGGCGTGCAGGAGTTGGTGATGCGTTCGGGTGCGCTGTTGGGTTCTTTGATTCCTGAAGGGTTGCTGCGGTCACTGCTGATCGATGGCATCTGGAGCGGCGTCGGTTCGGTTCTGGTGTTCCTGCCGCAAATTCTGATTCTGTTTTTATTCATTGGCGTGTTGGAAGATTCCGGCTATCTGGCGCGCGCGGCTTTGATTGCCGATCGCACGATGAGCCGGGTCGGCCTGCAGGGCAAATCGTTCATACCTCTGTTGTCCGCCTATGCTTGCGCGGTGCCTGCGATCATGGCCACCCGCACGATCGAAAACAAGCGCGACCGCATCGCGACGATCTTGATTGCGCCGTTTATGACGTGCTCAGCGCGGCTGCCTGTGTATACGCTGCTGATCGCGGCGTTCATTCCCGACAAGAATTTTATCGGGCCGCTGTTGGGCCAGCGCGCGGCTGCCATGCTGGGTCTCTACATCATCGGCTTCCTGGCTGCGATTTTGACAGCCCGCGTTTTGAAGTCGACCATTTTGCGCAGTGAAACGACGTCTTTCATCATGGAGATGCCGCCGTACCGTATGCCAACCGTGCGGTCACTTTACATACGCCTTTTCGACCGCGCGAAAGTGTTCCTGCGCCGCGCGGGCACTGTGATTCTCGGGGTTGCCATAATCCTGTGGGTGCTGTGCAATCTGCCGCTCGATCACGGAAAGCCGCCGGCGATTGAGAACAGTATTGCGGGCATGATCGGGCATACGATTGAACCGCTGATCAAGCCACTGGGCTTCAACTGGAAGATCGGGGTTGGGTTGCTGACATCGCTGGCCGCTCGCGAAGTGATTGTGGGAACACTTGGCACCATCTATGGTATTGAAGGCGCCAAGTCCACACACGTTGGTCTGCAGGAGGCGTTGCGCCAGGACCTCACTCCCAGCGGGGCGTTTGCGCTGCTCATCTTCTTTGCGTTTGCGATGCAGTGCTTTTCCACCATCGCCGTGGTGCGCCGTGAAACGGGCAGCTGGAAATGGCCTGCGATTCAATTCGCTTATATGACGGGGTTTGCCTATGTGGCGGCCCTGATTGCGAATCATATTTAGCGGGCCCATTTCCTGCGCAGAACGAGTTCAGCTAATAATAGAGATGGCAGAATGATCAAACGGATCTCCATCCAGAGTTTCAAGTCGATTGAGCAAGCTGAGATAGAACTCGGGCGACTCAATGTATTTGTTGGTGCGAACGGCTCAGGAAAGAGTAATATCCTCGAAGCAATTGGGGTTCTTTCCGCCGCGGCTGATGGCAAAGTCACGGATCAGACTCTACTGCAGCGTGGCGTCCGTCCAGGTGTGCCTAGCCTTTACAAATCCGCGTTTCCTACACCGGGCGATCGGCAAACGTCGCACATCTATTTTAGTGGCGCTTCAGAAGATGCCCATTACGACGTCTCACTCAACAATCCCTTGAAGGACCCCAGTCCGTCGTGGAAATTCAAGACCGAATTGCTGGAACGCGGGAACTACAAGGTCGCAAGTCGTGGGCCCAATCTGCGAAACAACCCAAATACGGAAAACGGGCTTGCCGCATTGAAGACAGTGGAACTCGAAAAGAACGATGTAGCGTTGATGTTGATGCACCGCTTACAGCAGTACGTGATCTACTCACCAACCACGCCAGTTTTGCGAGGTGTCGCACCGGAAACTCAGCCAAGACAACCTCTTGGCCTTTCTGGCGGACGGCTCCCTGAAGCAGTGCACGAGTTGCTTCTCAGTAGAACCAATGGCGGAGATGGAAGGATCAAAAAGATCTGCAATGAGGCCCTCGGACTGATCGGGTGGGCGAAGAGCTATGGTTCAGCGCCGGCATCTCAGCTCCCATTGTCTCCAGCCGCCAGTTCATCTCCAAGAGTGATTCGATTCGTCGACAAGTTTATGAAGCCCAAGCGCAATGTGCTTTCGGGCTATGATGCGAGCGAAGGTGCTCTCTTCATTCTCTTTCTCGCAGTTCTTGCAGGGCATCCTCACTCACCGGCTTTCTGTGCCGTCGATAATGCTGATCACGGACTAAATCCTGGTTTGGCGACAGCATTGATGCGCCGGTTTTCGGAATGGGTTGTAAGCGATGACTCGGAACGGCAGATCCTGATGACAAGTCATAACCCGGCGGTACTCGATGGTCTGCCTCTCCAGGATGATCGAATTCGCCTGTTCACAGTGGATAGGGACAATCGCGGGAAGACGATTATTACTAGAGTTGTTGTAACGCCTAAACTATTGGAAATGGCAGCTGATGGCTGGACGCTGTCCAGAATGTGGACCAACAAGCTGATCGGCGGCATGCCAAATGTCTAGCCCCGTCAGAATCGGCTTGGTGGCTGAGGGGATCACCGATTACGTGGTACTGAACGCCGCAATCGATTCGATGCTTGCTGGCCGGCCCTACGATCTCAAACTGCTTCAGCCGGAAGAGAGCGTTGCTTTTACTGGCGCTGGCGATGCTGGCCAGTTGGGCGGTGGTTGGAAGGGTGTGTTCAAGTGGTGCCAACAGGCGATTCGCCGCAATAACGGCCATATCTCCAACGACATACTCTTCAATCTATATGATGTCCTCATTCTTCACCTTGACGCGGATGTGGCAGGCGAACAATCTCCGGACCATGGGTTGCCCTGCGAAAAGCCTTGCCCTCTTCCCTGCGCTACCACGGACCCTCTTCGCGCTATCTTGCTCCACTGGGCAGGCGAACAGCAAACTCCGCCGAAGACGGTGCTGTGCACGCCCTCAAAGAGTACGGAAGCCTGGGTAATGTACGCGTTGTTTCCAAATGATCGGGAAATGAAAAAGAAAGGCTGGGAATGCCACCCATATCCGGAAGGCCGCCTTGCTCAACAGCAGAAACAACATCGCATCGCAAAGAACCAGCGCGACTACGAACGGCGTGCGCCCGAGATCCGCGACCGTTGGGGTGCACTTGCCGCAGGTCTGACCGAGGCGCACCGCTTCCAGCAAGATTTCATCAGCCAACTCGCTTGATCGCAAATCCGATTCCCGGTTGTCTCCGTATTCCTACGATGAAGGATGACAACATGCCTGAATTAATTGAAAAAGTAAAGACCCTCTATGCCGCGTTCGGTCGTGGCGACGTTGCAACGCTGGTGGCCAGTATGGCTGATGATGTGTCGTGGGAATTTGAAGCGCCGGAGCATCTTTCGTGGTCCGGCATCCGCCGGGGACCACAGGAGGCGGTAGGTTTCTTTGCCGGCATCGCCAATGAACACGGCGATCCGGTGTTGGAGATGACGGAGTACTTTGAAAGCGCTGACGCCGTCGCGGCTTTTGGCAGGTATTGGGCCACTGTTCGCAAGACCGGCCAACGAATTGAAACGCCGGTAGCCCATTACTTCAAATTCCGCGACGGCAAGATCGTCCGCTACGTGAATATCATCAATTCCGCAGCGTTTCTGTAGAGCTAACGGCTCACTACAAACTGCCGGACATCTCCTCTGGCGCGTGCGAGTTTCGCTTCCGCGAGCCAGCCGCTGTAACGGGCGCGGATCGATTCTTCCTCGGATTGCGCCAACTCGCCCTGCGCCGTCACTACATCCAGGTTGCCTGTGAGGCCAGCTTCGTAGCGAAGGCGCGCAAGTTCCAAGGTGCTGCGTGCGGCATTGGTGGCCGCCGTGAGGTGCTGCAACTGTTCGGCGGCGGACCTGCCTTCGACGATTGACTGCGTGATCTCCTGCTGGATGGCCTGCGACAGCTGCCGGTCTTCCTGTTTCCATTGCGAGCGCCGGTACCGTGCGGCCTTGATGTCGTTCTCAATGCGGCCGCTGGTCCACAGCGGGATGGTCAGGCTGGCGCCCACCTGCCAAGTGCTTAAGGCGCGATCCGGGCCCTGGCCAAGCGCGCCATAGCTGGCGCTGAAGTCGAGTTTCGGCAGGCGTTGTTTTTCGGCCTGATCGATTTCGCGGTCGATGGCCATACCCTTTTCTGTGATGGCGCGCTTTTCGGGACGCGTTTCGAGCGCCTCCTTCTCAACGGCGTTGCGATTGATGTCCCAGGAGAAGGAACGCTGTGCGAGATCGGCAAGCATGACCGGCGTGCGGGCATCCTGGCCGATGGTTTTCACCAGCAGTGTGGTCAGGACGTCGCGCTGGCTTTTCGCTTCGATGAGCGTGGCGCGCTCCTTTTCCAGTTGGTGAGTGGCGCGCGCGACATCCAATCTGCTGGAGCGGCCAGCCTGCTCAGAGTCTGCTGTCTGGCTCAGGACGGTCTGGGCGGTGTTGATTCTTGCCTCGGCCGCACGTGCCCGGGAGTCTGCTTCGAGGGCCTGCAAATACAGGTCGATCACGGCCGCCCGTGTGCGTTCGGAGACCGCGGCGGATTCGGCTTCATTTTGTTTCGATCGCGCCTGTGCCGCGCGCACGCCAGCCAGCAGGCTGAGGTCGAGCACGCGCATGGTCACCGTGGGGCGGGCGTCGAAGACGCGATACGGCCCCACGCGGCTAGGCAGGCCTGAACCGGCCAGGCCGATGCCTTGCAGGTTGGAAGTCTGGTACGCACCTGCGATTCCGGCATTCACCTGTGGCAGCAGGCCGCTCCGCATTGATAGAGCGGTGGCCTGCGATTCCAGCACGCGTAACCGCGCCATCTGAATCTCCGGCGAGGCCTTATCCGCAATGTCCAGGGCTTGCTGCAACGTCATGCGCTCCTGCCCGTAGGCGGCAGTGAGTATCAGGAACATGAGCCTTTTCATCGCGGCAACTCCAGGAAGGCATCTACGCGAAGGCCAACCGGAAGCGACTGCCCCGGATCCAACTCCACCAGCGTCTCCAGGATCTTCTTATCCACGCGCTCGGTCGGTTCGTCGGTACGGATGTTCTTGCGGCCAAGCGCCTGGCCGATGCGAACCACATGGCCTGTGAATCGCCGGTCGCCGTAGGCCTCCGCCGTTACATAGGCCTTCTGCCCGACAGTTAACTTTGCGACATCGGTCTCATCCACGTCGACGCGGACGCGCAGCGTGGAGCAGTCGCCGATCGCCAGCACCGGGGTGGTCCCGTTCGAAGAAACCGACTCGCCAGCCTTGCGATATTTGCGCAGCACTTTGCCGTTCACCGGCGAGCGCATGATGGTCTTGGCCAACAATGCCTCGGCTTCCGTAACCTGTGCTCGCGACCTTTCGAGCTGCGCTTCGGCGCGACGAATGTCCTCAGGCCGCGTCTGCGCCTCAGAGACTTTCTGCCGTTCCCGCACCGCGTCCAGCCGCGCACGCGACGTGAGATAGTCGCGATCGGCAACTTCAAACTCCGACTTCGATACCGCGCCCCGGCCCAACAGCCACTCGCGCCGGTCGCGCTCGGCTTTCGCTGTCTCCAGCTGCGCCTGTGCTTCGCGGACCAGTGCTGCCGACTCCCGCTTTTCTTCCACTCGAGCGCCGTTTTGGAGGCGTTCCAACTCCGCGGCCTGCTCCTGCACTCGGCCCTTGGCGATTTCAATCCGCGCCAGGTAGTCGCCGTTTTCGAGCATCGCGATCAACTGGCCGCGACGCACCTCGGTCCCCTCTTCCACCGGCACTGATTTCAACTTGCCGTCCAACTCAGAGCCGATGGTGATCTCCTCCGAGGCCGGTTCCACGCGGCCCGCGGCCACTACGTGCTCCGATTTTGGTTTGGCGGCCTTCTTTCCGTCCGGCAGCGATGCCTTGCCCTGCTGCTGCAAAAATGCTGTCCCTAACAGCGCCACTCCGGCTATTGCGGCGATTCCTGTCCAAGTCCCGCGTGTCATGCTGCTACTTCCTCCTCTTCCAACTGCGTACTGATCTCTCCGTCTTCCACCCGCACAATGCGGTCGGCGTAATGCAACACGCGCGAATCGTGCGTCACCACTACAATGGCGCGGCCGCGTGCCCGTGCCAGACCCGTCAAAAGTTCCATCACCGTCTGGCCCGAGTGCGTATCGAGCGCCGCAGTCGGCTCGTCGGCCAAGATGATGGGCGGGTCGCCGGCCAGTGCTCGTGCGATGGCGACGCGCTGCTTTTGTCCGCCGCTTAGATCGGCCGGGTAGCTCCGCAACTTGTCGCCCAGTCCGACATGTTCCAGCAGTTCCTGCGAACGCCTATGCGCCTTGCCGCCGCTGATTCCCTTCAGGTTCAACATCACTTCCACGTTGCCCTGCGCCGTGAGGGCAGGGAACAGGTTGAAGCCCTGGAAGATGAAGCCGAAGTGCTCCAGCCGGATCTTCGGCAAATGCTTCTCGCCGATCCCCACAGTTTCGCGGCCATCGATCTTCACGCTGCCCGAGGTCGCCTGCAGGATGCAGCCCATGATGGAGAGCAGCGTCGTCTTGCCGCTGCCCGAAGGGCCCATCAGCATGAGGATCTCGCCGGCCGCCACGTCCAGGTCCACGCCCTTCAGTGCATGGACCACCGCGTTGCCGGTGCCGTATGTTTTCACCAGATTTCGAATTTCAATCATGTTAGCCTCTGAAAACCATCGCCGGGTCAATACGTGTTGCCTTGCGGATGGAGAGAATGGATGCGCTCGCGCACATGGCGAGGGCCATGAAGAACGTCCCGATTGCGATTGCGTCAGGCAGCAGAATCGGCGCGTTGCCGGTTTCGCTCCCTACCGATACAAACTTCGCGATGACGATGGCGGCCGCGTACCCCAGCGTTGCCGAGATGGCCGCCTGCGTCAGGATTACGGTGTAGATCTTGCTGTTCGCCGCGCCCATCGCCTTCAACGTCCCGAATTCGCGAATGTGATCCACCGTGGCGCTGTAGATGGTCTGCGCCACCACGACGATGCCCACGATCAGGCCGAGCACGGAGCCGATCAGCGTGGTGATACCGGCGCCGGTTTCGAACACCCAGTAGAACTGAGTCTTCTTGTGCATCTGCTCGTTGGTGAAGATCTCCAGCCCGTCGAGCTTCGCTTCGAGCGACTTTTGCACCTCGGGAATGCTGGCGCCAGGCTGCGTTTTGACCATCATGAACATGGTCTGGTCCTGACTCAGCCTGGCATAGTTTTGCGCGTTCTTGAACGAGGTGAAAATGTAGGGCGCAGTCGTGAAGCTGCGGATGCCATGCGTGAAGCCGACTACTCGCGCCCGCCGCCCGGCGATTTCGACCGAGTCGCCCAGGGTGCTGACGCCGAGCTTGGGTCCATAGAGATCGTCAATGATCACCGTGTCCTCACCGTGCAATGCTTCGACCGACCCCTGCGACAGGTTCCAGGGTCCGCCCATGCCCGACTTGAGATCGAAGCCGACGATCTGCACCGACTCCTGCGCGCCGCTCGGCAGTTTCCACGGGGTGAACGAGAGAACGTACTTGTCGACCCGCGCCACGCCCGGAGTGGCCAGCGCCTGGTAGCGCTTGGACTCGCTGAAGGCCGCTCCGCCGTTCACGTGCGGGATCTTTGGGGCTGAGATCCACAGGTCGGCGCGGCTTTCGGCCACGATGTTCGAGGAGGTTTCCAGGAAGCCCAGGAACAGGCCGAACTGGATGAGGATCAGCACGAGGGCGAACACGATGCCGATCAGCGTCACCGCCAGCCGCACGCGGTCATGAAAGAGGTTTTTCCAGGCAAGGGTTATCATTTCATCAATCTCTAACTTAACGTTGTTTAGTTTACAGTGTTAAGTATGGAGTCGCAGAAATGGAATGTCAATAGAAAACTTAGTTTACGGTGTTAATTGTTTTCGGAGTAGCCGCGCAGGATGGTATCGACAGAGGTCTCGATCAGGGTGTGTTTGTCTACCCAGGGGAAGGACTTCATGGTCAGCAACATACTGGTAACCCCATGTATCATCATGAGGATAGACTGGCTGACGGTTTCGATGTCAGCGGTTCTTAGTTGGCCCGCCTCCATGCATTTGGCGACGCCCTGGCGGAGCTTGTCGAAACAGGCCATGCCCGGTTTTTCATGCGGGTTTTCGCAAACGGCATGAGAGACTTCGAGCGGTTCCGGCAGGCAGAAGATGACGATGTAGTGATTGGGATTTTCCTGCCCGAACTCAATGTAGCGGATCAGAGACCGCCGCAGCATCTCCATCGGGGGCAGTCCTTGGGCCGCGATTTCGTCGAGCGCTTTTTCCAGGCCCTCGAACACCTGGGCGCAGATGCTCCCGATGAGTTCCGCTTTGTCCTTAAAATGCAAATAGATAGTGGTGGGTGAGTACTCGATCTTATCGGCGATTTTGCGGATGGAGACGTTCTCGAAGCCTTCGGAACTGAACAGTTCGGTCGCGGCGTTCAGGATGCGCTGCCGCAACTCCTCTTTTTCCCGGATTCTCCGCTCAGTGACTCCCATTTGTTTCCACTGTCATGTTACTGCACGCTGTTCAGAAATGCAATCGGGGCCTCGTAAATCTGGTGATCTATGTTAGGGTGAAAGCAAGGCAGCTTTATGTCAACATCCCCGAGACCATATCTCACGCCGGAGCAGTACCTCGAGATCGAGCGCAAAGCCGAGTATAAGAGTGAGTACTATGGCGGAGAGATGTTCGCCATGTCGGGCGCCCGCCGGGCTCACAATGTAATTTCGATGAATATTGGGAGTGGACTGCACTCTCAACTGCGGCGCCGTCGATGCGAAGTGTATCAGAGCGACATGCGGGTGCGGGTAAACCCTACCGGGCTTTACACCTACCCCGATGTCGTGGTCGTCTGCGGCGAACCGCAGTTTGCCGATGAAACGATGGACAACCTCGTTAACCCTGTGGTGCTAGTCGAGGTGTTGTCTCCCTCCACCGAGGCATATGATCGTGGCCGGAAATTCGAGCATTACCGCAAGATCGAGAGCCTTCGCCAATACATTCTGGTCGCCTCTGACCGGATGAGTGTGGAACTGTACACGCGCCAGGAGAGCGGGCAATGGCTGCTCAGTTCTGCTGCGGAGCCGGGCCAGGAGATGGACCTGGATAGCATCGACTGCCGCCTTCGCGTCGAGGATATCTACGAAAAAGTAGAGTTAGAGCCGGTCCTCCGCCCGAACCCCCGCCCTTGACCCTACCCCCCATAAATGCTAGCTTGGAGTTTCCCTGAGGTGTTCGCCATCGAGGCGAGTGAAAAGGGAAGCGGGTGAGAATCCCGCACGGTCCCGCCACTGTAAGCAGCGAGCGGCCCGCGCGAAAAGCCACTGTTCTTCGGGATGGGAAGGCGAGCCGGTGCCGTGATGACCTGCGAGTCAGGAGACCTGCCTCAGGCTAGTTGGGCGCTATGCTTCGGACATAAGCAGATCGTGCGAACGGCTCCGCGGAGATCGCGGGTGCCTTCTCTCTTTTCCACTTTCAAACGGGGCGTGTGTGCTTGGCGGATAGGTGCGCGGATTCCGCAATGTTGACACTGATCCTTGGCGGCGCTCGAAGCGGTAAGTCGCGGTTGGCTCAAAAGCTCGCCGCGAGCGCGGAGCGCGTGTCCTACATCGCCACGGCCCCAAAAACCGATGACCCGGAGATGCTCGCACGCATTGCGAAGCATCGGTCGGACCGGCCTGCGGCATGGGCGACCATCGAAGAGCCGCTGGCGCTGGCCGATGCCGTGGAGCAGGCTTCGCGCGAGTCGGATGCCGTGCTGGTCGATTGCCTCACCATCTGGCTCAGCAACCTCTATTGGGAACACCGCGATGCGCCATCGGCGATTGAACCGGCCATCCACGAAAACCTGAACCGCATTGCGGCATCCGAGGCGCACGTCTATCTCGTCTCCAATGAACTCGGCAGTGGAACGGTTCCAGACGCAGCTTTGACGCGAGGATTTCGAGATACGCAGGGACTGCTTAACCAGTGGGCCGCGGAACTGGCCTCGCAGGTGATCCTCACCGTCGCCGGTCTTCCCATGTATCTGAAAGGGGCCGCGCAATGAGCATTCCGCGCATTGTTGTCGCAGGCACACACTCGGGAGTTGGCAAGACCACCGTTGCCACAGGTCTGATGGCGGCGCTCCGTAGCCGCGGCCTGCGTGTGCAGGGGTTCAAAGTTGGGCCTGATTTTATTGACCCAACCTTTCATCACGCGGCGACAGGGCGCGTGAGCCATAACCTCGATGGCTGGATGCTCTCCCGCGAAACGAACCTTGAACTTTTCGATCGAGCGACTGAAGACGCCGATGTCGCGGTAATTGAAGGCGTGATGGGGTTGTTCGATGGCAAGCAGTCGCCATCGCTGGCCGGCACCACTGCTGAGATGGCGATGTGGCTGGATGCGGGCGTGCTGCTGGTGCTTGACGCGGCCTCCATGGCAGGCAGTGCTGCCGCGATCGTGCATGGTTTTGACACGCTGGTTCCGGAATTCTCGCTGGCCGCGATCGTTTGCAACCGCGTGGGTAGCGACCGCCATTACGGCTTCCTGCTCGACGCGATCTCCGCCCGCTGCCGCCCGGAATCGATTGGCTATCTCCCGCGCGATAACAACTTCACCATCCCAGACCGTCACCTCGGCCTGCACATGGCCGGCGAATCAATGAACGCGGAAAAGCTCGAAAAGCTGGGAGCCTGGATCGAGCAGCATCTCAATTTAGACCGCCTGCTGGAACTCACCCAAAAGCCCTCACCAGCAACGCGTACCCCCAAGCCGAGCCGCGACCGTAAGGGAGCGACACATCCGCGCATCGGCATCGCCCGCGACGCCGCGTTCTGCTTCTACTACCAGGACAACCTGGACCTGCTCAAACAGTACGGCGCCGAACTGATTGAGTTCAGCCCCATCTCGGATTCTGAGTTGCCGCCCGACCTGAACGGGCTCTACCTGGGAGGCGGCTACCCCGAACTCCACGCCGCAGCCCTCTCGGCTAACGAGTCCATGCGAAGATCCATCTCGGGCTTCGTCGAAAACAATCACCCCGTCTACGCCGAGTGCGGCGGTTTCATGTATTTGACGGAGTCCATCGTAGATGTAGATTCCCGCGAGTGGCCAATGGCCGCAATTTTTCCAACAAAATCTCGAATGCAAAAACGGCTCGCCAAACTTGGCTACAGCGAAGTCCAGTGCGACGGCCTCGCCGTGCGCGGCCACGAATTCCGCTACTCAAACATGGACCCCATGCCCGACCATATTACGCGCGCCTACGCAGCGCCTGCCGAAGGCTATCGCGTGAAATCCGCGCTCGGCAGCTACATCCATCTGCATTTCCTTTCCTGCCCTGGTTTCGCGGAGAAGTTCGTAGGAGATTGCGCCGCATGAAACGCTACTGCCTGCTCGCCGCCATCGCATTGCAAGCCGCGCTAGCCGCCGATCTTTCGGTGCACGTTTCTGATCCGCAATCGAAGCCAGTCCAGGCTGCTACGGTCTCTCTGCTATCGCGCCAGGGTGCAGGCAATCGGATCATCGCCACGGATGACACAGGTCTCTCACGCTTCACCGGGCTCACGCCGGGAATCTACTTCCTGCAAGGCGAGGCTCCAGGTTTTGACGATTCGGCACTGCAGGTGATCGAAATCAAGAACGGCGCCAACCCCGAGGTGACCCTTTCGTTGGGCATCGCAAAAGTGCACTCCAGCGTTGTGGTCACCGCCTCCGGCACGCTGCAGAGCACAGACGAAGTTTCGAAATCGCTCACCGTCGTTGACGGTGAAACCATGGCGCTCCGTGGTGATCGCTCGATCGGCGAAGCACTGCAGGATGTCCCCGGCGTGCGGTTCCAACAACTCGGCGGACCGGGTGCGACTACATATCTCAAGATGCGCGGCCTGCGAAATTCAGACACCGCTGTATTGGTGGACGGCCTCCGTCTGCGTGACGCCGGCGGGACACAAGCCGACGCTTCCGGAGTGCTGCAGGACCTGGTGCTCACCAACACCAATCGCATCGAAGTGCTGCGCGGAGCGGGTTCGTCGCTCTATGGCAGCAACGCGAACGGTGGCGTGATCAACATCGTCACAGACGAAGGCGGAGGCCGCACGCGCGGCACCGTGTCGCTCGATGGCGGCGCGCTGGGCGGGTTCCGCGGCATGGCCCATCTGGCCGGCGGCTTCCAGCATGACCGCGTGCAGTACAGCCTGGGCATCACGCATTGGAACGTCACCAGCGGCGTGGACCACGCCAACCCCGCGCGCAATACCAGCGGACAGGGGATGATCCAGTACCGGTTGTCGCGCATCGCTACGATTTCAGGCCGCATCTACAGCGGCGACTCCTTCAGTTTTGTCCGCTTGACCGCGCGCAGCGTCGGCGCGTTGCCTTCCACCGGCATCATCGAGGCAGTGCCGGTTTCCCTCCCTGAACAACATCGCTACGAAGCGGGAGCGCCGCTGACGCAGATCGCCATCGGTGGCGCCAGCTTCATGCCCGCTGCGCTGAATCCCGACAGCACGCGCGCCGGACGCTTCTTCACTGGTTCCGTACGACTGAACATCCGGCCCACCGAATCCTTGGGCCTGACCGCGGAGTATCAAGGCCTGACCACTCGCCGCGACTACGGCGACGGCCCCGCGGGTCCCGCCAGCCAACCCGCCGGCAGTTCGATCTCGAAGTATGATGGCGCCATTCAAACCGCGAACATCCGGCTCGACTCGCGCCTGGGCCGGTATAACCATTTCGACACCGGTTACGAATTCGAAGCCGAGACCTTCCAGAATCGCCTGTTGCCGCCCGCTCAAGCGTCGAACTTCTTCACCGATGTCACGCAGCGCAGCAACTCCCTTTACGCGCAGGACCAGTTGAAATTCTTCGATGGCCGCCTGCAATTCGCCGCCGCCTATCGCGCGCAGTTTTTCGCATTGAACAAGCCGTACTTCGAACCGGCGAACGGCGCGCCGTACAATACCAACAGCTTTGCAGCGCCTCCCACCGCGCAGACCGGTGATGCATCGCTCGCTTACACCCTGTGCCAGACCGGCACCAAGATTCGCACACACGCAGGACGCGGCTATCGCTCGCCGTCTCTCTACGAACGCTTTGGCGTCTTCTTCAGCGGAACGAAGTACACGCTTTATGGCGACCCTGCGTTGAAGCCGGAACGTTCCAGCTCGATTGATGGCGGCATCGATCAGATGCTCTTCAACTCGCGCCTGCAACTCTCCGGGACATACTTTTACACCAAGCTCAACCAGGTGGTGCTGTACGATACATCCACCAACGTCATCAACCCCGTGACCGATCCGCTTGGCCGTAGCGGCGGCTATCGCAATACCGGTGGAGCCTTGGCGCGCGGCGTGGAGATGAGCGCTTCAGCGGCGGTCACGCGGACACTTCAAATGTCGGCGGCTTATACATACACCGACGGACGCCAGCGGACTCCGGTGGTGGCAGGCGTTTGGCAGACCTTTGAGGTCCCGCGCCAGATGTACTCCTTCACGGCAACCAAACGGCTCTCTTCGCGGCTCACCAGCAACTTCGCCTACATCGGTTCGTCGGACTATCTGTACCAGCTCTCCGGCCGCGCTTATCGTTTCAGCGGCCGCACTCGCGGCCAGCTTGGACTCAGCTATCGCCAGCCGTTGAGCGACCACCGCGCAGTGCGGTACTACTTCCGTGCCGACAATATCTTCAACCAGACGAACTTCGACAACGGATTCCGGACTCCCGGCGCGACCGGTACCGGCGGGATGCAGTTTGAGTTCTAAACCATGATCAGGAAACTCCCACTTCTCGCAATGCTCTCCCTGGCTTTCGCTGCCGCGGCCGATGGTCCGCAGCGGATCGTCAGCCTCTCGCCTGATCTGACGGAGATGCTCTATGGCGTCGGGGCGTTGAACCGCATCGTCGGTGTCTCCGATTACGAAACCTATCCGCCGGAAGCAATGAAGCTGCCCAAACTCGGCGGCCTGCTTAATCCCAACCTGGAAAAGTTGCTGGCGATGCGGCCCGATCTTGTCATCCTCAACGATGGTCAGGCACCGTTCCTGGAAGAGAAGTTGAAGGACCTTTCGCTACGCACGCTCAGGGTTTCGAACAAGTCGCTGCCTGAGGTTTATGCGTCCATCGCCACTATCGGCAAAGCCACCGGCAATGAGGCGCAGGGCAACAAACTCGCCGCCTCCACGCGCGAAGGTGTAGAGTCCGTTCGCCGCAAGACAGTAAAGCTGCCGAAGGTCCGCGTGGTGTTGATCATTGACCGGACACCGGGAACATTGCGTGATCTGTACGTGGCCACTGGCGGCAGTTTCATGGCCGAGTTAGTGGAAGCCGCAGGAGGTCAACTTCTTGTGGAGCCAACCAAGCGCGGCTATGCCAAGCTGAGCAAGGAAGCGATTCTCGCGCTGAATCCCGATGTGATTCTCGATCTCATCCATGGAGCCAAGAGCAAGCTCGCGGGCGACCCGATGGAGGCCTGGCAGACCATGCCCGAATTGAAGGCCGTGCGCAGCCATCGCGTCTATGGCGTTATGGACGACTACGTGCCGCACGCCTCGCAGCGCATCGTCCAGACCGCCGCGCTATTCGCGAAACTGATCCATCCGGAGGCGAAGTAGTGTCGCAGCCGTTACTCGAAGCATCGCATCTCGACTACGTCTATGGCCCTGGCTGTGCGGCGGTGAGCGATGTGAGCCTTCAGGTCTCCGAAGCGACCATGACCGCGGTGATAGGGGCCAACGGCTCCGGCAAGTCGACGTTGATCCGCATGTTGAGCGGACTGCTGAGACCGCAATCCGGCAGCATCGTTTTGAACGGCGTGCCGTTTGACGATTGGGAACCGCGGTTGCGTGCACGCCAGATCGCTTACATGCCGCAGACCACTGCTACCGCGTTTCCGTTCAGGGTGATCGATCTGGTGCTGAGTGGCCGCACGCCCCATACGTTACGGTTTCGTTTTGAAAGTGTTCGCGATGCGGAGATCGCGATGAAGGCCCTGGAGGTGGCGGGTGCGGCGCATCTTGCCGACAGGCCCTTTACCAGCCTCAGCGGGGGCGAGCGGCAGATGGTGATTCTCGCTCGCGCGCTGGCGCAGGAGCCTCGCGTGCTCTTGCTTGATGAGCCTTCCTCCGCGCTCGATCTCAAGCATCGCGCCGATCTCATTCGGACTTTGTCTCGCCTTCGTGCCGCCAACGGACTTAGCATCGTGATGATCACGCATGACCTGCAACTGACCGGCACCTTTGATCAGGTCGTGGCGCTGCATGAGGGCAAAGTGGCGGCCAGCGGCCCGCCGCGTGAAGTACTGAAAGATGTTTTGCTCCGCGAAATATTCCAGGACCAGAATGTCCGTTCGCAACAGGTAGGCGAGCAGACACTGGTGTGGGTGGATCTATGACGGCGCCCGCAAGCAAACGCATCGTGCTGGCGATCGTGACGCTGACCGCATTGCTGGCAGTGTCGGTGGTGATCGGCGTGTCCGTTGGCAATCAGCATATCGATCTCACCACGATCTTCTCCGATCCGTTCTCGCAGACGCTGTTCTTCCGGCTGCGCCTGCCGCGCGTATTGATGGGCCTGGTGATTGGCGCATCGCTCGCGGTATGTGGCGCGGCGTTGCAGGCGCTGTTCCGAAATCCGCTCGCTGACCCTTATACGCTGGGTGTTTCGGGAGGTGGGGCACTGGGCGCCAGCATTGCGATCGCCTTCGGATGGAGTGCGCGTTTCTTCGGAATCCCGCTGGTGTTCATGACGTCGTTCGTTGGCGCGATGGTAGCGGTAACGCTGGTCCGCGCTATTGCCCGGACCGGCGCAGTGGTGCTGCCGGGCGCGCTGTTGCTGTCAGGTGTTGCCGTGAACCTTGTCTCCGCGGCAGGCGTGCTCACCATTCAGTACATGGCCGACTCCGCGAGCGCGCTGCGCATCCTGCGCTGGTTGGTCGGCAGCCTGGATGTCGTTGGGCTCGACTCCATCTATCGCATGACCGCCATCCTTGCTCCGGCGTGGATCGCGCTGCTGTTGTTGTCGCGCCAGTTGAATTTGCTCGCCATGGATGAGGACACAGCCGTGACACTTGGCGTGAACATTCGCCGCTGCGAAATGATGGTCCATGCCCTGTGTTCTTTGATCGTTGGTGTCACCGTTTCTACTGGGGGAGCAATCGGTTTCGTCGGCTTGATTGTTCCGCATGCCGTGCGCCTGATGTTTGGCGAAGACCTGCGGATCGTGCTGCCGGGTTCGTTGTTACTGGGAGCTTCGTTCCTGATTTTGGCCGACGCACTGGCACGTTCCGCGATGCCCTCCACTGAGCTTCCCGTGGGTGCGATTACGGGACTGATGGGCGGTCCGGCATTCTTGTGGTTGCTGCGCAGGCGGCAGCAGTATTCGGCGATGTGAGGGATCAGATGGAGAATCGCAAAGGCCCACAACGCATCGTATGTTTGACCGAAGAGACCACGGAGACCCTGTATCTATTGGGTGAGCAGGACCGCATCGTGGGCATCAGCGGTTACACGGTCCGCCCGAAAGAGGCGCGCGAGAAGCCAAAGATCTCGGCCTTTACGTCCGCCAAGATCGATCAGATTGTCGAGTTGAAGCCTGATCTTGTTATCGGGTTTTCCAACCTGCAGGCCAAGATCGCCGCGGAGTTGATTGCGGCCGGAGTGAATGTGCTGGTTACCAATCAGCGCTCTGTAGAAGAGATTCTGGAAACGATTCTCACGGTCGCGCGCATCGTCGGGGCGGAGGATCGTGGGCTGGCGATGGTGAATGAACTGCGCGCTGGACTCGCGCAGACCGCTGAAGCTGCTGCGAAGTTGCCTCGACGGCCGCGTGTGTTTTTCGAGGAGTGGATGGACCCGTTGATCAGCGGTATCCGTTGGGTGGAAGAGTTGATTGAGATCGCCGGCGGCGAAACCTGCTTCCCGCAACTGCGTTACGAACACAGTGCGAAGAACCGCATCGTGACCAGCGAAGCAGTAGTGGCGGCGAATCCGGAAATCATTATCGCTTCGTGGTGTGGCCGCAAGGTGCAGCCGGAGAAGATCATTGCCCGCGAAGGCTGGGCGAACATCGATGCCGTGCGCAACGGGCACGTCTTTGAGATCAAGTCGAGCAATATTCTGCAGCCTGGTCCGGCGGCGTTGACGGATGGTGTGCGGCAATTGCAAGAGATCATCGGGCAGGTGGCGGCAGGCGTATGATGACGAATCCCCCACTCAACGTCCCGCGTTTGATCGTCCTCATCGGGCCGCCCGGATCCGGGAAGACAACCTGGGCGCGCACTCACGGTCATGGAGCCGTGCACGTTTCGCAGGACGATCTGATTGACGCCATCACGCCGCACGGCTTCGAACACATCTACCGGCCGATGTACGCCGAAGCGGAAGACGCGGTGGCTCGCGCGGCTTTGAAGGCGGGGCACACCGTCATTGTCGACCGCACCAATCGTACTCGCGCGCATCGCGAGCGCTGGCTGCAGATCTCCCGCGAAGCCGCCTGTCCAGCGATCGCGGTCGTGATGACCGCATCGAAAGAGATCTGCCTCGCCCGCAACGCCGCTCGCCAGGACCATCGCCTGGTGAGTGAAGAGCGCATGGAGCGCATGTTTGCGGCCATGGAGCCGGTGCAACCTGGCGAGGGGTTCCTCGCCATACTGCACGACACAGCAACGATGGAAGAGATCAAGGAGCAACTATCCCATGAGCATTGCCACCAAACGCGGTGACGGAGGCCAGACGGGCCTCGCCGGTGGAGTTCGTGTATCGAAGACGCACCCTCGCGTGGAGTGCTACGGCACCATCGACGAACTCATCTCGCAGATGGGCTTTGCGCGTTCCATCTGCCCGGACGAAGACATTCGCGACAAAGTGAAGGCCATCCAGCGCGAACTGTACAAGGTGGGCTCGGCACTGGCCACGCCGCCCGAATCGAAGAAGACGCCGCCCGTGATCACTGCCGAAATGGTGGATGCACTGGAAGCCGAAGTGCATCGAATCGAGGCTGAACCGGGAGTGTTGGGGGATTGGTCGATCCCCGGCGAAACGCCGGATGGCGCCGCATTGGACGTCGCGCGCACCATCTGCCGCCGCGTGGAACGTCTTGCGGTGGGACTGATGGAGACCGGTGTCATCAGCGACCCGCACATCATCGCCTACATCAATCGCCTGTCCGATCTGCTGTGGCTTTTCGGCCGCCAGATCGAGGCGCGCCGCGGCGTCGACTCCAAACTGCGCACCACTGAAAACGCGGGGCCGCGCTGGTCGCGCGCCTGGTAACGCACACGATGCCGCACGATCACACATTCACTGAAGAGGAACGGCGCGGCGTCTATCGCGCGATCTACGAGCGGCGCGACGTCCGTTCGGAGTTCCTGCCTACCCCCGTTCCAGATGACGTGTTGTGCCGGATTCTTGACGCCGCGCATCACGCGCCGTCGGTCGGCTTCATGCAGCCGTGGGATTTTCTCGTGATTCGGGATAAGGCGGTTCGGCAGGCCGTGCACGCGAACTTCGTGCGTGCGAAGAACAAAGCAGCGGAGTTGTACGAGGGCGAGAAGCGGAGCATCTATGACAACCTCAAACTCGAAGGTATTCTGGACGCCCCTGTCAACGTGTGTGTCACCTGCGATTCGAATCGCAGCAAAGGGAGCGGGTTGGGCCGCCAGACCGATCCCGCCACCGGCCTCTACTCCACTGTGTGTGCGATTCAAAACCTGTGGCTCGCGGCACGCGCGGAATCGCTCGGCGTTGGCTGGGTGAGTATTATGGATCTCGACGAATTGAAAGCGACGCTCGCGGTCCCGCCGCATCTCACGATCGTCGCGTACCTTTGTGTAGGCTACACATCTGCGTTTCATTCGCAGCCCGAACTGGAAGCGAGCGGCTGGGAATCTCGCGAGCAACTGGCCAAGCTAATCCACTTCGAAACGTGGGGCAGGCATCAGGAGGAGCAGGGCAGGTGAGCGCAAAGGCACTGATGCTTCTGGGGACGGCTTCGCACGTCGGCAAGTCATTGCTGACGGCGGGCCTCGGCCGCATCTTCTCAGACGATGGCATCTCCGTCGCGCCGTTCAAAGCGCAGAACATGTCGTTGAATTCGGCGGCCACTCCTGATGGCCACGAGATCGGCCGCGCGCAGGCGCTGCAGGCCGAGGCGTGCCGAGTGGCGCCATGCGCGGAGATGAATCCGGTGCTCATCAAGCCCTCCACCGATACCGCAGCGCAAGTGGTCTTGATGGGTAAGGTGTGGGGGCAGGTGTCGGCCTCAGACTATCATCAGCGGCGCGTGGAAGACCTGTATCCAAAGGTGCTCGAATGCTACCGCACGCTCGCAGCGCGGCATGAACTGATTCTGCTGGAAGGCGCTGGTTCGCCCGCTGAGATCAATCTGCGCAAGCACGACATCGTGAACATGCGGATGGCGCATGCGTCCGATGCGGCGTGCATTCTGGTGGGCGACATCGATCGCGGCGGCGTCTTCGCATCGCTGCTCGGCACCATCGAACTGCTGGAGCCTGAAGACCGCGCCCGCATCCGCGGCATCGTCATCAACAAATTTCGCGGCGACATCTCGCTGCTCACGCCGGGCGTGAAGATGATTGAGGAGCGCATCGGAATTCCCTGTGTGGGTGTTGTTCCAATGCTGCGCGATCTCGGCCTTGAAGAAGAGGACAGCGTTTCTATCGAAGACCGCCAGACTCCTGCGCGAGTGTGGGCCACGAATGGCGAGCGCAAGCTGCGGGTGGGCGTTGTGGCTGTGCCGCACATGGCGAACTTCACCGACTTCGATTCGCTGGCCTTGGAGCCCTCGGTCGCCGTCGCATTCCTCGAAGACCCCGCTGATGCCGCCCATGCCGATGTGCTCATCCTGCCTGGGAGCAAGCAGACGCTCGATGACCTTGCATGGCTGCGCACCCGTGGCTTCGATCAAGCCGTGGCGCGGCACCACGGCCCGTTGATCGGCATTTGTGGCGGGTTCCAGATGTTGGGCCTCTCGATCGAGGATCCCGAAGGAGTGGAAAGCGACGGGGCCCATCGTATCATGCCGGGACTGGCTCGGTTGCCCATCCGCACTGTGATGCAAGGTGAAAAAACCGTGCGCCGCGCACAAGGCCAGTGGGGCTCTCAGCCCTTCAGCGGCTATGAGATTCACATGGGCGAAACGCTCTACGAAAGCGCGGCACAGCCCTTCGCGCAGATCGTTCGCGAGGGCGAAAGCCAGCCCATCAACGACGGCGCTGTTGATGCCACCGGCCAAGTCTGGGGCAGCTACATTCACGGCCTGTTCGATGACGATTCGTTCCGCCATCGTTTCTTAATCGAGGCACGTCAAGCCTGCTTGCTGCCGCCCGCAAGCCTGCTGGTCAACGCTACTGCTGAACGGCAAGCACGCATGGACCGTTGGGCTGATCATCTGCGCAAGCATCTCAACCTCGACCTTATCCGAAGCTGGCTGGGAGGAGTGGCATGACCCCATCCCGGCTTGCGTTGGCCTATGCGATCGATCTGGTGGCAGGCGATCCCGAGTGGTTCCCGCATCCGGTGCGTGGCATTGGTGCGTTGATCACACATGGTGAACGTTGGTTGCGCAAGCTCGGCAACAAACCGGAGCAGGAATTGTTGGCAGGCGCAGTGCTCACCGGTTCGGTCGTCTCCATCGGCTGGACCGCCGGCCGGCCCCAAAACGGGGCGTGGCAGGTTGCGCTCGCCTGGACCGCGCTCGCCACGCGCTCGCTGTTGACGGAAGCCACGCGCGTGATTGATGCGCTGGAAGCCGGCGACCTCCCCACCGCTCGACAGCTGCTCTCGCGCATCGTGGGCCGCGATACGGCTCACCTCGACGAACACGGAATCTCGCGCGCCGTCATCGAAACCCTTGCCGAAAGCGCCTGCGACGGCATCGTCGCTCCGCTGTTCTGGCTCGCCGTGTTCGGAGTCCCCGGGGCGATGGCCTTCAAAGCGGTCAGCACGCTCGATTCAATGATCGGCCATCGCGAAGCGCCGTATCTCTACTTCGGCCGCAGCGCTGCACGGCTTGACGACGCGGTGAACTTCATCCCTGCGCGCCTCACGGCACTGTTCATCCTTGCCGCGGCGAAACTGCAAAGCCTGCATGCTGCACAAGCACGCGACATCTGGTTGCGCGACGGCCTGCTCCACGCAAGCCCCAACGCTGGCCAGAGCGAAGCGGCGATGGCCGGCGCGCTCGGCGTGACACTGGGCGGGATGAGGACCTATGACGGATTGAAGCATGCTGCGCCACTGCTCAATGCGGAAGGCCGCCTGCCCACGTCTCGTGACGCGCGCACCGCGCTGACCACGGTCGCGATTGTCTCCGGCATCGCGTTCGGACTTGCGATGCTGTTTATCTCAAGGAGAAAGCGCAGATGAACATGCACGGCGGCGATGTCTGGCAGGTGGCCGAGGAATTGGGCGGAACCGCCTCGGAACTACTCGATTTCAGCGCCAACATCAATCCGCGTGGCCTTCCGGCGCGCGCTCTGTTGCGGCTCGCGCGCGATGCGGCCAATCCGCAGCTGCTCAGTTTCTATCCCGACCCTGCTGCGCGCAATCTGCGCCGGGCGCTGGCATCGCGGCATCGGGTACCGGTTGAATCGATAGTGGTTGGTCCGGGCGCCGAAGCGCTGCTGAACCCCATCCTGCGCTACCTGCGCTGCCGCCGTCTGCTCTCTCCGGTGCCGGCCTTCAGCGAATACCGTCGCGTGTGCGAACAACTGAATATCCACTACGTGCCGTTCGCGCTGCACTATGCCGAGCAGTTCCGCCTGCACCTGGAGAGTTTCTGCCGCCGGGTTGAAGACGAAGAGTTCGATGCCGTGCTGGTGAACAATCCGCACAATCCTTCCGGTGCGATGCTGGAAGCGGCGGAGGTCCGGCAGTTGCTCGCCGCGGTAAGGGCCTCGGGTGCTGCGCTGCTTCTTGACGAGGCTTTTATCGACTACGCTGAGCGCGAGTCGCTGGTGCGCGAAGCCGCGGCGCAACCGGGACTGATCGTGCTTCGCTCGCTGACCAAGTTCTACGGGTGCCCGGCCTTGCGCGTCGGCTATGCCGTGACGCATCCCGACGATGCTCACCACATCGCAGGTTTGTTGCCTACCTGGCCGGTCACGCAACTGGCGCTCGATGCACTTACTGAGGCGCTTGGCGATCAGGCCTATGCCGAGGAGACGCTGCGCGCAAATGTAGCCAACCGCGAACAGTTGGTGAAGGCATTGCTGTCTCTGGAACTCAACGTGTTCCCGTCGGCTGCGAATTATCTGCTGCTGGAGCTGAAGCAGCATGGTATGCCGAACTCCTCGCAGTTGCGCATGCGGCTCATGCAGAATCATCGCGTTTTGATTCGCGACTGCAACTCTTACGAAGGGCTGACCCACGGCAGATTTGTGCGTGTTGCCGTAAGGTCGGAAGAAGACAACGCCCGGCTCGTCCAGGCGCTCGCACAAGAACTGAGGCATTCGTGAAATTACCAGATATCAAGACCGTCGACCAGTCGTGGATTGACGCGGCGGCCCGCCACCAGCTTGAGCTCACCAAACCCCCGGGCAGCCTGGGCCGCCTGGAAGAGATCGCCAATCGCTGCGCAGCTATCCGCGAGACGCTCGCTATCACCGCGGCACGACCGCGCATCGTGATCTTCGCGGCCGATCACGGAGTCTGTGCGGAAGGCGTGAGCCCGTATCCGCAGGCCGTCACGGCGCAGATGGTCGCGAACTTCGAGCACGGCGGCGCGGCGATCTGCGCGCTTACCAACGTGCTGGGTATCGAATTGAAAGTCGCGGATGTCGGCGTTGGTGCGGGCACGAAGAACTTCTGCGTGGAGCCCGCAATGACCGAAGCGGAGATGGAACGCGCGCTGCAAACTGGTATCGATTGCGCGACGGCTGCCGCCGATGAAGGCTGTGACCTGCTTGGCTTCGGCGAGATGGGCATCGGCAACACCACCGCCGCGGCCGCTATCGCCTCCGCGATGACAAGCCTGCCCGTGGAGGCAGTCACAGGGCAGGGGACTGGCGCCGATAGCGGCTGCATGCAGCGTAAGCGCGCTGCCGTTACGCGCGCGCTTGCGTTGCATAGCGCTGCGCTCAACACGCCAGAAGGAATTCTTCGCTGTGTCGGCGGTTTTGAAATCGCCGCCATGACCGGCTTCTGCCTGGGCGCTGCGGCTCGCCGCGTGCCCGTTGTGACAGACGGCTTCATCGCCACCGCCGCCGCTGCACTTGCGGTTCGCATGAGTCCGGCCACGGCCGGTTACCTGTTCGCTGCGCATCGCTCGGTGGAGCCCGGGCACGCGTCAACGCTCGGCATCATTGGACAGCAGCCGCTTCTCGATCTCGGCATGCGCCTCGGTGAAGGCTCGGGCGTGCCGCTTGCGATGAAGTTGATCCAGGCTGCCGTAGCTACGTTCACACAGATGGCGACCTTTGCCTCGGCCGGAGTCTCCAACAAGTGAAATCACTGCTCGCCGCCATCGCGTTCCTCACCCGCTTCCCCGTTGGACTTCTTGTGGAGTTCGATGCGTGGGCGGTGGGGCGCTCGGCGGGTTGGTTCCCGCTGGTCGGTGCGATGCTTGGCGTGATCGGTTGCGGCGCCGCGGTGCTGCTCAAAGGCCACCTGCCGGTGATGTTGGTGGCGGTGCTGCTGGTGGTGCTCGATGCCGTAATGACCGGAGCGCTGCACTTCGACGCCTTTGCCGATACGGCCGATGGCTTTGGCGGCGGCAAGACCGTGGACGATGTGTTGCGCATCATGCGCGACCACGCCATTGGCAGCTACGGCGGGGTGGCGCTGGTGCTATTGATTGCCCTCAAGATCGCTGCTTATACCGCATTGTTGCAGCAAGCGAACTGGCTGCCGGCGTTGATTGTAATACCAGCGCTCAGCCGATGGTCGATGCTGCTGCTTACCACCGCTTTGCCCTACGCCCGCCCAACGCCTTCGGCTGCTGACGGCATGGGCCGCAGTGCGCTCCTGTACGGCACGGTGTCGATTGTCGCAGTGCTTGGCATAGCTGGTTCTGCTCGGGGCTGGCTTGCCGCAGTGGCTATCGTCGCCGTGACGGGTTGCTTCGGCCGCTATTGCCGCAATCGAATCGCGGGCATCACGGGCGATACGCTCGGCGCGAATCTGCAACTCAGCGAATGCGCGGCGCTGCTGGTATTTGTATGGGCGTGACCAGGATCTGGCTCGTGCGTCACGGTGAACCGGAGGCGCGGGGAATTTGTTACGGGTCGCTCGATGTTCCGCTTTCGGAGCAAGGCCGCGAACAGATGCGGCGATCCGCGGTCCATCTCAAAGACGAGAGCTTGCCGGCGATCTACACCAGTCCGCTGAGCCGCGCCCGCGATAGTGCGGAACTCATCGGTGGCGCATCGATCTACGTTGTGCCAGCGTTTTCGGAGATGAATTTCGGCGCCTTCGAAGGACTCAGCTTCAGCGAGATCGAAGAGCGGTATCCGGAACTGTATAGCCATTGGATGGCCGCGCCCACGGAAGTCCGATTCCCCGGTGGCGAGAGCTTTCCGGAGATGAAGTCGCGTGTCCTTGCTGCGTTCGATGAGATCCGCGCCCGCCACGATGGCGAGACCATCGCCATCGTCAGCCACGCCGGAGTGAACCGCATCCTCATTGCCTGGGCTCTCGGCATCGCTGACGCGCACGTATTCCGCATTGGGCAGGACTACGCGTGCCTCAACCAGATCACCATCATCGACGGCTTCCCCATCCTCAACCTGCTCAATCAAAATAAAGCTTAAGCACCCTGCACCGATATGCTATGGTGACGAACTGGGGTTGACGAATTGGCATCGACTGGACAAGACGGGCGCGGACTCGCGCTCCCATACCGCATCGGCAAGTACGAACTCATTGAGTTCCTGGGCGGAGGCATGTCCGAAGTCTATCGTGCGAACGATACCGTGCTCGGCCGCACCGTTGCCGTAAAGCTGCTCACCGCACAGGCGGCCGTCACGCCCGAGATGCGCCAGCGGTTCCTGCTTGAGGCACGCGTCTCCGGCTCCATTGTGCACGACAACATCATCACCACGTATGACTACGGTGAAGAGAACGGCATCCCGTTCATGGTGATGGAGTATCTGGTGGGCCATTCGCTGAAAACCGAACTGGCTGAAAAGCCGGACCTGCCGTTGAAGCGCCGCGCGGAGATCGGGCTCAGCCTCGCCCGCGCGTTGGCCTATGTGCATTCGAAGGATCTCATCCACCGCGACGTGAAGCCTGACAACGTCCACATCAGTCCGGACGGCAAAGTGAAGCTGATGGACTTTGGCATCGTGAAGACTGAAGACTCGCAGCTCACGCAGGCTGGTTACGCGCTCGGCACGCCGCACTACATCGCACCGGAGCTGTTGATGGGCTTGCCGCCCACGCCGAAGGCCGATGTCTATTCGTTCGGAGTCGTGCTGTTTGAAATCCTAACCGGGCAGCGCGCGATCCAGGGCGACACCGTGGAGCGCATCCTCTTCCAGATCGTCAATGAGCCGATCTCTTTCGCGCCGTTGGAAGAAAGGGCGATTCCGGAACCGCTGCAGCAGGTGGTTCGCGATTCGACCGGCCGCGATCCGGCCACGCGCACAGGCTCGATGGCGGACATCGTCGGCGCGCTCGAAAACTGGGTCGCCGCGCAAACCACTGGTCCGATCGCCGTGCCCGCAACACGAAGACGTGTGCAGCTCGATAACCGGCTCCTTGTGCGCGTGCTGGCTGCAACCGTGGTGCTCGGCGCTCTTGCACTGTTCGGACTCCGCAACTACGGCTTCTTCGAGCACAGCAAGAAGTCCGCTGGACCAGGGCGACTGCGGGATGACAATGGCGACATGGTTTACATTCCTGCGGGTAAGTTTCTGTTCGGTCCAGAGAAGACTCCTGTGGAGCTTGGCGGCTTCTACATGGATGTGTACGAGGTCACTAACGAGGCCTACGAACACTTCTGCGAAGCGACCAGGCGCGGAATGCCCAAGGACTTTCCGCGCGGCCAACCCGGCTGGCCGGTGGTGAACGTCACCTTCGATGACGCGAATGCCTTCGCCGCGTGGGCGGGCAAACGGCTGCCCACCGAGCAGGAGTGGGAACGTGCTGCGCGTAGCACAGATGGCCGGATGTTCCCGTGGGGTAATCAGGTAGAGGCCGTGCGGGCCAACGTGAAGGACAATCCTGACGACAGCTGGCAGCATCTTGTCTCGGCCGCCGCTTATCGCACGGGCCGCAGTCCAGACGCGATTGCACAGCTTGCGGGAAACGCCCGTGAGTTCACCGCTGATGTCGCGGCGCCATCCACAGAGGCGCTGGCAGCGTACGGCAAACTGCTCAATCCGCCGCTCGTTGTTGGAGAAGTATTTCAAGTGGTGAAAGGTGGGTCATTCAAGAACCGCCTGGCCGAAACAGTGGCTTACGCGCAGGAGTCTGTGCCGGCTCGCTTTGCCGCGGATGACCTGGGCTTCCGCTGCGCGAAGTCCAAGTAGATCCGCCAATCGTTTCGACCACGTTGTGCCGGTCGCAGGAGCTGCGGACTCTGCCAAGTCCGGTAGTGCCGGGCATCACTTCGCTCTGCCATCGGGTCCGTGCGAAAGTAATCTGATCTGGTACAAAGCCTTCATCGTCGTCAAATAAAGCGTCCGCCGAGCAACTCCCCCAAATGCCAAATTCCGAGCGACTGCCGGAATCCGGATCGTTCCAAGATAATTGCCTTTCGGGTCGATAACCTGAACTCCGGAAGCGGTGCCCACATAAATGCGCCCCTCGGAATCGAGCGCCATGCCGTCGGCCCTGCTCCTCGGTCCAAACGAGCCTGGCTCTGGATCATGAAGCCCGACGAATCGGCGTTTGTTCTTCGTCGAGCCATCCACTTGCACCTCGAAGGCATAAACATATTCGCCCTCTGTATCGTCGACGTAGAGAGTCTTTTCATCGAGGCTCAGGGTCAGGCCATTGGGGCGCGCGATCTCCCCATCGATCAGGATGACTTCACCACCGGGACGGATGTAGTGAACATTGCCCGGCTCCTTGGGGGCAACATCGGGAGCCGGACGCGGCGCAGGATCGGTGAAGTAAACTCCGCCTCGGCGGTCTGGGATGAGGTCGTTTGGCTGCCGCAAGGGCTTCCCGCCATACGCATCCGCGAGCACCATTAGAGAACCTGCTGGGGCTACTGAAACGATCCTTTTTCCGCCGCCTTCTGCACAAAGCAGACGGCCATCGGGCAGCACATATTGGCCGTTCGTCCCTCTCATATTTTCACGCCAGACAGAGATCCTGCCGTCCCGATCCAGCTTGTAGGTTCTGTTCTCATCGATGTCGCTGAAGTAGAGTCCGCCGTCCGGTGTGGCAACGGGCCCTTCCAAGCGGCTGAACCCATCCTTCACCAGTTGTGCTTGTACGCCAGCATCAATGACTCCTCGGATTGCAGGTTGCTCCGGCTGATTTGACTGGCTTATGCCAGTAGTGGAGAACATGTAGAGTCCGAGAGTGAACAGGGATGTTCGATTCATATCTTAACGGTCTCCAGACGTAATCTGACCTCGCATGCCGGCATCTCCACGGAAGCAATGAACTCCCGATGCGTCCGCGTCCCCCGATGTTCCGGCCGCCTTCTTGGCTCGCGCAAGCAACGCTCGATCATGCCAATATCCATTCCGCAAAGCACTGTCCCGTGATGTAACAGACAATCGCGAGTCCGCCGCTGCGCGCTGCCCGAAACTTTCTTCCCATGGAGCAAGATATCCGATCCGCAGACGCACAATTCCGGCACGCCCAAGGCATCTGTAACCCATCCAAGGATCACTTCATAACTGCGCGCCACGTTCCATAGCTCCGGCCGGTCCACTAACGAAAGCACCATCGAGAAATTCAAGCAGCCCGGACCCTGCAGCACGGTCCCGCCGCCGGACGACCGCCGCAACACCGGCACACCCGCGGCCTGGCACGCCTCGACATCCACTTCGTCCTCGATTCGTCCCGACCGGCCCACCACCACAAAATACTCCGCGCTTTCCCACAGCCAAGAACACGTGCGCCCAGCCTCCAACATTTCGTCCTCGCGCCTCAAGTACTGATCCGCAGTCATTCCCGTTTATGATAGTAGAAACATCGCATGCCGGTTTACCTCGACTGTGCAGCCACAGCTCCCATTGATCCGCGCGTGCTCGAAGTCTGCGTCCGCTACATGCGCGATGATTTCGGGAACGCCTCAAGCCGCACCCACAGCCACGGCGCCGCCGCCAGAAAAGCTGTCGAGAAGGCGCGCGATCAGATCGCCGCGGCCGGCGGGTGCAAGCGCGGCGAGGTGGTCTTCACCAGCGGCGCAACCGAGAGCAACAACATCGCTATTCTTGGCCTGGCCGAAGAGGGCTTGCGACTCGGTAAGACGCACATCGTCAGCACCGCCATCGAACATCGAGCCGTTCTCGAACCGCTCGAAACCCTCGCCCGACGTGGCTTTCGCGTCACACTTGTGAAACCTGGCGCCGGTGGTTTGGTCGATCCCGCGGAGGTTGCCGCCGCCATCGGTAACGATACGCTCCTTGTTTCCGTCATGCATGTGAACAATGAAACCGGCGCAATCCAGCCGCTGGATGAAATAGTGCGACTCATTCACGGCTCCGACGTCTATCTCCATACGGATGCGGCGCAGGGCTTCGCCAAAGAAACGGATTTGCTCAGGAACGAACGGATCGATCTCATCAGCATGAGTGCACACAAAATCTGCGGACCCAAAGGCGTGGGCGCACTGATCGCCCGCCGACGCGGCTCCGCGCGCCCGCCCATAGCCCCTCTCATGTACGGAGGAGGGCAAGAGGTCGGCCTGCGACCCGGCACGCTCCCCGTGCCCTTGATTGCTGCCTTCGGCGAAGCAGCCGAGCTGTGGTCCCGCGAATCGGCACAGCGCTGGACTGCCGGGCTCGAATTTCGCCGTCGTCTGCTCGGAGGCCTTGCGCCGCTGAAGCCGCAAATCAACGGCGACGCGGCGCGCTGCCTCCCCTTTATTCTCAACATGTCGATCGCGGGCACGGACGCCGATTCGCTGATGTCGGCCTGGCGCGAGCTGGTTTCGGTCTCGAGCGGCGCGGCTTGCTCGTCGCAATCCTATACTTGCAGCCATGTGCTTTCCGGCATGGGTGTGGCGGCGGAAGATGCCGCAGCCGCGATCCGCTTCAGCTGGTGCCATCTCAGCGAATTGCCGGACACACGGGCGATGGTGGAGGCGGTGCGGGCATGCTAGTCTACAAGCGCGCACGCTTCGGCACGCGGCTCCCTACTGACCGCGTCTACACCCGCTCGCACTACTGGGTCCGCGAAGTGGAGCCCGGCCTGTGGCGCACCGGCTTCACGCGTTTCGCCTCGCGCATGTTGGGCGACATCGTCGAATACCAGTTCGAACCTGCGCCCGAGACAGTCATCGCGCTGGGCCAGAAGATTGGCTGGATCGAAGGCTTCAAGGCCCTCAGCGACATCTATTCGGTCGCGACAGGCGAGTTCCTCGGACCGAATTCCGAACTGCTGGATGACATCACGCTGCTCGAATCCGACCCCTATGAACGCGGCTGGTTATACCAGGTCCGCGGCGCCCCCGATGCCACCGCCGTCGATGCCGCCGGATATGCGGCGATACTTGATGCGACAATAGATAAAATGCTGGGAAGCCGGCATGACCAGGGCGAACATGACTAGATCACACTATCTGATGATCGGCGGATTTCTCGGCGCGGGCAAAACCACCGCGATCCTGAAGCTGGCCCGTCTGTTGCGCCGCCGCGGCCTCACTACCGGCCTCATCACCAACGATCAGAGCGTGGGCCTGGTCGATACCGCCGTGCTCTCCACCGATTCGTTCCCTGTGGAAGAGATCACCGGAGGGTGCTTCTGCTGCCGCTTCAATTCGCTGATGGACGCCGCCGATAAGCTCTCGCTGGTGGACCGGCCCGAAGTCTTTATCGCCGAACCCGTCGGCAGCTGCACCGATCTTATCGCCGCCGTCAGCTTCCCGCTGCGGAAGATCTATGGCGACCAGTTCCGCGTCGCGCCTTTGAGTGTTCTGGTGGATCCGATTCGCGCCGAGCGCATCCTCGGCCTCGAAAAGGGCGGCAGCTTCTCGCCCAAGGTGAAGTACGTTTACGATAAGCAGCTCGAAGAGGCCGAGATCATCGTCATCAACAAGTGCGACATGATTCCCGTCGAGCGCCAGGACCGTCTGGAGCAGGCTCTGCTCTCCAAGTATCCGAAAGCGTCCATCATCCGCATCTCTGCCCGGGAAGGTACGGGCCTCAATGAATGGCTCGACCGCGTGCTGCAGGAAGAGGCCCCGGCCACTACGGCAATGGATGTCGACTACGAGATCTATGCCGATGGCGAAGCGCTGCTCGGCTGGGTGAACGTCTCCGTGATGCTCCGCACCGCGCAGGAGGTCGATGGCAATGAGCTGCTGAAGAAGCTCGCCGAGACTACGCGCCGCGCGCTGCCCGGCATAGAAATCGCGCACTTGAAAATGACGCTTGTGCCCGAAGAGGACGGTGGCGATATCGGCGTGCTCAATCTGGTCGCCAGTGACCGCACTCCCGAACTTTCGCACACGTTGAAATCGCCCATCACTGCGGCCGAACTGCTCGTGAACCTGCGCGCCGAAGCCGACCCCGAACAACTGCGTGGCGGCGTGCTCGCGGCCATCGGCACCAGCGGCTGCAAGGTGGAGTTCCATCATGTGGAGTGCTTCCGCCCCGGCAAGCCGCAGCCAACTTACAGGATGGCCGAAGTATGAAGGTGCTCTACTGCCATTGCACCTATGCCCGCGTGATTCCAGCTGAAGTGAAGCAGGAAGTGCTGGCCAAACTCGCTGCGTCCGACCTCGAATTCCAGGCCGTGCCCGACCTCTGCGAAATGTCCGCGCGCAGAGATCCCAAGCTCAAGCAACTGGCCGCGAGCGGTGATGTTCAGATCGTCGCCTGCTATCCGCGTGCGGTGAAGTGGCTCTTCTCCGCAGCAGATGCTCCGCTGCCCGCCGAAGGCGTATCGATATTGAATATGCGTGAACTGCCCGCAGAACAGATCCTCCATTCCATCTCAGGTGTAACGTCATGACCTCGGTGATGGGCGACAGGCTTCAACTCTTCCTCTACGAAGGCGCCGGCAGCCGCAAGCTGGAAGCCCCGCGCCGCGGCGAGCTGTTCCGCGCGTTGCTCGAAAAGGGCTATGCCGTCAGCTCTATCCGCGATGCCGTCGCAGAAGTTGCGAGCGATGCGCTCACACTCATCCTCGGTGAATTTGATCAGGCCCCGGCTGCGCTTGCAGATCACCGCTTTCAGGTGACCAACATTCAAAATGTTCCGGCCGCGGATGTTCTGACCCTCGTCGATAAAGCTCGCGAAGCCGCTGCCGCGCCGGTGCCCGGCCAGTGGAAGCCGTGGTTCCCGGTGATCGATTTCAGCCGCTGCACCAACTGCATGCAGTGCCTCAGCTTCTGCCTCTTCGACGTCTACGGAGTCAGCAAAGAGGGCAAGATTCAGGTGCAGAACAACTCCAACTGCAAGACGGAGTGCCCGGCCTGTTCGCGCGTTTGCCCCGAAGTGGCCATCCTGTTTCCGAAATACAAACAGGGCCCTATCCACGGCGGCGAAATCAATTCTGACGATGTCCGCCGCGAAGCGATGAAGGTGGATATCTCGGCGCTGCTCGGCGGCGACGTCTACTCCGCGCTGCGCGACCGCAGCGCCAAAGCGAAATCCCGTTTTTCCAAAGAGCGCGACGAAGACCGCGCCCTCAAAGAGCGTCTCAACTGTCTGAGCAAGCTACAACAAGATATGGATATCCCAGGCGAAGTGCTGGCAGCATTACCCAGCCTGGATGAAATTCAGAAGAAAGCCGAAGCCGCCAAGGCCCGCGCGCAGCAAGCGCTCGCAGCCCAGCGGCCGCTGGAGTCGTAACTAAACTATGGTCATGCAATTCGGAAAGCGCATGCTGAAGGAGACGGACCTCCGCCTGTTGGGGAAGTTCGCCTACAACTTCGGCTACAAGGGGATGCGCTCGGTGGAGATGTACAAAAGCCGCCTCAAACGCGGCGAACATTTTCCGCCCTTCCTCTTCATCTCCGTCATCTCCGGCTGCAATTTGCGCTGCCAGGGCTGTTGGGTCGACGTGGAAGCGCCCAGCAAGAAGATTGAACTGCCGGCGATGAATCGCATGATCAACGATGCCAAGAAGTACGGTAACTCCTACTTCGGCATTCTCGGCGGTGAACCGCTGATGCATCCGGAACTGCTCGACGTTTTCGCCGCGCATCCTGATTGCTACTTCCAGGTTTTCACCAACGGGCAGCTCATCACCAATGAGCTGGCGGCGGAATTCCGCAAGCTCGGCAACGTCTCCCCGCTGGTCAGCATCGAAGGGAATGAGATCGTCAGCGATGAACGGCGCGGACGATTGAACGTGTATAATAAGACCCTGGCCGGGCTGGAAAACTGCCATCGGAACAAGCTGATTACAGGGGTGGCGACCAGTGTCTGTCAGACCAATTACGAGTTGGTCTCCGAAGATTGGTTGCAGCAGTTGATCAAGATGGGCGTACATTACGCCTGGTTTCATACCTACCGCGTGGTGGGCCCCAAACCGGCGCCGCATCTGGCGTTGCGGCCCGATCAGCTATTGAAGATCCGCAAGTTTATCGTGGAAATGAGAGGCAAGCTACCCATCGCGATTGTAGATGCCTATTGGGATGATAAAGGCGAGGCGCTGTGCCCCATGGCCACCGGCGTCAGCCACCATATCAGTCCTTATGGGGATATCGAGCCGTGCCCGATCATCCAGTTTGCGAAGGAGTCGATCCACGACGAGCGCAGCCTGTTCGACACCATGAACAGTTCGGCGTTCCTCAAGGATTTCCGCGAGACCGCCGCCAAGGCCACCCGCGGCTGCATTGTCCTGGAGCGGCCTGACCTGGTGGCTGAACTCGCCACGAAATACGGAGCGCGCGATACGACGCAGCGCCAGACCGCCATGTCGGAACTGGTGCAGTTGACGCCGCGTTCGAGCCAGCACAGCCCTGGCAATGAGATTCCTGAAGAGCATTGGATGTACCGGTTTGCCAAGAAGCATTGGTTTTTCGGATTCGGAGCGTACACTTAAATGGAAATGACCGGGAGCCGCTTTCAGTTACCGATCCTGAAATTGCCGCGGGCCGTGCCAACGCTGCCCGATCGCAAACCGCAGGACAACATCCCGCAAACGCGCTGGGATCGCGAGCGCATGAAGCAACTGGTGGCCGATTACTGTATCGCCAACGCTTCGCGCCTGGTTGCGCCGCTGGTGCTCGATCAACTTCGAGTGAACGCCGAAGAGCTGGTGCGCCAGCAGGGCATCGACCCGATTTTTATTAACTACGTCGCCATCCTGCTTAATAATCAGGTGTGGCGCGAACAGTTAGCCACCGTTCCTTACGAGCGCCGTCTGCTGCTGATGCCGAAGTGCCTGCGCATTGAGGACAAGTGCCCTGCGCCGTTCGATGAGTTTGGCCTGCTGTGCAAACAGTGCGGCCTGTGCTCCATTCAGGACCTGCAGGAAGAGGCTGAAAAGTTGGGTTACGCCGTCCTCGTTGCTGAAGGTTCGGCACTGGTGATGGCGCTGATTCAGACCGGCAAGATCGATGCCATTGTCGGCGTCAGCTGCGTGTCCGTGTTGGAGCGCGCGTTCCCGTATATGGAATCCGCTGCTATTCCCGGCATCGCGATTCCGCTGTTGCAGGACGACTGCAAAGACACCTCCGTCGATATCGAATGGGTGTGGGACGTGCTGCATTTGAGCAGTGACGACAAGACCCGCCGCCTCGATCTCGATGCTCTTCGCACGGAAGTGCAGACGTGGTTTGAACAGCCTGCGCTGGATCGGCTGCTTGGCGCGTCGGAAGGCGATGAGACCGATCGCATCTCGCGAGAGTGGCTGGCCCGCGCCGGAAAGCGCTGGCGTCCGTTCCTCACCGTGTGTGCGTGGAAAGCGTTGCAGGAAGATCCTGACGCGATCATTCCCGATTCCGTGAAGAAGCTCGCGGTCGCGGTGGAGTGCTTCCACAAGGCGTCACTCATTCACGACGATATTGAAGATGCCGACGCCGAACGCTACGGCGAAAAAGCTCTGCATGTCGAATACGGCGTGCCCGTCGCGTTGAACTGCGGCGACCTGCTGGTGGGCGAAGGCTACCGCATGATCGCCGAAAGCGGCGCGCCCGCCGAAGCCCAGGCCCGCATGATGCGCACTGCTGCACGCGGCCATCGCACGCTCTGTCTTGGTCAGGGCGCGGAGCTGAATTGGATGCGCGATCCGAAGCCGCTCTCGTCTCTCGAAGTGCTGCGTATCTTCCGCCAGAAGACGGCGCCTGCGTTCGATGTGGCCCTGCAGATCGGCGCAGCCATGGCCGGTGCGGATGACGATTTGATGCAGGTGCTCGCAAAGTACAGTGACGCGATTGGTATCGCCTATCAGATTCGCGATGATCTCGACGATCTTGCCATGACCGAAACGCGCCCGTCGCTGCCGCTTGCTATCGCCTACGAACGAGCCAAGGGCGAAAGCAAAGCGCTGCTTGAAAAAGCCTGGCGCGGTGAACAGCCGGCATCGCCCGTACTGTTGGCCGAATGGGGCGAAGCACGCTGCAAGGAACTACTCGAAGGCTATAAAGAAGAGGCCGTGCGTTCGCTCGCCGATCTGGAAAACGCCAGCCTGAAGGGGCTGCTGCGGCGAGTGGTCGGCAAGATATTCCAGGTGGAGATCAAGGGTTGGTGTAGTGAGTTTGAGACTCGAAATGCTGCAAGTAGCGCGCCTCGCGCGCAAGCAGCTCAGTGATTCCTCTCCGCTGGTGGAGCAGTTTCTTCACTCGCAACTGAACGAGGACGGCGGCTTCAAGGATCGATCCGGCAAGAGCGATCTCTATTACTCCGCCTTCGGCCTGGAGGCGTTCAGCGCCCTGGAATTGCAGGCGCCCATTGCAAAGGTCACAGAGTATCTGCGCGGCTTTGGCGAAGGCGAGGAGCTCGATCTCATCCACCTCTGCTGCCTCATCCGCTGCTGGGCTGATGTCAGCCGCTCGGCTCCTCCGCTAGAGCTCGCCCGCCTGCTGCCGCGCATAGAAGAGTTCCGCACGCCCGATGGCGGCTACAACACCGTGCCCGATTCTTCCGACGGCACCGCTTATGGCTGCTTCCTGGTGATGGCCGCCTATCAGGACCTGCAACAGCCCATGCCTCGCGCTTCCGATATGTTGCGGTGCCTCGCTTCACTCCAGACGCCCGATGGCGGTTATGCCAATCAGGCCGATTTGCCCATGGGACTCACGCCGCCCTCGGCCGCCGCGGCTGCGCTGCTGCGTCATCTGGGTGCGGAGTATCCCCCCGGTCTCTCTGAATGGCTGCTCGCGCGATGCCACAAAGATGGCGGTTTCTTCGCCACGCCCGCCGCGCCCATGCCTGACCTGCTCTCCACCGCGACCGCTCTGCATGCGCTCTCCGGAATGCAGGTCTCGATCGAAGCGGTGAAGGAGCCGTGCCTCGATTTTCTCGACACGCTCTGGACCAACACCGGCGGCTTTTATGGCCACTGGGCCGACGACGCGGTCGATTGCGAATACACCTACTACGGCCTGCTCGCCCTCGGGCACTTGAGCCTATGATCGCCGCAGCGCGTGATCGGCTGATCGAGCGGCTTCTCGCCGAGCGCAACGCCAGCGGACATTGGAGTGGCGAGCTCGCCAGCAGCGCGCTCTCTACTGCCACCGCTTCGATTGCACTGCATCTCGCCGAGCCCGGCAACGCGCTCACCGCGAAAGGTCTCGACTGGCTCGAACTCACTCAAAACGACGATGGCGGCTGGGGTGACACTGTGCTCAGCATCAGCAACATCAGTACAACCGCTTTGTGCTGGGCCGCCCTCACTATCGGGGGTCGCGAATCGGACGCCGCTGAGGTGTGGATGTTGAACGCCGCGGGCAGCCTCGAACCGTGGGATCTTGCGCAGGCCATCACGGCACGCTACGGCAAGGACCACACGTTCTCCGTTCCCATTCTCACCACACTCGCCATCGCGGGCATCGTGCCTTGGGATTATGTGCCCGCGCTGCCTTTTGAACTCGCGGCATTTCCTCGCGAGTGGTACAGCGTGCTGGGCCTCCCGGTGGTGAGTTATGCCCTGCCCGCGCTGATCGCCATCGGTCATGTGCATCACCGCCTCGCGCCATCGCCCAATCCGATCCTGCGTTTTGCGCGCAAGAGGGCTGCCGCTCGAACGCTCAAAATCCTGGAAGGGATTCAGCCAGAAAACGGAGGCTTCCTCGAGGCCACGCCGCTCACCAGTTTTGTTTCGATGAGCCTCTGCGCCGCCGGCTACACGGATCATCCGGTCCTTGCGTTGGGCCTGCAATTCCTGCGCAACTCCATGCAGCCTGATGGAAGCTGGCCCATCGATACCAACCTCGCCACCTGGGTCACCACGCTATCAGTCAACGCGCTCGGCAATCATTTGCCCGCCGAAGGCCGCGCCCCGATTCGTGACTGGCTGCTCTCGCAACAATACAAGACCGTGCATCCCTATACCGGCGCCGCGCCCGGCGCGTGGTCATGGACTGACCTGCCCGGAGGGGTCCCCGATGCCGACGACACACCCGGGGCACTTCTCGCTCTCGCCAAACTCGATCCGCATAACCCGGGTGTGATCGCCGCCGCATCGAATGGAGTTCAGTGGCTGCTCGATCTGCAAAATCGCGACGGCGGCATTCCCACCTTTTGCCGCGGCTGGGGCAAGCTCCCGTTCGACCGCAGCAGCCCCGACCTCACCGCCCACACGCTGCACGCCTGGTCCGTCTGGAAATCCGTAAACCCGCGCACGGAGGACGCAATGAATCGCGCACTGCATTTTCTCGAAGGCGCGCAGCGCGCCGATGGCGCATGGGTGCCGCTGTGGTTTGGAAATCAGTACGCGCGCAATGACGAGAACCCGGTCTATGGGACCGCCCGGGTCCTGGCCTCGCTGCAGCACGTGCAGCCCGAATCCGAAATGACGGTGGATGCAGTGATGTGGCTCCTCGACGTCCAGAACGACGACGGAGGTTGGGGTGGCGATCGGGGCGTCGCGTCGAGTATCGAAGAGACTGCGCTGGCCGTATCCGCGCTGCATGGTTTCTTTGGGCAGTCCGTGGCCGTGGCCATCGAAGGCGGCGTCAACTGGCTGGTCGAGGCCACCAAAGGCGGAGAGGAAACGCCCCCCACGCCGATCGGTTTCTACTTCGCCAAGCTCTGGTATTTCGAAAAACTGTACCCGCTCATCTTCGCTGCCGACGCCCTCGGCCGCGTCATGCCTCACTTCGAATCGTGATAGCCTCGTCTCTTACCGCCATGAAACGATCCACCTTCCTCATGCTGGGAGCCGGAGCGCTCCTTCCCGCACAAACACCCTCGCCTCTCGGTCTCTTCGACACCGCAACCGATGTCGGCAACCCCGAAACCAAAGGCTCCTCCACCTACGACGAGACAAAGAAGGAATACCGGCTCTCCGGAGCCGGAGAAAACATGTGGGCCAAAGCCGACCAGTTTCAATTCCTGTGGAAGAAGCTCACCGGCAACTTCCGCATCGCGGCAACGATGCATTTCGTCGGCGCCGGCGTTATCGCGCACCGCAAAGCCGGCATCATGCTGCGCAAGTCGCTCGACAGTGGTTCGCCCTGCGTCGACGCCGTCGTGCATGGCGACGGGCTCACCGGTATACAAGTTCGCGAAAACGCCGGCGACATCACTCGCGGTTTCAACTTTCCCATCAATGGGGCAACCCGCTTCGCCCTGCAGCGCCGTGGCAATGTCTATTCGATGTGGATCGGCAACTACGACGGCACCTTCTCCCAACTGGGCTTTACTCAGGCCACCCTGCCCGCCGAAGTCCACGCCGGCCTCTTCATCTGCTCCCACAATGTGAAAGCTACCGAGACCGCCATCTTCACGGATGTGACCATCGAAGCCTTGCCCTCGCTGCCCTCCCCGGCGAAGAAGAAAGCCTAACCCAGGCACAACGGAACGCAAATCTCTACCGCAAGCCCAGGTCCTGCGTTCCGCGCGGTGATAGACCCATGATGCAGATGCACGGCGCGTTGCGCGATCGCGAGGCCGAGTCCAACTCCGCCCGTGGCGCTGGCGCGGGAATCATCCACCCGGAAAAAGGGGGAAAAGATCTTGGCCAGCAACTCCTCGGGCACGCCATCGCCATAATCCTTTACCGTCAATACAGCGCGGTTCTCCACGACACGCAACGATACCTCCACCGCCGTATCCGGCCGTCCGTAGCGCACGGCATTGCCCGTCACGTTCTCGACCGCACGCCGCAACAGTTCACGGTCTCCGCACACGGAAGCCTCCGCCTCCGCGTGGAACTCGATGCGGATGCCGCGTGCTCCCGCCTCCAATTCGCAGTCATCCACTACTTCCTTCACCAGCGCGCCGAACTCCATCACTTCACGTTGATCGGCCTGTGGATCGCCTTCCAGCCGCGTCACCTGAAGCAGCGACTCGACCAATCGGTCCAACCGCGCGATCTCCTTGTGCAGCCGCGCCGCTGCCGCATCGCGGTCCGAGGCCGTGCGCGCCAGCTCCGTTGCGAAGCTCAGCCTTGCCAGCGGGGACCGCAGCTCATGCGACACATCCTGCAATAGCCTGCGTTCGGCCGTGAGCAGCGTCTGGATCCTGTCCGCCATCACATCGAACGCGCGCGCCAGTCCGCCGATTTCGTCCCGCCTGCGCGAATTCATTCGCACCGACAAATCCCCGCGTCCGAAATTCTCCACGGCCTTGGCGAGTTTGCCGATCGGGGATGCGAGGCTGATGGCCAGCAACCAGCAGATGAGTGCCACCAACAAAAGGATTGGCGAATAGTAAGGAACAAAGCCCCACAAATCAGGCGGGGACTTCATGTGAATGAGAAAGCGATATTTCCCGTCAGCTGATATCGCGGACCAAATGGCATCCCGCCCAATGCCGAATGGCATGCCCGATGGCGGAAGGGACTCCGCAATCACCGCCGAGCGGTCATCGCCTGTCACCAGATCGCGCCCGCTTGCATCGGTGAAATAGTGCTCGCCGGGAAAGTAGCGGTTGATGCGATCGAGGCTCTTCGCTGCTTCGCGAGCGCCACCGCGCTCGTAGTTCGCTGCCACCTCCTCCAACTGATAAGCGGGCATGGAGCCGAACCGCCCGTGCTCAACGGCCGAGCGCCGCGATAGCGCAATCGAAATAAAGGCAAATACGGCCATCGACACAAACAGCGTCGCCAGGCCCCACGCCAGGATCTTGGTATAAATCGTCCGCATCACTCTGCCTTTGCTTCCGCCGCAATCATATAACCTACGCCGCGAATGGTGCTGATGCGCACATTTCCGCGTTGCTCCAGTTTCTTCCGCAGATGGCTGATGTGAACGTCGAGCGACCGTTCATAGGGCGTTGAAGGCCGCTGATACATGGCCAGCGCCAGCGCATCCGTCGAATCCAGCGGGATGTCTTTAATATTTATCCCGAACATCATTGCCGCCATTGCCGCTATCCGTTCTTTTGTAGCGTCGCCGCTTCCGGTCATGGCGCGTTTCGCTGTTTTCGGGGAATACGTGTAAATCGGCAATCCCGCTTCCGCCGCTGTGCAGATCGCCGCGCCCCGGGCCATGCTAAGTATCATTGCGGTCTTGATGTTTCTGCTGCAGAAGGCGGCTTCAATC
>Ga0118677_10001243_pt1 | contig 54759 bp, 48 predicted proteins | sample AliMusrvi5mmetaG_FD_86154 | JGI IMG/M metagenome (GOLD analysis project Ga0118677, IMG submission 86154)
GGTGTGTGATGGGAGCACGGGGCATGAGAGTCACGAGTTGTGAGTTGCGAGTGACGAGTCCAAAGTTCTTTTTTTCATACAAAGGGTGGTCCATTCGCCGCGTTGGATGCACTCCTCGACAGCCATGTTTTGAGCTTCGAAGGCGGCTTGAACATCGGCAGCCTGGGGATTGAGAATGCCGGAGAGAATGATCCGGGCGTGAGGGGTGGGCGCCAGAAAGCTGGCAAGGACACGGGCGTTGGCAATCAGTACCGGTGCCAGAATGTTGGCGACGACAATATCGCAGGCGCCATCAAGGCCTGCTTCGGCGACGTCACCCGTCATAAATCTGATCTGGTCGGCTACGCCATTCAATTCGGCATTTTCCTTCGCGATACGTACGGCAAGCGGGTCGTTATCCAACGCGATCAACCGGGTATAGCCCAGTTTGGCGGCAGCAATCGTCAAAATGCCGGATCCGCAACCAAGATCCGCAAAAGTCGCCCCGGGGTGTGAACCCGTCAGTTGATCAATCATTTCCAAGCACCCGCGGGTGGTTCCGTGTTGGCCGGTGCCGAAACTCATGCCGGGATCAATTTCTATCACGATATCTCCCGGGGGCGCGGGACAGGTTTCCCAGGAGGGTTTGATCCAGATGCGGTCCGAGACCTTTTCTGTGTGGAAAAATTTCTTCCAGGTTTCAGCCCAGTCTTCGACAGGCAATTCGCGGGTGAGACAGGTGAGGGAATCCAGCCCCTTGTGAGGTGAAAGAAAGGCCGTCATGGCTTCAAGACGATGGGTTGCCTCGGCCTTGGTCGCGCAGTAGTACTCGATGATAGCCAGATCACGATCAGCATCAAACCAGGCCGTGCATTGATCGTCGCCGCCTTCGATGGAATAGTCATCATAAAGCTCCGCCAGCCGGCTGGTGGTTTCCAGTCGGGCGACATAGAGGAGTGGGAAATCAGGTTTGGAAGCGGGTTTTGTCATTCTGAATCCTGACTTCTTGATCCTGACTTCTTCTTGAACCTGTCGTAGGGCTTGGATTGGACGGCGCCATCGGGGCCGAGTGCGGCTCGTGACGATTGAACCCGGGCCAGGACGGAATCGGTGGTTTTGAAATGGCATTTGGCGGTTTCCAGCAATACTTTCGGGGAGTGTTTCTTGATCAGTTCCACGGCAGCCATTTGAACCATCTCCGAGGCGCCTTTGGGCAATTTGATGCCATATTGTTCGCCGAGGCGTTGAATGCCCAGGACGAAGGCTTCCCTGGCCAGAATGGAGGCGGCGGCCACCGCCAGATCGGCTTCTGCACGATGCATCTGGACCAGTTCGATCTTTTTGCCCTTGTTCATCAGGGCCCGTTTGACCTGTTCCTTGCTGCCGAACTGGTCCGAGATGGCACGCGGGCAGGTGGGGATTTTATCCAGCATGTTCTCGATGGCGCGGGCATGGCCCCATGCCAGCATGGCATTCACACTCCGCATTTTGGCGTAGAGTTGATTGTATTTGCCCGGCCCGATGTGGATCAGGGTGAAGCGGTCCCCCAGCAGTTTGCGGATTTCGCGGGCCAGTTCCAGGATCCGTTTGTCGGTGGAGATCTTCTTGCTGTCCTTGACCCCCAGTTCGCGCATTTTCTCGATAATGGGTTGGTCGGTGTAGGCGCTGGCGATGACCATAGGCCCGAAGAAGTCGCCTTTGCCGCTTTCATCCACGCCGATATGCGGGGCCAGCGCCTCGGGGTTCAACACATCCTCATAGCCTACCTGGGCAGACATCAAAACGAGGGGTTCGAGGGTAAAGGTGACGAAATCCTGGGCGCCCTTCCCCTGAATGCAAACTTTGCCCGAGGTATAGAGCACAATCCGGCAATGATCCCCATCAACGGCAATGACGGAATAGGGGACGGTCGCCCGCTTATAATTCCCCCCCTCGAGGAGCATAATCAGGGCCGCCTGCTGGATCTCTGACAACTCAAATGTGAAGGAGTTTCGCTGTTCCATAAACATTTAGTTATATCAGAATGCCTACGACAGGCAAAGAAATTTGGGTTCGAGAGAAGGCTGAATTTTAATACTTATAATATCATGTTGACATGATGTTTATTATGATATATGTAATGTTCTCATGAATAACGCACCGGATATTTCAAGCCACATTGTCGATCCGTTGGGGGTGGATATTGGTTTGCGGATTAAAGCCCTCCGTCGGGTTAATCACCTTACGCAGGCTGAATTGGCGCGCCGCATAGGCATCCGCACTGGACCCATGAATGCGCTGGAAAAGGGGCACCACATTCCTTCAGGCCGGGTGTTGTTCCGGTTGGCTGAAGTGTTGGCGACCAGTGTTGATTCGTTGTTGGGGGTGGGAGGGAGTCGTGGATCTGATGCCGCGCAGGGGATGCCTCTTTATGTGGCTGAAACCGGTGAGTCTTATGGGGCTGCCCAATCGGGGACACAATGGCCTATGGCGGTGATGGCTCCTTTGCCAGATGATGCTGTTCTCGATAAAGCGGGACGGGCGATGGTGGATCAGGTCATACAGTCATTTCTGGCGTTGGAAGATTTATGTGAGGCGCAGAAACGGGCGCACATACCGCTCTATGTTCCCTTTTCGCGCACGATTGAAGGGGTGGAAATGTGGGCGCAGCAGGTGCGTCAGGTTTTAGGGATAGGGCAGGCGGTGATATTTGATTATCTCGAACTGCTCGAAAATGCCGGGTTGCGGGTGGTGTTTTGTCCTTTGCCCGACAAGATTCAGAGTGTGGCCCTATACGATGCCCGGAATGCCAATGCGTTTCTCATTGTGCGGCAGAATTTGAATGTGGAGCGACAGTTATTTGAGCTCATCAAACGGCTAGGCTCCATCTATATGTTCACGCGGCGGGTTTACGGGCAGTTGCCGGCTAATGAGGCAGGGGCGCTGGACGACTTGCACGTGGCGCGCCAGTTTGCGGCCCTGTTCCTGATGCCTGCGTCGGCGGTACGGTCGAGTGTGGCGCAACTGGGGGTCAAGCCCGGCGAATGGAACTATGAGTTATTATTGCGGCTCAAGCATCGGTTCGGAGTATCGGCGCAAGCTTTCCTGATGCGGTTGGGCGAGTTAGGTCTCATTGACAAAAAAGGTGGGGAAGAGTTGCGCAAAAAAATTGAAGCGCACTATCAGCAAACGGCCTACGGTGAACCCGACGCGACCCGGCGCGTATTGTCACCCAATGGACGGCTGGGCGACCTGCTGTTGATTGCCTCGCGGAATCCCGAGACGGCAGAAGAGGCGCAGGAGATTGGGAAATGCCTTCGGCAATATGAGATATGAGATGGTCGGATTTGAGATTGTGGAGTGGTTACAAATAGGAGTATTTGATCTAGAAGGTTAAAAGTGCCGACAATGATTTTGTAGAAGCGAAAATAAGGACGAAGCCATGAAAGCATACCCAGTTCAACTTGAGATTGCAGGGGCAACGGCCATGTGGACAAGGCCCGATACCGGAGATTGTCCGGTGAGCTATCCTGCACCCACGTATTCGGCAGTGAAAGGGATCTTTGAATCCATCCTTTGGGGGCCGGCAGTTCAGGTCATTCCAACGAAATTGGAAATTTGTGCTCCGATCCAATATCACAACTATCAGACTAATTATGGTGGACCATTGAGAAAATCGAGCATCATGGCAACAGGCGGGGGATTTCAGTTACTGGCAACAGTGCTGATTGATGTTTCCTACCGACTTTATGCTGAGGTTATCCCGGTAACGCCAGAAACAAAAAATCGCATCAATGAAAAGGCCGTTTCATGGGACAAGAACACGACTTCACCGGGACATGCGTATCAGTCGATATTTAATCGTCGAGTCAGTCGCGGGCAGTGTTTCTGCATTCCATTCCTCGGCTGGAAAGAATTCGGACCCTCATATTTTGGGCCATTCAGAAGCGGCACCAATGTCGAAAATGCGATTAATATGACGATTCCATCCATGCTTCGGGAGGTTTTTTCTGATGGTTTTGCGTCGGTGGCAGGCCGTTTTACTTTTGATCAGAATGTTGCAATCGAAAACGGTGTAATTGATTTTATGCAGACAGGAGGGGCATATGCTTAACGAACTGTACCAGCTTTCTGAAGCGTTGAAGAAAACCGGGATCACACCGTCCGATTGGCACAAAGACCTAAAGCCGTTGCCCAATGCGAGCAACAAAAAGCCGTGCTTTAAAGTTATTTTAGACGCAGATGGGGATATTGCTGATATCCAAGTTATGCAAATCGACACAGTTGCGATACTGCGTAAATGGGAGCCCAGCAATGGTGATTCATTTCCTGGTTTCAACATTCAACCTATTTATCGTTTAGTCGATGAGGACAAAAAGAGACTTTTAAAGCAATGGCGGGAAGGAAAGGAACCGCCTGATCTTACTCAGTTGAAAAATTGGTGCATTGAAGCCAATCGAAACTGGGACAAGAAAATGGTGGACAAGATGAAGAGATGCCTGCAGAAAGTTCCCCGGAATCTCCTGAGTGTTCTAGGGGAAATCCAGCAGGACTTTGATGTGGTAAGGAAGGTGATTGATCGGGCCGCTAAACTTGATATGCCGACTGCGTTGGAAAAGTATGTGTGGGAAAGACTTTCACGCGGCAATGAAATCTCAACTCTCTTGTTGATACTTGTGCATGATGGAAGTGACTCGAAAACAGCTGCTAACGATCACGGTAGTCTCTCTGTATTTCTTGATGTGCCTGACCGGGCCAAATGGCCGGTGGCCCATGAAAGGTCGATTAAATATATAAACGAATGCCTGATTAATAATCGCATATCAGAAATCACTAAGGTTTGTGAGACGGATGCCTTTGGATTGCGGAGTGGAATTAGTGACAAAGAAGAAAAATTCCCCGAGGTAAAATTGCCCATTCTTGGTGGTGTGAAACTTCGCGCTATGAATAAGGAATCGGGTTGTCAGTATCGCTATGGCAGCATTGATGCGGCATCGTTCCCGGTTGGGCAAGAAAGTCGTAAACGAGCTAAGGGAGCCTTGGAATGGTTGGCTGCCCCAGCATTGGAGGGGCATACTTGGGGTCGAGTTAATTCCCGCGAAATATTGTTTGCTTACCCTGAGATTGTGTCGCCAAGTCCGCCGAAACTGGTGTCTTGCTTTGGTGCGAGGAAAGAGACCGATAATGCAGCGCGATTTGCGGACTACGCAAAGGATGTTATCGGTCAGTTGAAGGGGATAAACAGGGATTGGCAACAGATTGAACTGCATGTATTTGCGTTGCAAAAAATGGATAAGGCCCGAACGAAGGTTGTATTTCACCGCAACTACTCGGCGGAAAAACTGGCGGTAGCTGCAAAAGAATGGCAAGCCGGATGCAACAATGTTCCCGTGATCAATATTCCCGCGTGGGGTAACAATAAAGGGGAGGCTGTTGTGGCAACTCCTGAAACTCCGTTTCCACTTCAAGTTGCTGAGTGTCTTAACCGGGTGTGGAAAATGGACGGAAGTTCGGAGTGTGAGGTAGATGTCATTTCTTCAACACTTGGGATTGAATTATTGCTGGAGGCAAAAGACTCGCTTTACATCTCTCGGTTGACATCAGTGGCGGTTCAAAACGGCAAGGGATGCTTTATTTCCTTAGGCAACATGATGCATCGAGGTGAACGGATTTCATTAAAGGGACAGGATAAACAAAAGCAGTGGATGTTGGCTGTACTGGGGCTATTGCTCCATAAAAGCGGTATTAGAAAGGAGCGCTATATGATGAATGCACCATATTTGATTGGTAATATGCTGAAGGTTTCTGACGATCTGCATGGATTGTATTGCAGTAAAGTGCGGGGTGGAAAACTTCCACCCCAACTATTGGGGAATGCATTAATGGTGGCGGCACTTGAAAGTCCGGTGCAGGCTTTGAGCCAATTGGCTCTGCGAATTACGCCATATCTTGGGTGGGCTCGCACAAATAGCACGGATGCCGCCGGACTTTCGCGGTATTTTATGAAGTGCTACGGGGAGATTGAGGCAAAACTCCGGGGGCAGTCTTTGCCCACCCGGCTCAATGATGCTGAGCGTGCACAATTATTTCTCGGCTATCTCGCATCATCTGAAAAATCGGAATCAAATAATAAACAAGAAAAAGGAGGAGAGTGACATGAGCAGTGACATTAAGCGTGCAACAGGGCTTTTGATTATCGAAGTGGTAAATTCCAACCCAAACGGTGATCCAGACCGAGAAAGTGACCCGCGTCAACGCCCCAACGGCTTGGGTGAAATTTCGCCGGTTTCATTTAAACGGAAAGTTCGTGACTTAGTTGAAGATGTTGATGGGCCAGTTTTTGAGGGTTTATGTAAAGGCCTTAAATTAAATCCTGATGAGTTTCGCATTCTAGAGTCACGTGGCAGAGTGCGGAAGGACATAACGGCTGAAATGGGGAAGGATCTGGAAAAATTTAATCAAGCTGAGTTTGAGAAAAGTCCATTTGTGAAAAAATATTGGGATGGACGTTTGTTCGGAAACACCTTTCTTGAGGCTGGTGGAAACAAAGGATACATCAAGACAGGTGTCGCACAATTCGTTATGGGTCTGTCAGTGGCTCCAATCCTTATTCAGCGACATACCAATACCAGCAAAGCTGGAGTTGAGGGCAATAAGGAGCAGGGTATGGCTCCATTGGCTTATCGCTTTGTTGAACATGGCGTTTATTGCATGCCATTCTACATCAATCCCAGCCATGCACATAAATCGGGATGTACGGTAAAAGATATTGAATTGCTCAAGGCTGTAATCCCCTACGCTTACGACCATACTCGCTCCGCAATTCGGCCCGACGTGCGGTTGCGCCATGCGTGGTATATGGAACACGCCAATGCTTTAGGAAGTTGTGCAGATCACTTACTAATCGAGGCGCTATCACCGAAACGCAAAGGAAATGACCCCCAACAACCTTCAGCCAGTTGGGCGGACTATGATGTGCCTTCCGGATTGCCGCAGGATTTGGCGGGGAAAGTGTCATGTAATGACTTGATGAATCCGAGCTTATGACATTGTTAGCTCACAGCCCCGACTCTAAAAAGGCAATTCCTGCCCAGGACTACGCCGCTCATGTGGGCGGTGTGGTCCAACGGGCCGTTTGCGCTGCGGAGGAAGCTTCGCGGTATTCTGCGGCAGACGGAGAATTGTTGCGGTCAGTGGTTGGTATGGCTGCTGAATACCATGACTTGGGTAAACTTGATCCTGAAAACCAAGATGTGTTGAGTGGCCACCGCACGGCCAACGCCCTGCCTGTTCAGCACACGGAGGCAGGGACAGCATATTTAATGAATCACCTAGGCATATTGCTAGGCGCCGCAATGGTGCGATCACATCACATAGGTCTGCCAGACTATATTCACGAACAAAATCGCCAAGCGGAGGATGTGTTGCGTGATGAACGACCAGAGGTTCGTAATCATGTGGATGATTCACTTGCTCGTTTGGTGAAAGCGCACAATGGAGTACGGCATGATCCCCCTGCAGCGGTTCCCACCGTTGGCATTAAAGGTAATCTAGCGATATTCCAAAGGATTGCATTGTCCTGTTTGGCTGACGGCGATCACACGGACACGTCAGTTCATTATAGAGAATATTGCGAAAACACTGATAACGTTGTTCCTCTGCGTCCGTTGGAACGATTAGCCCGTCTGGATTCATATGTTACCACGCTTGCTGGACCCGATGCGCGCTCGCGCCTGAGGGCTGATGTTTATGCCGCGTGTCGGAATGCTGCACCATCAGAACAGGAACATATCTTGGCCTGTGATAGCCCGGTTGGTACGGGCAAAACAACGGCGGTGATGGCCTATTTGCTTTCACTGGCAGCCAGACGTAACTTGCGCCGAATCTTTGTGGTCTTGCCCTACACAAATATTATCAAGCAATCGGTGGATGTTTATCGCAAAGCCCTAGTTTTAGACGGCGAAAACCCGGAACAGGTAGTCGCGGAATTGCACCACCGGGCGGATTATCAAGATATGGCTAGTCGCCAGTTTACCGCGTTGTGGAAAGCTCCGATTGTTGTGACTACGGCAGTTGCTTTTTTTGAAACGCTGGCATCCAATACACCCGCCACATTGCGGCGCTTGCATAACCTCCCCGGTAGTGCTGTTTTTCTGGACGAATCGCATGCTGCCCTTCCAGCCAAATATCTTCCTCTGGCATGGCAGTGGGTGAAGGATTATGGGCGGGATTGGGATTGTTATTGGATCTTGGCCTCTGGTTCTTTGAATAGGTTCTGGGAAATTGAAGAATTTGACTCAACTAACCCACCGATTTCGGTTCCAGAACTTATGCCGCATGATTTGCGGAGCAAGTTGGCGCGATACGAGACAACCCGTGTATCCTACAAACCTCCTGAGAAAGCCATGGATTCTGTTGATTTAGTGAATTGGATAGGGACACTTCCCGGTCCCCGACTTGTCATCCTGAACACGGTGCAAAGTGCCGCCGCCGTGGCATCCATATATGCAAAGAGCAAAGGCCGAGACAAAGTTGAGCATCTTTCAACAGCTTTAACACCCAATGATCGTGATGCAACGTTAAAGAACGTCAGAAAGCGCTTGCAGAATGCCAGCGATACAGATTGGGCGTTGATTGCCACTTCATGTGTCGAGGCTGGTGTGGATCTTTCGTTCAAGTGCGGAGTTCGCGAAACTGCGTCGCTGGTATCGCTTCTGCAGATTGCCGGGCGGATCAATCGGCATGGTAAAGATTCAGATGCCACCGTTTGGACAATTGACCTTCGTGAAGGAGGACCATTGAAAAGGCATCCTATGCTAAAGGAGTCGGCACAAGTGTTGCGGGAGTTATTTAATGAGGGAATGACCATTTCGCCGGAGCTTTGCACATCAGCTTTACAGCGCGAAGTGCGGTTGGCGGGTTCCTTTGTTAAGGAGTTGGTTGAACAAGAAGAACAACTTAGGTTTCCTACAGTTGAGGAAAAATTTCATGTTATTGCCTCAGATACCCGTACGGTTGTTATGGATCGAGATATCATTCATCGCATTGAATCGCACGAGGTTGTCACATGGCAGGATATTCAGAAAGCATCAGTTCAAATTTGGGGTTATCGTCTTGATAGTCTGCGAATTCCTGAAATTATAGGTAGGCCCGGAATGTATAAGTGGAACCTTGCCTATGATGATTTTATCGGATACATGGCGGGAGTTTTTGTTGCGGATGCATTTGTTGCTGGCAATCACGAAGTATGCATTATATAATATTTAAATTAAAATTAGTATAACCATACTTTCTAAAGAGTAGCGGTTTGTTGCTATGGAGAACCCTAATGGCAAAGAAAAACATGATATCGGGACTGGTGCCGATAGCCGTCTTCAAGGGCAGGCAGGTTCGTCGAATTATCCACGACAATGAATGGTGGTTTTCTGTTGTGGATGTGGTGGCGGCGCTGACTGATAGTCCTGATGCTGGGGCGTACTGGAGAAAGCTAAAACAACGCTTGAATGAGGAGGGGAGTGAAGTCGTGACGTTTTGTCACGGGTTGAAATTGTCCGCGCCTGATGGCAAATTGCGGGAGACCGACTGTGCCAATGCCGAGGGTATTTTTCGTATTATCCAGTCCATTCCATCGCCCAAGGCCGAACCTTTCAAGCGCTGGCTGGCGAAGGTCGGGTTCGAGCGTGTCCAGGAAATCGAAAACCCGGAATTGGCCACGAAGCGAACCCGGTTGCTATACAAGCTCAAGGGCTACAGCGACGATTGGATCGAAAAGCGGATGCGCGGCATTGCCATCCGCGAGGAACTGACCGATGAATGGCAAAAGCGGGGTGCCGCGGAGGAAAAGGATTATGAGATCCTGACGGCGGAAATTTCCAAGGCCGCCTTTGGCGTGACACCGACGGAATACAAGGCGATCAAAGGACTCAAACGTGAAAACCTGCGCGATCATATGGATGATTTCGAATTGATTTTCAACATGCTCGGTGAGCGTTCGACAACGGAAATCCACCGTCAGGAAGATTCCCGCGGGGTCCCCAAACTCAAGGCAGACGCCCATGCTGGTGGGCGTATTGCCGGAGATGCGCGCAAGGCGCTGGAGAAGAGGTTGAAGCGGCAAATTGTCTCCAGTCAAAATTATTTGCGGCAAAAAGAGGCGGATAAACGATTGAAGACCTGATGTATTCCGAAGACGAATTACTTTCGATTTCTGCGCTACCGCATTTGTTGTATTGCGATAGACGAGCTGCTTTGATCCATATTGAGCATGTCTGGGAGGAAAACCGATGGACGGTAGAAGGCAAGAATATGCATGAGCGGGTCCATGAACAGACTTCGGAAAGCCGCCCTGGCATCCGTATTGCCCGTGGCCTTCGCCTCCGCTCCCTCCAACTTGGTCTCGTCGGTATGGCCGATGTCGTTGAATTTCATTTGATATCTCATATTTCAGATATGAAATCCCCCTCCCAGCCTTTTCCCGTGGAGTATAAACGTGGCAAACCTAAAGCCGATCACTCCGACGAGGTTCAACTCTGTGCCCAAGCTCTGTGCCTGGAGGAAATGCTAAGTGTCCACATCCCCGACGGCGCTCTGTTCTATGGCACCACCCACAAGCGACAGGATGTGACTTTCGCTGAACCGTTACGGTCCTTGACGATCCAGACTGCCCAGCGTCTACATGCCCTTATCGAGACCGGGGTGACCCCGCCTGCCCAATATGGTCCAAAATGTGAACATTGCTCGCTTGTGAATGTATGTCTTCCTAAAAGCTCAGCCCAAAATAAATCAGTGGCGCAATATCTGATCTCAAATCTTAAATGTGAAATCTCAGATGAAATAAAGAAGGAGGAAGGATGAGATACAAGAATTTCGAAGATGTTCCGGTTTGGCAGGCTGGTATCGAACTGACGGCGCAGGTATTCAAATTGACTGATGATAAGGAGTTTCGCTTTAAGGGCGATATCGCCAACCAGATTCAGCGTGCCGCACTATCGGTCCCCAACAATATTGCCGAGGGCTTCGAACGCGGTACCACCCCGGAACTGATCACATTTCTCTATTACGCCAAGGGGTCTGCCGGTGAAGTGCGCTCAATTTGTCATGTGATTGACCGTTTGCCATATTTCAATCATCTGAAATCTCAAATTTCAGATCTCAAATCTCTTGCCACATCCATTTCTCGTCAACTGGCTGCCTGGGCGACATCACTTCAAGAAGGCGATATTAAAGGGCCTCGCTACCTTACCGAGCAATCCAAAGGATCCTATCAACAAAAACAAAGAGCCGCAGAGTTCATGGGGAAATTGAAGCGTGATCAGGAGGCGCTCATGGAACGTTTGAAGGCGGAACGCGCAGGTGGCGCTCCGAATCTCTCATGAAAAAACTTTTAAATACGCTCTTTGTGACCACTCAGGGTTCATACCTTTGTCATGAGGGTGAGGCGGTTTTGGTTCGCATTGAAAAGGAGACAAGACTCCGTATCCCCGTTCATACTCTAGGCGGGATCATCGGCTTTGGACAGGTGTCGTGCAGCCCATCCCTGATGCATCTTTGTGGCGAGCGCGGTGTGGCCATTAGCTTTCTCTCGGAACAGGGGCGGTTTCTAGCGCGGGTGGAGGGACCGGTTTCAGGAAATGTTCTACTCCGACGGGAACAATATCGACGTGCCGATGTGCCGGATCGTTGTGTGGAGATCGCCAAATCAATCGTATTGGCCAAAGTCGTCAATTGCCGAACGGTTCTCCTGCGTGCGGCCAGGGATCATGATGATAAAGCTGGTGTTGACCAGATCGAGCGCTCGGCGCGACGGCTGGGTGTGTTATTGGATACTGTTAAGACGGAGAAAGACCTTGCCGTTTTGCGAGGCAGGGAAGGGGATGCGGCCAGTACCTATTTTGAGGCGTTCGACCACATGATTACGGCTCAAAAAGAGGATTTTTTCTTTAAAAGCCGGAGCCGACGCCCGCCACTCGATAACATGAATGCCCTGCTGTCATTCATTTATACCCTCTTGGCCCACGATGCCGCCTCTGCCCTGCATTCGGTGGGACTGGATTCGCAGGTTGGCTTTCTGCACGCTGAACGGCCAGGCAGGCCAAGCCTGGCTCTGGATCTCATGGAGGAGTTCCGCCCCTTCCTGGCCGATCGCCTCGCCTTGTCGCTCGTAAACCTTAAGCAGGTACAGGGGAAGGGTTTCAAGAAGACTGAGTCCGGCGCCGTGGAGATGACGGATGAGACGCGAAAGGAATTGCTGGTCGCGTACCAGAAGCGGAAGCAGGAAGAAATTTTGCATCCCTTCATTGGGGAGTCTGCACCGGTCGGGTTGTTGATGTATTTGCAGGCATTGTTGATGGCAAGATTTCTACGCGGAGATTTGGATGGCTACCCGCCGTTTTTGTGGAAGTGATAATCAGATATGAAATTTCAGATTTCAAATGAGGTGCATAGATGATGGTGCTGGTGAGTTATGATGTGAGCACAAAGACTCCTGCGGGGAAGCGACGTTTGAACCGAGTAGCCAAGGTGTGCCTGGATTATGGGCAGCGCGTTCAGAATTCGGTCTTTGAGTGTATCGTTGATCCGGCTCAGTGGGCAGAATGTCGGCATCGGCTTGAAACGGCATTTGACTCGGATGAGGACAGCCTACGCTACTATTTTCTCGGGGCGAACTGGCAACATCGGGTAGAGCATGTAGGTGCGAAACCGTCCGTAGACTTGGAAGGTCCACTTGTTGTGTGAAATTATCTCCGCGAACCGACATCTGACAGAGATTGCCTAAGAGGATTCGCGATGTTTATAACGTATTGTATGCAAGACTGTTATGAATGAAGGTTCTTTGATAACTGAATCAGAAGGACGATTCGCGAGAAGGTTCGCGGAAATGAAACTATTGGCTGTTTAGCAGCAATAAGTTATAGAAAAGGTGTCGCCCCCCGTGCGGGGGCGTGGATTGAAACAAAGAAGAAGCGTGAATTCGTTTGCGCCTATGAGTCGCCCCCCGTGCGGGGGCGTGGATTGAAACAAAACATGCCACTCACACCACACACACCGCTTTGTCGCCCCCCGTGCGGGGGCGTGGATTGAAACGAGCAGGGCCACCCGCTTCTTGCGGCCGGTGGAGTCGCCCCCCGTGCGGGGGCGTGGATTGAAACGTGATCGTGGGCAAGGGCTTGTTTGTTGATCTCGTCGCCCCCCGTGCGGGGGCGTGGATTGAAACATCATTCCATAGCCATAGCCGTTGCGTGTTCTCGTCGCCCCCCGTGCGGGGGCGTGGATTGAAACTCTTGAGCCCACATTGACCACGCGGCGTTGGCCGTCGCCCCCCGTGCGGGGGCGTGGATTGAAACACGCGGGTTGAAGGGCTTCGGCATCCCCAGGGCGTCGCCCCCCGTGCGGGGGCGTGGATTGAAACACAAACGGCGTGTTTTCACTCGCCTGGAGTAAAGTCGCCCCCCGTGCGGGGGCGTGGATTGAAACGTGAATCATAAGTTCCTCAAGTTCCATCATTACGTCGCCCCCCGTGCGGGGGCGTGGATTGAAACCTCGGTCACCGTGATCTTGAGCGCATCGTCCTCGCGTCGCCCCCCGTGCGGGGGCGTGGATTGAAACGATGGATTGCACAAAGCGTCGAACGAAGCTTGGGGTCGCCCCCCGTGCGGGGGCGTGGATTGAAACGTGTCAAGGCTGGGCGGTATTGCCGTTGGTGCGTCGCCCCCCGTGCGGGGGCGTGGATTGAAACATTAAAAACGAGAACACCACAACCATATAATCAAGTCGCCCCCCGTGCGGGGGCGTGGATTGAAACCTATCTTATACAAGGTTACTTTCAAGCCGCCGCGTCGCCCCCCGTGCGGGGGCGTGGATTGAAACTTAACGTACACCCAAGGAGCAGAACTTTCCCCAGGTCGCCCCCCGTGCGGGGGCGTGGATTGAAACAACGCCCCCCGCATAGCCGCCAAAATGAGGCAAGTCGCCCCCCGTGCGGGGGCGTGGATTGAAACATTGATATATGAACACCATACCCACGTATTAAGTCGCCCCCCGTGCGGGGGCGTGGATTGAAACATAGTTCCCCAATCGGAAAAAAGACCCTTCTTTGTCGCCCCCCGTGCGGGGGCGTGGATTGAAACGCAAACGCTTTTGGAGTGTCTCACGGCCCTAAAGTCGCCCCCCGTGCGGGGGCGTGGATTGAAACGGGCAAAGGGTACGTCCTCACCACAAAACAAAAAGTCGCCCCCCGCACGAGACGTGCAAGGCACCCGCTATTGGTGCCGCTGTCGATAGGCGGTGGGGGAAAGCCCATAGGCACGTGAAAACTGCCGGATAAAATGACTGTGGTCGTAGAATCCGCATTGAGTGGCGATGTCGGTGATCTTGGCCGCGGATGAGGTTAGAATCCGGCTGGCCTTGTTCAGTCTTAACCGGATCAGGTATTGAACCGGCGTCACCTGAAAGAGGGCTTTGAAACGGCGCTCAAATTGGCTTACTGAGAGATGGATAATGGCGGCAAGATCCGTGACGGTGACGGGTTCAGGGTAATGATCCTCCATATATTTCATAACCCCGGCCATGGATTCGTATCGGCTCGCGGTGGCGTTTGTCCGGTTCAAATCGCACGTCATTCCCGCCAGGCCCACGATTTTTCCGGCCTCATTCCGGATGGGAATCTTGGTGGTGATGTGCCAGCTGACGCTGTTGTCAAAGTTCTGGACCAGTTCCACGCGGCTGACGATCGGTTTTCCGCTCCGGATCACCTGCCGGTCATCACGGACAAAGCGGTCGGCCAATTCTTTGGGTGAAAAATCGTGGTCGGTTTTCCCGAGAATCTCCTTCAGGCTTCGCGCGCCGAGCATTTTGATGAACGCCGGGTTGGCGTAGAGGAATTCGCTATTCAGGTTTTTTACAAACAACGAGACATCCGGAAGGAAGTCAAAAAGCTTTAATGCCGAATGAACCGGTGATGGCGAGGTAAATTGACGCGAATTGGGCATGCCGGAAATATACACAAAGATGCGTGTTTCATGCAAGACCGGCGCGCGACATGAAATCTAGCATAGTCGCTCATTCTATTCAGGAAGACATGGCAATAAATAAGGAGTAAGGATCATGGCACGACCGGTAACATTATTTACAGGACAATGGGCGGATCTGTCTTTGGAACAGCTCTGTCAGAAGGCAAAGGCGTTTGGATATGACGGGTTGGAATTGGCCTGTTGGGGCGACCATTTTGAGGTCGACAAGGCGGATGCGGCCTATTGCCGGAATAAACGCGCGATGCTGGATCGTCATGGCCTTCAGGTTTTTGCCATCAGCGCTCATCTTGTGGGGCAGGCGGTGTGTGATCGTATTGATGAACGGCATAAATCGATTCTGCCACCCTATATCTGGGGTGATGGGGATCCCGAGGGGGTCCGTCAGCGTGCCGCCAAGGAGATGATCAAGGTGGCCAAGGCGGCCAAGACGCTTGGGGTCAAGGTCGTCAATGGCTTTACAGGGAGTTCGATCTGGCCACTGCTTTATGCCTTCCCGCCGGTTTCAGAAGCGATGGTGGAGGCCGGTTTCAAGGATTTTGGCAAGCGGTGGAAGCCGATTTTGAACGAGTTCCAGAAGGCCGGGGTCAAGTTCGCCTTGGAGGTGCACCCCACGGAAATCGCCTTTGACATCGTCACGGCGGAGCGCGCACTGGCGGCTGTCGATGGGCATCCGGCCTTCGGTTTCAACTATGACCCGAGCCATCTGGGGTATCAGGGGGTTGATTATGTGGCCTTCATTGAAAGATTTAACGACCGGATCTTCCATGTTCACATGAAGGATGTGGCCTGGGCGCAGACCCCGCAGCTGTCGGGTGTGTTTGGCGGGCACCTGACGTTCGGGGATGCGCGGCGATTCTGGGATTTCCGTTCATTGGGCCGGGGGAATGTGAATTTCGAGCGGATTATCCGCGCCCTCAACCGCATGAACTATCAGGGTCCGCTCTCCGTGGAGTGGGAGGATAGTGGTATGGATCGTGAACATGGTGCCAGGGAGGCCTGTGAATTTGTTAAACGTCTCGCATTCCCGCCATCGAATCTGGCTTTCGATGCGGCCTTTGAAAAAGGATGACAATGAAGAAACCCATTCGAGTTGTGTTGGTAGGTTGTGGTGGCATCAGTGGCGCCTGGCTGGGGCCGATTGGATCGATGCCCGAAATCAAGATTGTCGGGTTGGTAGATCGCGTTGAAGAAAGCGCCTGCAAACGGGCAACGGAGTTTCATCTGGAATCGGCCGAGATCGGGACGGATCTGCGTGCTGTCCTCAAGAAAACGAAACCGGATGCCGTGTTTGATTGCACGGTTCCCGAAGGGCATGTCGAGGTGTCCCTGGAAGCCTTCCGGCATGGGTGTCATGTGCTTGGGGAAAAACCCCTGGCCGACAGCATGGCGAATGCCCACCGGATTGTGCGGGCGGCGAAAAAAGCCGGCGTGACCCATGCGGTGATTCAGAACCGCCGCTTTGATGCCAACATCCGGAGTGTGCGAAGCCTGGTTGAATCAGGGCGGATCGGGACGTTGACCACCTTGAATTCGGATTTTTATATCGGAGCCCATTTTGGCGGGTTCCGGGACCGCATGGCGCATGTTCTCCTGTTGGATATGGCCATCCACACCTTCGACGCGGCCCGTTATGTCGGTGGCGGGGACCCCGTGTCGGTTTACTGCAAAGAGTGGAATCCAGAAGGGTCTTGGTATGACCATGATGCATCGGCCGTGGCGATATTCACCATGAGCAACGGACTGGTTTACACCTATCGGGGCAGTTGGTGTTCCGAGGGGATGAATACCACGTGGGAAAGTACCTGGCATGGAATCGGGACGAAAGGCAGTTTTCGCTGGGATGGCGCCAAGGACATCAAGGCGCAGGCCGTCAAGACTGCCGGGGGCTTTTTCTCTGAAATGGAAGAGGTAGCGGCAGAACCCTGGACGGATGCGAGCCGGACGGGGGCCCATGCCGGGCAGATTTTGGATTACGTGAAGTGTCTCCAGAAAGGTGTTACGCCGGAGACGGTTTGCTCCGACAATATCAAGAGTCTGGCGATGGTTTTTGCCGCAGTCAAAAGTGCGGCCGTCGGCAAGGAAGTGCCGGTCAAGTTTTAATGGAATTAATGTTTAATAAATAGAAAGACGAAGTGAATTATGGATTATCAAAATCATTGTGATGTCAGGATTGGAACGCTGGTTAATGGGGGTAAGGATACCAAAAAATACATTCAGCAAATTCTCCCGCATGGGTTTGAGAGCTTTTCCCTGACCTTTTGGCAGAAGCTGGGTGATACCAATATCAAAACGCTGGCTGCTGAAGTCAATGAGGCGATCGGTGGCAAAAACGTGGTTATCAGTTCGTTGGGAATGTTCGGCAACCCGCTGGAAAACGGGGAGATCGATGTTGAAACCCGCAAGGGGTGGGAAACCCTGATTGATAATGCGCATCTCTTCGGCGCGAATGTGGTGGCGGGTTTTGCCGGCCGGCTTCGGGGACAGTCCATCGATGCCTCCATTCCCCGGTTCAAGGAAGTGTTCGGGGAATTGGCCCGGCGTGCGGAAGGCAAAGGGGTCCGGTTGGCTTTTGAAAACTGCAGCATGGGGGGCACCTGGCAGAGCGGCGATTGGAATATCGCTCATAATCCCGACGCCTGGGAATTGATGTTCGATGCGGTGCCCAGCGCCAACATCGGGCTTGAATGGGAGCCCTGCCACCAAATGGTGACGTTGATTGATCCGATGCCCCAGCTTCGAAAATGGGCCAGCCGCATCTTCCATGTCCACGGGAAGGATGCCTCCATACTATGGGATGTGGTTCGGAAGCATGGGGTTTATGGCAAGGAGCCATTTGCTTTCCATCGCACGCCGGGTTTTGGCGACAGCAATTGGGCAGACATTATTACCGAGTTGCGCCGGGGCGGATTTAAAGGTTCCATTGACATTGAAGGCTGGCACGATCCGATTTACCGGGGTGACTTGGAAATGACCGGTCAGGTCCATGGGCTGAATTACCTGAAGCAGTGCCGGGGCGGGGCTTTTGTGGCGAATCCGGTAGTGTGATTGATAAATTTGCAGAGAAATATTTAAATATTTGGAGAATTGAAATGCCAATTAAAATTGCTGTTATTGGGGCGGGAAGTATTGGGTTTACCCGCGGGTTGATGAAGGATACGTTGTCAGTTCCTGAGTTTCAGGATGCTGAATTCAGGTTCATGGATATCAATCCGCAGAATCTGGACATGATTGCTCAGTTGGCCCGCCGGGATATCAAGGCCAACAAAATTCCGGCTAAGATCGTCACGACGACGGATCGTCGTAAAGCCGTTGAGGGTGCGGAATTTGTCATCAACACCACCCGTATAGGCGGGCTGGAGGCCTTCAAGCTGGATGTGGACATTCCGCTTAAATACGGGGTGGATCAGTGTGTCGGTGACACACTGTGCACTGGTGGCATCATGTACGGGCAGCGCAATATTCCTCAGATTTTAGCCTTCTGTAAAGATATCCGCGAAGTGGCGGATGAGGACTGCCTGTTTCTGAATTATGCGAACCCGAATGCCATGAATACCTGGGCTGCCATTGAATATGGCGGTGTGGCCACCCTCGGCTTATGCCATGGGGTTCAAGGCGGGCATTGGCAGATCACCGAGGTGATCAAGCTGCTGGTCAATGGGGACAAGAAGCCCGGCCAGAAGGGCTATACCGAAGTCTCCACGAAGGACGTGGACATCATCTGCGCCGGTATCAACCATCAGACGTGGTACATCCAGGTCATGTATAAGGGCGAGGACTGGACCCGTCGTTTGTTGGCGGGATTTGAGAAACATCCTTCGTTCAGCCAATCGGAAAAGGTGCGTATTGATATGCTCAAGCGCTTTGGTTACTACACCACCGAATCAAACGGGCATGTTTCGGAATACGTCGCCTGGTACCGGAAACGGCCGTCCGAGTTGAATAAATGGATCCATATGGGGAGTTGGATTGACGGCGAGACGGGCGGATATCTGCGGGTCTGCACAGAGGGCCGGAATTGGTTTGAGACCGACTTCCCCAACTGGCTCAAGGGTGAGGCGCCGGTATTCTCTGCTGAAACCCGCGGTCACGAACATTGCAGTTACATCATTGAAGGACTCAAGACGGGCCGTGTTTATCGCGGTCATTTCAACCTTCAAAATGACGGGTGCATCACCAACTTGCCGGATGATGCAATTGTGGAAGTTCCGGCCTACGTGGATCGGAACGGAATCAGTGTTCCCAAGGTCGGTGATCTGCCGCTCGGTTGCGCGGCGATCTGCAATGCGTCCATTAGCGTGCAGCGTCTGGCGGTGGAAGCTGCAGTTTATGGCGATGTCAATCTGCTGAAACAGGCGGTGTTGATGGATCCCCTGACGGCGGCGGTTTGCACGCCGCCCGAAATTTCGCAGATGGTGGATGAGATGCTGGTGGCGCAGGCCCGGTGGCTTCCGCAGTACAAGAAGGCGGTTCCTGCGGCGAAAGCCCGGTTTGCCTCGGAAGAGAAACTGGGCGTGCATGGGACCGTGGGGGCGGCCCGCCTCAAGACCAAATCGGTGGAAGATATGAAGAAGGATGCCGAGGAAGCCCGTCGCAATGCCGGGGCGGCCGACAAAGCCATGGCCCAGCGTAAGAAGGCGGCCAAGATAGCTAAGAAATAATAGTCGGCAGGCGCTGAGCCGTGCGGTTGTGAATGATAAAAGGAATGAACTATGACCTATTCCCTTCCGGATAATGAGGTTGGATATCTTCATGATCTCGCACGGCGTCAGGCCGAAATTGCGGCGCTGCCGGTTATGGAGCAGCGCCGCCAGATGTGGACGGATATGAATGACGGCAAGCCCGGGACCCGGCCGCCGTTTGTGATAGAAACCTGGACCTTTGACCGCGATTTCATGCCGGACTCCATCTTTCGGTGCAAAACGGATTATGGACGGAGGCTGGAGAGCGGGTTTCTGCGGAATATCCGGCATCACGAGATTCTGGATGATGACCACGTTTGTCCCGATACCCTTGATGTGGGGTGGCATGCGTGGTGCAACGAGTTCGGCATCGAAATTCCGACCACCTATGCCAAGGATGCGGAAGGGGTCAACACGGGTTACCATTTCGAATGTCCTATCAAGGATCTCAATGACGGCTTCGATATGGTCAAGCCCTCCGTCTTCTTCCTCGACCGTGAGTCCACAATGGCCGAGAAGAAATTCCTGGAGGAAACCTTTGGCGATGTACTTCCAGTGGCCATGCGCTCGGGGACTTATGGGAATAACTATCTTACACAGCGATTGATGCGTCTCCTCAGCATGGAGACGTTTTTCCTGGCGATGTACGATTGCCCCGACAAACTTCATGCGCTGATGGCCTTGTTGAGAGACAACGCTGTGCGGATGGCGCGCTGGGCTGAGCAGGAAGGGTTGCTGGTCCTCAATAATGGCAACCAATGCACCTGCGGAACCTGTTTTAATTTCACCACACTGCTTCCCAAAGCGCCGGTTGCGCCCGGGCAGGTCAAGCTCTCGGATATGTGGAGCGGCATGGACAGCCAGGAAACCGTGGGGGTCTCTCCGGAACTCTTTCATGAGTTCTGTTTTCCCTATTATCGCGATGTGGCCTCGCTGTTTGGCTTGGTTTACTGGGGTTGTTGTGAGCCTGCCGACCCGATCTGGGAGACGTCGTTGAGCAAACTTCCCAATTTGAAGGCCGTGTCCATTTCACGCTGGGCCAATCAGCCTTTCATGGCCGAGGCGCTTGCGGGGAAGGGCATCGTCTTTTCCCGCAAACCCAATCCCAATCTGCTGGGTCTGGATGTGAAACTTAATGAGGAGGCCTGGGCGAAAGAGATTCGCGAGACCCTGGAGATTACGGCGGGAAAGAATATTCCCCTGGAGTTTGTGGTGCGTGACGTTTACACCATGCATGGCAATCTCAACAAGCCGCGTCGGGCGGTTGAAATTGCCCGGCGTGAGATCGACCGATTCTTCCCCCCTTGTGATCACGATTCCAGATAAAGTGCGGCGAAAGCTGCAGGAGCTCCCGGATCAGCCGGGCTGTTATCTCATGCGGGACCGGCGCGGGAAAATCATTTATATCGGCAAGGCCGCCTCCCTGCGAAAACGGGTTCAATCCTACTTCCGCACCAGCACCTGGGTGCGGGCCGATCCCAAACTGCGCGGCCTGATCCGCAGTGTGGATGACTTCGATATCGTTGTCTTGAGAAACGAAGCGGAAGCCCTGTTGACTGAAGGGCAACTGATCAAGGATTACAAACCCCGTTATAACGTCGATTTGCGGGACGATAAGCGGTTTCTCATGCTCAAGATTGACCTGGCGGAACCGTGGCCCCAGTTCAAGGCCGTCCGGATTCGCCGGGACGATGGTGCCGTTTATCTGGGGCCCTATGTCAATTCCGTGGCCACGCGGGCGGCCATGGATTTTGTGGAAAAAAAGTTCGGATTGCGCAAATGCGCCCCGCGCATTCCGGATGCCACGAATCACAAGCACTGTATCAACGACATCGTCCGCTTTTGTTCCGCCCCCTGTATTGGGCGGATTACAAGGGAGGCGTATCTTGAAAGGGTTGCGGCGGCTTGTGCTTTTCTTCGGGGAGAAACCCCTGCCTTGCTTGAAGCCATGCGGGAAAGCATGGAGGAGGCGGCCTCAGAACACCGATTTGAAGAAGCGGCGGCTTTGCGTGACACCTGGTTTATGTTACGGGAAATCACGCAGCAGCGAGCTCGGGTGTCCTCCACGCCGGAAATCAAGGCGGAGGATGCCAAAGCCGGTTTGTTGGGCTTACAGCAGGCACTAGGCCTCGTAACGTCCCCCCGTGTGATTGAGTGTTATGACATTTCCAACATTTCCGGGACCCATTCGGTAGCGAGTATGGTTTGCGCGGTTGAGGGAATGCCATCCCCCAACCGCTACCGGCATTTCAGGATCCGAACGGTGCATCAAGCGGATGATCCCGCCATGATGGCGGAGGTGATTCGCCGGAGATTCGAGAGGCTGCAGCGTGAAGGAGGAAAGGGCCCTGATCTTTTGGTCGTGGATGGCGGCCTTTCTCAGTTGAATGCGGCGAGGGGGGAGTTGATGCTGTTGGGGGTCACCCACGTTCCGGTGATCGGGCTGGCGAAACGGTTTGAGGAGATTCATGTGCCGGGGCAGACCGTACCCCTCCGTTTATCCGCGGATTCCAAGGCTCTTTATGTTCTTCAGCGCATACGGGATGAGGCGCATCGTTTCGCCCTGGCCTATCATCGGCGGTTGCGGGCGCGGCGGCTGCGGGAGTCGGAAATTGACGATATTCCCGGGATGGGCGAGAAGCGCAAAATATCGTTGTTGAGTCATTTCGGGTCGGTGCTCCGGCTCCAGCGGGCCTCGGTGGAAGAAATTGCCGCTGTGCCCGGCGTGAGTCTGGCTTCAGCCAAGACCATTTCGGATTGGTTGCATACAAAGGGACAATAATGATGACGGTGACGCAGAAACTCTTTGCATTACGGAAATTGATGGCGGAACGCAAAATCGCGGCTCTGGTGGTGCCCTCGTCGGATCCGCACCAGAGTGAGTATGTGGGGGCGCACTGGCAGACCCGCCAGTGGGCTTCGGGCTTTACCGGCTCCGCCGGAACCCTGGTGATCACACCGAAAATGGCTGCGCTTTGGACGGATAGCCGTTACTTCCTCCAGGCGGAAAAGGAGTTGCAGGGGAGTGGGATCAAACTCTTTAAAAGCCGTGAGCCGAATGTCCCTTTGGTTAATGACTGGATTATCGCCCAACTCAAACACGGGCAGACGGTCGCTTTTGACGGGCAGGTTATTTCTGTTGAGTCAGTCCGGGATATGGAGAAGGTGTTTGCCTCCAAGAAACTTAAACTGCGAACGCGTGAGGATCTCTGTAGTCAGGTTTGGACGGATCGTCCACCACGTTCCCCGGCCCCGGCCATGGATTTTCCGGTTAAATATGCGGGGGTGGGGCGGGTGAAAAAGCTGGCCGCCGTACGTGCGAAGTTGACGGAAAAGGGCGCGGATGCCCTGTTGTTGGCTTCATTGGATGATATTGCCTGGCTATTCAATATCCGGGGCGGCGATGTTGAACATTCGCCTGTGGTAATGGCTTATGCCTTGGTGGATAAGACGGCCGCGATTCTGTTTGTTGATCGCTCGAAAATTTCAGAGGTACTTCGGCAGACGTTTAAGAAGCAGGGCGTGACGCTGCGCCCCTATGAGTCGGTAGGTCAGTCCCTGAAAGCCCTGAAGGCCGGTAAGGCCCTTTGTTTCAATCCGCGGCGGGTCAACATGCATGTGGCGGAGGCCATTCCCAAAGGGGTTCGGCGTATTGAGGAGACAGTGGATATCACGACCGAATTGAAGGCCGTCAAAAACCCGGTTGAACTGTTGCATTGGAATACTGCTGCCCTTCTTGATGGTCTTGCCCTGGTGAAGTTCTTTGCCTGGCTGGAGCGTGCGGTGGCGGCAGGGCAGCGGGTGACGGAGTATACGGCCAGAGAGAAGTTGCAGGAATTTCGATGCGAGGCGCCCGAATATCGGGATGACAGTTTTACGGCGGTGTGTGGGTATCAGGCTAATGCCGCAATGATTCACTATCGGGGTGAGCCGGATACGGCGGCTCTGCTCCGGCCGAAGGGATTGTTTCTGGTGGATTCCGGAGGAAATTATTTCGAAGGGACCATGGATACGACGCGGACAGTGGCGCTGGGCCTGGTGTCCGGGGTGGCGCGTCGACATTATACCCTGGTCCTAAAGGGACTGATTGCTTTGAGTCGGGTTTGTTTCCCTGCCGGGATGACGGGAACCCACCTTGATGCCTTAGCCCGTCTGCCTTTGTGGGGGGATGGTTTAAATTATAAGCATGGCAGCGGGCACGGTGTCGGGGCCTATCTGAATGTCCATGAGGGCCCGCATGGATTTACTTCGGCTTGGAACGCCAGCGCGCTCAAGCCCGGGATGGTGGTCACGATCGAGCCGGGTTTCTACCGGGAGGGACACTATGGGATCAGGATTGAGAATTTGGTCAAGGTGGTGGAGGCGGGGGGCACCGACTACGGGCCTTTCCTTTGCTTCGAAACCCTGACGTTATGTCCCATCGATACCGCGCCTTTGCTTCATGACCTGCTCACCACGGGGGAGCGTGATTGGATAAATGTCTATCATCAGACCGTTAGAACCCGCCTGCGACCACACCTTAACGGCCATGCGCGAGCCTGGTTAAAGCGCAAAACCGCGACGGTGTAAGTTTTCCGGTACAATTTGTCAAATTATGGAGCTTATATATGACCCACTCAAACCCAGTCACATGTGAACCGTTGCCCTATGGCCCAGTGCCGACAGTCCGACAATTGGCCCAGCACCAACGTGAGTTTTACGGATTCATCCATTTCACCACAAATACGTTTACGGATAAGGAATGGGGTTATGGGGATGAGCATCCGGAAGTGTTCAATCCCACCGACTTGGATGCGCGACAATGGGCACAGGTTGCCCGGGACGTGGGAATGAAGGGACTCATTTTGACTTGTAAACATCACGATGGATTCTGCCTGTGGCCCAGCGCCTTTACCGAGCACTCGGTCAAAAACAGTCCCTGGAAAAACGGCAAGGGGGACGTGGTCCGTGAATTGTCAGATGCCTGTCGTGAGTTCGGTATCGAATTTGGTGTTTACCTTTCCCCCTGGGACCGGAATCATGCCCAGTATGGCCGGCCGGAATATGTCACTTACTACCGCCAGCAACTCCGTGAATTACTGACCCAGTATGGTCCTGTTTTTGAAGTGTGGTTTGACGGTGCCAATGGCGGTGACGGTTATTATGGCGGTGCTTGTGAAAAGCGGCAGATTGATCCTGCGGCGTACTACGGTTGGGATGAAATACGACGTATTGTGCGGGACCTCCAGCCGAATGCCATCATGTTCAGTGATGTCGGGCCTGATATTCGTTGGGTGGGTAACGAGAGTGGTGTGGGTTCGGAAACCACTTGGTGCCGGCAGGACGTCATGGGTAAATATCCCGGCCAGCCGATCCCGAATCTCGGGGAGGGGGATGAGGATGGTACTGACTGGGTTCCCCCTGAAACAGATGTATCCATCCGTCCCGGCTGGTTTTTCCATGAGTCGGAGAACCGTCACGTCAAGTCGGTGGCCAAGCTGCTCGAAATCTATTATCAATCGGTGGGTCGGGGTACGACCCTGTTGTTGAATCTTCCCCCGGACCGGCGTGGACGCATCGATGAAATTGATGTGAATCGATTGAAACAATTCCAGCCGATTTTACATTCGATTTTTAGCGTTGATCTTGCCCGCCAGGCGTCCACTTCGGCGTCCAACACCCGGGGGCAATGCGAGGCCTTTTCTGCCGCCCATCTTGTTGATGGGCGGACGGATACCTACTGGGCTACGGATGATGGGGTACGCGAGGCCACCGTTGAATTGACGTTTCCTCAGGCGACACGCTTCAATCATGTTGTGTTGCAGGAGTATGTGGTGTTGGGGCAGCGGATCCAGCAGTGGAAACTGGAAGCCCGAACCGCCGGACACTGGATCCGTGTGGACGAAGGGACGACCATCGGGTACAAGAGAATCCTGCGTTTTGAAACCGTGCAGGCCGATGCTGTGCGTTTGATTATACTCCGATCCAAAGCTTGTCCTGCGCTGGCTTCCTTCGGGGTTTTCCAGGCGCCGGTGGTGGCGGGTGATCCTGTAATCAGTCGGGACCGGCAGGGCAGGGTGAGCCTGTCGTGCGGGAAAAACCCTCTTGCCCATGGCGCCCGGATCAGATACCGGCAAGATGGTTTGGCGCCCACGTCCGACTCACCCATTTTTGATCAGCCATTCCTGCTTGCACGAGGCGGTTGTGTTACGGCATCCCTGCTGGCTGAAGATAATCCGGATGCCCGGGTCATTGGCGAGGGAGTGTTGGTGACGAAGCGGTTTGGTCTGGCCAAAACCCTCTGGCGGGTGGTGGCGGTTGATAATGAGGAGACGGCGGCCCATGATGGCCGGGCTGTGAATGCCCTGGATGAGGATCCCGACACGCTTTGGCATACCGAGTGGAGTCAACGCCAGCCCGGTCATCCCCATCATATCGTGATTGATCTCGGGGTTGTGGAATCGTTGACCGCTTTTAGTTATTTACCCCGGCAGGATGGACACCCTGCGGCCATTGTGGATCGGTATGCTTTTTACGCAAGCCTGGAACTCCCCAATTGGGGCCAGCCTGTTGTGTCAGGCCGTTTCGACAATATCCTTGCTAATCCCGTTGAACAAATTGTGCCTTTCCCTGTGCCTGTCTCTGCCAGATATATCAAGTTTGTTTCTTTGGGTTCCATCCTTGATCAACCCTATGCCAGTGCGGCTGAGATCAATGTATTCGTTGATTGCGGTTGAGGTTGGATTGGACGAGATCTTCATGGACGTTTTCTGGTGTCCACGGGAAAAAGCATCAGGTTTACCCTGATAGAGCTTTCAGGTTTCCCCCGATACTTCTTTTCGAATTGTCTTCTATATTTCAGAACGAAGAGCAATGCGAAATCGTCAGATGGGGAAAACTCAATGGACGAGAAATGTATTGATGAAGCAGCGCTTGCGGCCCTCCATGACCTGGGTGGGGAGGAGTTGGTGGGTCAGATGATCGACTCGTTCCTGAATTATGCTCCCAGGGTGATGGCCGAGGCTCGGAATAGTCTTGCAAAAGGTGACCTTGAGCCCGTGGTTCGCTTGGGGCACACCCTCCGGTCAAGCGGTCGCAATCTTGGAGCGGTGCGGATTGCTGAATTGGCACAAAACCTCGAAGCTGCGGCCCGGGCCGGCCAACTTGCCTCTTTATCTGCTTTTCTGGATCAAATGGATCAGGCCTTTGTTCAGGCGAAAGACTGCCTTGAGGCAAAGAAGGCGCGGTTGTTGAAGTAAAGTAACGACAGGTTGGTGGATGAGGATTCTCCGACATGATTAATAGCGTCGTAGTCTTTACCCTCGATGAGCAACGTTACGGAATTCCGCTTCACGTTGTGGAAAGGGTAGTGCGCGCCGTGGAGGTCACCCCGCTGCGGCAGGCGCCAGCCAATGTGTTGGGCTTTATCGACATACAGGGGAATATTGTTCCGGTATTAAGCCTGCGGCGTCTGCTCCGGTTAGTCGACCGTGAAATCGGGCCGGAGGATGAGTTCATCCTAGTGAAGACGGTGCGCCGCCGCCTGGCACTCGTGGTGGATATAGTGAGCGGTGTGATGGAGTGCGCCGAGCAGGATCTGACGGTAGCAAAACAGATTCTGCCCGGACTGGATTTTTTAAGAGGCGTCATCCGGACGGAGGACGGCATGATTCTGATAGTGAATCTTGATGAATTCCTTTCCCTGCCGGAGGAACGTCTGCTGGAGGAGGAAATTCCCGCGTCGACCTGGCCATGAAATCAGACATTCCAGATTTGTTACCTGAACTGTTCAGCAATGATCCCGCTATTGACCGTGTAAGCGGGGCGGGAAGGAGTGAATTGCTTAAGGCACGAGCAAAGGTATTGGCGAGAATCCCTGAAACGCCGGTGTCGGCTCAAGCGGGGATGGATGTGATTGTTTTCACACTGGCAATGGAACGTTTTGGGATTGAAACGATTCATGTCCGTGAAGTGCTCTCGGCGGTGGCGATAACGCCCGTCCCCTGTACCCCCCGATATATGGCCGGGGTGATCAATGTCCGGGGGGACATTATTGCGGTGTTTGACCTTAAAATCTTTTTTGAATTTCCAGTATCCCGGTCTCCCACCGTTACCGGGGAGGTTATTATTGTGGAAGTGGGTGATTCGGTTTTCGGGGTATTGGCTGACAGTGCCGAGGGTGTGTTTTTTGTTCCCTTAGCCGATCTAAAGGGAACGCTTCCGCTGTTTGTCGGGCGTTATGAGGAGTCTTTGAAAGGGGTGACTGCTGAGCACTTAATTGTTTTGGATATGCCGCGCATATTGGTGGAACAAAAACTCTGGATTCATGAGGAGGTCTCCGTATGAATGCGATAAAAAGAAACGGGAATTGTTGGTTGATTGGAATGTTCGTCAAAAGTTTTCTTCCCGGGTTATTGGTCGTGATGGTGCTGTCACCCGGTCCGGCCTGGACGGAAGAGGCAAAACCCCTCAAATACATGACGCTGGACGAATTGATGAAAGTGGATGTGGCGACCGTCACGACCGCCTCTAAAAGTGAGGAGAAGGCGACGGATGCGCCGGCCACAGTGATTGTGATCAGCGCGGCGGACATCATGATGCGAGGGTATTCCACCCTGAAGGACGTGTTGCGCGATCTTCCCGGAATGGAAACCTGGGAGTACTTTTTTGCGGAACAAGGAACGGCGGTCCCCGTTCGGGGCATTATGGGGAACAACAAGATCGTCGTGCTGGTCAACGGGATGCGCGTCAATCCGCCCGGGGGCGAGAATTTTCCGTTTCGCAGCGATTTCAGCGTGAGGGATGCGGAGCAGATTGAGGTCATCTATGGTTCCGGGTCCACATTATATGGGAGGGATGCGGTTTCCATGGTGATCAATATCATCACGAAGAAACCCGTGGAAGGGACTACTGGGGAAGCGGGACTGGCGGGAGGGCTTCACAATGAACGGGAAGCCTGGGGCACGTTTGGCGGGGTGCTCGGTAAGGACGGGTTGGTCCGTTTGAACGGACTCATACAGTACCACAATTCCGACTTGACGCCTCTGGATAAGGCTTATCCCGAATGGTGGCAAAACTATCGGAATGTCGCCCAATCGAAAGGGGAGGGCTTGACGGCGAAGAGAAGTGATTATGGTTTGAATTTCTTTGCGCGTCTTGAGGTGGGTGATTTTTCGATTCAGGCCTGGTATCGCGATTCCCGGCGGAGCAGTTCCGACAGCATGTCTCCCTCATTTGGCTATGTTCCGGAGGCATTATGGGAGGATTCCTCGTTTGTGGCAGAAGCCAAATATCTGAGCCGATTATCCGAAAAGGCGCGGCTCGAGTCTACTGTCACGTACAATCAATATGAGGTTAACCCATCCACGCGTTATGTTTGGGAAAATCCTTCCAAAACGAATTCCTGGTTTTACAACGATTACAAATATGCCCGCGGCGTTTCCTACTCGATCGAAGAAACTCTTAAGGTGGATTTGACTCCGCACATTTTGTGTCTGGCGGGTGTGGACGCCACCCATTACGACATTGTTCCGAAATGTACGGTTCCAGGGGGGGCGCATGGCTCCATTGGAGACATTATGGAGGAAGGGGGGAGCTTTGAATATTACAAGGCTGACGGGAGCGGACCCTATCTGATTCCCCGGGTGTATAACCCAAAATATGAGGTTTATGGGGCGTATGTGGAAGGAAGCTGGAAGGTACTGGAAGGGGTGAAGCTCATGGGGGGTGTCCGTGTGGACAAGGACACAAGGATTGACAATCCGTCCGTCACTCCCCGTGCAGGGATCTGCTGGAACGCCAGCGATAACTTTACCGTCAAATACAATTATTCCACCGCCTACATTTCCCCGGCGCCTTATTTTGCGGACAATGTCTACATGAACACTTACCAGATCAGCACGGCCAATCCCGGCTTGGAGCCTGAGAAGTCCCAGACGCATGAGGTCGATTTCAATTATGCCATAAAAGATTACCAGCTCGGGTTGGCGCTTTACCATGGGGAGCAGGAAAACCTGATTCAGATATCCGACCGCAACCTGCCGGTGAATGTCATCGAGACGGTTTATCTGGCCCCGGGTCTCTCCCAGCCAATAAACTTGATCCGCTCAGCCAATGGCGGTTCGAGTTATAACGAGGGACTGGATTTTTATGGCCGGGCGAATTTCGGATCGGTCAGTCCTTGGTTCTCTTATTCCTACACGACCTTCGAGATGGATGTGGCGGGTGCAAAGACGGGCCTGCCTGGAATTTCCCATCACAATGGCCGCCTGGGGTTAACTTGGGCCGCGACATCGAAACTGTTTATTACGCCGAGTTTTATGATTCGATCCACTCCTGAAAATGTACAGGCGAATACCTTGGATCATGAATTGCATACACCTTGGCAGGCAAACCTGTATGCCTTGTATCATCTCTCTAAATCATGGGATCTTTATGTGGATCTGCGCAATGTGACGGATCATCATTATGCCTTGAATGGGCTTTATGGTACGGCGGTTCCCCAGGAAACATTGAGTGGTGTCATGGGAGTGAGGGTCACTTATTAATCATGAAAACATCTATCCAAGGCAAAATTTGCCCGGCGTCTTCCGTCGGAATCCATCTCGGCAGGCGTCCGGCCCTCGTCGGGGTGCTGATGGCGGTCTGTTGGTTTACGCTATGGGCGGGTTCTGCGTCGGCCCGGCCCGATGCCTATAAGGAATACGAAATCAAAGCTGTTTTCCTTTTGAATTTCACGCAATTTGTGGAATGGCCCGAAGGGACATTCACGGAAACGAACACCACCCTTAATATCGGAGTGCTGGGGGATGAGGCTTTTGCTGACACCCTGCAGCAAACAGTGAACGGGGAACGAGTCAAGGGGCGGTTACTGACCATCAAAAGGTTCAGCCGCGGGGCCGTTGTAAAGGACTGCCATGTGCTGTTTGTCAGCCGATCGGAGGAATCCCATCTCAAAGAGCTCCATGATCTATTGGCCGGTATGGGGGTTTTGACCGTGGGAGAGTGTCAGGATTTTTCAACTTGCGGGGGGGTTATTAATTTTTTTCCGCAGGGCAGCAAAATCCGGTTTGAAATCAATCCTGACGAAGCGCGCCGGAAGGGACTCAAGATCAGTGCCCAACTCCTAAGTCTGGGAAAGATTGTGGATTCGGGCTCACCCAAGGAGAGGCATTAATTTTATGAATATGAATTGGTTCAATAATCTCTCGATCAAGGGCAAACTGATCCTGGCCATGTTATCCATCAGCACCATTGTCCTGTTGCTGGCTTCCTCGGCATTTGTTGCCTATGAAATGACGACGTATAAAAGTGGGTTGGATGGGGATATGAATGCTCTGGCCGATGTGCTGAGTTGTAATAGCTCTGCGGCCATCCAGTTTGACGATCCCACAGCTGCCGAAGTCACCCTGAAGGCTTTGAAAGCGGAGCCTCATGTGGTTGTTGCCTGCCTTTTCAAGGAGACTGGCGTCCGGTTTGCCTCCTACCGCCGTGATCAGAAAGCAATGATTTTCCCGGATAAACCAGAAGCTGATGGGTCTGTATTCCACAGTGATCATCTGGCGATATTCAAGCCCGTTCAAATAAATGACAAACGGGTGGGGTCCCTGTATCTCCGGGTTGATCTGGAGGGCGTCCGGGAGCGATTCAATCTGTATGTTGGAATTGTTGCGATTGTGCTGGTGAGCGCTGTTTTGCTGACTCTGATCCTGTCGGCCGCCCTGCAGCAGGTGATTTTGAAGCCGATTCTGGCCCTGGCCAATGCCGCCAGGATTATCAAAGAGCAGAAAGACTATTCCGTCCGGGTTAATATCTTCGGTCAGGATGAAATTGGTCAACTTACCGAAGCGTTCAACCGGATGCTGGGCGAGATTCAGGCCGGGCAGGATACGATTGAAAAAGCGCATCAGTCGCTGCTGACCCAGACCAATCAGATTATGGAAGGGGTCGGTGTTCTGAGTGCATCCGCTAAACAGATTCTTGCCTCCAGCACTCAGGTCGCGACCAATGCCTCTGAAACGGCAACTTCAGTGACGGAGACAACCGCAACGGTGGGCGAGGTTCGTCAAACTGTGCAGCTCACGACTCAGAATGCGAAAAAAGTGGCGGAAGGGTCTGCCAAAGCCACCCAGATTTCACAGGCGGGCCAGAAGGCGACCGAAGAGGCCGCTGAAGGGATGCGGCGCATTCGCCAGCAGATGGAATCCATTGCTGAAAGTATGCTCCGGCTGAGTGAGCAGGGCCAGGCGATTCAACAGATCATTGCCACGGTTGAGGACTTGGCGGCTCAGTCCAACCTGCTGGCCGTGAACGCATCCATTGAGGCGGCCAAAGCCGGAGAACAGGGGAAAGGCTTTGCCGTGGTGGCCCAGGAGGTCAGAAGTCTGGCGGAACAGTCACGCCAGGCGACCACCCAGGTCCGGACGATTCTCAAGGATATTCAAAAAGCCACATCGGTTGCCGTGATGTCCACCGAACAGGGCACACGTGTAGTTGAAACCGGGGTCAAACAGTCTAGCCAGGCGGGCGAATCGATTCTCATCCTTGCCAGGAATGTGGCCGATGGGGCTCAGGCGGTGAATCAGATTGCGGCCTCGAGCCAGCAACAGCTTGCGGGAATTGATCAGGTGGCCTCCGCCATGCATAGCATCAAGACCGCATCGGCCCAAAATGTGGAAAGTGCCAGAGAGTTGGAAACGTCTGCAAAACACCTCAATGATCTGGGTCAGAAACTCAGGGAACTTGTCGCTCATTATGAGCAACAGGAGGCCGTTTCATGAGCGTGGATTCCAGTCAGATGTGGGGGGAGCGGTTTAAGTCATTCTCCCGCGTTTTGGGAATCATCATTATCGCCTGGGCCATTCTCGTTATTGTCGGTTGGTGTTTTGGAATTCCTCTTCTGACCAGTGTGATCCCTCAGGGAAAGGCCATGAGTCCCCTGTCGTCGGTACTTTTCCTTGTGGCGGGACTCTCCTTGTCATTAAGGGTGTCCTTCAAACCTGACCGGCAATGGGCTCGGAGGCTGGCCTTCGGGCTGGGTGCGGGAATCGTTGTGTTGGGTCTTATCCGCCTGATGGAGGATCTGTTCTGCTGGGGCGGCCTTCAATCCTGGTTGTTTGCGGGAATGTCCCGGATGGCCTCGCCTACGGCCATTGCGTTGATCCTGCTCGGGCTCGCCCTGTGTGTGATGGGGTTTGACATACGGCGTCGAGTGAGGGTGATCCAATTACTGGTGCTGGTTCCCATGCTGATCTCCGCCCTGGTGCTGATCGGATATGGTTATCGGATCCATCCTCTGCATGCCGCCGGTTCATCAGGCGTTGTTTCCTTGCCCACCGCCGTACTGTTGATGTGTCTTTCGCTGGGGATCCTGTTTGCCGACCCGAATATGGGAGTGATGGGACTTCTTTCACGAGATACGGGGACAGGCAAGATGGTGCGTCATTTATTGGTCGCCAGCATTGCCATGGTGTCGATTCTGGGGTGGATTCGGTTGGAAGGGGAGCGGTGCGGCTGGTTCAATTCAGAAGTGGGATTTGCCTTGTTCATGTTGGTTACGATTGTGATTTTGAGCGTACTCATTTTCCGGAACGCCGGGCGGCTTGCCATGGCGGAGTGTGAACAGGCCGGGATGGATGCCGCTCTGCACCGGGCACATGATGAACTTGAACACCGTGTTGCGGAACGGACCCGCGACTTGGCCAATGTGATTGCCGAACTCAGCGAAGGTATTTCCTTGTTGAGCAATGTGGGTGGCGATGTGATGGCCGCCAGCAACCAGGTGAGTGTTTGTGCTTCCGAAACGGCCACGGCAGTGGAGCAGACGGCTGTGACGGTGGAAGAAGTCCGCCAGACCGTCCGGATGACCTCTCAGGATTCAGGCCAGGTCGCAGAGAGTGCTTTAAAGGCGGCACAAATTTCGCTCGAAGGTCGGAAGTCGACGGATGAGACGATCGCGATCATGCAGCGGATCCGCCAGGAGATGGATGCCATCTCCGAAAGCATGATGCGCCTCAATGACCAGAGTCAGGCGATCGGCCAGATTATCGCCACGGTGAATTCGCTTGCAGCCCAATCCAACCTTCTGGCCGTCAATGCCGCCATTGAGGCGTCTAAAGCGGGGGAGCGGGGGAAAGGGTTTGCGGTTGTAGCCCAGGAAGTCAAGATGTTGGCGGATCAGTCCCGACGAGCCACCCATCAGGTCGGGGTGATTTTGAACGATATCCAGAAAGCGACCCACCAGTCTGTGATGGCGATCGAGCATGGGCGTCAGGCAGTGGGAATGGGGGTGAATCAGTCGGAGCAGACCGGCGGGGGCATCGAGATGCTGGCGGCCAGTGTGGGGCAGGCGGCCGAGGCGGCAGGGCATATTGCCAATGCCAGTCAACAGCAGTTGGTGGGTGTGGACCAGGTGGTAGCGGCCATGGCGTGTATCAGGCATGGGACGGCGCACAGTCTTGCCAGTTCCCGGCAACTTGAGGTTGCGGCACAGCATTTGAAGGATTTGGCTCAAAAGCTGAAACAATTGGTCACTCATTACAAGGGCCCCTAAGCGCATGAACAGGCAGGAAATTGAATTTCTGGCGGTGCTCAGGGCGGAATTCACCATGGCGGCGACGGATCGTTGCCAGGTGATTACGACGGGACTGCTGGAGTTGGAAAAAAATCTTCCAAAAGAGAAGCAGGCCGAAGTGATTGAGACGATCTACCGGCAGTCGCATAGTCTCAAGGGAGAGGCGCGGGCGGTGAATTTCCCGGAAATTGAGTCCGTCTGCCAGGCCATGGAAAGTATCTTTTCAGCTTGGAAAAAAGGTCCGTTCACGTTTTTCAAGCAAACCTTTGATGTCTTGCATGGCGCTATAGACTCACTCAAGAAGATGTTTGCGGAGGAAGGGGGGGGGAACCGCATTCAAAGCGATGAGATTTTAGCCAGATTGGGACCCTTGTTGAAAAAAATCCCGACGGGTGCGAAGTTACGCACGACACTGACTTCGGCTTCGATCCGGAGTGAATCTGCTCAGCCGGAGAGGGAGGCAGACAAGAATACGGCGCCAGGCAGGATGGTTTTAGATGAAACCGTGAGGATGCCTTTGGCGCGGCTTGAGTTACTTCTGCTGGGGTTGGAGGAAATGCTGGCGGTGAAATTGAATTTGATCCGGCGCGCGGAGGCGCTCAGAACGGCGGCAACCCTGATCGAAGAAGAAAAAAGACAAGTGGCGAAAATCAATACTGAAGTCCATTTGCTCTTGGGGGGAGATCTCCCTCCCAGTCTGGGTGATGTCTTGGAGCGACATCAGGCAATGAAGGCGAACATTGATGAGATGATGTCAGGACTCGCCCGTGATGCTGAAAGGGATACACATACGATGACCCGTCTGGTGGATGACCTGCTTGATCAATCCAAGACGCTGCTGCTCCTTCCCTTTAACTCGCTCTTGGGGATGCTTCCCAAACTGGTTAGGGACCTCTGCCATGATCAGGGGAAGGACGCCGAGGTTATCATCCGGGGGGGAGAGATCGAGATCGATAAGCGTATCCTCCAGGAGATGAAGGATGCCATTATACATTTGATCCGTAATTGTGTTGATCATGGGATCGAGTTCATGGCGGTAAGGGAGCGTCATAACAAGCCCGGTCGAGGCACGATTACCGTTGAGGTTCTGCCGGTGGAGGCCGGCAATGTGGAGTTGGTGATCCAGGATGATGGCGCCGGAATTGATGTCGAAGCGGTAAAAAGAGCAGCCATTAAACTGGGGGTGATTTCCGCCGGGGAAGCGGCGGAACTTAGCCGCGATGCGGCGATTTCCTTGATATTCAGGTCATCGGTTTCGACGAGTCCAACGGTGACGGCGGTCTCCGGGCGTGGGCTAGGCATGGCCATTGTCAAAGAGCGGGTGGATGCCCTCGGGGGGCAGGTATCGGTGGAAACCCGACCATCTCAAGGGAGTAAGTTTGTGATTCGGTTGCCAACGTCCCTGGCGACGTTCCGTGGTACATTTGTGCAGGAGGCGGGCCAGTGGTTCATTTTTCCCTCCTATAGCGTGGAGCGGGTGGCAAGGATACGGACGGATCAAATGACGACGGTCGAGGGCCGGGCGGCCATCTCAACAGGACACCGCACCCTTTTGTTGGCGAGGCTGGCGGCGGTGCTGGGAATAGCCCCCAGGGAACAAGACGCAACGCACGAAGCCTTTGTTCAGATTGTCATTGCGAGTGTTGGGGAAAAACGAATGGCGTTCAGGGTTGATGAAATCCTGACCGAGCAGGAGGTCCTGGCCAAGTCTTTTTTGAAACCAGTATCGCGTGTCCGGAATATTGCCGGAGCAACGGTGATGCCCTCAGGACGTATTGTCCCGATTCTCCATGTGGCTGACCTCATCAAGTCATCTGTGTTGACGATCATGCCGCAAGCTCCTGATTCGCCCGGAAATGATGCCGTCCCGGTTCCCGAGAGTCCAAAAAATCTGCTGCTTGTTGAGGATTCGATCATATCCAGAATGCTTTTCAAAAGTATTCTGGAGTCTGCCGGATATGTGGTGAAGACGGCGGTTGACGGGGAGGACGCGTGGGAAGCACTGCAGAGTGGAATGTTCAACGCGGTGGTTTCGGATGTTGAGATGCCGCGCATGAATGGGTTTGAGCTTACCTCCCGGATTCGAAAGGATGCCCGATTCGGAGACAAACCCGTTATTTTGGTGACGGCGCTTTCGTCGCCTGAAGATCGGGTTCGAGGAGTCGAGGTGGGGGCGAATGCGTATATTGTTAAAAGCAGTTTTGACCAGAGCGACCTTCTCGAAGCTCTGAGAAGGGTGGTGTGAAACATGAATGAGCAGACCATCAATGTCCTCATTGTGGATGATTCTCCCATTTTTCAGAAACTGTTTACGCATTTGTTGCGTACGGATCCCGAACTTTCGGTTATTGGGACGGCTAATGATGGAGCGGAGGCGCTTAAGTTTGTCGCGAAACATCGGCCGGATGTGATTCTGATGGACATCCAGATGCCGGTGATGAACGGCTGTGAGGCGACCCGGCGCCTCATGGCAACAGATCCGATCCCTGTCGTCATCTGCAGTGCCTGCACGCAACAGGACGAGGTGGATAAAACGTTTCAGGCGATGGAGGCCGGGGCCCTGGCTTTTGTCAGTAAACCGGCGGGGCCGGGGCATCCGGAGTTTCAAAAATCCCTGATCAATATGATTCAGATCCTCAAGCAGATGGCGGGTGTTAAATTGACGAAGGGGCGTGTACTCGGAGCCCCGGTAATGGATGAGGTTGTCCGTTTGATGCCCGGTTTGAGGCCGATGGATGCTTTGCCACGGGTGGTTGCCATGGGCGCATCGACGGGCGGGCCCGTGGTTCTCCAAACCATTCTGAAACAGTTGCCCCGGGATCTGACAGTTCCACTGGTGGTGGTTCAGCATATTGCCGAAGGATTTGTTCATGGCTTGGCAGAGTGGCTTGAACACTCGACTGGTTTGCCAGTGCACATTGCTGAAGATAATGTCAGGCCCTTGCCGGGGCATGTCTATCTGGCGCCGGATAATGCGCATTTGGGCGTGGGAGTGGGGCGTTTGGTTTTAAGCCGGGATGAACCGGAGAACGGAATCCGGCCTTCGGTATCTTTTCTGTTCCGGTCTGCCGCTCAAGTCTACGGTTCGTCTGCCGTAGGCGTTTTGCTGACAGGTATGGGGAAGGATGGGGCCCCGGAATTAAAACAAATGAGGGACAGGGGGAGTGTCACCATTGTTCAGGACAAGGAAAGTTCACTGATTCATGGAATGCCGGGAGAAGCCATCCGGCTTGGCGGGGCGGTGCATGTGCTTCCTCCTGAAAAAATATCCGCCTTATTGTCGCAGTTGTTGGTTCGACGGGAGGGGCGCCGTGAATAAACCGCTTAAAGTCCTGATCATCGAGGATTCTGAGTGTGATGCGCTTCTGTTGCTGGGACATTTGCGGCACGGAGGATATGACCCCCAGTCCCGCCGGGTTGATAATGCGGCCGACCTTGCCGATGCACTCAGGCAGCAGAACTGGGATATCATTTTTTCCGATCATAACATGCCCGGGTTCAGCTCGACGGTTGCCTTGGAAATGGTAAGGGCGGTTAATGCCGATATTCCCTTTATTATTGTATCTGGAAGTATTGGCGAGGAGGTGGCGGTATCCTCGATGAAGGCGGGGGCCCAGGATTATTTGATGAAGGGACATCTGGCCCATCTCGTTGCGGCAGTGGATCGCGAATTGAAGGAGGCGGATGACCGGCGTGTCCGTAAGGTTGCGGAAAGAACCCTGTTGATCCGCGAGGATGAGTTGCGTATTGCGAGGGAAATCCAACAACATCTATTTCCCGCAGCCTCACCGGCCAATGCCAGTTATGATATGGCCGGGGCGTCGTGTCCTGCCGAGGCAACCGGCGGAGATTACTTCGATTTTCTTGTCGGTCCGCAAGGGGAAGTCTTTGTCGTGGTGGGGGATGTCACCGGGCATGGGCTGGGACCGGCTCTCCTGATGGCGGATGTCCGCGCTTATCTGAGGGCGTTGGTTCGTTCGAGTCGGAGTCTGGAGGAGGTTATGGTTCAGGCGAGGCATCTCCTGGTGGAAGATCTGGGTAATGACCGGTTTATCACGCTTCTGTTTGCTCAGTTCTTTCCGCTTTCCGGAACGATGGATTACATTAATGCGGGGCATCCTGCGGGGTATGTAATGGCCGCCGACGGTACCTTGCGGGACGAGTTGAAAGCCGGAGCCCCGGCATTGGGCATTGATGCAGAGGTACAACCCCTGATTTCCAAGAGGGTTGCCCTGAAAAAAGGGGATTTAGTTCTTTTTATTACGGACGGTTTATTGGAAACAGTTTCACCTTCCGGCGAGGAGTTCGGAATGCCACGGGTGCTGGAGATTGTCCGGCGTGAGCGAGGTTTTCCCTCGACGGACATCATCCGGGTATTGTTTGATGAGGTCCGGCGTTTCAAGGGATCTGGGGATTTACTGGATGACATCACGGCGGTGGTGGTTAAATGTCAGCAATGAAGGGAGATGATGATGGTTCGGACGGTGTTGGTTACCGGCGCTTCAAGTGGCATTGGGCGTGAGATTGTGCGCCAACTGTGTGAACGTGGGCTTCGCGTGTTTGCTACGGGCCGGGATCCCGGGCGGCTGGCTTCACTGGTGCAGGAAACAGGGTGTTTTGCCGAATCGTTTGATCTGGCCCGGCCAGAAGCGGCGGCCGCCCTCTATGCAGCGGCCAAGGCGGCATTGGGTACCCCGCCGGATGCCCTGATTAATAATGCGGGCTTTAATCGTCGCAAAGTTCCGGTTATCGAAGTGACGGCGGCAGACCTGGATGAACACATGGCGGTCAATTTCCGGGCCGCCGCATTGCTCTGTGGCGAAGTCATGCGCGACATGATCCCCCGGAGATCCGGCCATATCATCAATGTCGCCAGTACGGTGGTGTGGCATAAAGCCGAGAATTACAGTGTCTATTGTGCCACCAAATGTGCCTTGCACGGGTTTACGGTCTGCTTAATCAAGGAAGCCCGCCCGCACGGCATCAAGGTGACCGGTGTGTATCCCGGTGGAACCGATACGCCGTTCCGCTCGATTGAACGCCCTGACTATCTCAAGCCCGAAAGCGCGGCCCGGATGATTGTGGACATACTTTTCGTCCCTGAGGATGTCGTTGTTCATCAACTGACATTCCGCCCTCTGGTAGAAAGCAATTTCTGAAGACCTTTTGCGGTTAAAAACATCATCGACAATCAGGGTCATCGGTTTATCATGAATTTATGAGAGTTTTACTGGTTGAAGACGATGTTCGCACAGCGGCATTTATCATCAAGGGACTAAAGCAGGCGGGGTATGCTGTCGATCATGCTCCTGATGGTCGGGAGGGGCTCCACCTGCTTCTCTCGGAGTCCTATGATGCGACCATCATGGATATTATGCTTCCCAAAATGAATGGCCTGATGATTATCGAGCGGATTCGTCAGGAGGGGCGAACCACTCCGGCTATTTTTCTCAGCGCGAAAAGGGAGGTGGATGATCGTGTGAGGGGGCTGCAAGCCGGCGGAGATGATTATCTTGTCAAACCGTTTGCATTTTCCGAATTATTGGCCCGGTTGCAGGCCTTGATCCGTCGCGGTACCGGGGTGGTTGAATCAACCCGTCTGGTGTTGGGTGAACTTGAACTGGATGTCGTAAAACGCAAGGTTTCGAGGGGGGGTAAAATCATCGAGTTGCAACCCCGTGAGTTCTCGCTACTGGAATATCTGATGCGAAATGTCGGGCGGGTGGTTTCCAAAACGATGATTATGGAGCATGTGTGGAATTATGATTTTGATCCGACCACCAGTGTGGTGGATACCTGTGTCTGCCGACTCCGGGCCAAGTTGAACGAAGGGTTCCCTTTGGAATTGATTCGAACGTTGCGCGGGGTGGGCTATGTCCTTGAATAGTATCGCGAATCGGGGCCGTTCACTGGCGGTGACGCTGACCTTGTTCTATTCTGTTTTTTTTGGCTTGGTGTCATCCTTGGGAATGGTGTGGATCTATTTCCATGTCGCTAACCGCCTGATCAGAGATGTGGATCAGGATTTGGCGCAAATCAACAAGCAGTTGTCCCTGAGTCTTCATGATCAAGACGTAAAGACCATTGAGCGCCAGTTTTTCATGCTTGCCCAGATTTATGGGGTTCGCGATTGTTTTTTCCGCCTGCTGTCATCCAATGGGACCGTTCGTACGTCTTCACAGATGTCCGAATGGAACACCATAAAACCAACCCATTTACCCATTGCCGCTGATGTGATCCAAACGATTCCCATCAGTGACGCCAGGGGGGGCGTGCGCGTCTTGGCAAAGCCCCTGAATTCGGGAGATGTTCTTGAAATAGGCGTATCATTGGAAGGGCACCTGCAATTTCTCGGGTGGTTCCGTGAAGTGGCGATTTTTGTGGAAGCTTTAATGCTGACATTGGGAACCGTGATCGGGTGGGGCATTGCGCGTAAAGCCCTGAAGGGGGTCGAAAACGTCACGGATATGGCGGCAAAGATGGCCGGAGGTGATTTAGCCGGCAGGGTGGTGTCGGGCCGTTACGGGAATGAAATCGACCGCCTGGGTTCGACGTTCAACCAAATGGCGGACAAGATCGAATTTCTCATGAAGGATATCCGGCAGACCAATGACAATATTGCCCATGATTTACGAAGTCCTGTCACCCGGATGAGGGGCATTGCGGAAGCCGCAGTGGTTGGAAAGGTTTCTGTGAACGAACAAATTGAGTCGTTGGGGATGGTTGTTGAGGAGTGTGACCGGTTGTTAGGACTGGTCAATACCCTGCTTGATATTTCCGAGGCCGAGGCAGGGATCAATGTCTTGCGCCTTGTGGAGACGGATCTGGCGGAACTGGTCCGCCATGCCGCCGAACTCTTTAAGGGTGAAGCCGAAGTCAGGGGGATTGAACTGGCGGTTGAAATCGAGGCGTCGCCACGGCTGGCGATTGATGTGCGGAGAGTGCAAAGGGCCTTGGCCAATCTTCTCGATAATGCCTTGAAGTATACTCAGAGGGGAGGGAAAGTCTTTCTGACCCTTTCAGAGGACGATACCTCAATCAATATTGAAGTCTCTGACACCGGGATTGGAATTGAGGAAAAGGACTTGCCTCATCTGTTTCAGCGGTTTTACCGTGGGGACCAAAGCCGGAGCCAGACAGGCAATGGGCTCGGATTAAGCCTGGCCCGGGCTTTTATCAAAAGCCATGGGGGCGATATCACGGTTGTCTCTCGGCCGGGGCATGGGAGCACCTTTACCCTGAGTCTGTTGAAGCCGTAACCCCTCGCTCAGCCTTTCTAACATGGTCGTCTCCGGTTGCCTTTCTTTCCAAAAGGTAAGGTTAAGGCAAAGGACCTGTAAGGCAGACCCTGTCATACTCTCCCCCATATTAAGGCGCAGTGTGGCGTCCTTATGAGAAAAAAGGGGATTAATGACGACAATGCGTGATCAAAAAGTGCATGACCGGGAAAAGAAATTACTGAAGTTGGAAGATTCGGTATGTTCGCACGGGGATACGGTTCACTACGCCAAACATCCCAAACTTTTTGAGCGTTGCAAGGGTAGTTATCTTTATGATCTTCATAACCAACCCTATCTTGACCTCCAGATGTGGTATTCGGCCGTCAATCTGGGATATGCCTATCCTCCCGTTAATAAGGCCTTGAAGGCCCAAATCGACCGCATTCCCCAGCTGGCGTGCCAGTATTTGCACGCCGAAAAAATTGAACTTTCCGCCATGCTGGTTGATAGCTTTGAAAAAAGTTTCGGCGAAAAGGGCCGTATTCATTTCAATGTCGGGGGCGCCCAGGCGGTTGAGGATTCCCTTAAGTTGGTGCGGAAAACAACGGGGCGAACGCGGATGTTTGCGTTTGAAGGCGGGTATCATGGGCGGACCCTGGGGGCGTCAGCCATTACGTCGTCCTATCGGTATCGCGAGCCTTATGGGGAATTTGCCGACCGTGCTGAATTTTTGCCTTATCCGTATTGTTTCCGCTGTCCTTATGGAAAAAAACGCGAGAGTTGCAGTTTGTTCTGTGTGCAGCAGATCGAACGCAAATTCGAACATGAGTATACTGGCGCTTGGAATCCCAAGACCCGGCATGCGGAATTCGGTGCATTTTACATTGAGGCCATCCAGGGTACCGGTGGGTATGTGATTCCTCCGCCCGGATATTTTGTGGAACTGGCCCGGATTTGTCGCAAACACGGCATTCTGTTGGTGGACGATGAGATCCAGATGGGGGTTTACCGCACGGGAAAACCGTGGGCCTTGCAACATTTCGGGGTGACTCCGGATATTGTCGTCTTTGGCAAGGCGCTGACCAATGGGCTGAATCCTTTGTCAGGCATCTGGGCGCGGGAGACCTTGATCAGTCCGGATAAGTTCGGGCCGGGTTCAACTCATTCCACCTTCTCCTCCAATACGCTTGGGACGGCTACCGGTTTGGCGGTGATGCGAGAGTTTGCGTCCAAGGATTACGAGAAGATGATCATGAAGAAAGGGGCCTATTTCCTGGGCTTGCTCAAGTCGCTTCAGGCGAAGCATCCTGAGATCGGAGATGTGGATGGACTGGGGTTGGCCCTCAGGGCTGAGATTTGCCAGAAGGACGGATTCACGCCGAATCGGGAGCTGGCGGATCGGATCTTCCAGCGAGGACTCGATGGCCATTTGAAGTGTAAGGGACAAACGCTGGGGTTGGTTCTGGATATCGGGGGCTACTGCAAGAACGTTCTCACCTTGGCGCCTTCTCTGAATATTTCCAATGCAGAAATGGATCTGGCTCACGATCTGTTGGATGGACTTTTCCGGACCTGCAAGTGAAAAGGATAAACTCATTATGAATTATTCCCCGGTTTCCCTGTCTGGCCGTTCCCGTCCAGCGGTCTATTGTGACTTTGACGGGACCATTGCGCTTGAGGATGTGACGGATGCCATCCTCAGCAATCTGGCTGACAAGGAATGGTTGGGTATTGAGGAGGAATGGGTGCGAGGAGAGATTACGTCAAAGGAGTGCATGGTCCGCCAGGTGGCGCTGATCAAAGGGGGATGGGGGGCTATCAAAAGGGTTTTAGGAGAGATTCGCCTCGATCCCACTTTCGGGACGTTTGCTTCCTGGTGTAAGGACAACGGGATCCCGCTGATGGTGGTGAGCGATGGTTTGGACCGGGTGATCCAATACCTGTTGTGGCGGGAGGAGATTCCTGTGGATGGGATCTGGGCTAACCATTTGAATTGTGAGGGGGAGCGCCTTTCCCTTGCGTCCCCACGGCTGGCAGATCGGAAGTGTGAATCCGGTGTGTGCAAGTGTCGTGTCATGGCGAAAACCAGTGATTCCGCTGCGTGCCGGGTTGTGATTGGAGATGGAAAAAGTGATTTCTGTTGGGCAAAAAAGGCGGATATGGTTTTTGCTAAATCGAAACTTCTTGAGTATTGCGCTGTTCAGGGAATTCCGCATTTGCCGTTTCATGATTTTGATGCGATACGCCAGACCCTGGAAGTGAAGTTTGAGATGACCCCGGTCATGCAGGAACAGTACCAGCCTGGATTGATGAACTATGCCATGTGAGACGAGTCAGCCTTTACTCCCGGAAACCCGCCACCGAATCGGGATTTTGGTTATTCATGGAATGACCGGCACTCCGTTGGAAGTCAGGCCGGTGTCCCGTTTCCTCAAGCGGCAGGGGTATCGTGTGGAGGTTCCCCTGTTGCCGGGACATGGAGCCGGGCACAAGGAACTGCTGGCAACCACCTGGCCGGACTGGTTTGCCGCAATCCGTGCTGAGGCGGCAAAACTAACGGCTGAATGTGACCAGGTTTATCTGGTTGGCCTTTCCGCCAGTGCGCTACTGGCGACGCTGGTTGCGGTCGATAACCCCCGGATCTCAGGCGTGGTGTTGCTCTCTACCCATCTTGGTTTCTGGCGGCCGGAGAATCTGCCGTGGAATCATTTTCTTCTCCCGCCTGTGATGAGAATCCCGTATTTGCGACGGCATGCCTGGTGGACTGAAAAGCCCCCCTACGGGATAAAAGATGTGAGGATGCAAAAGAACATCGATCGCGCCATCGAGGCTTCCAAAAGCGGGGAAGCCGGGGCTCACGGACTATTCCGCACGTATGTGGAATCCATTTACCAGGCGAAATTGCTGATTGCGGAAGCCCTGCGTCAGGCCCCGGGAGTGTCGGCGCCTGCCTTGATTATTCATAGCATGGAGGACACGCTGTTCGGACTGAAAAATGCGACCCATATTTATGCCCGTCTCGGGTCCGTATCGAAAGAGATTGTTTTTATCACGGGGTGTGACCATGTGATGACAGTGGATCTTCGTCGTGATGATGTCGCCCGTATGGTGCATGAGTTTATCAGTAAGACAGGTCGTTTTTCACCCGTTGAGGAGTCCATCCCATGTCCGACCTGCTAAGTGTAGAAATTCATTCCAGGCTTGTTTCCGTAAGGGATGAAGAATGGCGGCGGCTTTTCCCGGATTCGCCCGATTCGGTGGAATTGCTTCGTCTTATTGAAAAATCGGGTTTCAATGGGTTCATTTTCCACAGTCTTATAGTCCGGTATGAGGATCGCCCCATCTTGTTGTTTCCGTTATTTGAAACTGATCACCATCTGGCAGAGGCGTTAGGCGGATTCGCGGGGAGAGTGGTCGGGTTTTTGGAACGGTGGTTCCCGAGTTTGTTGCGCATTCGAGTTTTGGGCGTTGGGCTGGTTGAGGGGGAGTGGGGGGAAGTAGGGTACGACAGGGATATGGATCCCGAGGTGATGCGGCAGGCCTGGAAAATGGCTTTGGAGTCATTGGATGCTTTGGCGGAGGGGGTTGACGCCAAACTGCTGGCGTGGGTCAATTTTACTTCCCAAAGCGGTCGGATGATACCGATGAATGCGATGCGCGGGTATTCCGCCATGGCGGGCGTTCCCTGCCAGGTGGTCCCGATTTGTCAGGACGATCTGGAAAGTTATTTGGGGATCCTGTCGAAACCCACCCGCAAGGACATGCGCAGGAAACTCCGGGTCGCTGAGTCCGTGACGATTTTGCGTCCTTCTGATCCGAGGCCCTGGCTGGATTCCATCATTACGCTTTATCAACGGACTTTTCATGCTGCTGAATTTGCGTTTGGCGAACATCGACGCCTCTTTTTTGAATCGATCATGAAGAGGGTTCCCGGGGCGCAATATGTCCTGTATCTTGTCGACGGGCAATTGGTTGCGTTTAATCTGGTGGTTCGACGTGAGCAGGTCCTCGTGGATAAGTATTTTTGTATGGATTCGGATGGCGGACGTCAGTACAACCTCTTCTTTCTCTCCTGGATGGAGAACATACGGTATTGTATGGAAAATAATATCCCCCTCTATCATGCCGGCCCGGGAGCCGAGGATGTGAAGGCCCACCTTAAGGCGGACTCCATTCCCAGTGAGATTCTTTTCAAGCATCGGAACCCTGTGATTCATGTGCTTCTGTCCTCATTGAGGCAATGGGGAGCGTATGCGCCGAAAATTAAACTTCCCCGGGCTAAAATGGGAGAAGGGGGGTTGTGAGACTCTTTCCTCTGGCCATGGATTGGGACGGCAGTCTTATCCCTCAGACCTTGTTGTGTGATCGTCTTGGGCTGATTGTGCCGCTCGGGACAACAGGCGAGGCCTTGCGTGTCTGGGCCGAAAAGGAGTGTTTGAGGGAGGTCCGCGCCCAATGGGCTCTTCTCCACGAACAGCATCGTCTGCCGTGGCTGGCATTTCTGGGGTCTGGTGATTTTCATCACATGACGCTGGCCTTACTTGAAGCGCTGCCTGCCGATCAACGCCCCTCTACCCTGGTGGTAATCGACAACCATCCCGATTGGTTCCTTGAATCTCCTCCCTATCATTGCGGGAATTGGGTGGGTACGGCCTTGCAAACCCTGAAATGGTTGAAACAAGTCATCCTGATCGGTGTAGACAGTCGGGACCTCCGGGGGACCCGCTTCTGGCGGGCGCCCTGGGCCGATCTGTGCCGGGGTCGATTGCGGGTCTATCCGTATCGTATTTCAAAAGTGACCATTCCTTTTCGTCGGTGTACTCCGGGCTCCCCGGCTGCTTCGGCCAGAAAAACCTGGCGCGGCGTCGAATGGACTTTCCCGACGCTTCTGGGCGGAGGTGTGGTCCGGACATTTCAGGACCTGGCCCGCGAACTTCATAATGAGCCGGTTTATCTGAGCATTGATAAAGACTGTCTGCGGAGTGATGAACTCAACACGGATTGGGATCAGGGGGCCTTGCGTTCAGATGAACTTCTTGCCGGGGTCAGATGCTTAAGCGCGGCGGTTCGTTTTTGCGGTGTGGATATCTGTGGCGAGAGGGCTCCCCATCTGCTCAGAGATTGGTCGAAGCGGGTGGATACGGGACGATGGCGCCCTTTTGCAAGCCGTTCCATGGCGCAAGATTACAAACCGCATGAACGTTTAAACCTGGCACTGTGGGACGCCTTGGGTCTTGACGCAAAGGAGCCCATTCCATGATATCCCTGACGGCGATAGTGGCCCTGTTTTTTACGGTTGTCTTTGAGACCGCAGAACAATTGTGCTGGACAATGAAAAGCCGGGTTTCCCGGCGGGGTTGGACTTGGGTGAGTATTGGCTTGGTGGCCCATTTTGCCCATCTGGCCGCTTGGTTCTTCCTTTTAAAACTTCTGCCATTGAGTATTGCCTTACCCCTGACGGGAATTGACTATGTGGTTGTCGCAATGTTGAGCGCGTGGTTGTTTTCTGAACGATTGGATTGGCGCCGATGGGTCGGAACCTGGTTGATTGTGGTCGGCATGATCCTGGTCGGGGCGGGAGGGTGGTCCTGATGAAAGGTCCGAAGCGCTCCTTCCCTTGGGTGTTATTTGCCCTGTTACTGCTGCTGGATGTGGCCGTCTGGATGATTGAAAAGGTGGGCGTTTCAAACGTCGAATCGAGTGAGGCTGTCTTTATGCTGGGAGTCGCCAGCCAGCCTCTGATTTGGCTGGCGGTTGCATTAGGTCCCGTGCAGTTATGGTTGTGGACTCGGATTTTGGCCAGGGCGGATCTCAGTCTGGCCTATCCACTGACGAGTCTGGCCTATCCATTGACGATGATTTGTGCCCGGTTCTTTTTCCATGAGCACATTAGCTGGTTGGTTTGGATGGGGGCCATCCTTATTACTTTAGGGGTCGCTTTGATCGGAGAAAACCACAAACCGCCAGTAGTGGATGGGTAATCATCAATATGGCAAAGATGGTGTTTCGGAAATATGCAAGTTTGGTGGGATGGATGATCATTGCCGGTCTGCCCGTGATTGCCTTGGCGGACGCGCAGGAGGCATTTCCGGCGGATCGAGCGAGCGAATCCGGGCAAACCCTTGAAGTGGAGTCTTGCATTTTACGAAGTGCCTCCATCAAAAAAGGTTCCGGGAAAGTGGAGGTGTCCAGTGTGGATGCAGTCTGGTCCTGGACGTTTTTATCTCTTGAGTATCAGGGGAAATTTTATGATTGGGAGTCTCCCGTCGCGAATCCCTTCAGCCCAGCCCAGGAGCCGGCCTGGAATGCCTTGTATACAACCTGGCTCGCGGCCGGTTACTCGAATGCCCTCACGCGGAAACTGCATTATGCCGTTGAAGCCGATGTTTTTATTTCCTTTGAACGCGATTATTTTGGCCTGATGGGAAATGATATGGATGGCGCACTGTTTTATTCCTTTCTGGACGGCTGGAATGTCTATGGCGGGGTGGCGGTTCACCATAGCCCTTTTCAAACGGATGTGTATCCCTTGTTCGGACTTATGTGTGGCGTAGAGGCAGACCCGGGATGGAGCTTCAATGCAGGGGTTCCCGAGACAATCATTCGCTATCGTTTCAATCCCCGGTATTCCATGGACGCCGGGTTTTCAGTTTTGAACGTGGATTATTATCTTTTGTCTGTTGATGATGCTGGAGATCATGACCGCTATTTAGAAACTTCCGACAATCGTCTTTTCTTGGATTTCGCGGTGACACCACACAGAAATTTGAGTCTGGGTTTGGGAGTGCAATATACGGTGGACAATCAACTTATGTTCTATAGTGCGAACCAGCAGAATCGGACGAGTTACCGGATGACCAGCGTGCCGGGACTCCTGTTGAAAATGCAGTATGGTTTTTGACGCCTCCCCCTTTGCTGTTGCGACTGCGGGTGGGGGTATGCAATAGTTCCCCTTCAGATTATCAAATGTTCGGACGGAGGTTGCCTGGATGAAATGGATGTTTTTATTCTTAATGGCGATGAGTTGCGCCTTCCGCAGCATGGGCGGAACGGTCACTTTGGATGGCGTGGCGGCGTATGTGAATGACAATGTGGTCACAGTGGGGGAAGTGAATGAGGCGATTGCGCCCTCTTTGCCGCAATGGCGGCAAGTCTACGAAGGGGCTGAACTGACGGCGAAAATCAAGGAAGCGTATGATGAGGCGTTGGATGACCTGATTAACGCCAAATTGGTCCTGAAAGCCTACGATGCGGATACGAAGATCAACAAAGAAGGGGTAGACAAGTATGTTGATAAAAAGGTGACCGATTTCATCCAGGATCGATTCGGCGGGGATCGGCAGGAATTCCTGAAGGCCCTTCGGGAGGAGAAACTGTCACTGGATGAATGGCGCCGTCGCATGCGGGAGCGGATTATCGTCGGCATGATGCGGGGGCGTGAGGTTGACTCCAAGGTGGTGATTTCGCCCAAGGATGTCCGTGAAATATATCTCGCCAATCCGAAGAAATATTTCCGGGAGGAACAACTGAAACTCCGGGTGATTCTGATTCATGGTTCGACCAATGCCCCTGACTTTGCCGTCCGTCAGGCCTCTGCCTCGAATGCCTTGGTGCAATTGAAAGGAGGCGCTGACTTTGCGGACTTGGCCAAAAAGCTTTCGGAAGATGGCAAAGCGACGCAGGGCGGGGATTGGGGTTGGGTGGAGACCAAGGACTTGCGTCCCGAATTGGCTGTGCCGTTGTCGGCCTTGGCCACGAACTCTTTGTCCGGGGTTATTACGATGGAAGGAGATTTCTATCTGGTGAAGTTGGAAGACCGGAATCCTTCGGGGGTCCAGCCCTTTGAGGCGGTGCGTGGGACGATTGAGAAGGAATTGCGGCGGAAGGAAATCCGGCAGCTGTCTTCGGTATGGTTCGCACGCTTGAGGAAAGACGCCTATATTAAAATTGTTGCCCCGGGTCCCTGACGAGTCTGAGCCGGAGTTCATGGTGAAACTTACAAGTCCTTCTCAAGTTCAGGCATTACTTCATCTTCGTGGTCTCACCCCGAACAGCCTGCTGGGTCAGAACTTTCTGATTGATGCCAATATCCGCGACATTATCCTTCACACGGCCGATCTCCGCTCGGAAGATGTAGTTCTGGAAGTGGGGCCGGGATTAGGTGTGTTGACCGAAATTCTGGCTGAAAGAGCCGGCAGGGTGATTGCTGTAGAGAAAGACCGGGGGCTTCAGGATTATCTGCAGGAGCAATTTCGGGGACATCCCTCCCTTTCCTTGAGCCTGGGCGATGCATTGGATCTGGAGGCCGATTTCTTTGATCGGGAAAAAATTACCAAACTGATTTCGAATCTTCCTTATTCGGTGGGAAGCCGGATTCTGATGAACGTGTTTACCCTGCCGCGCCCTCCTGACCGGGTTGTAGTGACACTCCAATTGGAGGTGGCGGAACGTCTGGTCGCCGCCATTGGGACCGAGGCCCGCGGGCTGATGGGCGTTTGGGCTCAAAGGGTCTATCAGGTGGAGACCGTTAAGGTGATCAGTCCCTCCTGTTTTTATCCACGGCCGAAGGTCAAGTCGGCGGTGGTGTTGATGAAACGGGTGTCGGATTCATTGTTGAATACAGGAAACCGTGTCATGTTTGCCCGGTTGACCAAGGAGGCCTTTGTCTTCCGGCGTAAACAGTTGGCAACCATTCTTACCCGCGTGGCTCCGAAGTTGGGTTTTGAACTGGAAAAGGCCCTGGCAGTTTTGGAGACGATGGGGGTGGATCCCCGCATCCGTCCGGAGATGTTGGAAGTGGGCCAGTGGCAGCAATTGGCCGATGGGGTGGGGTGAAAGGGGTATCATGAGTGGTGAAACAGTAACGCCGATGATGTCGCAATACCGGCAGATCCGCAGCAAACTGCCGCCAGATACGATTCTGTTTTTCAGATTGGGCGATTTTTATGAGATGTTTTTTGAGGATGCCAAGGAGGCGGCCCAGATCCTTGATATCACCCTGACCCGGCGCCAGAACATTCCCATGTGTGGGATTCCATTTCACGCGGTTGATGGCTATCTGGCCAAATTGATCCGGGCAGGGAAGAAAGTGGCTATTTGCGAGCAGGTGGAAGATCCCGCCATGACCAAGGGCATTGTCCGCCGGGAAGTGACGGGAATTGTCACCCCGGGAACCGTCATGCAGGATGCAATTCTGACCTCGGTTCAGAATAACTACCTGGGCGGATTCTGCCGCAGTGGGGAGGCCTTCGGACTGGCCCTGCTTGATATTTCCACCGGTGCCTTCCGGGTGGAGGAATCCACCGACGGCGGTCTTCTGGTGGATACACTTAAACAATTTGCCCCCCGTGAATGCGTCATTCCTGCGGAGCAGATGCAGGATCCAGCCATGAAATCCCTGATCGCCTCGCTTGACCGGATGGTGATCACCAGCAGCGAAGACTGGGTTTTCCGATATGATGTGGCTCGGGATCGGCTGATCCGTCATTTTGCCGTTCATTCATTGGAAGGTTTCGGCTGTGAGCAAAAGACCGCAGCGGTCGGGGCCGCCGGGGGGGTGCTGCATTATGTCCAGGATGAGCTTAAGCGTGACCTTAAACATGTCCGGTCGTTGCGGGTGAGTCATCCGTCTGAATGTATGATGATTGACCAGGCGACGTGTATGAATCTGGATCTGGTCCCCCGGCGAAATGAAGAACGGCGCGGGTCGGTGACGTTGCTGGGGACGTTGGATGAAACGAAAACCCCCATGGGGGCCCGGCTGATGCGCGAATGGATTTTGCGGCCGCTGGCTGAGGTAAAAGGAATTGAAGGTCGGCTGGATGCGGTAGAGGCGTTTGTGCGGGACCGGACCTTGTTAAGCGAGCTCCGTGAGCGGTTGACCGGGATCCGGGATCTTGAACGGTTGGTGGCCCGATTGAGTGCGGGCAGCGGAAACGGGCGCGATTTGAAAGGAATGGGCGCCTCGCTCACCGCCTTGCCGGAATTGCGGAGCCTGGTGGCAGATCATCCCGTGGCTCTGTTGAAGCAACTCGGTGGGGAAATGAAACTCTTGCCCGAACTTGCCGCTTTGATTGAACGGGCAATTGAAGATGAGCCCCCTGTGGCGTTGAAGGAAGGGGGCATGATTCGTAAAGGGTTCAGTCCCGAACTGGATGAGCTTCGCGTGGCTGCCAGCGAAGGGCGGCAGTGGTTAGCGGAGTTTCAGACCCGGGAACAGGCACGAACCGGCATTAAAACGCTCAAAGTCCGCTTCAATAAAGTCTTCGGCTATTATATCGAAATCTCGAAGGGACAACTCGCCCATGTGCCGGACGACTATATCCGTAAACAAACGATTGTGAATGGCGAGCGGTTCATTACCCCCGAGCTCAAAGAGTATGAACGGAAAATCACCGGGGCCCAGGAGCGCGCGGTCGCCTTGGAGTATGAACTTTTTGTCGAGATCAGGGACAAGGTCGTGGAGCAGACAGCGTGGATTCAGCAAACGGCCAGGGCGTTGGCGCAAACGGATGTTCTATCCACTTTGGGCGAGGGGGCGGTGATGGGGCGCTATGTCCGTCCCCGCATTTCGTCTGATGACAGAGTTTTCATTAAGGATGGACGCCACCCGGTGATTGAACGAATGACGGATGCAGAACGTTTTGTGCCGAATGATACCCTCCTGAACGGCACGGATTCCCAGTTGATCGTGCTGACAGGCCCGAATATGGCAGGAAAATCAACCTATATCCGGCAAGTGGCTCTGATCGTGATCATGGCCCAGATCGGTTCGTTCGTGCCGGCTTCCTCGGCAGAAATCGGCATTGTGGATCAGGTGTTTACGCGGGTGGGTGCGAGTGATGACATTGCCCGGGGCCGCAGTACCTTCATGGTGGAGATGCAGGAGACCGCCAATATCCTCAACAATACCACTCCGCGGAGTCTGATCATCCTGGATGAAATCGGGCGGGGAACGAGTACTTTTGACGGAATCAGCATTGCCTGGGCCGTCGCCGAATACCTGCACAATAATCCCCGGGCCAAGGCGAAGACCCTGTTTGCAACGCATTATCATGAGTTGACCGATCTGGCACTGACCATGAACGGGGTGAAAAATTATAATGTCCTGGTCCGTGAGCGGAATGACCAGATTGTCTTTTTGCGCAAGATTATCCCGGGAGCAGCCGACAAGAGCTATGGCATTCAGGTAGCCCGCCTGGCGGGATTGCCGGGGGAGGTGATTGATCGTGCCAAGGAAATTCTCGCCAATCTGGAAGAAGGTGAGTTCAGTGAGGCCGGTCAGCCCAAATTGGCACGGCAAAAGCGAAAGGGCCGGGATTCGGGTCAGATGACGTTATTTGGTTAATGCCGATCTGGCTCCAGCTTTCTCAATTCCCGCGAGACAGGTGTCGCAGACTTTCCAGTCCGTGTTCGAAAGAACGCCGTTGAATACTTGCTTTTCCCAGTCGTACGGGGTTTCCGGGGTTGCCAGCCAGGCCAGCGAGTCGGGGATGAGGCCTTCTGTAAATGGATTGAAGCCCCGCTTCACGATCTCGCACATGGCGCTGGAAGAGACAATGGATGGGGCACGGGGGGCGCTGCAGATATCGCACGGCATATGGAGTCTCCTGAGGTTTTTATAAAGCGGTTAATATAAATATATACGATGTTCCTGTAATGGGAACAATCCTAAACTGACTTGATTTGAGTGCAGGTATCACTTGCCGATGGGGGAAAGGCTGGTGTAGATTTTTGAGCATGAGCAAAACATTGGTAGTATTAGCGGCAGGGATCGGGAGTCGTTATGGGGGCCTGAAACAGATTGAGGCGGTAGGCCCGCATGGTGCGATTGTAATTGAATATTCAGTCTATGATGCCATTCGGGCTGGTTTTGACCGGGTCGTTTGTGTGATCCGCCGGGATATTGAGAAGGATTTTCGTCATATCGTTTCCTCGCGATTTGAAAAACACATTCCTGTCGATTATGTCTTTCAGGATCTGGATGACTTGCCCGGAGGATTTTCGGTTCCCGCAGAGCGCAAGAAACCGTGGGGCACCGGACACGCTGTTCTGGCCTGCCGCCAGGTGGTCAAAACGCCATTTGCGGTGATCAATGCTGATGACTTTTATGGCCGTCGTTCTTATCAGGTGCTGGGGGCCTTTCTCCAGGGGGTTAATGTGGATTCCTCCGACTATAGTATGGTGGGGTTTACCTTGAGAAACACCCTGTCCGAGCATGGCCACGTGGCGCGTGGGGTTTGTGAGGTCGGTCGGGAGGGGTTGCTTAAACGGGTGGTGGAACGGACCCATATCGAAAAGAACGGCGAAGGGGCTCGCTATACCGATCCGGAGGGACGGCATCTTGAACTGACCGGCGATGAAGTGGTCTCCATGAACATGTGGGGTTTGACCCCATCATTATTCAGTCATCTTCAGCGTGAGTTTGCGTTGTTTCTCGAAACAAATTCCCTGAACCCCAAGGCGGAGTTCTATTTGCCGACTGTGGTTGACGGCTTGATCAATAGCGGGAAAGCCACGACAAGGGTTCTTGAGACCCCTGAACTCTGGTTTGGCGTCACCTATCCCCAGGACAAGTCGGTGGTGGTGGAAGGCATCCGCGCTTTGGTGGCAAAGAGGATTTATCCCGAGAAATTGTGGGGCTGAGTTATCCTTTTGGGAATCCGAACACTTCCGCGACCACCATGCAGACATCGTCATCAAAGCCAACGCCGGCTTTGAATTTTTCGGTGTCGGAAACCATATCCGCAAGCAGGGTGTCGGGCGATGTGGCCAGATGTTTACGGGCGCTGGCAAGAAGGCGTTCCTCCCCGTATTGTTCCCGGCTTTTGTTCTCCGCCTCGGTAATGCCGTCTGTATAGATGAGAATGCCGTCGCTGGAGTGCAGGGGGCGCTCGATGGTGGGATAATTATGCTTGTCCATGATCCCGAGAGCGGGTCCCAGTGGTTCGGGTCTGTCACGGAGCGGGGATACGGTTTTGGTGAGCCGATTAATCAGGAGCGGATTGGGGTGCCCGGCATCGCTGAAGGCGAGGCGTTTGGCCTCCAAATCAAAAAAGACGTAGGCCGCTGAAACAAACATGAATTCCTCGGCATCCCGCATGATGGTCATGAATTCCCTATTAATGTTAGACATGAAAAAGCCCGGGTCATGCGCGACCGGCCTGAGCTCTTCAATCATGCTGCGCATAATGGCGGTGACCAGGGCGGCGCGCATGCCGTGGCCCATGACATCACAGGCGAAAACCCCCGCCTGATGGTCGGAGATCGATAGGATGTAGAAGAAATCACCGCCCAGGGTGGTGCTGGGGCGGTAGAAATGG
>Ga0118677_10001245_pt1 | contig 54737 bp, 55 predicted proteins | sample AliMusrvi5mmetaG_FD_86154 | JGI IMG/M metagenome (GOLD analysis project Ga0118677, IMG submission 86154)
CGCAACACACCCTGCGCGAGTGTGCCGTCGGATAGCATGCGCTGGAGCAGGCAGGCCCGGATCACGCAGGCGTCGGCTCGCCCCTGAAGCACGGCTTCGATCACCGTCGTCATGGGGAAACCGGTGAACTGCATGCGGGGCTCGCCCGACTCGGGATTCATTCCCGCAGCCTGCAGCTCTCCCCCTATGACCTGGTAGCCGCCAAACGCGTCCGGCGAAACAGCCGCCATGCGCTGATGGCGCAGGTCCTCCAGGTTTTGCAGCTCACGGCGAGCCTCCCGCACCACGATGGCCGAACCGACCACCTGCGCAGGGTCGTGACGCTGGTCAGATAGCTGCGTGGCGATGCGCGATATACCGCGCTCCTCCAGCATGACGTAATGACCGGGATTGGTGATAACAAAGTCCAGCCCATGTTCGTCAAGCGCCTGCGACATGCCAGCGAGGTCGAAATGCCGCACCAGCACCTTGTGGCCTGGCAGCTTCTCTTGCAGTTGCTGCACGAAGGGGGTCCATTGGGTGCCGGCCTCATCGGAACCCAGCCAGGCCAGCACACCAATCCGGACGTCGCCTGCCCGAACCTGCGAAACCAGTGCAAATGCCAGAACCAGAAAGGTACAGCAACTCAGAACGGCGCGAAGGATGGTTTGCACCTGAGGGATGGTAACAAGAACGATCGCTCATTCCACGGATATACGGTGACCGATACAGTTGGTAGTATTGGCCTGTGGGTTGCGGAGTGAACGCGATTTAACGACTCTGAAGCAGTCGGAAATCTTTTACGCGCGCCACGGATTGATAACCGCAGCTGCAGTTCGTCCCTAAGCCTGCAAACCAAAGCCGCCGGCAAACACCTCGCGCAGGTAGCCCACAAACGCGGTGACCGCGAGCGGCACGGGCCGTATGGCATAGATGGTTTCGGCAAAGGCGCCTACCGACTTCCATTGCGGCAGCACCTGCGCTAGCTTGCCCTGGCGCAGGCTACTCTGTGCCGTGAAGTCCAGCAGTAGGGCGATGCCCAGGCCCGCCAGTGCGGCGTCGCGCAATGCCTCGCTGTTGTTGGCGGACAGCGAGCCGGAGACGGGCACCTTCACCCTGGTCGACTGCGCGCTCAGCAGCTCAAAGGTCCAGGCCAGCGCATTCTGCGTGCGACGGTAGTGCAGGCAATTTTGCGTGACCAGGTTTGCCGGTATGGCCGGTACGCCGCGCCGGCGCAGGTAGCTGCGTGTGGCGACCAGCACCGAGCGGGTGCTGCAAAGGGTCCATGCCACATGCGTGTCCGGGGGCGCTGCTGTGTGGCGAATGGCCAGGTCAAAGCCTTCGGTGCCCATGGAGCTGAGGCGGTCTGACATGTCCAGCTCCAGCCGCACCTCGCTGTACAGGCGCAAAAAATCGGCCAGTCGGGGCACCAGTTCAGTTCGGCAATGTGCTGGCTCATTGCCGCCTTGCTCATACCTAGACGGCGACCGCTGCGGTGTAGCTGACCTGCGGCGCCAGTACTGTGAGTCCATGCAGATGGTTCCAGGGTTTTTTAATTTTTGCTCAATCATGGGTTTATTGTTCACCAATTGGAACAATAAATTCAGCGCTGTGGTCTTGTTGGTTCAAGCTGCGCGTCATAGACTCTTAATCCAAGCAAAACCTCAGCGGGTTTTGCCGCCCGCCTTATTCCAACAGAGACGCGAAATGACCCCTTACACCGACTCCACCGAAGTTGCCCAGTACATCCAGGGCGCCCGCACCGCCGGCAGCAGTACCCGCACGCAGGCCATTTACAACCCCGCCACCGGCGCCGTGGCGCGCCAGGTGCGCCTGGGTAATGCCGCCGATGTGGATGCCGCTGTGGCCTCTGCACAAGCCGCCTTCCCCAAGTGGGCCGACACGCCCCCCATTCGCCGCGCTCGCATCATGTTCAAATTCCTGGAGCTGCTGAACGCCAACAAGGATGAGCTGGCCCGCGTCATCACCGCCGAGCACGGCAAGGTGTTTACCGACGCCCAGGGTGAAGTGGCACGCGGCATCGACATCGTCGAATTTGCCTGCGGCATTTCGCAACTGCTCAAGGGTGACTTCACCGACCAGGTGAGCACCGGCATCGACAACTGGACCCTGCGCCAGCCCCTGGGTGTGGTGGCCGGCATCACGCCGTTCAACTTCCCCGTGATGGTGCCGATGTGGATGTTCCCGGTGGCCATCGCCGCCGGCAACACCTTTGTGCTGAAACCCAGCCCCTTGGACCCCAGCCCCAGCCTGTTGATTGCGGACCTGTTCAAGCAGGCCGGTCTGCCGGATGGCGTGTTCAACGTCGTGCAGGGTGACAAGGAAGCCGTCGACGCGCTCTTGGTGCACCCCGACGTGAAGGCAGTGAGCTTTGTCGGCTCCACGCCGATTGCCAACCACATTTACGAGACCGGAGCCCACCATGGCAAGCGCGTGCAGGCCCTGGGCGGCGCCAAGAACCACATGGTGGTGATGCCCGATGCCGACATCGACCAGGCGGTGGACGCACTGATCGGTGCTGGCTACGGCTCTGCTGGCGAACGCTGCATGGCCATCAGCGTGGCCGTGCTCGTGGGGGATGTTGCCGAGCGCCTGATGCCCAAGCTGCTGGCACGCACCAAGACATTGAAGGTGCTGGACGGCATGAACCTGGCCGCTGAAATGGGCCCCATCGTCACGCAACTGGCGCATGACCGCATCACCGGTTACATCGCCCAGGGCGTGAAGGAAGGTGCAACCCTCTTGCACGACGGCCGTGAGTTCAGCGGCGCCGCAGCGGGCGAAGGTTGTGACAAGGGCTTCTGGATGGGCGGCACGCTGTTTGACAACGTCACCCCCGAGATGCGCATCTACAAGGAAGAAATCTTCGGCCCGGTGCTGTCCTGCATGCGTGTGAAAGATCTGGCCGAGGCCGTGGACCTGATCAACGCCCATGAGTTTGGCAACGGTGTCTCCTGCTTCACCCGCGACGGCAACGTGGCGCGCGAGTTCTCACGCCGGATTCAGGTCGGCATGGTCGGCATCAACGTGCCAATCCCCGTGCCCATGGCCTGGCACGGTTTTGGCGGCTGGAAGAAGAGCCTGTTTGGCGACATGCATGCCTACGGCGAAGAGGGAGTGCGCTTTTACACCAAGCAAAAATCCATCATGCAGCGCTGGCCCGAGAGTATCGGCAAGGGTGCCGAGTTTGTGATGCCTACGGCGAAGTGAACGACAAGCCAACCCTCCCCGACTGGGACCTGTATCACGCGTTGCGCGAGCAGTGGACGCATGAGGACAACCTGGTCAACCACCGGCTGATGTGGCTGATCTTGTCGCAGGGTCTGCTGTTTACGGCCTACGGCACGCTGACCATCGACAAGCACCGCTGGCTGGTTTACGGCTTTCCGGTGTTCGGCATGGCGGTGGCGCTGGTGATAGGGGTCAGCATTTATGCTGCGCTGGACGCATCCGGCGCCATCGAGGCGGCTTATGAAAAAGCCGGACTGGATCGGCTCTGTCACCTGACGCCGCAGAGCATCACAGCGCACCGCGGCAACTGGGCCGCCAAGTCCCTACCTTTTGTTTTTGGCACACTGTGGCTGCTGGCCGCAACCGGGTTTATTCAGTCGAACTGACCCGGTTCTTTAGTCGAAGGAAGGTGCCTCGCGCGTGGCCACAGGCTTAGCCGCAGCCATCCAGGCATCAAAACCACCGGCAAGGTTTTGCACATTCAGGTAGCCCATGTCCTGCAGAGCGGCACCGGCCAAGGCGGCGCGGCCGCTGGTCTTGCAGTACAGCACGATCTTGATGTCGCGCGCCTGCAAGCTCGGCATGGCGCTGAAGCGGAACTCCAGCATGCCGCGCGAGATGTGCACGGCGCCGGGCAGGTGGCCAGCGGCAAATTCATCCGCCTCGCGCACATCCACCAGCACATCGGCTGCGCGTATGGCCTGCTCGGCATCGGCGACAGGTACTTCCAAAACGCGCTTCTTGGCGGCGGCAACCAGATCGTGTGCGGTCTTCATGGCATTCCTCAAACAGTTGCGGGCGTGGACATGGCGTCGAAGGCGGCTATGGCTTCTGCTGTATACATCAGGGCCGGGCCGCCACCCATGTAGACACACACGGCCAGCATTTCTTCCAGCTCCTGCTTGCTGCAACCCAGCTTGATCAGTGCCTTGACGTGAAAGCCGATGCAGCCGGAGCAGTGCTGGGTAATGCCTATGGCCAGGGCCATCAGCTCTTTGTGCTTGGCGCTGACTGCCCCCTCGGCCATGGCGGCACGCGCTAACTGGCCAAAGGCCTGCATGGCGTCGGGCTGGGCCTTGCGCAAAGGTGCCAGGTGGGCATTGATGTTCTGGATCAGGCCGGTGTGGTCAAAGGTGCTCATGGGGGCTCACAGTGTTGAAGGAATGGATGGTATTGTATACCCCATGGGGTATAAAGTCAACTTTTGTGAACTGGACAGAATACGACAAGTGCAGATAGACTGGACGTGTGAAGGAAAACCTGAACCACAAACTTTGGCTGGCCGCGACGGTCTGCGGTCTATGTGCCTGCTCGGCCATGCTCCCGGATGCCAGGCAGGACGTGATCTCACCCTGGGCCGACTTTGATGGTGCCAAAAGCAGCTTCGACCAGATAATCCCGTTTCAGACGGACATGGAGACGGTGCGCAAGCTGGGCTTCGACCCGTACAAGACTGCCAATATGCAGGTGCTGAACCAGGCACAGGTGGTCAGCGCCGTACTGCCATCTCCGCTGCAGGAGCGGTCCACCATTCCGCAAGGGATCAGAGACTGCATGCAGGTGCAGCAGGACTGCGTCGGTTACCTGATGGAGCCCGGTAAGATCGACCAGAAGCGTCTGGGAAACTTCCTGCTCGACTTTCTGAACTTCAAACGCAACACGCTGACCACCGGTTGGAAGTTCTCGGCGCTGATCGTCGTCATCGACAACAAGGTGGTCTACAAGCAGTGGACCGGCCAGCCAAAGATCGAATCCACCGACCTGCGCACCAACCCGCTGGGTCCGCTGCAAAGCATGGGCGAGACGCTCAAGGCCTTGCCCTGAAATCTTGCGATAGTGGGCGGCTTTCAAACAAGTTGCAGTTGAAAGTGCGGCGCTGAACAATCTGCAGTGCCGGTACCTATCCAAATAGCTAGCATGAAAAATAGACCGTACTGATGCGGCCTTATTTAGCAAAAGGATTGGTTACTATGAAATCGTTACTCATCGCGGTGATTCTGGGGTCAGCGCTGCTCGGCGCTTGCGTGACGGCGCCGGCCCCTGGTACCCAGGAGGGGGCGACACCTCCGCGCTTGTCGATGCAAGACAAGATGGCAGTATGGGACAACGTGGGCAGCTTTGGACCGGTGCCTGCCGCACGCGCGGCTCTGGGCGCGCAAACCTGCTCCAAGCTAGACACCATGGAGGCCCATTTCATGGCCAGCGGTTACCACTCGCGCGCACAGGGCCTGGACGGCAAGACCCTGGCCGAAGGCGGCTTTTACTGCGTTCGCAAGTAACGCGCCCTACCCGCTAGACGCCATGCGCTAGCTTGCAGGCAAGGGCGGAGATGTTCAAGCATCTCCGCCTCCCCTATTCCGCTTGTACCTGAAGCGCTTCCAGAAAGCGCGACACCATGTTGTAGGCGGCGATGACACCAACCAATTCCACTTGGGCCTGTTGCGAGCCAAGAACCTGTTGCACGCGTGCAAAGCAGGCGTCGCTGACTTGCACCATGCGCGTAGCCTCAAGCGTCAGTTGCAGCACGGCGCGCTCGGCCTCACTGAACAGCGTTACGTCTTGCATCGCGGCGTCATAGTCCTGCAGACCATCCAGCTGCGCCTGCGTGCCACCAGCAGCCAGCCACTCCGGCGCGTGTTGCAGCAGTTCGTAGTCGGCGCGGTTCAGCACAGCCACCGCGCAAATCGCCAGTTCGCGCAGCCTGGCGTCCAGCGACAAGGAGTTGCGCACCGCGCCCAAAAAGCCGTTCCAACCGACGGCAAAGGCTGGGCTGTTGAGCAGCATGCGGTCCAGATTCAGCAGGCTGCCGCCGCGCCGCTTGCGGATCGCCTCCACCACCTCACGCGGGCCAAGTAGCGCTTCGGGTATGGATGGAATACGTTTCGTGTTGCTCATCTTCAGTCCATCGCCGCCACCAGCTCGGCATCGTGGTGCCGCTGCTGCTCTTCCATCACCAATTGGCCCAGCTCGCGCTTGAGGGTATTGAACGCGGGCGAGGACGGGTCGCGCAGGCGCGGCAGCTCCACCAAGAGGTCGCGCTTGACGGTGCCCGGCCGGTAGGTCATCACCACAATGCGGTCGGCCAGATAAATGGCTTCCTCGATGCTGTGCGTCACAAAAATTACCGTCTTGCCGAGCTCGGCCCAGATGCGCAACAGCTCGTCTTGCAGGTTGCGCCTTGTCAGCGCATCGAGCGCACCAAAGGGTTCGTCCATCAGCATGATGGGCGAGTCCAGCGCCAGGATGCGGGCAATGGCCACACGCTGGCGCATGCCGCCCGACAGGTCTTTTGGATAGCGGTTGCGAAAATCGGTCAGGCCCAGCTTGGCCAGCAGGGTGGCCACCGTGTCGTTGATTTGGGCGGCCGGCGTTCCCTTGATTTCCAGACCGAAGGCAATGTTTTTTTCCACCGTCATCCAGGGAAACAGCGCGTATTCCTGGAACACCATGCCGCGGTCCGGGCCCGGCCCGGTGACCGTCTTGCCGTCGGCCGTAATGCTGCCGCTGCTGGGCAGCGAGAAGCCGGCAATGGCGTTGAGCAGCGTGGACTTGCCGCAGCCCGAGGGCCCTAGCAGGCAGACAAACTGGCCTTGCGGAATGTCGAGCTGGATGTCTTTCAGCGCCACCACTTCACGCTCCGCACTGGCGAAGATTTTGTTGACGCTTTTGACTGAAATATGTGTTGTGCTCATCTCAATGCTCCAGACCGCGGTGCCAGCGCAGCAAATAGTTATTTAGTTTGTTCACGCCCATATCGATGGCCAGGCCTAGCATGCCGATGCTGATCATGCCGGCGATGATTTTGTCGGACCAGAAATACTCGCGCGCCTCCAGAATCCGAAAGCCCAGTCCGTTATTCACCGCGATCATCTCGGACACGATCACCACGATAAAGGCGGTGCCGATACCGATGCGCACGCCCGACAAAATATAGGGTACCGAGGCCGGCAGGATCACGCGTAAAAACAGCGTGCTTTGGCTGGCGCCCAGGTTGCGCGCCGCACGCAGGTAGATGCCATCCACTTGGCGAACACCGGCGATGGTGTTGATCAGCACCGGGAAGAAGGCACCGATGCTGATCAAAAAGATGGCCGGCGGATTGCCCAGACCGAACCAAAGAATCGCCAGCGGAATATAGGCAATCGGCGGAATCGGCCGCAGCACCTGCGCCAGCGGGTTGAGCCAGGCATAGACGCGCGGGCTAGCACCCATTACCAAGCCCAGAGGCAGGGCCAGACCGGCCCCTACCACGAAGCCGACCACCACGCGGTACATGCTACCGGTGGCGTCCAGAATCAGCTCACCCGAGATGGCCCAGGCCAGCCAGCTGCCCCCGGTTTCCGCAAAGGACCTGGGCGGCAGCAGATAGGCCACCCAGCGCGTCACCACCGCCCAGGGCGAGGGCAGTACATGCTCGTTGACCCAGCCCAGACTGCAGGCGGTCTGCCAGACGGCGATCAGCACGATGGGCACGATGAGCCCGGCGCCAAGCTCGCGCCATTTGAATGTTTTGTTCATGGCCTTTGCTTTACCCTACTTGATGTTGAGCGACTTCTTGGCCGCGTCCAGCAGGTCGGTCTTGACCCAATCGGTCGCCACCGGTGGCTTGTCCATCTTGCCGATGCCGTACTTCACCATCAGGTCGGTGGAGACCTGGATATGCGCGGGCGTGATGTCAAAACTGTAGGGCGAGTTGCCAATCGCGTCATCAAAGTCTTCCTTGCTGATCTGGCCCTTGAACAGGGTTTGCGTCACAAATTTTTCGGCGGTGGGCTTGTCATCGATAAAGGTTTTTGTGGCCTGGACAAAGCAGCGCATGAACTTTTCGGCCGCAGAGCGATGCTCTTTATAGAATTTTTCGCTCATCACCAGGGTGCGCACCGGCTCACCAATCGGCGTGTCATAGGGCTTGAGCACCTCGACGCCAAACTTCTTGTTGATCGCCTGCGATGCCTGCGGCTCGGTCTGCATGATGGCGTCCAGATTCTTGCCGATCAGGGCGGCGTTCAGGTCCGGGTAGGAGAGGTAAATCAGCTGCACGTCCTTGCCTGGTGCGTCGGAGGCAGTCAGGCCGTTTTGCCCCAGTTCGGTTGCCAGCAGCAACTCCTGGATGCTGCCGCGCGTCACGCCGACCTTTTTGCCCTTCAGGTCTTTCACGCTCTTGATGCCGACATCGGGCCTAGCCACCAGACGCGCGCCGCCCTTGGCAAAACCGGCCACCGCGTAAATCGGCACGCCCTTGGCGCGGCCAGAGATGGCTGCCTCGGAGGCGGTGGCGCCCACGTCCAGCTCACCGGCAATGATGGCTTGCATCACGTCCAGGCCTTTGGCAAAGGTACTTTCCTGCACCTGGATACCGCACTTAGGCGCGATTTCCTTGATGTAGGAGACTGCGGCAAAGTGCGCCAGCTTGAGGTTGCCAAGTCGAATCACGTCATCGGCGGCATGGGCGGAAAAGCTGAGCAAGGTGGCGCAGGCCAGCAGGCCCGCAGCAATGGGTTTAAGGTACATGTTTTGTCTCCATGGAGGGTGTTGGCCGCGCGCCATTGCGTTGGGCTCTGTGCAGATTCTGTCCCCGTACTCGCAAACGCGCATCTGTAGAACTACCCATAGGCGCGCAAGACAAGCTGCGGCGGCCGTTATAGACTTGGCCGCTTCAGCCGCTGGCACAGGTTCACGCGGCTTCAACCCAGGGGGGATACCAGGTGGTCGATTGGCCGCCGATCGGAATCTATGACCCCAGCCCCTGAACTGCCACCCGGTGATTTTCTGAAAGTGTCCCTGCTCAGCGTTGGCCCGCTGGTGGAGTTTTTGCGTGCGCAGGACGCGCAGGGCCAGCCCTGGTTGCTGCGTGTGCTCAAAAGTCGCCCGGGCCGCGGCTTTTCCGAGCGCAACTTGCAGCAGCGCTTTCGCCAGGGCTACAGCTTGCAGCAGCGCGCCCACGGACGCGGTGTGGCCAGCGCCGACAGCCTGATCACGCTCAGGGGCAGACCCTGCGTAGCGATGCGGGACCTGGGTGGCCTGCCGCTGCACATGCAGCTGGATGCAAAACCTTGGGACCTGGAGGCGGCCTTGCGCCTGGGCGCCGACATTGCCGCCGGACTGGAGCGGGTGCATAGCCTGGACCTGCTGCATGGCGATGTGTCACCTGCCAACATTCTGTGGAATCCGCATACCGACAGTGCCAGCCTGTGTGGCTTCGAGCTGGCGCATGGCCGCAAGGAAGCACAAGCCATGGTGCTGTTCAACCACGCGCTGGACTGTGAACTGGCTTGCATGCCGCCCGAATGCACCGGGCGCATGAACCGCTTTGTGGATGCGCCAGCCGATCTTTACGCGCTGGGTTCGGTGCTGTACCGTCTGCTGGCTGGATCCTATGCCTTTGATGCCAGCGACACCCTGGGCTGGATCCATGCCCACGTTGCGCAACGCCCTCGCCCCCTGCACGAGCTGCGGCCCGGCGTGCCCTGGATGGTGTCGCGCATCATAGACCGCTTGCTGGGAAAAATGCCGGAGCAGCGTTACCAGAGTGCCTGGAGCCTGCGCAACGATCTCCAGCAATGTCTGTTGGCCGTTAGCGGCAGCGGCCATATCCCGAGCTTCGCTCTGGCGCTGGATGATTATTCTGGACAATTGGGCAACCCCAGCCGCCTCTATGGCCGGGAAGAGCCGCTGCAGATCCTCAGCAGCAGCCTGGAACAGGTGCGACTGGGCGGCTGTGCGGGTGTAGCAATTATGGGCTATGCCGGCATTGGCAAGACCGCCCTGGTGGGCGACATCCGCAGCAAGCTCAGCCTCGAAGGTGGTCATTTTGTCACCGGTGCCGTGGACCAGTTCCAGCGCAACATTCCCTACTCGGCTCTGACCCAGGCACTCGATTCCCTGCGCGAGGCACAGGACGCAGCCGACCCGGCCTGGAGCGACACCCTGCGCGCTGCACTGGGCGACGAATATGCCTTGTTGCAGCTGCTGGAGCCTGCGCTGCCAGCGCCGGGTGTGAACCTGCCGCAGGGCTTTACGGCAGCCGAACTGCGGGCGCGCTATTACCAGGCCACCCGGCTTTTGCTGCAATGCTTTGCTCGCACCGAAGCGCCGCTGGTGCTATGTCTGGATAACCTGCAGTGGGCCGACCATGCCACGTTGGAGGTGCTGGAACACATACTGAGCGATGCGACGCTGCAGCACGTGCTGCTGCTGCTGCTCTACCGTGATAACGAGCTCGACGAACAGCACCATTTGCAGCTCTTGCTGCACCGCCTGCAGCAGGCCGGGCGTGCGCCGTTGCAACTGCGGCTCAAGGCGCTGGATGAGTTCAGCATCACCGCCTGGCTGAACGATGTGCTGCAGGGGGCGGACCAGTTTCTGCAGCCGCTGGCGCATCTGGTGCTGCGCAAGACCGGCGGCAACCCGTTCTTTGTGCAGCGCTTTCTGGAATATGCGGTGCAACAGGATTGGCTGCGCTTTGACCGGGTGGAGCGCCAGTGGACCTGGGACGCCGCTGCCATACGCGCCAGTGCACTGACGCAAAACGTGGTGGACATGCTGCTCAACCAGATTCAGCAGTTGCCGCAAGAGCAGGGCCAGTTGCTGGCCACGGCAGCGGTGCTGGGCAATGTGTTTCGGGCCGGCGAAGCCGGTGCCCTGCAGGCATTGACACCCGACATGCTGTGGCACGCCATGGACCGCCTGGGCGCACGCGGCTATATCCGCAACGTGCAAATGGGACTGTACAGCTTCAGCCACAACCGCATCCAGGAGGCGGCAGTGCGGCTGCTGGACCGGCCCACCAGGCTGGCACTGCACGCACGCATTGCGCAGCAGATGGGCCGGTTGTCGGAGCCTGAGCGCAAGACGCGGCTGTTTGAATGGCTGGGCCATCTAATGGAATCGCTGACAGACCAAAGCCCGGCCGAGGAGCGTCGCGCCTTTGCCGCACTGGCGCTGCAGGGCAGCGAGCGGGCACTGCAGGCCGGCGCCTACGCCCAGGCTCGCCAATACGCCACGCAGGCCTTGGCCCTGCTGGGTTCGCAGACCGGGGACCGGGCTACCGTCCTGGGTCTGCAGCGCCAGGCCCAGATTGCGGCGTATTTGTGCGCGGACTTCGAGGCCTCACAAGCCCACTACGCGCAGTTGCTGGCACACCCGGGAAGCGCCATGGAGATGGCGGGCGTCCACCTGTGCAGCATCAACCTGCTGACCATGCGGGGTGAATACGCGCACGCCACGGCGCTCGGTCTGGAAACCCTAGACACACTAGGCGTTTGCATCGCACTAGACCAGCTGATGGACGAGGCCACGCTCAGCCTGGAGCGCTACGTTGCGCGGGTGAACGAGCAAGGCTACGAGCGCATCTATGCTTTTGATGCCGCCGCCGATCCGCACTTTGAGATGGTGCTGTCGGTAATGGACGGCATCGCCCTGCCCACTTTTTTTACCAATCCCGTGCTGTCGGCGGTGCTTGGCCTGCGCGCCGCCAACTTTGCCCTGGAACGCCGGCAGACCAGTGGCGTGGCCTTCCTCTGGTCCATCGTCAGCGCCGCATTTATTGCCTTGCGCAACGACTACCAGGGCGCCGGCGCCGTGACGCGCTTTGCCCTGAAGCTGGCACGCAAGCATGGCCAGGCGGTGCAGCTGGCGCAAACCCGTTTGGTCCATGTGTTGACGCTGCACTGGACCGAGCCCTTGCCGGAGGTGCTGGCGGCGGCCCGCAGCGCCTTTGAACAGCTCGATGCCTGTGGCGTTCTGCCCATGGCTGGCTTCAGCCTGTACCCGGTGATTTGCGCGCGCCTGGAGATGGGTGACACCCTGCCCGATGTGGCGCAGGAAATCGAACGGGCCCTGGCCTATACCACCCGCACCGGCAATCTGCATGCCGATGCCAGCTTGCGGACCCTGCGCCAGATGGTGGCCGCCCTGCAGGGCAAGACGCACAGCCCGACCACGCTGGACGCCGCCGATTTTTCCGAAGCCGCGCACCTTGAGCGCCTGGATAAAAACCCCATGGCGCTGGCGCACTACCATGTCTGCAAGCTGAGTCTGGCCAACCATGGCGGGGACAGCGCCACGGCCTTGCAACATGCCCGCGCCGGTGCCGTCCTGCTGCCCCACATTTTGGGGTTTCTGGGCACTGGTGGCTTTTGCATGCATGCTGCACTGGCCTGGAGCGCCGCTGCGGCCAAGGGTGAGGTCGAGCTGCAGCCAGCCCTGGAGCAGATCGATGCCGGTCTGGCCCAGTTGCTGCAGTGGACGCAGGGTGCGCCCTCCACTTATGGCCACAAGGCCGACCTGGTGCAGGCCGAGCGTGCAGCGCTGTGCGGCCAGTCCTGGCTGGCGCTGGAGCTGTATGAACTGGCCTTGCAGGGCGCGCACAAGCAGGGATGCCTGCCCGAGGAAGCGATGGTTGCCGCGCGCGCCGCGCGCGCCTGCCATCGCTTTCATCTGCACAGCGTGGCCGAAGCGTTTGCGCTGCGCTCCAAAACCGCCTATGCGGCCTGGGGAGCAGCGGCGCTGTGCCCGCCCGGCGGCGTCGGCCTGAAGGCACCCGATCTGGATGTGGCGGGCCAGCTGGACCTGGAGAGCATTTTCAAAAGCGCAGAGGCCATCAGCTCCGAGCGCAATTACGACACCCTGTTGCGCAAGCTGTTGGCATTGGTGCTGGAAAACGCCGGCGCCGAGCGTGCCGTGTTGCTGCGTCCCGGCGCCGATGGCAGCTTGTTGCCCGAGGCCTGGCTGGTGCAAACCGGCAGCGGACCGCAATTTGGCAGCACCGCGCCCCTGCCGTTCCAGCCCGCTGCCCTGGCCTTGCGCAGCGTCTGGCACAGCGGGCGCGCCCTGGTGTTTACGGACGCCACGCAGGACCACCGGCTGGCGCGCGATGCCGAGGTGGTGGCGCGCCAGATCCGTTCGGTACTGTGTCTGCCCCTGATACGCCAGCAACAGATGAGCGCCGTGCTGTACCTGGAAAACAATCTGGCGCCCGGCATGTTCACCGACCAGCAGGCGCGCGTGCTGGGCATCATGGCCGGCCAGGCCGCCATTGCGCTGGAAAGCGCCATCCTCTACCGTGGCATGGAGCAGGAGGTGCGCCAGCGCACCCAGGAGCTGGAACTGGCCAAGCAGCGTGCCGAGGAGTCCACCCGTGCCAAGGGCCATTTCCTGGCCAATATGAGCCACGAAATCCGCACCCCCATGAATGCCGTCATTGGCCTGTCGGGCCTGGCGCTGAAATGTGAGCTGCCACCCCGCGTGCGCGACTACCTGAACAAGATCCAGCACAGCGGCGAACATCTGATGGGCATCATCAACGATATCCTGGACTTCTCGCGCATAGAGTCCGGTAAGCTGGAGATTGAGGCCGTGCCCTTTGACCTGTATGCGGTGCTGGACAATGTGGTCAACCTGGTGTCGGAGAAGCTCGAGGAACAGGGGCTGGAGCTGCTGTGTACGGTAGATCCGGCCATTCCAAAGACCCTGATTGGCGACCCGCTGCGCATCGGCCAGATCCTGATCAATTACGCCAACAATGCGGTCAAATTCACGCGCAGCGGCAATGTGCGCATCGCGGTGCGCATCGAGCGCGCCCAGGGCGACAAGTTGCTGCTGCACTTCAGCGTGTCCGACACTGGCATTGGCTTGACGCCAGAGCAGATCGCCCGCTTGTTCCAGAGTTTTGAGCAGGCCGACGCCTCGACCACGCGCGAGTTTGGCGGCACCGGTCTGGGCCTGGCCATCAGCAAAAGCCTGGCTCACGCCATGCAGGGTCAGGTCGGCGTTGAAAGCGTGTACGGCCAGGGTTCCACCTTCTGGTTTACCGCCGCCCTGCGCGTTGGATCGGCGCAAAAGCTGGTGCCTCGGCCCCACAGCAAGCTGCGTGGCAGACGCGTGCTGGTGGTGGACGATAACAGCGCCGCCGCGCAGCTGTTGAGCGAACAACTGCAGGAGCTGGGCTTTAGCGTGCAAACCGCCAACTCGGGCCTGGCGGCAATTGAGGCACTGAAACAGGCCGCCTATGACTTTGTCATGCTGGACTGGCTGATGCCCGGCATGGATGGGCTGGAAACCGTGCGTGCCATTCGCGGCGCGCACATCCGCAGTGCGCCCTTTGTGCTGATGGTGACGGCTCACCGGCGCCATGAGTTGGTCAAGGGCGCGGCGCTGCTGGGCATTGAACATGTGCTGTCCAAACCGGTCAACAGTTCGCTCTTGGTCAACACCATGATGCAACTGCTAGGCCTGGCGAGCGAGTCGACGTTGGCACTGACTGCGGCCGCTCCCAGCACGCTGGAGAGCCAGTTGGGCGCACTCAGGGGTGCACGCATCCTGCTGGTTGAAGACAACGAAATCAACCAGTTGGTGGCCTGTGAAATGCTGCGCAGCGTGGGCCTGGAGGTGGAGCTGGCCAGCGATGGCCAGAGCGCCGTCCAGATGGTGCAGGCGCGCCATGCAGACCAGCAGCCCTATGACATGGTGTTGATGGACATGCAGATGCCGGTGATGGATGGCATTACGGCCACGCAACTGATTCGCCGCCAGTATCCGGCGCAGGAACTGCCGATTGTGGCGATGACGGCCAATGCCATGCAGGCCGATCGTGAGCGCTGCCTGCAGGCCGGCATGAATGGCTTTGTCACCAAACCCATTGCCGCCGATGAACTCTGGCTGGCGCTGTTGGACGGCATCAAGGTCCGCGCTGGTCTGGGTGCACCGCTGCCTGCACCGCAGCAAGCCGCGGGCGAAGAACCGGTTGACCCGGCGCTCGTGGAGTGCCTGCGACGCATACCGGACCTTCAGGTGGATCAGGGCCTGCAGCGCACCCTGCACAAGCCGGCACTTTACCTTTCCATGTTGCGCAAGTTTGTCGCCTCGCAGGCCGAGGCGTTGACGCGCATTCGCCACTGTCTGGCGAACGATGAACTGGCGGTGGCCGAGCGCATGGCCCATAGCTTGAAGAGCGTTTGTGGCAACCTTGGGGCGTTGCGCCTGCAGGCCAGTGCCTCCACCCTGGAGGTCGTCCTGCGACCGGCTGGTTCAGCGTCGGAAAGGGCCGAGGCACTGAACGACACCGAGGCCTTGCTGGGTTCACTGGTACAGGCATTGCGCCACACGCCGGGCCTGTTGCCCGATAGAGTCGTCCTGGCAGAACATGCCTTGAGCGAGGCCGAGCGCCAACTGGCAAGCCAGGTTCTGGCGCAGATCAAGGCCTTTTTGGAGCAAGACGATGCCAGCGCGGTGGAACTATGGGAAACCCATGCCCGCATACTGCGCCCGGTGCAGGGATGCTGGGATGCCATCGAGGCGGCCCTGGTTGCCTTCGACTTTGATACCGCACTGCTGCATCTGAATGCGCCCTGAACTCACTCCCACTGTCGGTAGGCCCAGCCACACAGCGCCGCGCCCAGCAGCCACAGCAGCCAGGTCTGAGCCACGGCGTAGGGGTAGAGCATCAGGGCAATGCCGGTCCAACGCAGCTGGCTGCTGGCGGCAGTCTTGCCGCGGCGAAACACTACATAGCCGCAGATGCCAAAGAGCAGGGCACCCAGTAAATAGGCCGGTGAGGGCAGGTCCAGGCCGCCAAGCGTGTCGATTGCATTCATGGCGCTATTGTCAGCTGCCTACCGGCACGCGCAAGTCGTCCAAATAGTCCTGCGCGATGTGGATGCTGGAAGCCACGCCCACGCTGGGCAGTTTCTGGCTGAGCCACTGCGTGGCGCTGCGCTTGCCCAGGTCGCGCAGGCGGTAAATCAGGTCTCCATTGGTTTCGGCCTTGGTGGACGCCGGGTAGGCGTCGAGCTCCTGGCCGCCGTCGATTCGGTGCATCAGCACGTCCTTGTAGTGCGTGGGGTCGAGCTTGCCCTCGGCCAGCAGGCGTTTTACAAAGTCGATGGCGCGCATCTCGGCAATCAGGGCCGCGTTGAAGGTGATTTCGTTGAGCCGGTCGAGGATGTCGGCAGCGCTGGTAGGCAGGGTCTTGCGGCGTATCGGGTTGATTTGCACCAGCACCACATCGCGGCTCTGGCAGTCGTAGATCAGCGGGTGAATCGCCGGGTTGCCGGATTAGCCGCCGTCCCAGTAGTGCTCGCCCTCGATCTCCACCGCCTGAAACACCGTGGGCAGACAGGCCGAGGCCATGACGGCCTGGGCCGTCAGGCGCTTGCCGGTAAACACCTCGGCCTTGCCGGTGCTGACCTTGGTGGCCAGCACAAACACCTTCACCCCTTGGAAGGAGGCCAGGTTTTCAAAGTCGATTTGCCGCTCCAGAAAGTTCTTGAGCGGGTTGATGTCCAGTGGGTTGGTCTGGTAAGGAGAAAAGGACTTGCCGCAGAAGCCCGCCAATGCGTCACTCAGCTGTTGCCCGGGCGACTGCTGGCCCTGGGATATTCTGGTTTGCAAGGCGCCCATCGAGACCACGCCGTCCCAAAAGGCCTTCAGGGAGGCCCGCGCCGATTCGCGCATGGAGGCGCCCGATTGGCTCTGGGCCTGCGCCAGGCCATGCGAACCCCCTGCAGTGCCAGGTTGATGGGACCTTGGGATGCTGGGGCGGAGTGCCTAGGTTTGGATGCGGTCATGCGGGGCCTTCTGGAAATGCTTTTATTGTTGCGGATTAAGCAATGCATCAATGCCTGATGCGCTGTTTCTATCTTGAAAAAGAAACGCTACATTGGACATCACTGTCGCGGCACTGGCCGCAAGCCCTTCATTACACAGGAAACACCATGAAACTTTTGCACATCGACTCCAGCATACTGGCCGACAACTCGGTCTCGCGCAAACTCACCGCCCAGACCGTCGCCGAATGGAGCGCCAACCATACCGGCACCACGGTGGAGTATCTGGACCTGGCAGCCCAAGCCCCCAGCCACCTGTCGGCCGACTCCCTGGGCTTTCGCCTGCCCGCTGGCTCCGATATGAGCGATGTGCAAAAGGCCGAGAACGCCATTTCCGAAGCCTTGGTGCAGCAGTTCCTGGACGCCGATGTGATCGTCGTTGGCGCCCCGCTCTACAACTTCTCTATCCCCAGCCAGCTCAAGTCCTGGATTGACCGCGTGGCCCAGGTGGGACGCACCTTCCAGTACACCGCAACCGGACCCAAGGGCCTGGCCGGTGGCAAGACCGTGATCGTGGCATCCACCCGCGGCGGCATGTACTCCACCAGCGAAGGCGGACGCGCCATGGAACATCAGGAAAGCTATCTGCAGACCGTGTTCGGCTTTTTCGGTGTGACCGATGTGCGCTTCGTGCGCGCCGAAGGCCTGGCCATGGGTGACGCCGGAAAAGCGCAGGCCCTGGCCTCGGCCGATTCCGACATCAAGTCGGTCACGGCCGCCAACGCTGCAAACGTCAAGGCAGTCGCCTAAGCCTGCGCTCCAGCGCCGCAGCTCAAAAGTCCGAGCGGCACGCTTGTGGCACCGAAAGCCTGGCCTGCAGCCATGTGGTGCCGGGTTTTTTGCGTCAGCTCAAGCAGGGTGCACTTGTGACACCCGGATGCGGCGCTCGTGGACATAATCGGCCACCGTTTACCGTCCACAGGAGAAGCCCATGTCCCGCAGCAGCACGCCCGATGAAACCGCCATTCCCGATTACCAGCAGTTCCTGGCGGCGTTCACCGCCGACAGCCTGAACCCGCAATTTGTCGGCGACTTTGAAAAAGGCATGAACGCGGCCATCGAATGCTGCGACCGCTATGCGCAGGACGGCCGGATTGCGCTGTATTGGGAGGGACAGGACGGGCGCAGCAGCAGCCACACATTCGAAGAGCTGAAAGAATCATCCTCTCGCTTTGCTAATTTTCTGGTGAGCCAGGGCGTGCAGCCGGGTGACCGCGTGGCGGGCCTGCTGCCGCGCATTCCGGAACTGCTGGTGGTGATTCTGGGCACCTGGCGCGCCGGTGCCGTTTATCAGCCGCTGTTTACCGCCTTCGGCCCCAAGGCCATTGAATACCGGGTCTCGTCCAGCGAGGCCAAGCTGATCGTCACCGACAGCGTCAACCGCCCCAAGCTGGACGAGGTGCCCCATTGCCCGAAGATTGCCACCATTGCCCGCGACGGCAATGCGGCACCAATAGCTGCGGATGACTTTGATTTCCGCGCCGAGCTGGCTCGCCACAGCGCTAGCTTTTCACCGGTCTTGCGCCAGGCCGACGACGCCTGCATGATGCTGTTCACCTCCGGCACCACCGGTCTGGCCAAGGGTGTGGCCGTGCCGAACAAGGCGCTCAAGGCCTTTTACATGTACATGCGCTATGCGGTGGATTTGCGCGCAGAAGATGCTTACTGGAATATTGCCGATCCGGGCTGGGCTTACGGCCTGTACTACGCGGCACTAGGCCCCTTGTTGATGGGCCACGCCACGCTGTTTTACGAGGGTTCGTTCACAGTGGACAGCAGCTATCGGGTGATCCAGAAATACGGCATCACCAACCTGGCGGGTGCGCCCACGGCCTACCGCTTGCTGATTGCCGCCGGGGGCGAAAAAGCCGCTGCTATCAAGGGCCAGCTGCGCGTGGCCAGCAGCGCCGGTGAACCGCTTAACCCGGAGGTGATTCGCTGGTTTAACGAGCACCTGGCCTGTCCGGTGAACGACCACTATGGCCAGACCGAGATCGGCATGGTGCTGTGCAACTTCCATGGGCTTCGCCACGTGGTGCGCGCCGGCTCCGCGGGCTATTCCGTGCCCGGTTTTCGCATGGTGGTGGTCAATGACGAGGGCGTGGAACTGCCGCCGGGTCAGCAGGGCACCTTGGCGGTGGACCGCGAGGCCTCCAGCCTGTACTACTTTGCCGGTTACTGGAAGACAAATACCCCCGGCTTTGTCGGCAAGTATTACCTGACCGGCGACACGGTGGAGATGGACGCGGTCGGCAACATTGCCTTTGTCGGGCGCGGCGACGACATCATCACCTCGTCCGGTTACCGCATAGGCCCGTTTGATGTGGAGAGTTGTCTGATCGAACACCCGGCCGTGGCCGAGACCGCTGTGATCGGCAAGCCCGACCCGGAGCGCACCGAAATCGTCAAGGCCTTTGTGGTGCTCAAGCAGGGCTATGCCGCCAGCACGGCGCTGGCCGAGGAGTTGCAGCAACTGGTGAAGCACCGGTTGGCGGCGCATGCCTATCCGCGCGAGCTGCAGTTTGTTTTTGAGTTGCCCAAGACACCCAGCGGCAAGATCCAGCGTTTTTTACTGCGCCAGCAGGAAAGTGGTAAAACCGACGCCTAATCAAACGACGGGAGTTTCACATGATTTTTACAAAAAGAATCGTCGCAACAGGCCTTGGCCTGCTGCTGGCGGTTTCGGCGTTTTCCAAGGACGTGGTCATCGACGTGCGCACGGCGCAGGAGTTTCAGGGCGGCCATGTGGAGGGTGCGCTGAACCTGCCGCACGACACCATTGGCCAGGACATTGCCAAGAACAAGGTAGCGAAGGACGACCATGTCATTCTGTATTGCAGGACAGGCCACCGCTCTGGTATTGCCCAGAGCACACTCAAGGGCCTGGGCTTTTCCAATGTCGAGAACTACGGCGGCATGGAGCAGGCCCAAAAGCGTCTGCAAAAACCTTAAGCCATTCGGCAACTACCACACCGCTCAGGTGGCGGCATAGGAAAACACCTTGTCAGTGCCCGGCCCGTGGATTTGCGCGTTGAAGGACACGACGATGCGGTCTTTTTCGCCGCTGTAGGGCATGGCCTTGTGCGGCAGAAAGGCCGGGAAAAGTACCAGCTCGCCTTCCTGCGGCGCCACATCCAGCGTGGCCTGCTGTAGCCAGGCATTTCCCATGTCCATGTGGGCACCACCCAAGAGCGCAAACATGGGGCTGTAAAAGCGCGTGGCGCCGTTCAGCGCGCCCAGTTCCGCATGGGCCTGGCGTTGTTCCGGCGGGTCGATCTGCACGTAATACACGCCCGACCACGAGCAGTTGCCGTGGGTGTGGATGTCGTGAAACGCGGCACCGTTCTGGATCTGGAACCACAGCCCCACCAGCTCCAGCCGCAGGGCGTGGCGCCCCTGCGGCCAGACGCCGGCGTTGGCCTGCTTCACTGTGGCTTGCAGGGCCTGGGCAATGAACTGGATCAGCGCCGCAAACTCCGGCAGGTCCACGCGCCCCAGCAGGTCGTCGCTGCTGGCGTAGAAGCTGCAGCCGGGCTTGTGATTCGGGTCGGTGGCGCGCATCACCGTGAAGACACGGGCCAGCACGGCATTGACCTCGGCGGCATCTGCAAAACGGTGCATGGCCATGGGCACCGGCCAATGCGCCTGCAGGGCGCCGACGGGTGGTGGCGCCATGCTCACGCTGTGGCCCCGGCCTGCGGCAGCTCCAGCCGCCAGCCGGTGCGCTGCGCCAGCGCCGCCACATCCTCTGGCGTGTCCAGGTCGGTGACAAAGCGGGTGTTTGCGGTATCCAAAACGCACACCAGTTCCGGGTTGCGCTCAATCAGGTTGCGGCAGGCCAGGTTGGTGCCACTGGCCTGGATCCGCGCGCGGGCCACCTCGTCCAGCACGATGGGGTTGCCGCGCTGACCGGCCACCACGGGCACCACCACATGGCCTGTGCCGCGCTTCTTGAAGGCGGCGATTAGCTCGGTCAGGTCGGCCGCGCCAATCAGCGGCTGGTCGGCCAGCAGCACCAGCACGGCGTCGCAGCGCGCACCCAGCTTGTCCAGCCCGGCGCGCACCGAGCCCTGCTGCCCGTCCCTGTAATGTTCGTTGTGCGCCAGCGTGACCGGAAAACCGGCCACAGCCGCCTCCACCGCGTCACGCGCATGGCCGGTCACCACCACCACCTCATCCACTCCAGCGCCGCTGAGGGCCACCAGCTGGCGGTTGATCAGCGGAACGCCCTGCAGGCGGATCAGCGACTTGGCCACCCCGCCCATGCGCTGGCCTTCGCCGGCGGCCAGCAGCACGGCGCCCACACGCAGGCGGGTGTACAACCCGCCGCCTTGTTTGAACTGACATCCCATAAGCGTTCTCCAGAAATTGTTTATTCGATGGCTATGCCAGCAGCTCCGGCAGCTTGGACAGGCTGGCCAGGTTGTGCACCGGCATGAAGTGCGTCACATGCGGTGCGGCCAGGCGCATGGCCTCGGACTGCGGGCGCTCCACGGTGGGATGCAGCCAGCAGATGCGTGCGCCACGCGCCTTCACCCGCGCCAGCACCGCACTTAAATCTTCCGGCGCATCGGTGTCGTAGCCGTCGCTCAGCACCATGAAGATGTCGCCGCTTTTCAGCGACCGGCCCAGGTGCACGTCCAGCGCCTCTCCCAAGCAATGCGCGATGCGCGTGCCGCCGCCAAAACCAAAGCTCACGGCGTTGACCTTTTCCTGGATGCGCTTGCTGCGCGTGCGCATCAGCGGCGTGACCTCGGCCAGCCTCGTATGAAAGACAAAGGCGCGTGCGTCCATCACCTCCACCAGGGCGCGGCCCAGGCGCAGGAAGAATTGGGCATGGGTTTCCATGGAGCGGCTCACATCCACCAGCACCACCACTTTGGGCAGGCGGCGTTTGCGCCGCACATGGTGCAGTTGCACCAGCTCACCGCCGGTGCTGAGTGCCTGGCGCAGGGAGCGGCGCAGGTGGATGGCGCCGCGCTCGGGGTGGTCTTGCAGGCGGCGCATCAGCTTGGCGCGCAGGCGGCGCTTGAAGGCCTCCACGAGGGGCTCGAAGCGGTCCATGTCACCGGGTAACCAGTCGGAAAAGTCGCGGGTGTCCTGCGGTGCCGAACGGCTGGCGCCGCCCTGGGCCTTGGGGGAAGCATCCGGTGCATCCGGATTGCCGGAACCGGCCTGATCTGCCACGCCGATGCTGGGCTTGGCGGCACCCGGTGGCTGGTTGGCCATGTCCTTGTGCATTTGCGCCACCACCTCGGGGAGAGAGCGCGACTTTTGCGTCAAGCCGGAGCTGCGCGTTGTGCCGCGCACCTTGTGCGGAAACCAGAAGGCCTGGTGCAGCGCGGTATAGCGCGTCCACTGCGTCTGGCTGCCAGAGGCGATGCCGCGCCACAGGGCTTCCAGGCGCGGCCATTGCATGACCGGCAAAGCGGCGGCAGCACGGGCCATCAGATCCACCTCGGCATAGCCCAGCGCAAAGCCGTGGGCACGCAGGTAGTGGGCAAACTCGCCGAGCTGCTCACGCGGGTCGGTGGCTTCGGCAATGGCTGGAGCCGTTGCTGGCGTATGCCTCGGCGTGGGCGGTACAGGCGTGGCCAGCATGGCGCAGGATTACTTCATGGCCCCGGCCACGCCCACGTCCTGCGCAATGCGCGGGCCGTCGAGCAGCTTGGCCACGGTGTCGGAGGTCACCCGCCAGCGGTCGGTGCGGGTCTTGAGCAGGGCGGCCAGCGAGGGCACCAGCAGCTGCGGGTCCACCGGCAGGCCGTTGTGGCCGAGCTTGAACAGCACGCGCACCCAGTCCAGCGTTTCGGCCACGCCGGGACTTTTTTCCAGGTCCTGCTTGCGCAGGCGCTGCACAAAGGCCACCGCCTCTTCGACCAGACGGCCGGCGGCCTCGGGCACCAGGCTGCGCACGATTTGCGTCTCGCGCGCCAGCGTCGGGAAATCCAGGTAATGGAACAGGCAGCGCCGGCGCAGCGCGTCCGACAGGTCGCGCGTGCCGTTGCTGGTCAGCACCACCAGCGGTTTGCTGCGTGCCTGCAGCGTGCCGAGCTCGGGCACGGTCACCTGGTACTCGGACAGCATCTCCAGCAGAAAGGCCTCGAAGGCCTCGTCGGCGCGGTCAATCTCGTCGATCAGCAGCACGCAGGGCTGCTCGCAGCGGATCGCCTGTAACAGCGGGCGCTCCAGCAAAAAGGCCTCGGAAAACAGGTTGTCGCGCAGGGCGGCGCGGTCGCCCGCACCGGCCTCTGTCAGGCGGATCTCCAGCAGCTGACGGCTGTAGTTCCATTCGTAAACCGACTGGGCCAGGTCCAGCCCTTCGTAGCATTGCAAGCGCAGCAGAGGGCGGTTCAGCGCGCGGGCACTGGCCGCAGCAATGGCGGTCTTGCCCACACCGGCCTCGCCCTCGAGCAGCAGCGGGCGCTCCAGGGCCAAACCCATCCAGACCAGGCTGGCCAGGTCCTCATCGGCAATGTAGCCGGCCCTGAAGAGCTGCTCGCGCAAGCCCTCGGGGCTTTGCGATTCGTCCATGGTGCTCGCTCAGGCCTTGCGGCCGAACAGGCCAGCAAAGAAATTCTTGATCATCAGCCAGGCAAAGGCCAGCGCGTTGAATTCCTTGGCGACTATGGGGGCCGCTGGCGCTGGCTTGGCTGCAGCAGGGACAGCGCCTGCATCGACTGAAGCCGCTGCTTCGGCCGCCACTGGCACAGCCTCAACCGGCACCAACGCAGCCTGCTGCACGGCGGCCTTTTGCGAGAACACATCGGCGAACTGCAGCAGGATCATGTCGGACACCGACGTCATCATGCGCCCGCCGAACTGCGCGAACTTGCCGTTGACGATGACCTCGGCGTGACCCACCAGGGTGCACGTGCCCTTATCGCCGCTCGCGGCCTCCACCAGGTTTGCAGTGAGTTCCATCGAGGCCGAAGAGCCGCCCTTGTCGGCCCCCTTGCCCATCATCTTCAGCGTGCGCGTGGCCGCGTCCAGCGTGATGATTTCGATGCTACCGGCAAAGGCCGCCACGGCCGGGCCGACCTTGACCTTGACCGCGCCCTTGAAGTGCGTGGCGTCAATGTCTTCGGTGATCTGCGCGCCGGGCATGCAGGTGGCCAGCTCGTGCATATTGGCCAGGATCAGCCAGGCGGCGTCCACACTGGCGGCCACCGGGTAGGTCTTGTCGAGAACAACTTCCATATCAAATCCTTGAAAACCAAAGGGGGCATGCACCGCAGCGCATGCCCCGGGAAAAACTAACTGACGATGCCAGACGCCTTGAGCTGCTGCCACACGCGATACGACGTGTGGGGCATGTTGAAGTGCGTCACACCCAGGTGGGCAAAGGCGTCCACCATGGCGCTGGTGAAGGTGGGGATGCTGCCCACGTGGGGCGACTCGGCCACGCCCTTGGCGCCGATCGGGTGGTGCGGCGAGGGGGTGACGGTGAAGTCGGTTTCCCACATTGGCGTCTCCACGGCGGTCGGCAAAAAGTAATCCATCAGCGAGTTGCCCTGGATGTTGCCCTGCTTGTCAAACGACAGCAGCTGCCCCATGGCCACGGCAAAGCCCTCGGTCAGGCCGCCATGGATCTGGCCCTCGATCACCATCGGGTTGATGCGCGTGCCGCAGTCGTCCAGCGCGTAGAAGCGCCGGATCTTGGTCTCGCCCGTGGCCTTGTCGATGTCCACCACGCACAAGTAGATGCCAAACGGAAAGGTGAAGTTGGGCGGGTCGTAGTAGTAGGTGGCTTCCAGGCCGGGCTCCAGTCCTGCCGGTGGCTGGTGGTAGGCGGCCCAGGCGATGTCGGTCATGGTCTTGAACTTGGCGTCATTGCCCTTGACCTTGAAGCGGTCGATTTCCCATTCCAGATCGGCTTCGCTGACCTCCATCAAATGCGCGGCTATGGTCTTGGCCTTGGCGTGGATTTTTCGTGCTGCCATGGCAATCGCGGCACCGGCTACCGGCGTGGAGCGCGAGCCATAGGTGCCCAGGCCGTAGGGCGCGGTGTGGGTGTCGCCCTCTTCGACCTGGATCACCTCGGAAGAGATGCCGAGCTCGGTGGCGATGATTTGCGCATAGGTGGTCTGGTGCGCTTGGCCCTGCGAGATGGTGCCCATGCGCGCAATCGCGCTGCCGGTGGGGTGCACGCGGATCTCGCAGGAGTCGAACATGCCCACACCCAGGATGTCGCAGATCTTGCTGGGGCCTGCGCCCACCACTTCGGTGAAGCTGACCAGGCCGATGCCCATCAGCGTGGGGCAATCCGGGTCGGCGCGCAGAGCAGCTTGCTCGGCGCGCAGGGCCTTGTAGTCCACCGCCTCCAGCACCTTGTCGAGCGCGGTCTGATAGTCGCCCGAGTCGTACTCGAACCCGAATGCCGACTTGTAGGGAAACTGTTCGCGCTTGATGAAGTTCTTGCTGCGGATCTCGGCCTTGTCTAGCCCCAACTTTTGCGCCAGCACATCGACCATGCGCTCGATCAGGTACACCGCCTCGGTCACCCGGAAGGAGCAGCGGTAGGCCACGCCACCGGGCGCCTTGTTGGTGTAGACACCGTCCACCGAGCAGTGCGCTGCGGCAATGTCGTAGGAGCCGGAGCAGATGTGAAACATGCCGGCCGGGAACTTGCTCGGGTCGGCGCAGGCATCAAACGCGCCGTGGTCGGCGGTGACATGGGTGCGCAGGGCGAGGATCTTGCCGTCGGCGTTCGCCGCGAGTTCGCCGGTCATGTGGTAGTCGCGGGCAAAGCCGGTGCTCGACAGATTTTCGATGCGGTCTTCCACCCATTTGACCGGGCGGCCCAGTACGATGGAGGCGACGATGGCGCAGACATAGCCGGGGTAGATCGGCACCTTGTTGCCAAAGCCGCCGCCGATGTCGGGCGAGATGATGCGCACCTTGGATTCGGGAATGCCCGAGAGCATGGACACCACGGTGCGCACCACGTGCGGCGCCTGGCTGGTGACCCAGGTGGTGAGCTCACCGCGAACGGGATCAAAGCTTGCCACGCAGCCGCAGGTTTCCAGCGGGCAGGGGTGCACGCGGGGGTAGAGCATGTCCTGTTTGACGGTGACGGCCGCGCTGGCAAAGGCGGCATCGGTGGCCTCCTTGTCGCCGGCCTGCCAGTTGAAGATGTGGTTGTGGTGCTTGCGCGCGCCGTGCGCGCCCACGGTCTTGCCGACCAGGTCTTCGCGCAGCACGGGTGCATCGGGTAGCAGCGCATCGAAGGGATCAATCACCACCGGCAGCTCTTCGTATTCCACTTCCACGGCTTCCACGCCGTCGGCGGCAGCGTAGCGGTCTTCGGCAATCACCACGGCCACTTCCTGCATCTGAAAGTGCACCTTCTCGTCGGCCAGCACCGCCTGCACGTCACCCGCCAGGGTCGGCATCCAGTGCAGTTTGAGGGGCTTCAAATCTTCGGCAGTGAGCACGGCAATCACGCCGGGAATCTTCAGCGCGGCTTCCTTGTTGATGCGCAGGATGCGGGCGTGGGCCACCGGCGCGCGCACGATGTCCATGTGCAGCATGCCGGGCATTTTGATGTCATCGACATAGTTGCCCTTGCCCTGGATAAAGCGGGCGTCTTCCTTGCGCAGGCGGCTTTCGCCCATGCCCATCAGGGCTTTTTCGCGGTCACTTAGGGGTGCGTTCATGTGCTTGTCTCCTAGACGCTGGGCGCCGCTTACGCGGCCACCGCGCTTTGTTGTTGGATGGTCTTGGCGGCATGCAGCACCGCCTTGATGATGTTCTGGTAACCGGTGCAGCGGCACAGGTTGCCCGACATGCCGTGGCGCACTTCCTCGGCCGTGGGGTTGGGGTTGTCCTGCAAAAAGCGATAGGCGCGCATCAGCATGCCCGGGGTGCAGAAGCCGCACTGCAGGCCGTGCTCTTTGTAGAACGCGTCCTGGATGGCGTGCAACGCGCCGGCGTTGGCCATGCCTTCAACGGTCTTGACATCGCTGCCCTCGCACTGCACCGCGAGGTGGGTGCAGGACTTGACGGACTGGCCGTCAATGTCCACGGTGCAGGCGCCGCAGTGGCTGGTCTCGCAGCCGATGTGGGCGCCGGTCAGGCACATCTTCTCGCGCAGGAAGTGAATCAGCAGCGTGCGCGGCTCCACCGCCTCTTCCACGCTCTTGCCATTGAGGGTCATGGCCACCATTTTTTTGCTCATGGGTGTGTCTCCGTTTTTATAGGTAAGGGGCTTCAGCCGCAGCGTGCGGCAGCAGCGGAGATGGCGCGCTTGGTCATTTCAGCGGCCATGGCGGTTTTGTATTCGGCGTCACCGCGCAGGTCTTCGGCCGGATCGCAAATGGCGCGCACGGCCTGGGCTGCGGCTTCGAGTGATGCGGCGTTGATCGGCTGGCCGATCAGGGCGGCCTCGGCCTCACGGGCGCGCAGCGCGGTGGGCGCCACATTGGTGAGACCGATACTGGCGTGTGTCACCACACCACCGGCCATGCGCAGCACCACGGCCGCACCGGCGGTGGCCCAGTCACCGGTCTTGCGCTTGAGCTTCTGGTAGGCACTGCCGGTGCCGGGGGCGAAGGGCGTAATCAAAATGGCGGTGAGAAGCTCGTCCTCGGCCAGCGCCGTCATGTAGGTGCCGTGGAAGAAGTCCACTGCTTTCACCTGGCGCTCGCCGCCCGGGCCTTGCAGCACAAAGGTGGCGTCCAGCGCCATGGCAATCGCGGGGTGGTCGTTGCCGGGGTCGCCGTGGGCAATGTCACCGCCAATGGTGCCGCGGTTGCGCACCTGGGGGTCGGCAATCAGCTTGGCCGCCTCGCCCAGCAAGGGCAGTTTCTCCTTCAGCAGGGCCGAGTCAATCAGTTCGTTCTCGCTGGTCATGGCGCCGATGCGGATGACGCCGCCTTCCTCGCTAATGCCGCGCAGTTCGGGAATGCGGTTGATGTCGATGAGCACGCCGGGTGCCGCAAAGCGCAGCTTCATCATGGGCAGCAGGCTGTGGCCACCGGCCAGCAACTTGGCCTCATCGCCGTGGGAAGTCAGCAGCGAAATAGCTTCGGCAACCGTATGTGGCGCGTGGTAATCAAATGCGGGTGGAATCACTTTGTCTCCTTTTATTGATGCCTGTCAATGCAGGGCCGCCCACTCTATAGTTGGCTCGTCAAAAAAGGGACGCTATCCAATCAATGGCTATTGCGGCGCATGAATGGCAGCCAGGGCGCACGAAGAAAATATGTGCGTTTGCACAATTTTTCCGGCCCCATGGCTGGTCCGCCAAACTAGGTGCGCGCCAGCGTCGTATCGCTCAAACCCAGATGCTCCATCAGGCGCGCAGCGCTGGAGCGCGACACCGGAATCTCCACCGGCGTGGAGCCCATCATGCGCAGAATGATGCGACCGTCATCGCGCACGATCTCGTCGACCATGCTCAGGTTGACGATGTAGCTGCGGTGCACGCGCAGGAATAGGTTGGGATCCAGGCGGCTCTCCAGATCGCCGATGGTGATATTGCAGAACTGTCCGCCCTGCGAGGTGTGCACCCAGGTGTAATGGCCTTCGGAGCGGATGAACGAAACATGGGACACATCCACCAGCAGTACCCGGTTTTGCTTGATGGTGGGAATCTTGCGCAACTGGCGCTTGGCCGCTGGCTGCAGGCTGTTGGCGGATGCGGGTTCCGCGTCCTTGCTCACTACCTCCGTAATGTCATAAAAGACCAGCGTGTAGCCGGTGGTCGCGCCTTGCATATCGGCTATTTTCGAAACCTTGATCAGCAGCATGCGTTCCGGAATGCTGATCATCATCGCCATGGGCGGTGCGTTGTTGATCGGACACTCTGCCTGACCCAGCAGGAACTTGAGCTTGGGTTTGGCGGCCTCGGGATGGAAGTCGGTCACGATCTTTCCGAACGGCAGCTTGTCATCCACCGGTAGGCTGCGTCTTGCGTAATCGTTCATACCGATGACATGCAGTTGCACATCCAGATGGACCACGCCCACGTCAAAACGCTCCAGTAAATAAAGCCAGGAATTCGGATTCGACGCGCTGGAATTTCCCGCGCCTTCCGCGTGCTTGCAGGGTGCCATATTTTGTCTCCTTATATTTAGTCAGTTGGATTACAGCGCGATCCAGTCCATCGCTCATGCCCATGTACGGTTACTCATGCAGACTGTAGGCGCTTCGTTAAACGGCCTGCAAACTATATAAATTGGGCATACAGTGCGATCCCTTGATACGGTCGGAAATACAGAATTCGGCCGGGCTACGGGTTAACCCTGAGGCCCGTGCAACAAGAACAGAGCGAGCACAAACAGGTGGCCCACAGCAACACACAAGCCCATTGGCTGGCCCGTGGCATAGGGTCAGCATCCATCACGCCCGCCCTGCTGATTGGCCTGGTGGGCATCGCCTTGTGGCTTGCCGACCGGCAGTCGCCGCTCGATGTGATGCGTCCGGTCATCCTGCTGTCACTGCTGGCGGTGGCCGCGGGCTGCGCCGCGCTGAGTTGGGTGCGACCTCAGCGCGCCGGCCTTTCACCGCCCCATGTCATGTTGTCGCTGGGATTTGGCGGCATGCTGCTGGGCCTGTTGGCAGACTGGCTGCATGCGGGCCCGGCCCAACTGGGCAGCCTGTGCCAGCAAGCCGCAACACTCACATTGCGCGAAAGTTTTTCCCTGCACCTGCGCTACCTGCCCGGCATGCACATCGGCATGTTGTTGGGTGGTTTATTGGCTATTCCCAGCCTGCGTATGCTACGTTCGCATTGCGGGCGTTATCTGTGCTCGCTGCTGACACAAAATCTGTTGTGTTCGGGTTGGATGCTGGTGGGCATGACCCTGGGTGCGGTCTGGATGGTGCGGTTGCAGATCGCGCTGGACGCGCCTTCCATAACCGGCATGCTGGGTGGCATGTTTGTTGGCATGACCTGGGGAATGGTGGGCAGCGTGGCGCTGTACCGGCAGTTTTTTGCGTGGCGTAACCGGGCGGCCGACGCAAACGGCAAGTGCCGCTGAAGCCGCACATTCACCCATACAAACGGAGTATCACAATGGAAAACCTGGATGCCGTGGTGCTGCGCACCTTGCGCAATTGGCGTGCCGATTCGAAGCGCGCGCTGCTGGCAACCGTGGTGCGCACCTGGGGTTCGTCGCCGCGGCCTACAGGCTCCATCATGGCTTTGTGCGAAGACGGCTCGGTGGTGGGCTCGGTCTCCGGCGGTTGCATAGAGGATGACCTGATCCACCGCTTTACCCAGGCCTATGCGCAACCCCATGCGGCTGCTCCCAACGCGCCGCAGCAATTGCCCGAGGGGCCACCACGCCTGCTGACCTATGGCGTGAGCGCGGACGAAGCCCATCGCTTCGGCCTGCCCTGCGGCGGCACGCTGGAACTGTTGCTGGAGTTCGACCCGGCACTCGAATCACTGGACACGCTGCTGGCCTGGCTGGACCGTGGTTTGCTGGTGGAGCGCTGTGTTTCTCTCGCTACCGGAGCCGCCACGCTACAACTGTGCAGCCAACCTTCAGACCTGAAGCTGAGTGCTGCCACCCTGACCAACGTGTTCGGGCCGGAATACCGCCTGCTCATCATCGGTGCCGGGCAGATGAGTGAGTACCTAGCCACCATGGCGAAGTTCAATGGCTTTGCCGTCACGGTGTGCGACCCGCGCGAGGAGTACCGCAGCAGCTGGTCGGTGCCGGGCGTGCAGCTGGTGCGGGACATGCCGGACGACACCATGGCCCTGTTCAAGCCGGACCGCCGCAGCGCCGTGGTGGCGCTGACGCACGACCCCAAGTTGGATGATCTGGCCCTGCTGGAAGCCATCCACAGCGAGGCTTTTTACATCGGTGCCATTGGTTCGCGCCGCAACAACCTGGCGCGCAGCGAGCGCATGATGGAGCACTTTGGCGCCAGCGCAGCGGCGCTGACCAAGCTGCGCGGACCGATTGGCATTTACATAGGCAGCAAGACGCCGCCCGAAATTGCGGTCAGCATCATGGCCGAACTGTTGGCCGTGAAGAACGGCGTCAGCCTGCCCCGGGATATTCAGGTGGGGCCCGCCAAGGACGATCTGGCCATTTTGGAAAACCAGGCCGATGCGCTGGCCTGCGGCATCGGCATGGCGGCAGTCGCACCGACTTACAGCAGCGAGTCGGCCGACACGTAGGTCTTGCCCAAGGCAAGGGCCACGGCCCTGTAGGTCAGCTTGCCTTCGGCCACGTTCAGGCCGTTCTTCAGGTGAACGTCATCTTTGAGCGCCTGCTTCCAGCCCTTGTTTGCTAGCGTGAGGGCGTGGCCTATGGTGGCGTTGTTCAGGGCGAAGGTGGAGGTTCGGGCCACTGCGCCCGGCATGTTGGCGACGCAGTAGTGCACCACGCCATCGACCACAAAAGTGGGTTCGGCATGCGTGGTGGCATGGGAGGTCTCGAAGCAGCCACCCTGGTCAATCGCCACATCTACCAGCACGGCACCCTTCTTCATCTTGGCGATCATGGCGCGCGTCACCAGCTTGGGTGCGGCGGCACCGGGAATCAACACACCACCGATAACCAGGTCTGCGTCCAGCACGGCTTCTTCCACGCTAGCCACATTGGAATACACGGTGTGGATGCGGTTGCCGAAGATCAGATCCAGCTGGCGCAGGCGCTCGATGCTCTTGTCCAGCACAGTGACGCGGGCCCCCATGCCCACGGCCATTTGCAACGCGTGGGTGCCAACCACACCGGCACCCAGAATCACGCAGTGGGCCGCGGGTACGCCGGGCACGCCGCCCAGCAGCACGCCCATACCGCCCTTGGATTTTTCGAGGTGCGCGGCACCGGCCTGCACCGCCATGCGCCCGGCCACCTCGCTCATGGGCGCCAACAACGGCAGGCCGCCACCGGGGCCGGTAATGGTTTCATAGGCAATGCAGATGGCGCCGGATTGGATCAGCGCCTCGGTCTGCTCGGGGTCCGGCGCCAGGTGCAGGTAGGTGTAGAGAATCTGGCCGGGGCGCAGCATGGCGCATTCCTGTGGCTGCGGCTCCTTGACCTTGACGATCATCTCGGACTTTTCAAACACCTCGGCAGCGGTGGCAGCCAGGGTGGCACCGGCTGCAATATATTGTTCGTCGGACAGGCCGATGTCGGCACCTGCTCCGATTTGCACCAGCACCGTGTGCCCGTGCGAGGTCAGCTCGCGCACGCTGGCGGGGGTCAGTCCGACTCGGTATTCGTGGTTCTTGATTTCCTTGGGTAGGCCGATGATCATGCGGTGCTCCTGAATGGTTTGCTGGAATTGCGCAGTGTGCCTGCGGGCCGGTCACTTGCAAACAGGAATTAATGATTTTCGCCGTGTAGTAGTATGGCTAATGATTTACCCTACTCTGCATAGTCCTTTCTCTGCAACGGTGGTGGCGCAGCGGCTTACTTCTTGGTGGCCGTGATCATCTGGAAGTTGCTGAAGAAGTAGGTGTTGCGCACCACGCTCCAATCACCAATGGACTGCAGGTAGTGGACTGGGTCTTCCTTGTCCCACAAGGCCAGGCCGTAGGGCTCGAAGACCTTGAAATACAGCCAGCTAAAGGCCCGCAGAATGGCAATGCGCGGGCGGTGAAACTCGCCAATAAACAGCTTGCCGCCGGATTTCAGCACACGACTGGCCTCATTCAATGCCTTGGCCTTGAGCGGATGGGGCAGCTCGTGCAGCAGGAAAAACAGCACGTTCACATCCGCTGAGGCATCGGGCTGGCGCATGGCCGTGGCATCGTCGGAAATATAGCGAATCTTGCTTTCAAAAGACTGCAGCTTGCCCTGGGCATTGAGCAGTTCGTTGTTCACGATGTCGCTGATTAGCACCTCGCTGGCGCCGGACTGCACCGCTGCTTCAACCACGCGCGGAATCACATTGCCAAAGGCGCAGGAGGTGACCAGAACCTTCTTGCCGGTCAGGTTATTGCGCTGCAGCTCGGTCACGATTCTGGACACCAGGCGCGGGTATTGGAACAGCAGAATGGCGGAAATCACCGGCTGGTAGTCCACCAACTTGATCAGCCGCATGTTTGAGTAAATGGGGTAGACATGCGATGCGGCGTCCTGCTGGGGTGACAGGCTGCGCAGAAGCAGGGCGCCACGGGTGAGCACGAAGAAGAATAGCGCGGTCAGAAACAGAAAAACGGTCAGCGCAATAAACGCGGTCAATGCAAAAGTCTTCATTCGGTTATTGGCTTGGCAGCCTGGTTATATGGTGAAGCAAACTCCCTTAAGAATCCATTGTAGGGTCTGGTGCCAAAGCCAGCGCCCCCTCAGCTTAAACCGGCTCGGCGTCCACCATCCGGTTGCGAATGGCCAGACGCACCAGTGAGGGCACATCGTGGACCTCCAGCTTGCGCATCATGCGGCTGCGGTAGGTGTCCACGGTTTTGGGTGAAAGATGCAGCAGCGATCCAATGCGCACACTGGAAAGTCCCTTGACCACCATGCCAATGATCTGATGCTCGCGGGGCGAAAGGGTATCAATGGTGTCGCCCTCCTTTGCCGACTGTGCAGCCAAGCCGGCCACCTCCAAACCCAGGTAACGTCGTCCGTGGGCGGCGGCTTCGATGGCGGTTGCCAGTTCGCTGCTGCTGGAACCCTTGAGCACATAGCCTTTCGCGCCCATGCGCAGGGCCTCGGAGACCATGCGCGGTTGGGCCAGCATGGTAAGCACGACGCAGCTGCTGGGGAGCTTGCGCAGTCGCATTTCAGAGAGCAATTCCAGCCCGGAGCTTCCAGCCAGATGCAGGTCCAGCAGGACCACGGTGGGCTTGAGCTCCTGAATGGCCTCCAGTGTTCCGACCAGATCGGACGACTCCCCCGCCACCACATGGCCCCAGGCCTGCAGCAGCGTGCGCAGACCCTCACGCATGATTTTGTGGTCATCTACCAGGTAGATGCTGATCATGCCGGTGCCTGCCAGTGCAGCCGCACGCAGGTGCCGCCATCCGCAGCCGGGCCGATTTTCAGCGTGGCTCCAATCGATTTGGCACGTTCCATGATGCTCGCCATGCCCAGATGTCCGAGCTTGCTTGCCGCCCCCGGCTGTATCCCCTGCCCGTTGTCCTGCACCTTCAGCTCCAACACCGTTTCGCTGCCGAACAAGGACAAGACCAGCTTCGAAGCGCGCGAGTGGCGGATGGCATTTTCCAGCGCCTCTCTGGCAATCATGAAGACTGCATATTCGCAGGAGGGCTCCCAGCGCTGCGTCGCCAGACCGGGCGCCGCATCGAATACCAATTCCATCCGGTTGCCGCGCAGTGCACGGATGCGTACTTCATTGTCTAGCGCCGCCACCAGACCGCCTGTTTCAAGCATTGGCGGCTGTAGATCCACCAGCACCACACGCACTTGGCGCATGGCCTGATCAATCAGCCCTCGCAACTGCAAATCGAGCCGCCGTGAAGCGCTCGAAGCCTGAGCACTGCCCAAGGCGGCCATGCTGTCATGGACCAGGCGGATGGCCGACATGGTCTGGCCGAGCTGGTCGTGCAGCAACCTGGCAATGCGCTTGACCAGGTCTTTCTCCTGATACATCAGCCGGTGCGTGAGGTGGGAGAGCTGGGTGCGCGCCGCCTGTCGTTCGACATCGGCAGCCATCCGCTCGGAGACATCGCGCAGAATGCTGATCAGCACCTTGTTTTCCCCCTCCATCACCTGGGCCATGGAGCCTTCCAGATCAATCTCGCGTCCATCCGCGCGCAGCCCCTTGAGCATGCGCAAGCCCATCATGCGCAGGTCGCCATCGGCCGACTTCGCATAGGCTGCAAGATGCTGCGTGTGCATGGCACGGAAGCGCTCGGGCAGCAGTTGGCACACGGTTTTTCCGTAAACCTCTGCTGCGCTGTACCCGAACGCCCGCTCGGCACCCTGATTGAAGGTCTGGATACGGCCCTCGCTATCGGTGCTGATGATCGCCTCGCTGGTGGCTCCGACAATGGCCTCATAACGCTCGGTGAGCTCATTGCGTACCCGCTCATACTCGTTGCGTTTGGTGACATCCCGCACCAAAACAATGCGGGCATGTGTACCGTCCAGATCAATCTCCTGCGTTTCGAGCTCGACATGAATCAGATTGCCTTTGCTGTCCAGTTGCCGCCAGGAATTTCGGGTCCGCTGTTCCGGTCTCAGCCTTAGGCTCTCCTGCAGAATCGGCCAGTCATCGGCATGGTGGAGCTCGTAAAAGTGCAACTTCACCAATTCCTGCACCGAATGGCCGTAGCAACTGGCTGCAGCCTCATTGGCAAACAGCAGGCGACTGGAGTCGGGCTGGTACACCAGCATTGGCAAGGGATTGCGTTCAAACAGCAGTTGATAGACCGACTGCTGTCGTAGGGCGGAAAAGTTTACCGGGGCATCCATAACAAGTCTCCCTGCACTTAAGGGCGGGTTTGAGAACATTATTGAACTGGCTCTAGATAGAACCAAACGAAACGCAACGTGTCCAAATAGGAATGTGCGATTGTATGTTCAATGAAATGTAACGGATTTCCTTAACTATAGATAGTGCTACAGACCCTCCTAGCCTCCTACGCCTCAGCGCACCGGACTACTCAATCGCAATCTGTTTGGCCTCTGGCTTGGGCGCACCGGGCTTCTTGGGTAGTTCGAGGGTGAGCACACCGTCGGCATATTTCCCCGTGGCCTTGTCTTCGTCCACTTCCTTGTCCAGCGTGAAGCTGCGCGACATTTGCCCATAGTGGCGTTCGTTGAATAGCACCTTGCCGCCCTTGCTGTCGGTGGAGCCTTGGGTGCTTGCCTCGATGCTGACCACATTGCCGTCCACGCTGACGCTGATGTCCTCCTTCTTCACGCCGGGCAGGTCGGCATGCACCTTGTAGGCACCATTCTTCTCGACCACCTCTACGTGCATCAAGCCATTATTCACGCGCATGGCATCGGAAAAGCGGCGCGCCATGGTATCGAACTGCTGTTCAAAGGCCGGGTCCAGCAAGCCCATACTCGGGCGGAACATGCTGTCAAAAAAGCCATCGTCCAGTCGCCAAGGCTGCGCTAATTGGCGAAACACGCTTTGAAAGGCCTCGGGTACGTTGGCTGGTAGGGTAGTGAGTCGGGTCATGGTAAATCCTTTAGGGTTAATGCCGCAGAACTGCACGCAGCGGTATTCCATTCTTCGTGTTGTCGTCCATTGCGAATTGCGAATTCGCAATTGCGAAGGCTCTGGGAAAAATAGTATGAAGGAACCTAGGGGGCGAGCAATTTCACGGAGTCTTCGTTATGCGCACACTTCTTTTTCTATTCATGGCCCTGGTCGCGATGGGCTTGTCGGGCTGCGGCTACAACCGCTTTCAAAGCAGCGACGAGCAGATCAAGGCAAGCTGGTCCGAGGTGTTGAACCAGTACCAGCGGCGCGCCGATCTGGTGCCCAATCTGGTGAGCACGGTCAAGGGCGAAACCCAGTTTGAGCAGCAGACCCTGACGCAAGTCATTGAGGCGCGCTCCCGCGCAACGGCCATCCAGGCCACGCCGGAACTCGTGAATGACCCCCAGGCTTTCCAGAAGTTTCAACAGGCACAGGCTCAACTGAGCGGCGCCTTGTCCAAGTTGCTGGTGGTCTCGGAAAACTACCCCAATCTGAAGGCTAACCAGGGTTTTCGTGATTTGCAAGCCCAGCTCGAAGGCACGGAGAACCGCATCACGGTGGCACGCAATCGCTATATCCAGGCGGTGCAGACCTATAACGTGGCGGTGCGCTCCTTTCCTACCAACCTCACCGCCATATGCTTCGGCTATAAAGCCAAGGCCAACTTTGCGGTAGAAAACGAAAAAGAAATCTCCAGGCCGCCTGCTGTGAGCTTTAAAGCAACGCCGCCCAAGGGACCCGCGTCGGGCGTTGCTCCATGAGGGTTCTGTCCGTGCTGCGGCGCGCCTTCGCTGCACTCTGTGTGCTGCTGGCGGCGGGACTCGTGACACTGTCACCGACGCTGCATGCGCAACAGGCGGTGCCGCCACTCACCGGCCATGTCAACGACCAGACCGGCACGCTGACGCCGCAGCAGCAAGCCACAATGGAGCAAGGCCTATCCGCATTCGAGGCCCGCAAGGGCAGTCAGATTGCCCTGCTCATGGTGGCCAGCACGGCACCGGAGGCAATAGAGGCCTTTGCACTGCGCGTGGCCGAGCAATGGAAACTGGGCCGCAAGAAGGTGGATGACGGTGCCATCCTAGTAGTGGCCAAAAACGACCGCGCCCTGCGCATCGAAGTGGGCTATGGGCTGGAGGGCGCACTGTCCGACATTATCAGCAAGCGCATCATTGAAGAAACCATACTGCCGCATTTCAAACAAGGCGACTATTTTGGTGGCGTGAAAGGCGGCCTGACACAGATGATGCAGGTGGTGGATGGAGAGTCGCTGCCGCCTGCTGCGGTGCCTGCGGCCGACCGATTGGAGAGCCTGCGGCAATACGGTCCGGTGCTCTTCATCCTGGCCTTGGTGCTGGGCGCTGCGTTGCGCAGCATCCTGGGCCGGGCATTGGGTTCTCTGGTGGCTGGCCTGGGCGTGATGGCCCTGGCCTGGTTTGTCGTGAGCTCGGTGCTGGTTGCCGTACTGGCGGGCTTGGCTGCTACGTTGCTGACCCTGCTTGGGGACGGCTTCCTGGCGCGCGGCCTGGGTGGATTTTATGCTGGTGGTCGAGGCGTTGGCGGCTTTCGTGGTGGCGGTGGTGGCTTCGGCGGAGGCGGTGCCTCGGGAAGGTGGTGAGCATGCAACTTTTCCGCATCATCAAGCACCTGCTCTATCCCGGCTGGCGGGTGCGCCGCGCTTTTCCCCCTGGCTGTCAGAGGGCCATCACCGAGGCCATCCATGTGAGCGAGCGGGCACACTCTGGCGAGATCCGTTTTGCCATCGAAGGCGCTCTCGATGGCTTGCCTCTGTGGCGGGGGCAGACTGCGCGTGAACGGGCAATTGAGCTGTTCTCGCAGCTTCGGGTCTGGGATACCGAGCACAACAACGGCGTGTTGATCTACGTGCTGCTGGCAGATCAGGCGGTAGAGATTGTGGCCGACCGGGGCATCCACGCCCGCGCCAGTATGCACACCTGGAATGCCATCTGTCAGCATATGCAGGCGGCCTTTGCCAGCTCAGACTTCCAGATCGGAGCGGTTCGGGGCATAGCGGCCCTGAGCCACTCCATGCGTGAGCATTACCCCCGTAGCCGAGATGCGCGCAATGAGCTTCCCAACATTCCGGTAATCGTACGTCGATGACGCAATCTCCCGTCTTTTGCATGCATCATTTGCCAGCCTGATCATGACGCAAGTGTATCCGGATTACAGAAAAGTTTTGGGGTACCAGGTTCGCAGGCTGCGGCGCGGCGCCAAGTTGTCACAGCAGGCGTTGTCGCAGCGCTGCGCCATGTACCGCCCCTACCTGTCTCGCATAGAGTCCGGCACGGCCAACCCTACGCTGTCGGTGCTGGTGGGTCTTGCCCAAGCGCTGGATGTGCACATCCAGGAGCTATTCGAGTACCCTTAGCGTGGCTATTGGCAATAGCCCTACAGGCTAGGTCCAAGTGAAGCCGAGTGAAAAGCTTAAGAGGCTGCGTCGGAGCTGTATTTTTTCGTCGACAGGGGCATGTGTTTATCATGAAATGAATGTCTGACAGCAACCACGGCAATGCGTATGGCCTTGTTCCGTTCGACGCCATTACCTGCCAGCCTCCTTGCAATTAGCATGGCTTCAAAGCGCTCCGCCTCTCCAATATCCTTCATGGGTTTCTCAAAATCGCCGTCAACAAATTCCATAGTCAGATCTCCTATGCCTGAATTTGCTTCTTCAAGCACCGTCTTCGCTTGACAATACGCAAGGCCAAGTCTGCGCAGTGCCATTCAATAGCGTCATGTTGTTTGAGGCAGATTCACCATGAAAAGTCTTTCGTGCCATATGCGGGTAGCCTGTGCCTTCTTGCTGGCACTGTTCATGTGGGTGCCAGCAACATCGGCTTGGCCCCAGGACTCCCCTGTCTTTAGCCAACAGGAGTTGGACCAGATGTTGGCGCCAGTTGCGCTGTATCCCGACGGCTTGTTGTCGCAAATACTGATGGCTGCAAGCTATCCGCTGGAAGTAGTTGAGGCGCAGCGATGGACCTTGGCCAACCCTTCTGTCACGGGTAACGCGGCGGTGCAGGCCGTTGACCAAAACAATTGGGATCCAAGCGTCAAGTCGCTGCTTGCATTTCCCCGAATTTTGCAAACCATGAGCTCCAATCTGGACTGGACCCGGCGTCTGGGGGATGCCTTCCTTGGGCAACAGCAACAGGTGATGGACACCATTCAGTCACTGCGCCAAAAAGCCTATGCGGCGGGCAATCTGGTGTCCAACGCTCAAGACCGAGTGGCTGTGGTGGACGGCCAGGTCACCGTGTCGCCTATCAATCCGCAAATTGTCTACGCACCCTATTACGACCCCAATGTGGTCTATGGGCCGTGGTGGTGGCCACAGTACCCGCCCATAGCATGGGCACCCTGGCCTGGCTATACCACTATCGACGGCTTCGGTCCGGGCTTCATGTGGGGTGCTGGCGTGGTGCTTGCAGCGGACTTTTTATTCGGGTCCTTTGATTGGAATACACACCATGTCAATGTCAACTATGCCCATTTCCATGATCGAAGCTCCTCCCACAACGGTGCGGGCGTAGGCCCTTGGGAACACAACCCCAAGCATCGCCAGGGAGTGGGGTACCGCCAGCCTCCACCGCACGGACCCTTGACGGCGCCGTTAGCCGTACCGCCAGAACGGCGGGAATTTCGCGGCTTTCAGCCTGCGCCCGTCTTGCCAGCGATGCCCGCACCGCACCTTGCCAGGCCCTCCGGTCAAGCCCTTGCGCCGTCAGCGAATGTTCGGCAACCCATGGCACCCAAGCCCCATGCCTTTGAAAATATTGACCAGGGTCGAGCGGTTCGTGACTTCAGCGCCAGAGGACAAAACAGTGTGCGCCCCAGCGCTCCACCCACGGATGCAAGATGCCCCCCCGGGGGCTGCACGCCCGGTGCATCCCATCCGCAGATTGCGCCCAATGCGCCGCAGGGTGGACACTTGATTCGGCAACACTAGCCATGCTATTTATCACGGAGATTTGACAATGCGAATCTTGGAAGCCAATCGCGACATGTGTGGCGGGCGTGTCGGCACTTATCTGGCGGCACTGTTGCTGGCGGCCTACCCTTGCTTTGCGGACGTTCACGCGAAGGATTTTGATACGCCGGATGCAGCCGTCGCTGCGCTCGCAGAGGCAATCAGATCCAATCATCCATCACCGTTACGATCTATTTTGGGTCCTGGCAGCGGCAAGCTGGTGCACTCCGGCGACGCGGTCGAGGACGCACTGGGCCGGCAAAAATTTATTGCCGCCTATGACCAGGCTCACAAGCTGGTCTACAAGGGCGACAGCGTGGCAGAGTTGCAGATCGGAAGTGGCGCCTGGCCTTTTCCCATTCCGGTGGTCAAGTCTGCCAATGCGCGTTGGCACTTCACTGCGGCAAGCGGGGCCAAGGAAATACTGGCGCGACGCATAGGAAGAAATGAACTTTCGGCCATGCAAGTGTGTCTGGCAATAATGGATGCCGAACGCGAATACGCACTGCAACACGCCAACACCGCCGGTGTGGGGGAATATACCCGCCGTTTTAGCAGCAGTCCTGGCACACATGACGGTCTCTACTGGCCCCAGACTACAGGCGAAACACCCAGCCCGCTCGGCCCCTTGCTGGCCAAGGCGTCGGTCGAAGGCTATGCCGATGTCAAGCCCGGAAGACGCGTGGCTTATCACGGCTATTTTTACAAGATACTCACAGCCCAAGGCGCCAGCGCAGCGGGCGGCGCCTACGACTATGCGGTCAACGGCAGGCTCATCGGTGGCGTGGCCGTGATGGCCTACCCGGCTCGCTACGGCGCATCCGGTGTAATGAGTTTCATGGTCGACCAGAATCACACCGTCTACGAAAAGGATATGGGCCGTCACTCGGAATGGGTCACCCGCCAAACCAGGCTGTTTAATCCGGATGCTTCGTGGAAAGAGGTCTCTGCTGTGCCGCAATGAGCGCTTTTCTCCAACAGCAGCTTCGCCCAGACGCGAGCGCAGTGACAACCGGCCTAGGCTTTCAGTTAGACTGAGTAAAAGGAATCATCACCATGGCAGGCGTATTCGGCAAAGATCCCAACATGAAGAAAAGCAATCACGCGGAGCTCGAAAGAGTCAACCTCGAGCGTAAGCGCAAGCTGGCCGAAGCGGCAGCCAAGTTCACGCAGAAAAAGCCGGTGCTTCCAAGTGTCTTGCCGACTGAAAAGTAGCGTTCACTCGGCAAAAAAGCCTCCCACGTGGAGGCTTTTTTTGGTCCTATCCTACACATTTTCCGAGGTGTAAATCTCAAATGGCAGGATGTGTGGCCGCCCGAGCACCGGCTCTTGTCCGGGCTCCAATGCCTGCAGCAGCACACGTACGGCGGTGTCGCAGAGCGCGGCCAGTGGCGTCTGTATCACCAGGTCTATGGTGCCGTCCAGTAGACCCAGGCGGTGCGCAGGAGTGAGCTCATGGCAGACCAGCACGATGCCGCGTCCCTGGCCTTCCTCGCGCAGGGCCCGCACGATGCCCACGGCGCCGCCACCGGCCGCGTCGTACAGGCCCAGCAGCTCGGGGTTGCGTTGAAGCAGGCCCAGCGTGGCCTCGTAGGCCATTTGTTCGTCTTCCAAATTCACCTGGGCATCCAGCACGCTTAAGTGAGGTGCCTGTTCGCGCAGAGCCGAGCGAAAGGCCATTTCGCTGATCTCCTGGCCCTGGTAGCGGTGACTGCCGACAAAAACGCCCACTACGCCCTCGCCGCGTGACAGGCGCCGCACGGCCCAGGCGGCGGTACGGCCGCGTTGGCGGTTGTCTATGCTGACGCAACCCAGGCGCTGCGGCGCGCTCAGGTCGGTCAGCAGGGCCAGCACCGGGTGGTGTTCGGCGTGCAACTGCGCCACTGCTGCATTGACATGCGGGTGATCCAGCGCCACCACGCCCAGGGCGTCACAGCGTCGGCCCAGCTCCAGCAGTTTTTCGCCAATGGCCAGCGGCTCCAGGTCGTCGACAAATTCGATGATGGCCGTGCTGCGACCGCCGCAGTGGCGCTCCACTGCATTACGCAGCGCCTGGGCCAAGGCCTGGTAAAAGGGCGAGGCGCGTTTTTGCAGGCAAAAGCCTAGCCTGTAGCTGGAGCCGCTCGTGGGCAGGCGCTGGCGCATCACATGCACCGCGTGGTAGCCCAGGCGTTCGGCCGCCTCAATCACGCGCAGGGCCGTGGCTTCGCGCACCGGCAGGCGGCTGTTGAGCACGCGGTCCACCGTGGCCGTGCTGACCCCCGCCGCTTGGGCAATGGCCGGAATGGTGATCTTGGCTTTGATTTTGCGCATGGGCGAGGTCGATCTGCAAGCAATGCAAGGGTTTTGAACCCCATTCTGATGGTTTTTGATGTCTTTTGATGCCTTGTGATGGAAAATATTTTTCAAATCGCTACTATCCGTGGAAACCAAAACGGAGACAGCGATTCATGAACACTGCCACTGCACAACGGCCCGTTGCCGCCGCCACGATTGCTGCATTTCCCCAGCCGCCCCGCTCGCGCGCCGACTACCAGCTGATTGGCGGAGCCGGTGAGCGCGCCGCCGCCGCCAAGTTGGTCAACGCCGAATGGTACAAATGCCCGGTGCCGCGCCAACTGATGAAGCAGCTGATGCAGCGCGACGATGTCCATGCCATCCGCGACACGGCGCTTTGGTACGCGCTTATCTTGGGATCAGGTGCCCTCTTCGTTTATGGCTGGACCTCGGGCTGGAGCACCTGGTCTCTGTTTGCCGCCTACTTTGTCTATGCCACCCTGTATTGCGGCCCCGCTGACAGCCGCTGGCACGAGGCCAGCCACGGCACTGCCTTCAAGACGCGCTGGATCAACGACCTGCTCTACCAATGCGCCTCGTTCCAGGTGCTGCGCCGCCCAACAAAATGGCGCTGGAGCCATGCGCGCCACCACACCGACACGCTGGTGACCGGGCGCGATCCCGAGATTGCCGCGCCCCTGCCCATCGACATCGTCGGCACAATGTTCAATGTGTTTGCCATCCAGAATGGTCCCAAGGAACTGCTGGCCGTGCTGCGCAATGCCACGGGCAGCATCAGCGCCGACGAGAAGACGTTTGTGCCCGAGATGGAGTGGCCAAAGATGGTGCGCGAGGCCCGAGTCTGGCTGCTGGTATACGCGCTGATCATCGGTACTGCAGCCATGCTGCACAACTGCATGCCGGTGCTGTTGTTGGGCCTGCTGCCTGGCATGCTGGGCGCCTGGCTGTACAACTACACCGGGCTTACGCAACACGCCGGTCTGCCCGAAAATGTGTTGGATCACCGCCTCAACTGCCGCACCGTTTACATGAACCCGGTGCTGCGCTTCCTGTACTGGAATATGAACTACCACGTGGAGCACCACATGTTCCCCATGGTGCCTTACCACGCCCTGCCCCGGCTGCACGAAGCTATCAAGGCCGACTGCCCGCCGCCCTACGCCAGCAGCCTGGCGGCCTGGGCCGAAATCCTGCCCGCCCTGCTGCGCCAGGCCAAAGACACCCAACACTTTGTGCCCCGACCCGTTCCTGCGCAAGCCGCCTGAAACCATAAACAAGAGACAAGACCATGAGCCAATGGATTAATGCCTGCGCCTTTGACGACATAGACGACGAGGACGTGATGCGCTTCGACCATGTTGGCCACAGCTACGCCATCTACCGTTATGAAGACAAGGTCTACGCCACCGACGGCCTGTGCACCCACGAGAAGGTGCACCTGTGCGATGGCTTGGTGATGGAGCATGTGATCGAGTGCCCCAAGCACAACGGCCGCTTTGACATCCGCGACGGCCGCGCCCTGGGCGCGCCGGTTTGCGTCAACCTGAAGACCTACCCGGCGAAGGTGGAGGACGGCAACATCCTGATCCAGGTGGGCTGAGTTCCGCAGCGCGGCCAGGCCATGGCTACAGCCCGCGCTGCCAGTCCGCGCGCAGCTGTGCCGATTCCGGTTGCGCGATGGCCTGCGCCACCTGCTGAAGCATCCGGTTCTTCTCTCTACCCAGCACCCCTTTGAGTACCAGCCAGTTGGAGGCGTGGTCGCTGCGGAAGACCGTGCGCTGGAGTTCCAGCGCCTGCAGCAACTGCTGCATTTCCACAAACAGCGCCTGTTGATCCAGCGGCTCCCACTCCGGGTAGTGCTGGCGGAAGCGCTCCTCGCCCTGCGGAAAGCTGACCACCAGCGTGGCCAGAAATTCCGGCTGGGTCAGGTTGGCCAGCCGCGCCGAGTTGCGCGCGTGCTGCTCCGAATGCACGCGCCCGCCCAGGCCATTGAGCAGCATGACGGAGCGGGTCATGCCGGCCTGGCCCAGCTTGTCGAGCGCGTCACGCGTGGTCTCAAAGGTTTCGCCCTTGTTGATCTTTTGCAGCACTTCGTCATCGCCCGACTCGGCGCCCACATAGACCAGGGACAGCCCGGCGGCACGCAGCTCGGTCAGCTCCGCCACCGACTTGTTGCGCACGTTGCGCGGCAGGCAGTAGCTCGAAATGCGCCGCACCTGGGGCAGCTGATCTTTGATGGCCTGCAGCAAGGTCATCAGGCGGCGGGTGGACAACACCATGGCATCGCCATCGCCCAGAAATACCCGCTGCACCTGGCCGGGAAACTGCTCGCCGATCTGGCGCAGCGCATCCAGCGTTTCGTCCGCGTCGCGCAGGGCAAACTTCTTTTGCGGCGCGGTGTACATCTCGCAGTAGGTGCACTGGTTCCAGGAGCAGCCGTTGGTCACCGGCAGGATCAGGGACTGCGCCTCGCTGGGTGGGCGGAAGACCGGGTTGATGTAGCGGATGGGGATGGTGGTCAAGGGGCTGTCTTCGATGTTTCAGGAGTACCTGCATTGTGGACCGCGGCCCAAGCGGTATGCTCAACACCATGAGCAAACTCGGACTCACCAGAGACAAAATTTACAAGACGGTTGCACGCCAGTTGCATGGGGTGGTGCCCTGCTGGATGTGCGGCGAGCATGTGCTGCCGGCAGACGCCACGCTTGAGCACATCCAGCCCCTGAGCGAGGGTGGCAGCAGCCATCTGGAAAACCTGGCCATCAGCCACGGCCGCTGCAACAACCAGCGTCATGCCATTGCGGCACTGGCGCCAGCCGCGAGCGCGCTGGCTCAGTAGCCAGTGCCCCGTCAGCGCCGGGACGCCTACTTGCGGCGCTTGGGTGGCGGTGCCGCCTCGGCCGACTTGCCGCCCAGGGAGTCCTGCGCGACCTGCATGGCCAGCGCCTGCGCTACGTACATGGAGGTGGACAGCGAACGGAAACCCATGACCTCGCCTTCGCGTATCTCGAACAGCACGCGCATGTGCTTGGCGTGGGTGCTGGGCACCGGGTCGCTGAAGGCAATCGTGGCCACCTTGAGGGACAGGGCTTTGGCCAGCACCTGCTCGGTTTCCGGGGCATGCGGCGAATAGGTCACCACCAGCAGCACCCCTTGCGCATGCATGCGGGACAGCGAAGGCTCCAGCAGGCCGCCCTGGGTGTCCAGCAGGCTGGCACGCAAACCCAGCTTGAGCATCAGGTAATGCAGGTATTGCGCGACCGGATAGGCGCGGCGTATGCCGTGGATCCACACCTCGCTGGCGCCGCGCAGCAGGGCGGCGGCCTCACGCAGCTTGGCTTCTGACAGTTCGAGCGCCGTCATTTGCAGGGACTGTTGCACCGCATGGGCAAAGTCCAGGTACAGCGCGGGCTGCCCGGCTGGCCCCTGGCCGGGCGCGCGCGCGTGCTTGATGCGGTCCAGATAGTCGCGCGGAAGGTTGACGTACTGCTGCTTGCACAGGGCCTGGATTTCCTTGAAGGTGGGGTAGCCCATGACCTTGGCAAAGCGCGTGAGTGTGGACGGCGGCAGACCCAGGCTCTGGGCCAGGTCACGCGAGGACTCGACGGCAATGGCATGCGGGTCGCGCAGCAGGAGCTCGGCCACCTGCTGCAGCCGCGGGCTGAGTGCCGCGTAATGCTGCTGGATGGCCTGGCGCAGGTCCTCGACGCTGTGGGGGGCATTGTTCAAAATAGTGCGATTGGCCATGCTGCATCCTAGCCTATGCACCTTGTGGTGCAGTGGTTCGTCAGGGGGCGACCGATGTCTGGCGCAGCAGATCGAATCAAAGTGAAATAATAATTTCATTGTTTTGGATGTCAATCCGGTCAGGCACCAAAAACTCCGTCCAAAAAGAAACGTTTGACTTGTTGTAATGTATGAAATTATAATTTCACTTACAAGAATTTTTGCTGTGAATCCGGCGCGGCCAACCCGTCCATTGCAAGCGCCCGTGCAGCCCCTTCATCCACCGTGCACCCCGCTCTTCAGGAGTTTTCATGTCCGCATTGCAACTTGCCATCAGCCCGCTTACCTGGACCAACGACGACATGTCGGCACTGGGCGGCGGCATTCCGCTTCAGACCTGTCTTTCCGAAATGGCACTGGCCGGATTCACCGGTACCGAGCTGGGTACCAAGTACCCGCGCGACGCGGCCACCCTGCTGCCCTTGCTGGCTCAGCACGGCCTGAAGCTCGCCTCCGGCTGGTGCAGCGGCAATCTGGTGAAGCAGGATGTGGAGGCCGAGTGGCGCGCCATCGCGCCCCATGTGGCACTGCTGCAAGCGGCTGGTGTGCGTGCCATGGTCTATGGAGAAGTCAGCAACACGGTGCATGGCAACATCCAGACACCCCTGTCGCAGCGCGTGTGCCTGGACGATGCTGCCATGCAGCGCTATGGCGCGCGCCTCACCGCCCTGGGCGACCGGCTGCTGGCCGAGACCGGCATGCGCATCGCGTTTCACCACCATGTGGGCACCATCATTGAAACCCGGGACGACATCCTGCGCCTGCTAGCCTGCACCGGCGAGAGCGTGGGTCTGACCTTCGACACCGGCCACGCCACCTTCGGCGGCGCCGACCCGCTGGCGCTCTTGCAAGCCTGTGTGCAGCGTGTGGCCCATGTGCATGTGAAGGACGTGCGCCCGCCCGTCATTGCCCACACCCGCGCGACCGATGACTCGTTTTTGAATGCGGTGCTGGCCGGGGCTTTTACGGTGCCGGGTGATGGCGTGATTGATTTCGCCGGCGTGCTGGCCTGCCTGAAGGCTGCTGATTACAGTGGCTGGGTGGTGGTGGAGGCCGAGCAGGACCCGGCCAAGGCCCACCCCCTGACTTATGCGCGCCTGGCCCATCAGAATATTTCCAATGTCCTGACCCACATCGGCTACCGCGAAGCCGCCGGCGTCTGGCAGGCCTGAGCCGAGCCTGCCATGCAAAACACCCTTTCCATGACGGTTGCCGAAGCGCTGGCGGCCTATTTGCGCGCCCAGTACATTGAAACTGAGGAGGGCAGCGAGCCCCTGTTCGGCTGCGCCTTTGCCATCTTCGGCCATGGCAACGTCACCTGCTTTTCCGAAACACTGCAGGCGCACCAGGACCAGCTGCCGCTGTGGCGCGGCCAGAACGAGCAGTCCATGGCCATGGCGGCCGTGGCCTACGCCAAGGCCCACCAGCGCAGACGCATCGGAGTGGCCATTGCCTCGGTCGGCCCCGGCGCACTCAACATGGTCACCGCCGCCGGTGTGGCCCACACCAACCGCCTGCCACTGCTGATGCTGGCAGGCGACACCCACGTGGGCCGCCTGCCCGACCCGGTGCTGCAGCAGGTGGAGCATTTTCAGGACCCCACGCTGAGCGTCAACGACGCCTTCAGGCCGGTGGTGCGCTACTGGGACCGCATCGTCACGCCGTCGCAGCTGCTGCAAACCCTGCCGCAGGCCATCAGCACCCTGCTCGACCCCGAGACCTGCGGCCCCGTGTTCATCGGTCTGCCGCAGGACGTGCAGGGTCAGCGTTATGACTTCCCTGCCGCGTTTTTTGCCAAACGCGTCCACCGCATCGCGCGCCCCGAGCCCGAGTTGCGCAGCATTGCCGAGCTGGCCGCAGCCCTGCGCCAATCGCGCCGCCCCCTGGTGATTGCCGGCGGCGGTGTGCACTATGCCCGGGCCACGCAGGCCTTGCTGCGCTTTGCCGAGGCCCATGGCGTGCCGGTGGTGGAAACCATCGCCGGGCGCGCCGTGCTGCTGCAGTCCCACCCGCTCAATGCCGGCCCGATTGGGGTGACCGGCTCCGACTCGGCCAACCAGATGGCCGCCGAGGCCGACCTGGTGCTGGCCATAGGCACGCGGCTGCAGGATTTCTCCACCGGTTCCTGGTCGGTGTTTCACAACCCGGCCATGCAACTGGCCAGCATCAACGTCTGCCGCCACGATGCGGTCAAGCACTTTGCGCTGGCGGTGCGCTCCGATGCCGGGGCTGCATTGGACGCGCTGGAGCCGCAGCTGCAGGGCTGGCAGGCCGATGCCGCTTGGGGCGCGCTGTGCCAGAGCCGCGCCGCCACCTGGAAGGCTGTGGTGCACACGCGCACCCGTGCCGCCGAAGGCGCCGTGTCCTATGCGCAGGTGGTGGGTGCGGTGAACCGCGGCATGCAGGACGGCGACACCGTCATCACCGCCGCCGGTGGCCTGCCCGCAGAACTGAATATGAACTGGCAAAGCCCGCAGCTGGCGCACTTTGACATCGATTTCGGCTTCTCCTGCATGGGCTACGAGGTGGCCGCCGGTTGGGGCGTGAAGATGGCCAAACCGCAGGGCGAGGCCATTGTGCTGGTGGGCGATGGCTCTTACCTGATGCAAAACGTGGACGTGTACAGCACGGTCTTCACCGGCCACAAGGTCATCTTCGTGGTCTGCGACAACGCCGGCTTTGCCGTCATCGACAAGCTGCAACGCAACGTGGGCCATGCCTCCTTTAACAACCTGCTGAAAGACTGCCGCCGCCTGGACGGCGCGCCAACGGCCATGCCGCGTGTGGACTTTGTGCAGCATGCCCGCTCCATGGGTGCCAGCGCCACCCAAGTGGACACCGTGGCCGCCCTGGAGCAGGCCCTGGTGTCGGCGCGCGCCAGTACCAGCAGCGTGGTGATTGTGGTGGATATAGACCCCACGCAATGGTCCAGCTGCGACTGCTGGTGGGATGTGGGCCTGCCCGAAGTCACCCGCTCGGACGCCCAGGCCCAGGCGGTTGCAGCCTGGCGCGCAGGCAATGCGCAGCAGCGCCACGGCATTTAGGGCACAGTGGCTGCCCACACACCTTTGCTTTGATCAACCTCACTTTTTTGGTAAACGTATGACACACTTTGTTGAAGGGCAGATGCTCAAGAACCCCCTGCGCTGGGGCATGGTTGGCGGTGGCCGGGGCAGCCAGATTGGCTACTCCCACCGCGACGCCGCCACGCGCGACGGCCTGATGCAACTGGTGGCCGGTGCCTTTGATATTGACGCCGAACGCGGACGCAGTTTTGGCGTCAGCCTGGGTGTAGCACCTGAACGTTGCTACGAAAACTACCAGGCCCTGTTCGCTGCCGAAGCGGCACGCGCAGACGGCATGCAGGTGGTCAGCATTGCCACGCCCAACAGCTCGCACTTTGCGGTTTGCAAGGCCGCTCTGCAGGCCGGCCTGCACGTGATTTGCGAGAAGCCGCTCACCATCCGGCTGGAAGATGCGCAGGAGCTGGAAGCGCTGGCGAAACAGCAGGGCGTGGTGCTGGGCGTGATGTACGGCTACACCGGCTACGAGATGGTGCAGCAGGCGCGCGCCATGGTGCAAAACGGCGAGCTCGGTGCCGTGCGCGTGGTGCACATGCAGTTTGCCCACGGCTACCATTCTGCCGAGGTGGAAAGCGCCGACCCCGGCACCAAGTGGCGTGTCACGCCGGCCATCTCCGGCCCCAGTTATGTGATTGGCGATCTCGCCACCCACTGCTACCAGATGGGCGCACTGGTCAGCGGCCTGGAGGTCGAGAGCCTGAGCTGCGTGCGGCGCAGCTTTGTGGCCTCGCGCGCACCGCTGGAGGACGATGCGCATGTAATGCTGCGCTACAAGGGCAACGCGGTGGGCATGCTCTGGGCCAGCGCCGTCAACATCGGCAGCGCACACGGCTTCAAGCTGCGCGTGGTGGGTGAGAAAGGCAGCCTGGAATGGTGGGACGAGCAGCCCAACCAGCTCAAGGTCGCCTTTGCCGGCAAGCCTGAAATGACCTACGAGCGCGGCCACGGTTATCTGGATGCCTCGGCCCGCTTCGAGCGCGTAGGCGGCGGCCACCCCGCAGGCTACTTTGATGCCTGGGCCAATTTGTACCGGCGCTTTGCCCTGGCCATGTCGGGCGAGCCAGAGGCTGCGGCGCTGTTGGCCGGGCAGTGGTTTCCCAGCGCCAAAGATGGCGTGGAGGGCGTGCGCTTCATGCTGCGCTGTGTGGACTCGGCCGACAGCGCCAGCCAGTGGGTGGACTTCGCGTGAGCGGCTTCGCCTTTCCCGAAGGGCGTGCGCTGGACCTGCTGTGCCTGGGCCGTGCCGGGGTCGACCTGTACGCCATGCAGCCCGACACGCCGCTGGAGCATGTCAGCAGTTTTCGCAAATCGGTGGGCGGCTCACCGGCCAACATCGCCACTGCGGTGGCCCGCCTGGGCGGACGCTCCGGCATTCTCAGCGCCGTGTCGGACGATGGCTTTGGCCGCTACGTGCGCCGCTTCCTGCAAGACAACGGCGTCGATGTGCAGGGGCTCAAGACCGCAAGCGGCGGTGCACGCAACAGCGTGGCCTTCACGGAAATGCGGCTCGACGACTGCCAGGTCATCATCTACCGCAACGATGCGGCCGACCTGCAACTCCAGAGCGCCGATATTGCACCGGAACTGGTAGCCGCCAGCCGCGCCCTGTTGGTCACCGGCACGGCCCTGTCGGCCAGCCCCAGCCGCGAAGCCACGCTGCACGCCATGGACCTGGCGCGCCGCGCGGGCACAGTGGTGGTGTTGGACCTGGACTACCGGCCCTACGGCTGGAGCGACACCGCACAGGCCGCCGTGACCCTGCGCGTGGCCTGCGCCATGGCCGACATCGTGATCGGCAACCGCGAAGAATTTGACGTGTTGGAGCACCTGCAACCGGTGACTGAGCGCGACGACCGGCACAGCGCACGCCAGGTCCTGCAGGGCGTGACGCAGGCTGCCGTGGTCAAGGACGGCGCGCACGGTTGCCGCGCGTTCCTGCGCGACGGCCAGGCCCTTCAGCAGGACGTGTTTGCCGTCACCGCGCGCAAGCCCTTTGGCGCGGGCGATGCGTTTGCCGCCACCCTGCTGTGGCAGTTGCTGCAGGGGCATGAGTGGGCGCAGGCCATGCGCTGGGGCGCTGCCGCTGCCGCCCTGAACGTGAGCCGCGACAGCTGCGCCGAAGCCATGGCCAGCACCGAAGAACTGAATGCCTTTATGGCACTGCACAACCTCCTCCCCCCTCAACCCGCCACGCGCCAGGAGACACTGCCATGAGCCGCCACATTCCCCCCGCCGACAACCACAACATCGCCATCGTGGACCGCGACGACGCCACCACGCCGCTGTGCTATTTCAATCACGTGCGCCTGCGCCGGGGTGAACGCTTCGTGCATTGCGTGCCGGGCTATGAGTCCCTGCTCATGCCCACCACGGGCAGCTGCGACGTGCGGGTGGGCAGCGCGCACTTTGAGGCCATAGGCAAGCGCCAGCACCTGTGGGACGGCGACCCGGAGGCGGTGTACGTGCCGGTGGGTGCCGAGGCCGAAGTCTTGTGCACCAGCGAGCAGCTCGACCTGCTGATTGGAGGCGGCCGTTTCGAGGAGGTGCTGGAGCCCTTTGCCGTGCGCCAGGGCGATGTCGACAAGATCCAGTACGGCTCGGACGACACCAAAACCCACCGCAAGATCAAGCACATCCTGGGGCAAAAAAATGCAGACCGGCGCGGGCGTCTACTGGTGAGCGAGTTGTTCACGGTGGGTGCGGGCGGCTGGTCGGGATTTCCACCGCACAAGCACGACACCGAGCGGGTCAGCGAGCAGGGCACGCAGGAGACCGAGTACCAGGAGGTCTACCAGTTCCGCTTCAACCCGGACCATGGTTTTGGTGCCCAGTTTGTCTATGCCCATGAAGACGACCACGGCCCGGTCTACCACGTGCGCAGCGGCAGCGTGGTGGCCATCGACAAGGGTTACCACCCCAGCGTGGCAGCACCCGGCTACGAGATGTATTACTTCACCGTCATCGTCGGTGCGCGCTCCAAGTCGCTGGTGCAGCACTTTGACCCGCACCATGCCTACCAGATTGAAACCATACCCGGCATCAAAAACATGATCGCCAAGTTCAAGTGAGTCGCCCATGCTTGCCACACTGAACGAGCTCTTGCCCGCCGCTGCAGACGGCCACTATGCCTTGCCCTGTTTCAATGTGTTTGGCAGCGAGGAAGTGGTGGCCATTCTGGCTGCGGCCGAGGAGGCGCAGCGCGGCGTGATCCTGGCCTGCAACAAGGACATGGCGGACCACATGGGCGTGGTCGGCTTTGCCGGCATGGTGCGCGGCCTGGCCGATGCGGCCACGGTGCCGGTGTGTGTGCACCTGGACCACTGCTATGAAGAGGCGCGCATCCACGCGGCCCTGCGCGCCGGGTTTAGCTCGGTCATGTTCGACGGCTCGCAGCTGCCGCTGGCAGACAATATTGCGCGCACCGCGGCCATCGTCCGGCTGGCCCGGGGCTTTGGTGCGAGTGTGGAGGGTGAGGTCGGCTCGGTTCCCTATACCGAAGGGCGCGACCATATCAAGAGCGAGTTGACCGACCCGCTGGAGGCGCTGGCCTTTGCCGAGCAGAGCGGGGTGGACGCCATGGCCATTTCTGTGGGCAATGTGCACCGCCTGACCGAAGCCATCAGCGCCATTGATTTCGGCCTGGTGCAACGCATTGCGGCCTGCACCAGGCTGCCCCTGGTCATCCATGGCACCAGCGGCATACGCGAGGCCGACATCCAGCGGCTCAAGACCATGCGGGTGGCCAAGTTCAACATCGGCACCACCATGCGCATGACCTTTAACCAAAGCCTGCGCCAAAGCCTGGCCGACACGCCCGAGCGCTTTGACCGGCTGCAATTGATGCAACCGGTGGTATCGGCCTTGCAGGTCGAGGCGCGCCGCATGATTGACCTGTTGGGCTAGGGGCATTTTTGATGGCTTGCAGGGTTTTTAGTTCGCATGTGTTTCCAGGGGAGTGCCATGGTGGTCAAACTGTTGGGTAGGCGCTTGCGCCTGGGTGTGATTGGCGGCGGCGCAGGTTCGTTCATAGGCCCTGTGCACCGCATGGCGGCGCGTCTGGACGGGCAGTACGACATCGTCGCCTCTGCCCTGTCCTCCAACCCGGAACGCGGCCGCCAGGGTGGGCTGGACTTGGGGCTATCGCCCGAGCGCAGCTACGGCTCCTGGCAGGACCTGATCAAGGCCGAGGCGGCGCGCGCCGACCGCGCCGATGTGCTGGCCGTCATGACGCCCAACGACAGTCATTTCGATATCTGCATGGCGGCGCTGGATGCGGGCTTTCACATCGTCTGCGACAAGCCGCTGGCCACCGACCTGCAGTCCGCGCAGCGGCTGGCGGACAAGGTGCAGGCCACCGGCCTGGAGTTCTGCGTCACCTACTGCTACACCGGCTACCCGATGGTGCGCCAGGCGCGCGACATGGTGCACAGCGGCCAACTGGGCACCATCCGGCAGATCCATCTGCAATATGTGCAGGGCAATCTGGCCGATGCCCCTTCCGCCACCGGCTGGCGCATGGACCCGTCGCGCCTGGGCGGCTCGCTGGTGCTGCTGGACATCGGCATCCACGCCTTCCACCTGGGCGCCTATGTGAGCGGCCTGGGAATGCAGACCCTTTTTGCCGACGTGGGTGCCACGCGCCCGGGCGGCGCGGTGGACGACTACGTCGCAACGCTCATGCACTATGACAATGGCGCGCGCGGCTCCCTGTGGGTGACCAATGCGGCGGCGGGTTCCGAGCATGGCCTGTCGTTTCGCATCCATGGCGACAAGGGCGCTCTGGAATGGCACCAGGAAGAACCCAACCGCCTGCTGCACCGCAGTGGCGACGGTTTTGACCAGGTGCTTACACGCCGCCTGGGGCCCTTGATGAGCGAAGGCGCACAGCGTTCCATCCGCGTGGAGCGTGGCCATCCGGAAGGCTATCTGGAGGCCTTTGCCAATCTGTACACCGAGTTTGCGCAGGTGGTTGCGGCGCGCATCGCCGGGCAGAGCGCCCCGGCCATGCCGCGCCTGTACCCGCAGGTGCAGGACGGCGTGCAGGGCCTGTCGTATGTGGCGGCCGCCCTGCACAGCGCACACAGCGGAACCTGGGCCAGCGTAGCTGCCCCCGGCGCGGCGCCGGTGGTCAAAAGCCCCAACGCCACACCGGCCTGCCCCGGCGATTGCACCTGCGCCGATGATTGGTATTGACCCCACGCACTGGGCGCCCGTGGGGCTTAGCGGCGCAGCACCCGAGTCCACCACAGGCAGCACAGCAGGGCCAACGCGCAGCTCACACCAAAGACGGCGCCATAGCCCAGGGACGCGATGAGCCAACCGGCGGCCAGATAGCTGACGGCGGCGGTGAGCGCGCGTGCCACCGACTCGGTGACATAGCGAGCCTGAAAAAAGCTGCCGTCAAATTCATGCTTCAGCCAGATCAGAGAAGCCGGATAGAAAAAGCCGAAGGTCAAGGCATGCACCGATTGCAGAGGAATTGCGCACCACAGTTGCGTGCAAAACGGTGTTCCAAGCCAGCGCAGCGCCGAGACGGAACTGCAGATCAGCATGACGGCAGTGGGGCTAAAGCGCTGCAAAAACGCGCCACCCTTCCACATCGCCAAAAACTCAGCCGCCACAGGCAGCGCGCACAGCAGGCCCGTTTGCAAC
>Ga0118677_10001251_pt1 | contig 54653 bp, 38 predicted proteins | sample AliMusrvi5mmetaG_FD_86154 | JGI IMG/M metagenome (GOLD analysis project Ga0118677, IMG submission 86154)
GAAATTGACTATCAGAAAAGCCTATGGTTTCCGCACCTATGAAGCCATCGAAATCGCCCTATATCACACGCTGGGCGATCTTCCAGAGCCAAATTTCACCCATGAATTCTGTTGAGGAGGCATGATTCAAAGCTGAGTCTTAGTGCCAATGCGTTGATAATGGACCTACGGAACGAAGTTCTCGTCAGCCCAGCAAGCTATTGGGAAATTGCAATCAAAATCAGTCGCGGAAAATATAGCCTAGATGTGGACGAAGATTTTGCCACGTTCATGCAGCGGGAGATTCAGGACAACTTGCTTGCCATTCTTCCCATTTCCGTAAAACATTCGGGGGTCGTGGCGACCCTGCCTTTCCATCATCAAGATCCATTCGACAGGCTCTTGGTCGCACAGTCGATGGTCGAACAAATTCCAGTGATTAGTATCGATGTCGCTTTTGATGCGTATGGCATTGATCGACGTTGGTAACCGGCCAGTCGGTCGGCCTTGGGCTGCTTGTCAGCCTAGTGATTCTTGGCAAGGCAAGTTGTTTGGCGAGGATCGAGCGGATGGTGAAGCAAGTAGAGGCGGCAGCAAAAGCATGAGCCGCAGAAGTTCCCATCTTGTCAATATCAGTATTGCGTCTCGTTTTGAACATGGAGTAGGACACCAGCTAGCTTTCAGTCACGATCTCTGACCCAGCGTACTGCCTAAGAATGTTGATTAAGCCATTATCGGAATCCAGCCAGCGCAATGTGGTGCCGCGGTTTGTCACAATTGTAATTACATCAAATACCATTTCATGATAAATTGACCACTCAACTATGTCGGAAACCGACACGACATCGCTCTCGAAGAAACCCCGCTGTCGAACGATTTGTCCACTTACAAATTCATATCGATCCACCTTGGTCATCCGACCGAGTTGCCTCTGTAGCCAACTTCCGATGCGGTCAAAGAAATCGACGGGCCACATAAGAATCAGCCTGGATAAAGGACTAAAGCCCAAAAACCGCCCGAAGAAAAAAAGGGGGTCGGGAGTGCAGGAGATCATCCCGGTTTTCCAGGGCATAATAACATTCGTGTCGAGAAAGATCAAGCGGGGCAGCACGGTCAGAACCTCCGGCCGGTAAAGTTTTCGACATCACTGGCATCAAGGCGATTTCCCCAATGCTCGGAGTTTTCCACCGCCCAATCGACAAGGCTTGTTCCTGGTCGCCGGTCGGGTTTCCCGGCCTCGGAAGTGACGCTGATTTGGGGGAACGACTACTGGTGTGGACAGGCCGCTCCCATCCGGGAATAATAGGGAATTCCACGCTGACACCGAAAGGAACCCTATCGTGAGCTTACCCGACTCCAACCCGACTTCCACGGACTTCCTCCGCGAACACATCAACGATGACTTGGCCAGTGGCCGCTATGACCGCGTCCATACGCGTTTTCCGCCGGAGCCGAACGGCTACCTGCATATCGGCCATGCCAAGTCGATCTGTCTGAACTTTGGCATTGCGCGGGACTACAACGGCCTCTGCAATCTCCGCTTCGACGACACCAACCCGACGAAGGAAGAGGTTGAATATGTCGATTCGATCATGGAGGATGTCCGCTGGCTGGGCTTCGATTGGGAGGACCGCCTGTACTATGCCTCCGACTACTTCGATCAGCTCTACGATTGGGCCGAAAAGATGATCCTGGCTGGCCATGCCTACGTTTGCGACCTCACGGCCGATGAGGTCCGCGAACACCGCGGCACGCTTACCTCGCCCGGCCGCAACAGCCGCTTTCGCGATCGTTCCATCGAAGAGAGTCTTGACCTCTTCCGCCGCATGAGGGCGGGTGAGTTTCCCGATGGCTCGCGGACCTTGCGGGCGAAGGTTGACATGGCCTCGCCCAACCTCAATATGCGCGATCCGGTCATGTACCGCATCCTCCACGCCGCGCACCATCGGACGGGCGACAAGTGGTGCATCTATCCGACCTACGACTACACCCACGGCCAGAGCGATTCGCTGGAAGGCATCACGCATTCCATCTGCACCCTGGAATTTGAGAACCACCGGCCGCTTTACGACTGGTACATCAAGACGCTCGGTATCTTCCATTCGCGGCAGATGGAGTTCGCCCGACTGAACATCACCTATACGATGATGAGCAAGCGGCGGCTCCTGGAGTTGGTGAAGCAGGAGATCGTCAAAGGCTGGGATGACCCGCGAATGCCGACGCTCTGCGGCTTCCGCCGTCGCGGCTACACGCCCGAGGCGATTCGCAATTTCTGCGCGCGGATCGGTGTGGCCAAGGTAGATAGCGTGATCGACGTGGCATTGCTGGAGCATTGCCTCCGCGAGGACTTGAACAAGCGGGCCGCGCGGGTGATGGCCGTGCTGCGGCCGCTGAAGGTCGTGATCGCGAACTATCCTGAAGGCCAGAGCGAGGAACTGGAAGCGGTGAACAATCCCGAGGATCCGACAATGGGGACGCGGAAGGTACCGTTTTCGCGAGAGATCTGGATCGAGCAGGACGACTTCCGCGAGGATCCGCCCAAGGGCTATTATCGACTTTCACCCGGCAAGGAAGTGCGGCTCCGCTGGGGTTATTTGATCACCTGCACCCATGCCGTCAAGGATCCGAAGACAGGCGAGGTCGTCGAACTGCATTGCACCTACGATCCGGCCACTCGCGGTGGCAATGCACCCGATGGCCGCAAGGTGAAGGGCACCATCCACTGGGTTTCGGCCGCGCAGGCCGTGCAGGCCGAGGTGCGGCTCTACGAGAACCTCTTTACCGTGCCCGATCCCAGCGACGTGCCGGAAGGGGTGGATTACAAGGTAAATCAGAATCCCCATTCGCTGGAGGTCTTGCCCTGCTGTTGCCTCGAACCCAGTCTTGCGTCGGCACAGGCCGGCGATCGCTTTCAGTTCGAGCGATTGGGCTATTTCGCCGTCGATCCGGATACCACGCCCGGCAAGATGGTCTTCAACCGCACGGTATCGCTCCGCGACACCTGGGCCAAGATCGAAAAGGCACAAAAGTGAGCAAGGGGGAGTGGAAAGAACTTAGAGATTGGTACTAAGGACTAAGCGCCATTTCCCAGCCCCTTTCCGCCAGCTTGCTTTGCGCACTGCTTAGTGCATTTTCGGGAACATTTGCCGCATCATGGTAATTGCGGCAGGCCCGACGAGCACGACAAAGATGCCGGGAAAAATGAAGAGCACCAGTGGAAAAAGCAGCTTAACGGCCGTCTTGGCGGCCTTCTCCTCGGCCAACTGACGGCGGCGGGTCCGCATCGATTCACTCTGCACCCGCAACGCCAGGGCAACGCTGGAACCGAATTTATCGGCCTGGATCAAGACGGCGGCCAAGGCCCGCAGATCGGCCACGCCGGTCCGCAGACCCAGGTCGTGCAAGCACTCGGTCCGCGTACGCCCCATCTGCAACTGAAAGTTCGTCAAGGCAAACTCGGCGGAGAGCACCGGATAGGCTTTCTTCATTTCGTCGCTCACCTTGCGCATTGCCTGGTCGAGGCCAAGGCCGGCCTCGACGCACACGACCATCATGTCCAGTACGTCGGGCAGGGCCAGGAAGATCGCCTGCTGCCGCCTCCGCGCCAAGAATCCTAATACCATGTCCGGTAGCCAGAAACAGGTGCCGCTCACGCCCGCCACCCAAATCAGCGTGTTCTGACTGAAGCCCTTGGCCCACAGCAACATGCCGCCACCGAAGAAGAACGCGGCCATCAGCATCACGAACTTTAGACCATAGAAGATCGGCACCAACCCCTCGGCCCGAAAGCCGGCGCTGGCCAAGGTGTTCTTCAGCTTGCTTGCATCGGCCGCGTTCTTCGGTGCGAACGCCTTAGTCAAAGCCGAGGTTTTTTCCAAGACCATCGACATCGTGTCGGTCTTCTTCAGGATGGCCTCGGACTGGGCCGAACGGCGCTTCTGCGGGTTCTTGATCTCCTCCAACCGTTCTATGGCACGCGGCTTGGAGACGGCCATATACTCCAGCGCGAACCAGGCAACCAGGGCGAACAGCCCAAAAATCGCCAGGGGAATAAAATCGGTGAATGTGAATAGTGTCGGTGAGGTTGCGGCAAACATGGCTTATACCTTGATATCGACGATCTTCTTGATCACGACCGCCCCCAATATCTGCATGAATATGGCGACGGCCAACATCTTCTTCCCCGCCGGATCGGTGAAGAGCAGCGATACATAGTCGGCATTTAAGTGGTACACGACCAAGAACAGCAAGAGCGGCAAGGCCATCAGGACCACGCCCGAGAGCCGGCCTTCGCCCGTCAATGCCTGGACCTGGCCAAGAATGCGGAAGCGGTCGCGGATCAACTCGCCGATCTTATCGAGAATCTCCGACAGGTCTCCGCCCGTCTGCCGTTGCAAAACCACCGCCGTGACGAAGAACCGCAGGTCGAGGTTGGGTATCCGTTCGCACATCGCCCGCAGGCTGTCGTCCATGGCCACGCCTAGGTTCTGTTCTTCAAACACGCGGCCGAACTCTTTTCCAATCGGTGCGCTCATCTCGGAAGCCACGGCGTTGAAACCGAAGGCAAGACTTTGCCCGGCCCGCAGGGCACGTGCCATCATTTCCAAGGCGTCGGGAAGTTGCGTGCCGAAAGTCTTGAACCGCTTCTTGCGCCGCCAGAGGAGCCAAAACATGGGCAGTGAACCGGCCGCGACCGCGGCCAATGGGGCCACGGCCGCAGGGCTCTTCATGGCAACCGCCACGGCGCAGCCGGCCAGCCCTAGGATCACCGAGACCACGGCCAGCCTGCCGACCGTAAGCGAAGTATCGGCCTGCGCGAACAGCAGATCGAAATTAGCAAATTTGTCGAACAACTTGGCCAGCATGTTGGGCGCGTCGTCCAGCGGCCGCGACAGGACGCTGTTGTCCTTGAGCAGTTGTTCCGTGGCCGATGGCGAAACGACCCCCGTGAGGATATCCAGCCGATCCTCGATTCGCGACTTTTGCGGCTGGGAAAAGAGCATCGCCACTCCGCCCACGAGGGCCGCAATGCCAAGGAAAGCCAGTAAACCGACGAGTAGGGGGGGCACGCCTAATCCTCCAACATGACACGTTCGCGGAAAGCGCTGGCAGGCAGACGGACGCCGGCCGATTCCAGGCGGGACATGAACTTCGGCCGCACGCCAGTCGACACGAAACGGCCGAAGGCCCGGCCCATCTCGTCGATACCGTCCTGCACGTAGCGGTAAATGTCTTGCATCACGATCGTGTCCTGCTCCATGCCGCAGATCTCCGTGATGTAGGTGATCTTGCGCGGCCCGCCCTGCAAACGAGAGGACTGTACGATCAGGTTCACGGCGCTAGCGACTTGCGTCCGCATGGCCTTCAGCGGCAGATCGAAGCCGGACATCAAGATCAAGGTTTCCAAACGGGACAGGGCGTCGCGGGGCGTGTTGGCGTGGATCGTGGTCATCGATCCTTCGTGTCCCGTGTTCATGGCTTGCAACATGTCGAGCGTTTCGCCGCCTCGACACTCGCCGATGATGATCCGTTCAGGCCGCATGCGAAGGGCGTTTTTCACGAGGTCGGTGGCCGTGATCGCGCCTTTTCCTTCAATGTTCGCCGGCCGCGTCTCGAGCCGCACCACATGGTCCTGCTGGAGCTGCAATTCGGCTGCGTCTTCGATTGTCACCACGCGGTCGCTGTTGGCAATGAAGCTGGAAAGCGTGTTCAGCAGCGTTGTCTTGCCTGAACCGGTGCCGCCGGAGATGATGATATTTAGCCGGGCCTTGATCGCTCCTTCCAGCAGCATGACCATTTCGGGTGTAAATGCCTTGTAGTTCAGAAGGTCTTCCAGCTTGAGCGGATTGGCGCCGAAGCGGCGAATGGAAACGCACGCCCCATCCAGCGCCAGCGGCGGAATGATCGCATTGAATCGCGAGCCGTCCAGCATGCGAGCGTCGACCATCGGACAGGTCTCGTCGACGCGGCGGCCGACCCTGGAGATAATGCGGTCGATGATCTGCATCAGGTGGTTGTTGTCGCGGAAGACGACGTTCGTCTTTTCCATCTTGCCGCGGCGTTCGCAGTAGATGTTCTTGGGCCCGTTGATCATGATGTCGCTGATCGTGGTGTCTTTCAGCAGAAATTCCAAGGGGCCGAGGCCGAATGTCTCATCGAGCACTTCGGTCACCAACTGCTCGCGTTCCGAGCGGTTCAAGAGCGTGTCTTCGCTATCGCAAAGATGCTCGACGACCAAGCGGATTTCGCGGCGAAGGATTTCGCCTTCCATCTCACCCACCTTGGTCAGGTCGAGTTTATCGACTAGCTTGCCGTGGATCCGCTGCTTGAGTTCTTCGAGCGAGGTTTCCTTGGTATCACTGCTTTGCCGCAGAGGCATGCGAGCTGGAGGCATGACGCTTGACTCTTCCTGCCGTAAGGTTTTTTTGAGTCCCGTGGTTTCTTGTCCGTGAAAGAATAGCTTACAAAGGAAGCGGCGGAGCCAGCGTGCCTTTTTCTTCAAGCAGAGGAAATCATAACGGTCGTAACGAATGTAGGGAGTAACACATGGCGCTTCATCCCACCTCGGGATGCACCCATGGTCCGCGATAAGGACGGCGCAAGAGACGGTTGGCTTCATCGTCACCGAGCACGCGCCCTTTTTCAGCGTCCCAGGCGAGGGTGCGGCCAAGCCGCATCGAGAGATTTGCCAAGATGCAACTCGCCGTGGAAATATGGCCCTGCTCGATGTCGGCCAAGGGACGGGCGCGGGAGGCTATCGCCGCGAGAAAATCTTGCATGTGGCGCCGCACGGCAGGGGCGACGTGAAGTTCGATGTCCTTCTCGGTCTCGTCCTCGGGATACTGCTTGCGCTCGTAGGATACGTCACGGTGGATCGGCTCGCCTAGACCGCTGGGGGTGAAATCGTAGCTCCACACGCTGGCCTTGAGCGTCCCCTTGTCGCCGTAAAAGGTCATGCCCCAGGGATATTTGGGATCGGGCGGCTGGCCCCAGGTGCGATGCTGCCAGACGATGTCCAAATCGCCGTAATCGAAGGTGGCCGTCTGCGTGTCGGAAATATTGGCTTTGCTCCCCCTGGAGACGAGGATCCCGCCTGAAGAACTGACTCGCTTTGGCCAGCCGAGGTCGAGCATCCAGCGGACCGTATCGAACATGTGGATGCACATGTCCCCGACGATGCCGTTGCTGTACTCCATGAAGGCCCGCCAGCCCCGTGGGTGGACGAGCGAATTGTACGGCCGCAAGGGGGCTGGGCCGGTCCACATTTCGTAGTCGAGATACTCGGGGGGTCGGGCGTCGGGCGGATTGCTGGTGGCCCGCATGTCATAGTAACAATATATCTCAACCAGTCCGATGCGGCCAAGCTTGCCTTCGCGGATGATGCGATCACGGGCGTCGATGAGGTGTGGCGTGCTGCGGCGTTGCGTGCCGACCTGGACAACCCTGCCATGTTTGCGCGCGGCAGCCAGCATCGCCTGGCCTTCCACGACGTCGACGCTGATTGGCTTCTGGACGTAGACATCGGCCCCGGCTTCCACGGCGGCGATCATCGGCAAGGCGTGCCAATGGTCGGGCGTGGCGATGAGCACGATGTCGAGGTCTTTTTCCCCGAGCATCTTCCGATAATCGGCAAACGTCCGCGGACGTTGTTGGGATACCTGCCGTGAGGCGACCAGATCGGCCGCGGCAGCCAGCATCCGCCGATCGACGTCGCAGAGCGAGACGACATCAACCGGTGCGACCTGGATCAGTCGCAGCAAGTCGAGTTTGCCATACCAACCGGTTCCAATAAGGCCGACCCGCGGCCGTTTTGCAGCGGCAAACGCCCCGGCCGTGCGGCCCAGGGCAGAAAGAGCCAAACCGGCCGCGCCGGCACGAAGGAAATTGCGGCGGTGCATGAGAGCAGGGAGCCTGGAGTTAGAAGTTAAGATTCAACGGCGAATAGCATCTAGCCTATCTTATAGCCGAAAAGCTGGCTGGCGAAGCCATGCCTTTTTTCAGCATACCCCCCCGCGGGGCACGACGTCAACAGCCACGCTCATCCAGTGGCTGCCCCCGCCGAGGAAGACGCCCTTGATCGGACAGACGTCGCCGTAATCGCGACCCCAGGCTACCGTAACGTGCCGCATGTTGGGAATGACGTTGTTCGTCGGGTCGAGATCGATCCAGCCGTGGCCGGGACAGAAAACGCTCAACCAGGCATGCGAAGCATCGGCCCCCACGAGCCTGGGCTGACCGGGGCGGGGGTCGGTGAGCAGGTAGCCGCTGACATAGCGTGCCGCCAGGCCAAGCGAACGCAGGCAGCCGATCTCGAGGTGGGCAAAGTCCTGGCATACGCCGCGACGTTTCTCAAAGACTTCCATCGTCGGCGTGCTGACGCAGGTGGCCGTGGGATCGTACTTGAACTCCTGGAAGATCCGGCGAGTAAGGTCCAAGGCGGCCTCCAGCAGCGGGCGGCCGGGCGCGAACGAGATCGCCGCATAGGATGCCAGGCGGTCGTCGCGCCGGACACAAGGCGAGTCGAACGCATGGGGAACCGTGGATACGTCGAGCGCGTTGCGGGCTTCCTCCCAGGCCAGGTTCGAGGTGGGCGGAGGGGGCGGAGGAATCTCCATCGCCACTTCACTAATGGCGGTCACGATCAGTTCGCGGTGCTCTTCTTCCACCGTGAAGTAGGTCACCTGATTGCCAAAATAATCGGTCCAGCTTCGCAGGCACGAAGGCGCCGGCAGGATCAACAGCCGATTGGCCAGGCAATGCTGCCAGGCGAGCGTCCGCGGCGTGAGGTGCGTGGAGTTATGCCCCAGCGTAACCGGCTCGCTGTAGTGATAGGAAGTGCGATGCGTGACTTCGTATTTCATACCAGGCTTTCCGGCGAAATCGCGCCCAACTGCCGCGACGGGCCGGTGTGGGTGAAGTAGGTCTGCGTGAGGCTGTCGGAAAGTTGCCACAACTGCAAAGTCATATCGGCGAGGAAGTTGTCCAACATCCAGCGAACTCCCTCTTCGCGAGGCCGGGCCAGGGCCTCGACGTCGACCAACCGCAACTCGGCCTGTGCGGCGATCATGATGCGCGTTTCGCGATTCCGCAGCGGGTTGGTGTCCTTCCCCGGCAATTGGCGGACGTGATCGGCCAGCGCAGCCAATTGGTATCCGACGCTGCGAGGGTTGGTTTCATCGGTCAGCAAGAGGTCTAACAGCGGCGCCAATTGGAGCGAGGTCATATAACGATAACGATAGGTCATCGCACTGTCGGCGATTTCCAGCACCGATTCCAGTAGTGGAGTGGTCTCGGCCTGGCTGTGAACGAGCGTTTTCCGTAGTAAACGCAGGACGGTCAGGCCGCGTTCCAGACGACGTCCCATATCGACAAAACGCCAGCCCGGCCCACGGGTCATGCTTTCGGTCATCAGGCCGCTGAGAGCCGAGAGCAGGTTGAAAACCTGATTGAGCGCGCTCAAGATATCGCCCAGGCGGACCGTATTAGGCGGCCGTGGCGCGAGCAGGTCGAGATCGAGCTGGTTGACGATTCGCCAGGTGTCGGCCGAGATGCGGTCGCGGACCAGCGACGCGGTGCGATAGAGCGAGCGGAGCGTCTCATCGAGCGTGCCGCTTCGCGACTCGTGTACGAATGCCGCGATAATCTCGTTCTCAAGCGAAGAAATCAGTTCCTCGGGATCGTTGGGTAAATCCTCCACGGGCCGGGCGTCATCGGCCAACATCTGTACCAGAACTTTCAATTCCGGCAGATTGGAAGGCTCCAATTCGCTGGTCATTCGCATGACCACGGTGCGAATATGCCGCACCAAGCCGTCGGCCCGCTCGATCTGCCGACCGAGCCAGTAGAGGTTGTCGGCCACGCGGCTGGGCAAGTCGTTGCTGCTGCGGCGAAGTTCCACGGCCGCAGCCTGCGGACGCAAAAGCGTAATCGTGGAGACCGGCCGGTCGGAAAGGATCCAGACGTCCTTGCCACGCGATCGGGTGGTCGGTTCATCGGGCAAGGCTGCTCCACCCCACCGAGTAATCGACGTTTGTCCGTGGGAAGGCGGCATGGCACGAGCCAGACCGCCGGGCATGACCTGGAACGTGCCGTCACGATCGGCGGCGGCAAAGACCCGTAAACCAATCGGCCACGCCTCGACTCCGCCGTTGATGAACACGGGGGCCGTCGAACGGCTAACACGGGCCTGCGCCACAAAGCCATTCCGATGCTGACGCACGGTTTCCAGCAAGTGTTCGCGCTGCCGCCGATCGAGCGCCGCGGCGTCGATCGGCCCACGGCTCCGCGAGGGAATCGCCGGGCGGATCAACACTTCATCGAAGTGCGATTCGACATACGACCAATCCTCGTCGCGTCCGCACCACCATGTCGGCAGGGAGGGCAACTTCAACTCTTCGCCCAGTTGTTTGCGGCAGATGGCCGGCAGAAAGGCCATCAGTGCGGGCGATTCCAAAAGCCCGCTCCCCAGGGCATTGGCCACGACGACCTGCCCGCTCCGCACGGATTGTACGAGACCGGCCACTCCGTGCATCGAGTCGGCGCGCAACTCCAGGGGATCGGCTTCCTCGTCGTGCATTCGGCGAAGGATGACATCGACGGGCAGGAGGCCACCGAGAGTTTTCAAAAAGACGCCCGTGCCGCGGACCGTCAGATCGCCACCTTCGGCGAGCGTATAGCCGAGATATCGGGCAAGGTAAGCATCCTCGAAGTAAGTTGGACTTCTCGGGCCGGGCGAGAGGAGCACGACACGGGGATTGTCGGACCGCTGCGGGGAAAGCGATTGCAGCGTGTCCCGAAGGGTGATGAAGAATCCGGCCAGGCGTTCGACGTGCAGGCTGTGAAAATCGGACGGCAGGATACGGGAGGTGATGATGCGATTTTCCAGGGCCAGGCCTGCTCCGGGTGGACCTTGCGTGTAGTCGGCGTAAACGCTCCAGCAACCATTGGCTCCCCGCACGAGGTGGCTGGCGTACAGGTGCATGAACACATTTCGCGGCGCCGCCACACCATGGCAGGGCAGCAAGAAATTGCGCTGTCCAAAGACCAGTTCCGGCGGGATCAAGGCTTCGTGAACCAGATTCTGTGGACCGTAAAGATCGGCCAGAATCAGGTTCAGTAAATGCACCCGCTGGGTCAACGCGGTGGCCAGGGAATCCCATTCGCTCTTGGCCAAGAGCAGCGGCAAGGGATCGAGTTCCCAATGGCGGTCGGTATCGTGGGATAAGCCGGCAACACCCTGCACGATGCCATTTTCGCGGAGCAAATGCCGGGCCTGCTCATGACGCTGACCGAGACCCCGCGGGCCCATCGCTTCCAAGCCGGCGGCAAATTGCCGCCAACTCTCGCGAATCTGGCCGCGATCATCAAAAAGCTCATCGTAGCTCCCCGGCAGCGGGGAGTAATTCGAGAGCAGGTTTTTTGAAGGCGATGATTCTGCCACCTCGATCGATATGCTCATCGGCAATCACTGTTCGATTATGCGGTTAGGGGTAGGGTGGTGTCAATCGCAGCGAAGACCCACCAATACGGGAGCACTATGTTATAGCGGGGCTTCGCTGCCCTCGACACCACCCTGCCTTGTCAAATAGCCTCAGCCACCGGTCGGCGGAGATCGAGCGTCATCGGATAATCGACATTGTGCTCATTCTTGGGCAGCGGCACGGCTCCGGCCGTATGGCCCATGGTTTGAAAGCGCGCGGCTCGGCGACTCTCAGCATCGAGTGCGTTTACGGGAAAGGTCGCGAAATTCACGCCACCCGGGTGGGATACGTGCCACGTGCAACCGCCGATCGAGCGGTTCGACCAGCAATCGTAGATATCGAATACCAGTGGCGCATGGACGCCGATCGTGGGGTGCAGGCAGTTCGGCGGCTGCCATGCGCGAAAGCGCACGCCTGCGACATACTCACCCGGCGTTGCCGTGGGATGCAGTGGCACGCGGCGGCCGTTGCAGACGACGATGTGCTGCCGCCCGGTCATGCCGCGGACCTTGATTTCCAACCGTTCGACGGATGAATCGACATAGCGGGCCGTGGCCGACGAGACGGACTCTTCACCCAAGACTTGCCACGGTTCGATGGCCTGGCGAAGCTCGAGCTGAATACCGTCGTAGGTTGTCTGGCCGAGCAATGGGAAACGGAACTCAAAATGCGGCACGAACCAATCCGGCTGAAATGCCAAGCCCCACTCGCGCAGCTCGCCGAGAACTTCGAGGAAATCCTGCACGATGAAGTGTGGCAGCATGAAGCGGTCGTGCAGCGACGTACCCCAACGGACCAGCGGCTGCCGATAGGGCGCCTCCCAGAAGCGCGCGACCAATGCCCGTACGAGCAACTGTTGCGTCAGACTCATTCGTGCATGCGGCGGCATTTCAAAGCTGCGGAACTCGACCAGACCCAAGCGGCCGGACGCCGAATCGGGCGAATAGAGCTTGTCGATGCAGAACTCGGCACGGTGGGTGTTGCCTGTCAGGTCAACCAGCAGATTGCGGAAGAGGCGATCGACTAGCCAAGGCGGCGCGGCATCTTTCGGCAATTGCGTGAAAGCCGTTTCCAATTCATAAAGACTCTCATGGCGAGCCTCGTCGACTCGTGGGGCCTGACTCGTGGGGCCGATAAACATACCGGAGAACAAATAGGACAGCGACGGCCGGTTATTCCAATAGGCCACAAGGCTTGGCAGCAGGTCGGGACGACGCAACATCGGGCTGTCGATCGGTTTTGCCCCGCCCAACACGATATGGTTTCCGCCGCCGGTCCCTGTGTGCCGGCCGTCAAGCATGAATTTCTCGGTTCCCAGACGGCACCGCCGGGCTTCATCGTAGAGCGTCGTGGTATTGCTGACTAGCTCCTGCCAGTTCTCCGACGGCTGCAAGTTGACCTCGATCACGCCCGGGTCGGGCGTTACCTTGAAATGCTGGAGACGATAATCCAGCGGCGGCGTGTAACCCTCGATCATCACGGGCATGGCGAGTTCTTCCGCCGTGTCTTCGATGGCTTCAACGAGGTTCAGGTAGTCTTCCAGCCGGGCGATCGGCGGCATGAAGATGTGCATGCGGCCCTCGCGGGCTTCTACGCAGATCGCCGTGCGGATGGTCTGCGACGTTGGCTCGGCGATGAATGTCTGGGCGACAGGCTCCGCGATTTCACACAAGGCAGCGCCCGATGCCTCGCGAAATAGTCCGGCCTGCATTGCTGGAGCGATGCCCGGCATTTGCTGGAGAGGTGTCGCGGTGAGGGTCGAGGATCCCGGCGGCATGCCGAGGAAATGGTCGGAAGGATAGGTTGGGGCTTGCCCTGAAATACGTTGAACGGCATGAGCGCCGTTCCCGTTTGACTTGCCCCAGCCGCGAGAAGGCAGTGGGCCGCGGGGGGCCAGCGGATCGCGCTCTTGCCAGCCGTTGGTGTCGTCGGTAGCGTACCAAGGCAGGCTATCCAATGGCAAACGGAAACCCATCGAAGAATCGCCGGGCAAGAGGAACAGGTTTTCCTGCCGCAGCAACCAGCGACCGCTTTCCCAACGCGTGGAGACGCCGTCACTGTAGACCGGACGAATCGGTAGCACGTAGCCCACCACCTGGCTCAGGCCACGTTCAAAAATCCCCGCGAGGCGTTTTCGCTCCTCCTCATTCTCCAGGTTCGACCGCAGTGGGTCAACATTGGCCGGCATTCGTCGTTCTTTCCAGAGGTAATACCAGGTGTCTTCATAGCCCGGCACGACGTGATCCGCGCGGAGATGGAGCCTTTCGGCCAGATTCTTGATGAAAGCCAGTGCGGTGGTGGCCGTGGCGCGATGGTCCGGGCCGTCGGCGGCGATCAGTTCCGGTTTGCGCCAGATTGGCTCGCCGTCCTTTCGCCAATAGCAACCCAAGGCCCAACGGGGAAGCGACTCGCCCGGATACCACTTGCCTTGCCCGAAATGCAAAAGTGCGCCGCGGCCATGGCAGTGCGACAGACGCCGCAACAATGTGCCAGCGAGGCGGCGCTTTTGCGGGCTGTCGGCGGTCGTATTCCACTCGGGGCCTTCCATGTCGTCAATCGACACAAAGGTTGGTTCACCACCCATGGTGAGACGGACATCCAGGGCGTTCAATCGGGCATCCACCTTATAACCGAGCTGTTCGACAGCAGCCCATTGCTCATCGGTATAGGGCCTGGTAACGCGCGGGGCATCGGCCACGCGGGTAACCGACATCTGGACAGAAAAATCGACTTCACACGGGTCTACCGAGCCGGAAATCGGTGCGGCGGAATCCGGATTGGGGGTGGCGGCCAGCGGCAGGTGGCCTTCGCCGGCCAACAGGCCGGAGGTTGGATCGAGCCCCACCCATCCAGCGCCGGGCAAATAGACTTCGGCCCAGGCATGCAGGTCGCTGAAGTCGCATTCCGGTCCCGGCGGGCCGTCCAGCGGCTTCATATCCGGCTTCAATTGGATCAAATAGCCTGAAACAAACCGCGCAGCCAAGCCCAGGTTGCGCAGCGCCTGCACCAATAGCCATGCTGAATCGCGACACGAGCCGCTTCCCAACGTGAGCGTCTCTTCGCAGGTCTGCACGCCAGGCTCCATGCGGATCAAGTATTTTACCGCGTGGTGGACGTACTGATTCAGATCGACGAGAAAATCGACGGTCTTTTTGCTCGTGCGTGGAACATTCGCCAGGAACTCCTTCAACCGTGGACCATGAGGCCGGGTTTCCAAATAGGGCAACAACTCCCTGCGCACGGCCTCCTCGTAACGCAGTGGATACTCCAGCACTTCATCCTGTAGGAAGAAAGCAAACGGGTTAATGACCGTCATCTCGGCCACCAGATCGACGGCTACGCAAAGCTCGCGGGTTTTCCCGGGGAAGACCAGCCGTGCGAGAAAGTTGCCATGCGGATCCTGCTGCCAATTGATAAAATGCTGCTCGGGGGTGACCTTCAGCGAGTAGCTGAGCACCGGTGTGCGGCAGTGTGGCGCTGGACGCAGCCGCACAATCTGCGGGGCCAGTTGAACCAGTTTGCTGTAGGCATAGCTGGTACGGTGGTGGAGGGCGACACGTATGGGCATATTTCTTTTCCTTGCGGGTATCCGGAATTTGTCTACAACTCAGTATGGCTCCATCAAGCGATCGCCTCTTGTGCCAGGGTTTGAGACTGCGTTTGCGATTGCGCGCCGGAGGGTGCGAAATCATGCGCCGGCGGAAGGGCAAAAAAGGCTTCGTAGATCGCCTCGCCCACAAGGTTTAATCGCGTCTGGAAGCCGTCGATGAATTCGTGGATGCCACTGCCGATGATCTCCTCGATGTTGCCGTAGTCGAGTTCCGAACGCAATCGCCCCAACCGTTGCTCAGCCGGCGTGCGATACGTACCCGGCTTGCTGCCCGTGATTGCCAAGAGCGAATCCTCGGCGCGGAGCAGGCAAAAGTGCATCGAGCGGGGGAAGTCGCGGTCGAAAATCAGGAACTCGGCCACCTGGGTCGGCGTAGTGCGGCCATGCCGCTTGCGATACATCTCCAGCGCACTGACGCTCTTCAACAGTGCAACCCACTGGTTCGTGTCGATGGGCGTGCCCACATCAGCCACGTTGGGCAGCAGCAAGTAGTACTTGACATCGAGGATCCTGGATGTCTTGTCGGCCCGCTCGATCGACATCGCCAGCCGGCGGAAGTGCCAGGCCTCGCCGCGCGACATCGTCGATTCGGCCACGCCTTCCAGCAACGACCCGCCCAGTTTGACCTTGCCGAAGAACTCGAACGGCGAGGCCAGAATGCTTTCATCCTTGCGGGCGTCTCGGACCATCAGATAGAACTTGTTCAGTTCTTCCCACATCTGCGAGCTGATCATGTCGCGCACCGTGCGGGCGTTCTCGCGGGCGGCGCTGAGGCAGGAAATGATCGAGTTCGGGTTCTCTTCGTCAAATGTCAAGAACCAGATCACATTCCGCTCCGAAGCCACGTCGTAACGAGCGTAAAACGCATCGCGGTCGCCAGTCGTCGAAATCAGGGGACTCCAATGGTTGCCCATCTCCGGTCCCAGGTCCAACGCCAAGTTGTAGTTCACATCGATCGAGCGGGCAATGTTTTCCGCCCGCTCGACAAGGCGGCTCATCCAGTAAATCGAATCGGCAACGCGACTGAGCATGTACCGTCCTCCAAGTTCGTAGGGTAGGCCGATCAGTAGGGCGGGCCGAGTGAAACGAGTCCCACCATGAATTCTCGGAAAGTAGTGGGACTCATTTCACCCGGCCCACCCTACGAGCAAAAAGCTCCTAACAACCGCGGGCAGCGATGTGCGGCTTGTGATTCGTGCCGTTCTTGAGTACCCAGGTATCCTTGCTCCCACCGCCTTGCGACGAGTTCACCACCAACGACCCCTTCACCAAGGCCACGCGAGTTAGCCCGCCGGGCAAGATATATATATCTTCACCGTAAAGTATATAAGGCCGCAAATCGACGTGGCGACCTTCCAGATGATCGCCTACGATCGTCGGCACCCGCGAGAGGGCCAACATCGGCTGGGCCACGTAATTTCGCGGGTTGGACTCGATCAGTCCGCGACATTTTTCGCGTTCTGCCTGGCTGGCGCGCGGCCCGAGCACGATTCCGTATCCGCCCGACTCATTGGTTGGCTTGATTACCAGCTTGTCCAGATTGGCCAGCACGTGGGCCCGCTGCTTCTCCTCGGCACAGATGTAGGTCGGCACGTTCGGTAGCTTGATCTCTTCGTCCAGGTAGTACTTGATGATCGCCGGCACATAGGCATAGACGGCCTTGTCGTCGGCAATGCCCGTTCCCGGGGCGTTGGCCAGGGCAACGCGGCCGGCGCGGTACACGTCCATCAGCCCGGGCACGCCTAGCGATGAATCGGGGCGGAAGGTAAGCGGATCGAGAAAGTCATCGTCGATGCGGCGGTAGATCACGTCGACCCGCTTTAGGCCTTGGGTTGTCCGCATGCACACGTAACCCTCGGATACGATCAAGTCGCGGCCTTGCACCAATTCCACGCCCATCTGCTGGGCGAGGAAGCAATGCTCGAAATACGCGGAGTTGTAGATCCCCGGGGTCAGCACCACGACCGTCGGTTCGCGCGCGGCATCCGGGGCAATGTATTGGAGCATCTTGAGGAGTTGCTCGGGGTAGTCTTCCACTGGCAGGATCGATAGGCCGTCAAACATCTGCGGGAAGGTCCGCTTCATGACTTCGCGGTTTTCCAAAACGTAGGAGACGCCCGAAGGACAGCGGAGATTGTCTTCCAGCACGTAGACCGTGCCATCGGAATCGCGCACCAAGTCGGTGCCGGTGATGTGGCACCAGACGCCTTTGGGAGGTTTCAGGCCGGCGCAACGACTGAGAAAGCACTTGCTCGATTGGGCCATGTACTCCGGAAAGACGCCGTCGCGAACGATCCGCCGCTCATGGTACATGTCGTTGATGAACATGTTCAGCGCGCGGATTCGTTGCTTCAAACCATCTTCTATGAATCGCCATTCCTGGCACTCCATGATTCGCGGGACAAGGTCGAAAGGCCAGATCTTCTCCGTGCCGGCCTCGTGACCGTAAACATTGAAGGTGATGCCCATATTCAACAACGCCGTATCGGCAGCCTTCTGGCGGCGAATTAACTCGCCTGCGGCGAGCGAGTGCAAGCGACTAGCCAGCAACGACGCAGGGGGCCTCGGAACCCCCCGATCGTCGAACATCTCGTCGAAGAATCCGTCCGTGTCATAATCCGAAAAGGCGACCTCGTCGGAGCAGGGTCGGGGAGCCGTCATTGTGTTGATCATAAGAGGAACCGTTACTTTCGCTGGAATTGTTACAAACTGCAACAGCGTGCGCGACTTTCTTGTAACGTCGCGATAAGCTGTTTCCCCGCTTCATGCTCACGTGCCTATTATTTGGGCAGCCCTTGCGAATTATCTAAGCTAGGACAGTGTTTTTGCTCTCGATATTTAAGCCCGATTGCTGTTATGCAGGAAACATGCCAATAACTATACAACTTCATTTGACACTTCATCTGACAGAGGGCTTGCAACAGGACTTACGTAAAACTAAAATCAACATATTACGATTTTTGAGACCGTAACATTCCTCCTTGACCCTTCGATCCCGGCGGATGCCCTGATGCCTGGCGAGCGACTATACCTACTACAGCCACGCGATCGGCCGCGTCGAAGCCTCGCGGTCTCCTCGCGAGAACCGCAGTTCTTCGCCGCAGGCTTCACCTTGGTGGAAATTCTGGTAGTTATTGCGATCCTTGGGCTACTTCTTACCCTGCTGCTCCCGGCAGTACAGGCGTCGAGGGAAGCTGCGCGGCGAGTGTCGTGTGGCAACAATTTTCACCAGATTGGCATAGCCACGCAAGGTTTCGTCAACACCTACAACAATTACCCGCAGGCGTATGTCAACAGTACGTGCCGATGGATGGACCAACTCAAGCCGTTCTTAGAGAAAGACACTTACGTCTACCGGTGCCCTTCCGACCCCAAACAAATCCCCTGTACCTGGGACAAAACCATCATCCTCGACTACGGGATCAACACGTTCAATTTCAAGGATCAGGCCCATTGTTTCTGGTATTCCGTCCGCAGTGTCAATGTCCTGTCAATGAGCCACGTTATTTTGTTCGCCGACTGCACCCCTGGGAAGTATTACTGTGGAGGCGGGAATACGTTTAGCAACCCGGTGACCGGCGTTGACTACCGGCACGGCGGGAGCGTCAACGTCGTCTTCTGCGACGGCCATGTGGAAACAAGAACGGACACAACGCAGAGAGACTGGGACGCTGCGCAGTGAGTTCTCAGCCAAGTTCCCGGATCGCTTCAACTTGTGGTGCGGGCGTCTCGCCTGCACATGCAGCCGGGACGGCCGCACCACAAAAACACGGAGTTAATGTTGGACGGGTACTTACTTGATGGAGGAATGACTATGAGTCACTTCGGCAAGACTCGGATTGCAGGCGCGATGGCCTTGGCGGCTGCCTGCTGGATGGCAAGTCCAGCTCGGGCGGGATATAGCCCATACGGGTTGGGAATGGACGTGCAGACAGGCACCGTGAACGATTCCTGTGCGGGGCGTGGCGACTGTGGCGAGTGAAACGATGAATCTCAAGACGCGAATCATCCTGGTCAGCAGCATCGGTGCGGGGTTGATAACCGGCGCGGCGTGGCTTGCCATGCGGGTTGTCCCCGTCGCTCGACCTGCGGATCAGAGATTCCGCGAGGTCGTGGACCTGACCGCGCGGACGGTCAGCATCCCGAAGCGGCCGGCACGTATCTTGAGTCTCTGCACTTCCGCAACGGATGCTATTTTGACGATGGGGGCGGCAGACCGCCTCATTGCCATCGACGAGTTTGGCCGTGTGGTCCCCGGCACGGAGCGAGTGCCTGTGGTTGGCAAAGGGAGCGCGATCTCCCGCGAGCAAGTCGCGGCGCTTCGCGTCGATCTGGCCTTTGTCTGGTGGTATCAGGATGAGGCGGCCGCGATGTTGGAAGACTTGGCGGTTCCCGTGGTCCGCATCCAGAGCGGACGATCCGCCGAACTGCCCGCCATGATCCAACTCATCGGCGACTGCGTGGATTGCCGAGAAGCTGCTGACCGTGCCGCCGCACAAATAAAACTATTCCTCGCCAAGCCCCAACCCGGCCCGGCCAAGAACGCCAAGCGGGTGTTTATCGAGCTTTACGGACCACTGAAGAGCGCGGGTCGCGACACCTATACCAACGACTTACTGGAACTTGCTGGTGGACAAAACATTGCCGCCGACGCCAAAGGGACCGTCATGTTCTCCGCGGAACGACTCGTTCAAGCCGATCCGGACGTGATTCTGGTCGTCGGCGCGGCCTCGGACCGCGCAGCACTGGCATCGCGTCCAGGCATGGCCGATTTGCGGGCCGTACGCGAGGGGCGAGTCTCCGCCGTGGACCGCTACTGGCTCGTCGCTGGCCCTCGGATGCCCCAGTCCGTCGAGAGGATTCGCAAATCCATTTTTGGACTACCCAACCCCTAAAGGTACTTTGATGCCGTTTTTCAAGATCACGTACAACAAGAAGTATCGCTTTGCGACACTCCACAACACGGGTTGCACGTACCACTGCGGCGTGTGCAGCTACAAAATCCATAGCGGCGCTGACGGCGCGCCAGGACAGGTCTATCCGAAGCCCGAGCGGTTCCTCGCCGTGGATCAGATGAAAACCGTGCTTCGGTCCGTGCCCTTCGACAAATTGCTCTTCATGGGCGGCGAGCCGACCGTGGCCAAGGAACTGCCGATGATGCTCGACTTCGGGAAGAACACGCTGGGCGTGCGAACCTACTTGGGCCATACCAACGGGAACCGCCTGCCCCTGCCGAACCTGGATGGAGCCAATGTTGGCCTGAAAGCTTGGGACGAGCAAATTCATCTCCGCTACACGGGGCGGCCCAAGCAGCCGATCTTCGATAACTTCGCTGCTGCTGTCGATCGTGGACTGGACATGAAAGCCAATGTCGTCTTCATCCCCGGTTTCGTGGACATCGACCAGATCGAGGCGATCGCCGAGTGGCTGGCGTCCTTGAACCCCGAAATACCGTTCCACATCATGGGCTACATCCCCGTTCCAGGCCAGCCCCATGAGCGGCCAACGACCGAACAGATGGACGCAACGGTATTAGCCTGTCAACGCCACCTCCGTCATGTAGGGCGTTCGCACCTAACCACCGAGCAGGCTCGCGACCTGACCTGTCGCAATGACATGTTCGTCGTCGAGCAGATCGCTTAGGAACCAATCGAATGGCCCATCAGCGCCGTTTGCTACCCATCCGGTTCTTCCTGCCACTGCTCCTGGTGGGCGTGATCGCAACCATGTCCGTGGCGCTCTTCGTCGGCAGTGCGGACCTGTCGCCGATAAAAGTCCTTGCGATGCTCGGGCAGGCAATCCGTGGGCATTCCACCGAAGATGCCGTCGCGCGGATCATTCTGGACATCCGATTGCCGCGGATCATCCTGGCGGTTGCCATTGGCGGAGGCATGGGATTGGCGGGGTTGGCCTCGCAGACTCTCTTCCGCAATCCCTTGGCGAGTCCCTATGTACTGGGTGTCTCGAACGGGGCGGCCGTGGGCGCCGTCGCGGCAATGCTCCTGATCGGTAAATCCCTTGCTTACGGCAGCGTGCCCGCGATGAGCATATTCGGCGGATGCGTCGTCAGCGCAACGGTCTTCGCGATGGCGCGGCGGTCGAGCCACTTTGGCCACTCGCTGCTCTTGGCAGGGATCGCCATCAGCGCCTTCTGCTCGGCCTTGACGGCCGCGGCGCTCTACCTGGCAGGCGAGCGACTCCAGTCGCTGGTCTTCTGGCTCATGGGTGGGCTGTGGCAGGCAACGTGGCGCGATGTCCTGCTGGTAGCGCCAGTCTCCCTGGCCGCACTTGCCGGGCTTACCGCCCTCGCGCCGGCGATGAACGTGGCTCTTGTCGGCGAGCGATCCGCGACGGACCTGGGAGTACACATGCGGCAGCTTCAGATACTCCTGCTGATCGTTGTTTCTGTCACGACCTCGGTGGCCGTTGCCGTCAGCGGGGTGATCGGTTTCGTGGGCCTCGTCGTGCCGCACCTGCTGCGAATGCTGATCGGCGCCGATCACCGCAGCCTCATTCCGGCGTCGGCGACTGGCGGCGCGCTGCTACTGCTCGTGGCCGACACGTTGGCACGCACGGTCGCCGCACCGGCCGAAGTGCCGGTAGGCATTGTTACGGCACTCGTCGGCGCACCGGTATTCCTAGGGCTGATTCGTCGCCACGCGGATTTCGGAGCTTGATGATGATTCTGCGGGCCGAGCATATCACCTTTGCGTATGATACCGCTGAAGGCGTGCTCCGAGACGTGAGTCTGAAGCTTCAACCCGGCGTTGTCACCGGCCTGTTCGGTCCGAATGGTTCCGGCAAGAGCACCCTCTTGCGATGCCTGAATGGTTCCCTGAAACCGCGATCCGGTCACGTGTTCCTCGATGGGGAGGCGATTGCCACAATGGACCGCCGGGCAGTGGCCCGACATGTCGCCGTTGTGCCGCAAGATACCCCCGTGGACATTCCTCTCACCGTACGGCAGGTGGTGATGTTGGGTCGCTATGCGCACGGCAGCGCCTGGGATCAGGAGTCGCCGGAGGATGTCCGGATCGTCAGCGACTGCCTGGAGCGATTGGGTATCGCCGACTTGGCCAGCCGCCTCTTTAGCCATCTCAGCGGCGGAGAGCGCCAGCGCGCCGTGATCGCCCGTGCCTTGGCTCAGCAGGGGAGCGTCTTGCTATTGGACGAACCGAACACCCACCTGGACCTGGCTCATCAACTGGAGGTCTATCGACTGGCGAAGACGCTCGCCGCCGAGGGACAGTCCGTTCTGATCATCTGCCATGACCTTTTGGTATCACCCTTGATGGTCGATACCGCCGAGGTGATGGAGCGGGGGAAGATCGTGGCCGCTGGCCCGGTACGCGAGGTTTTGAACGCCGGTCTGCTAAGCCAGGTGTTCGGCACGCGAGCCAGTATATTCTGGGATGATGCGTCACGAGTATGTGCTCAATTCGGTAATTGAAACCCGCTGTTAATCTGTTGCTTCATTGAACCGCCGCAAGGTGCGGTGATCGAGAAGATTCTTCGCCACTGCGGCCTGTGGCAACCCTCGCGGGCACCACCGCGGAGCGATGGTCGGCGGACAACCATTATGAAGTATGACCGGCAGGAAACTTCGCTCAAGGGACTTCAACCGAAAAGCGGCGGGGTGCCATGCGGGGAGTGCGGCAATTGCCGCACTCCCCGCATGGCACCCCTTGTCTCACCAATATACACTAGCTAGACTCAGAGCTTCAGAAAATCAATTTTCCTATCCTTTAGTCGTCTGAGTGGGACGCACCGCGTCACGACACTCCTGCCGTTAGCCGGCGTCTCACGGAGTGTAATCCGGTATCTTGGTGCCCGCGAGCAATCGCGGCTTACCGAAAAGCTCCGCCCCTGGCCTGTTCGATCCGCCCTGTCGGGGCATTCTCTGCTCGCTTTGGCAACGCATTTGCGTCCCCTCCAAAGACCCGGCGCCAGCGGCTACAATGGTCGTATTGGCTCTGTCCTTGTGGGCCTAGCACTACGAAAGCCTGGGGTCTGCCATCATGGATCAGGACAAAAGCAAGCAAGAACTCATCGAAGAACTGGCGGAAATGCGACGTCGGGTCGCGGTGTTGGAATCGGCAGAGGGTGAACGGCAGCGTAGCGAAGAACGCTACCGCCTCCTCACCGAGGCTGTTCCCCAGATGCTCTGGCGGGCCGATGCCAATCGGCAGACTATCGAAAACAATATTCGCTGGTACGAGTACACGGGCCAGAGCCCCGAAGAGGCCCAAGGATTAGGCTGGATGACCGCTCTGCACCCTGATGACGTGGCACAGGTCACCGAGCGTGTGCGAGAGGCTCTGGCCGCTGGAGAGCCATATCAAGCTGAATATCGGGTGCGGCGGGCGGCTGATGGCGCCTACCGCTGGCATCTGTCACGGGCACTTCCCATGAAAGACGAGGATGGCAAGATCACGGGTTGGTTTGGCAGCGTTACCGATGTTGATGACCAGAAGCGGGCCGAGCAAGAGCGAGATCAGAACCGGGCAATCTTGGCTGCCGCTATTGATTGCCTCCCATTTGAGTTCTTTGCCATCGGAACGGATGGGCGGTATATGCTCCAGAACGCCGTGATGCGGGACCACTACGGAGATTCAATGGGCAAATGTCCCGAAGATCATGCCCCCGACGATTACACTCGCCAGTTATGGCTCGACAACAACCGGCGAGCCTTTGCCGGCGAACGAGTGGAAGGCGAAGTGGAAGCACACCTAAGGGGCGAGACACGGACATGCTACAACATCATTAGCCCAATTCGGGATGACGGCAAAGTCTGCGGCATCCTTGGCGTCAACGTGGACATCACGGAGCGAAAGCTGGCAGAGGAGGCGTTGCAGAAGGCCCGCGACGAACTGGAACAGCGGGTAAGGGAGCGTACTGCGGAACTGGCGACGACGAACCAGAACCTCACAATCTTCCGACGATTTGCCGAGGCCTCACGCGAGGGCTTTGGCATCTCTGATTTTGATGGCCGCATCGTTTACGTGAATCAAACGCTTGCTCGGCTGTTCGGTGAAGAAAAGCCGGAAGATGTCATCGGCAAGAACGTATCGCTGTACTCCCCGGAAGGATATCTGCAAAGGCGAAAGGATGAAGTGGTTCCTGCTTTGCTGCGATATGGGTACTGGCACGCTGAGCATACGATCTTGCCATGTCACGGGAAACCAACTCCGGTTATGCAGAGCACGTTTCTGATTCGGGACGAAGACGATAATCCTCTTTACCTTGCTGCGGTGATGAGCGATATCACTGAACGCAAGCGAGCGGAAGAAGAGGTCCGGGATGCCAACCGCAGGCTTGTTGCCACGCTGGAAAGCATCACGGACGGCCTCGTTACATTCGATCATCAAGGGCGATACACCTACGTCAATCCAGCCGCCGAACGCTATCTGCATAAATCCGCTGACGAATTGTTGGGTAAAACGCTTACGGAAATTTGGCCCGAGACTGACCCGGTTGCCCGCAGGGAATCCGAACGCGCCGTTCGCGAGAACGTGCCGGTACATTTTGAGAAGTTTTATCCGGAGCCGTTGAATCGCTGGTACGAATGCCATGTCTATCCGTCGAGCGAGGGAAGATCGGTCTATTTTCGGGACATCACCGAACGCAAACAGGCCCAGGAGGCGGTGCAGCGAAACCGCGAGCTGCTGCAAGCCATTATTGACAATACCCCGGCACTGATATACGTGAAGGATCTGGAAGGGCGGCATACGGTTGCCAACCAAGCGTTATGCGAAGCTGTCGCCAGCGAAATGCAAGATATTCTCGGCAAACGTAGCTGCGACTTTGTAGCCGATCCCCAAGACGCAGAAATTCACATGGCGAACGACCGGCGAGTCATCGAGACCGGACAGGCGATCATGGTTGAGGAGTCCACGCTGGGGCGTATCTTCCTCTCCGTGAAATTCCCGATCAAGGACACGCAAGGACGTGTTTTCGCCACGGGTGGCGTGTCCACCGACATCACTGAACGCAAGAAGATCGAGGATGCACTTTGCCAGAGCCACGACGAGCTTAAAGCAATTTACGACGAAATCGTGGATGGCATCATCGTCGTGGACGCCGAAGTCGCTAGACCTGTTCGGGCAAATGCTGCCTATTGCCGCATGTTGGGCTATTCTGAAGACGAAGTGTACTCGGTGACGCCAAAGCGGGTTCATCCGGCTGAGGTGTTGCCTAGCGTGTGGGAACACATTGAAACAGCCAAACAGAACAGAGTTGCCTGGATCAAGGACTTGCCATTCTTGCGTAAGGACGGCACTTTGATCTATGCGGATGTCGTTACCAGTCAGATTCGTTACAACCAGCGGCCCGGATGGATCAGTTTCTTCCATGACGTGACCGAACGTAAACAGGCAGAGGAGGCTTTGCGTGCGAGCGAAGAACGATTCCGGGTCGCTTTCGATGAAGCACCATTGGGAGTCGTTATGACCGTCGGCGAGGGCATCTTGGTTCGGGCCAATCGGACCTTTTGCCGGATGAGTGGCTACACCGAAGAGGAACTGATCGGAAAGCCCGTCATTGATATAACGCATCCTGAAGACCGAGAGGACACCCAAGCACTTGGCACGCAGGTTCTCGCGGGGGCAAATCCGGGCATCACGATGGAGAAGAGATATCTCAAGAAACACGGCGGATTCTTCTGGGGGCAGATCGCCGTTACTGCGATCCACGACCGGGGAGGAAATGTCATCTTCGTCCTGGGAATCATCGAGGACATCACCGAACGCAAGCGGGCCGCAGAAGCATTGCGAAAGGAGCACCGCAACCTCAAGCACCTCCTGCAATCGAGCGACCACGAACGGCAACTCATCGCCTATGAAATCCATGACGGCTTGGCCCAGCAGTTGGCTGGAGCGATCATGCAGTTACAGGCATTCGATCACCTGAAAGACAAGAAGCCTAACGAGGCGGCAAACGCTTATCATGCGGGGCTGACCATGCTCCAGCAGGGGCATTATGAGGCCCGCCGCTTGATCGCCGGAGTTCGACCGCCGATTCTGGATGAATCAGGCATCGTGGAAGCTGTTGCCCACCTTATCCACGAGGAAGGACGTACCAAGGGGCCGAAGATCGAGTATCGCAGCAGAGTCGATTTTGACCGACTGGACCCGACCTTGGAGAATTCTATCTATCGGATTACCCAGGAAGCCTTGGCAAATGCCTGCAAGTACAGCAAGAGCGAGAGAATATGGGTCAGCCTCTTGCAGCGGGAGGATCGTGTTCGGATCGAGATTCATGATTGGGGCGTAGGATTCGACCCCAAGGCCGTGCCGAAGAATCATTTCGGCCTAGAGGGAATCCGGCAACGGGCAAGGCTGCTGGGTGGAAAGTGCAGCATCAAGAGCAAGGCGGGCAAAGGCACCCGCATCATGGTCGAGTTGCCGGTAGTACCGCGGGATGAAGAGAGGTGAATGGGCCTGTTTGCAACCATTTGGAACGGCAAAATGGTCTAATTCGGGATAATTCCGCCTCATTGCCCGAATAGATCCTGAGCCAAAATTCACCCACGAATTCTGTTGAAGAAGCCAAATAATCAATTTTCCTATCCTTTTGATGGTCGTGGCTGTTACCGCGCAGGCCAACTGCCGAGGCTCATCGTTCGAGCCTGAGCGGGAGGGGTTGGCGCAATCGCTGAGTTGGATTGTTGGAACAGGGTCCACTGACTGAAACACCGAAAGGCGTATGACTTAATGAGAAGCCGACTCAATGTTGGTGCGGTTAGTCAACTGCTTGCGGCGCGCCCAGCCATAATGCGGATCGGCGGCAGTGGCGATGGTTCGGCGGTAGGCAGGGTTGTGAGTGGGAATGACTGCTTCGGTGTCATGCAGAAAGCCGGTGATGAGGCCGTTTAACTCGCGGACAAGCTCGGGGTTGTTGGCAGCGACATTTCTCGATTCGCCAATGTCGTCCTTGAGATTGTACAACTCGAAGCGGTCGCTGCCATCGTCGCTGTCGGCGAAAAAGCGGATTAGTTTCCAATCGCCCCGACGCACATAGGTGCCAGGCAGGAAACCGGGGATGCTGGCCGCCTGGTTGGGGCTGCCGTGCGGGAAGTGGCAAAAGACCCGATCGCGCACCGCGCCATGGCCGAGCAATGTCGGCGTCTGATCGAGGCCGTCGAGTTTCACGCCGGCGCGGGCCTTGATGCCGCACATCGCCAGCAGCGTGGGATACCAATCGACGCTTGACAGCAACGCATCACTGCTCGTGCCCGGCTTGGTGTGGCCCGGCCAGACAATGACACATGGCTCGCGCGTGCCGCCTTCGTAGAGCGATGCCTTGCCGCTGCGCAAGGGGAGATTGCTCGTGGCCGGCATGTTCTCGAAGCCTTCCGGGTCCGTGGTCTTCGGCGGGAAGGCCCACCCGCCGTTGTCCGAGAAGAACACGATGATCGTGCGATCGGCAATGCCCGTCTCGTCGATCGCGGCGAGCAAGTTGCCCACGCCGTCGTCGAGACTCCGCACCATTGCGGCATAGAGCGGATTATGCTGCGGATTCTTTGCATCGGCCTTTGACTTGAAATACTCGATGTAATCGCGGCGCGCATTCCACGGACCATGCACCGAATAGGCCCAGTAATTCAAGTAGAAAGGCCGGCCTTTGTGCGCACGAATGAACTTCGCTGCCTCGGCCGACATTCGGTCCTCGATGTGTTCGCCGGGCTTGGCGGCGAGCGGCGGGCTGTTAATGAATTTCCAGGGCGCGAGGTAACCGCCGTCCGGCCCCGCGACGCGGGGCGTGTGCGGAAAGTCGACATCGAATCCCCGGTCCCTCGGCTCGTAATGATCGTCCTTGTTTTGCGGTAGGTTGAAGCCGAGGTGCCACTTTCCGAAATGCGCGGTGGCGTAGCCCGCTTCGTGCATCGCCGCGGCAAGCGTAACGTAGTCCGGCTTCAGCCGCGTGAGACTGTCGGCGTTGAGCGCCTTCATGTTCGCATTGCCCTTGGCGAGTCGTTTCTCAAGCTGCACCTGCGGCAAGTGACAGTTCGGGGCGGTGATGCCGATACGGGCAGGATATTGGCCGGTGAGAATGCTCGCTCGGGTTGGCGAGCAAAGCGGACTCGCAGCGTAGGCCTGAGTGAACCGCACCCCGCGTGTGGCGAGGCGGTCGATATTCGGCGTCTCGTAGAAGGTGCTGCCGAAACAGCCCACATCCCGCCAGCCGAGATCGTCCGCGAGGATGAAGACGACGTTGGGTGTGCCGGCGGGCTTTGTCGCATCGGCCGCGTGGAGCCCGGCCAGCGGCGTCAGCAGTAGTGCCAAAGTGAACGCGATGATGGCTTTCTTCATGGGGATTTTCTCTTTGGCACGTAGACGGGAAGGGGTGCGGAACTTGGCGTCTACCCGCAGAGTTCCATCGAAAGGTTTCTCGATGCATCCAACATAGATTCTCCTTTCCCAAGCTCAATGTAGCGCAAGGACACAATGCTAATTATACTAATTGCGCGTTGTAATTGGTATTGTGTTTCCCGATTATGGAGGTTTGCGGCATGAACCCCTGGCTGCTCGACATGCTCAAGGAATATTGCAGCCACATCGGGAGGCCACGAAACGCCGCATGCGCGAGCAACCGGTCGTGTTGATCGTGCAAGACACGACCGGACTTGACCGCCGCAGGCAAGTCGGCCGGCCGAGGTTCCGAGAAATCACTCCATTCGTCGGTGAAGCGCGTACGAAAAAGCCCTGCCGGAAAGGCCCCGCAAGGCTTTTTTCAAATTCAGGTTTCGCACTGAATCTCAGCTTCGGCGGCGTCGCCAAACGTATGCGGCGAGTCCGATGCCACCGATGCCAAACAGAACGAATGTGGAGGGTTCGGGGACGGCAGCGAAGTGAAGGTCGTCAATAGCGAAGTCATTCCCTCCCGCTGCGGTCTGCGAGTCCGAAATCCTGAGCAACGCTGAGTTGCTGCTTCCTGAGTTCCACATTACCGAAAATGTGTTCCATTCTCCCGTAGCGGAGGGAGCAGGGAAACTACCCGCGCCGCGGCAATTAAGAGAACCTGGAGCAATACCGAACCCGAACATTTGTAACCCTGATACTCGAACCGAAGTGCCGTGCCCAACCAATCCTCGGCATAGGCATGGACTTCAGACTTCGTGATGATATACTCCGTTCGTGGACGCATAGGTCTCCTCCTTGATTGAACCTGGTTTGTTATCCACCAAGTCCTTTACAGGAAAGACCTTGCGTTCACCTATAGCAATTCATCAAATTGTGACCACTGAATTTAGAATAATAGTGCATTGTGGGACTACGTTTGCGGCGTTTTTACCCCCCATAGCGCTGTTTAATGCTGTGGAGAATCTCCGCGATATTCTCGCCAGTCTCTTTGTCGATCACGGTGAGTATTCTGTCCCAGACATAAGAATTGTTCCTGACACGATTGAGTGCCGTCAATCCGTGATCGCAATCGACGAGGTGGCAAATCGTCTCGGCAGCGGCTTCACGAAGCTTGGCAATCAAGGGACGATCCATGCAACATTCCGAGTCGTAGACCAAGGGCGTTGAAACTGCCTCGATCAGAACCGGAATCGCCAATCTTGCAGCTGGACCAAGCTGCCGCAAGGCGAAGACCGCGTAGATGCGATGGATATATTCTCGCGACGCCAGAAACTTCAGCAGCGACGCAACAGCCCCTTTGGCCGACGGTCCGATGGCGGCGATCAGTTCGGCGATTGCCACCACAAGGTAATGCTCCTCTTCCGGTTGGCAATTGTGGTGACGGCCATATCGGCACTCGAAATCGATGTTGCAATACCAGCGAAGCGAAGCGAGGAAGCCATCCTCTTCCAGCTTCGTGACGACTTTGCCTAAGGTCGAAACGATAAAGTCGACGTCGGGTTCCACTAGCCATAACAGACGACAGGCGTTGACTTGAACGGTTGGCGAACCTTTTGAACAAGCACTTCGCAATCGAGTCGCAGCCAAGGTGGGATCTGACTGAGCGATCTCCTCAACGAATTCCATAAAGTCAGGCCACACTTCCCTCAATTGCGAGAACGTCCAGCCGTCTAGGTAATAGCTGGCGCTATATAAGGATGACCCTAGCCAATGGTCGCATATCGCTGCCCAAAGCAGCCCGGCCCGAGGTTCAATCGCCCACAGCGCTTTCCCCGCACTGATGCTGCTTTCAAGATGAACTCCATTGGTGAGGATGCGGTAGATCTTCGGTCCAAGTACCTTCGCTCTTGGACCGATTGTTTCTATCGCAGCTAGGATGTGGCCGACGTTGTTCCAGGAAAGTTCTGGATCGAAATCCTCAAGCAATTGGTGAACCGAAGGGTGACCCGGATCAACAATACGGGCAATCGACGCTGCTGCTGCGGTACGTCCACGCTCAGAGGCTTCCTCCAGCAAAGGAATGGCGGCAGCGGCAGCAGGTCCTATTTCGCCCAGCGTTCGGATCGCGTTGAAAACATCCAAAGAGCGGGGTTTCCCCGGTTCTGCTCGAAGCACTTCCGAAAGCGCCGCGACCGCGGGGATTGGATCGCCCGTACGTCGCCAGTGACGTAATGCGGCCAGGCAAAGGATAGCGATATTCCCCTCTTGCATTGCTGTTATCAGCGTTTGTGGCCTCGCCGGCTGAAGTCGGTCGAGGTAGTCCCAGAGTCGGTAACGGCGATCGTCGCAATACTCCTGCGTATCCAGGGGCGGAGCACAACGCTCATTGTGATACGCATTCAACAGCGCGGCGTGGACATCGGCTACCAGCTCGGGCGCGGCCAGTGTAAGCGTGTAGAGCGCATCCCAAGCCGCTTTCCGTACCAAGCTCTCTCGATTGCCCGCCACGGCGAGCAGCAATTGCAGTTGGTCGGCCGCCGGCAGCTTCAGGCGTTGAATTGCCTTGACGGCAGCAAGGCAGACTTTTATCTCTGCGCTTTCCAAGCCCAATCGCAATGCCTCACGTGGATCGTCAAACCAGGAGTAGATGCTAACTGCGAAATTCTCGCACTCACAATCCCTGCATAGTCCACCGAAGAATTGTGTGCTTATGTGGGGGGCGGTGTGAAGATTCTGCATCAGCCAGGGCCCCGACCCGTGACGCACCCAACCAATGGTTCTGAGACTCATCCAGACGAGGGTCGTGTTCTCGGACTTGGGTTGTTCTGCAAGGAACTTGCAAAGCGGTCCCGCCGCAATCCGACCATAGGAGGCAAGTAAATTCGAGACTCTTACTGAAAGCGGGGAGTCTGCTTCCAAATCCGTTCCCAACAGCGACCTAATCACGGTTTCCACAGGCGGGCGAATCGTCCAGAGAGCATCGACAATAGCCTCTTTCGCCGGTGGATTAGCCTCGGGCCACAGTTGCAGAATTCGTTCAGTCGCCCAAGAGGATTCCGGGCCGAGATGGCCCAAGGCTCGAATAACTGCCACACATCGCAGATCACAACGTTGCATGTTGTTCTCGAGAACTTGCTTTGCTCGGGCCTGGGACTTGCCAATCAATAGCAGCAACTCGGCAGCTCGAATCTTTACGACGTCATCATCGCCGTCGAGGGTTCGAGTTAGCAGCGTCAGTGCCTTGCCAATTCCCGGATCGCGATGCCAGGGTGCGAGGTCGTCGATAACTCGGCCCGGATCGGTAACGCGGCGAAGCAGTGCGTCGATGCATTGGTTATGTTTCGGATCGGCCATGGCAAGATGGTCTTTCTACATGCGTTGTCGTTGTCGAGCCGCCCGTACCATATCGCGGAGGACAACTGCCTGGTTGTATCCGTCGGTTCAACACGGACTCATTGGATCTGGCATGGCAAACCGGTCAGAATCGCGGGCACGCACATTTGCGCCTCGTAGATTCTACTTGTCACTCCTCTGTCGGCAAGTCCGCCCGATCAAGGACTGTGACCGGCTACTACTACCTTATTCGTCGCACTGTCCATTGCTTCCAGGACGTTCATGGCCTTTCCGATGAAAGATTTGTCGGGCGATTGCTTCGCGTTTTCAATCTTCAGGGCGAGGCCAAGATCCTCGCGGGCGTGGGTCGGATCGCCTTTGGCGATGTAAACCTTCGCCCGCTCCACGAGAATCGTTTGCGGCGCGGGCGATGTCAATTCGAGCTTCGCAGTCCACCCCAAGGCATTTCCAAAGGCAGCGAGGGCTTCGTCGTACTTGTCCATCTTTGCGAATAAGCGGGCGATGGAGCACCAATTCTCGGTATTCTCGGGCCGAAGCGTCAACGCCACGTGCAAGCGGACTTTCACGGCCTCGGCCGACTTACCCATTCCCTGCAGCAGATTCGCGGAAGCGATCCAGAACTCAGGCTCATCGCTCTTGAGTTGAATTGCCGACTCATAGTCTTTGAGCGACTGGGTCGGATTCTTCATGCGACGGTGGAGTTCCGCCCGATATGCCATTGCGTGGGCGTTCTGCGGCTGGCTGGCGACAAATCTGTCCAAGCACTTTATCGCAAGAGCGGGATCATCGGCGCCGACGATTGTTGCGACCAGTTCGATTGCTAACCAACAGCTCGGGTCGAGCCGGAGCGCCTGGAGCAGCGCCGCCGAGACTTTCTCGTTGTCGGCACCCTCGATTCGGCAAATGCGCCGTGTATGGATGACGCTACTTCGTCGGGCATACGCCGGGGCGGACTTGGGATTCAGTTTCAATGCAGCATCAATATCTTGCATCGCGCGATCAAGCGTTTCCTTCACGGCGGCGGGGGCCGGCTGATGCATGCCAATCGCAATCAGGATTTCCGCGGACGACGACACGGCAATCCGTTCAAGCACCTCGGCCCGGCGGATATAGTAGTCGGCCGAGCGGTTGTCGAGCTTGATCGCATGGTCCAGGTCGATCAGGGCCAAATCCGGGCGATCGTGACGCGGCTCGACATTTCGGAATAACGGACGGCAGTAGAAATGGGCCGCCCGGTCGACATGCTGCGCGGGCGTTCGCGCCCGGCCTAGCCACTTGTTTTCTATCAGGTAGTTCTGCACTTCGGTCACGTCGATCGCCAGGTTCAAGAGACTGGCAGCCTGCGAACCACCGTGAGTGACCGCCACCAGCTCGCCGTCGTCGTTCACGACCGGTCCGCCGCTGTCGCCAGGATTCGTCGGGGCCTGCGTTTCAACGGCCATAGCGTGAAGACGCATGACGCGGTTTCCCAACTGGACCGACCATGAACGCTTCGAGACTTGCTTGACGGCGCCTTCCGTATAGAGCCAGAGAGAATCGCTGGCGCCCGGGTTGCCGATGGAATGAAGATGATCGCCCGGCATCGAGCTGCTGGCAGCGAGTTTGACCGCCGTGACATCCGACGGAAAAGTGTCGATTTGGATCAGAGCCAGGTCGACCGATTCGTCGGCATCGAGGACGACGCCCCTCAAGACGCGTCCAGTGGCTTCGAGGGCTTTGGCATTGTCATCATAGTAGCTTCGCTCGGCAATGACACGACCGTTGCGGTAGCAAGGGAGCCGCACTTCAACCTGGTTATAGACCTTGCCCATCGAATCGTTGCTAACGACATGGTAATTTGTAACCAGCAGACCGAGATCAACGTCAACGACCCAGGCCGTGCCGCTGCCGTCCGGCGTGGCGATGCCTGCCGTGGAGTGCAGCAAACGCGAGTAGAGGCGGTCCTTCGCGTGGCATTGGGCGGTCATAGGGTTCGGCGTCGCGACAAACAGCCAGGCAAACGCGGCGAACACAAAAAAGTCTTGAAAAAACGACTTGCTTCGTACCGAAAACATGGCGATGCTCCTGTGTATTATGGGGTCAATACCGACTTGATTCCGCCGACTCGATTGCGGGTGAGTGCGGCAACGCACAGTAAAGCGGAAGCCACGGGAAAAGGAGGGCAGAGATTCTTGTGAATAGCGCACCACCCTGTTGGGTAAATGATCGCAGATCTTGCTTTTCAGCGCCGAGAACCAAGAATTGGAAAATGTATGTCCCGAAACCTGATCCCGCGGTACAACTTCGGCCACTAAACCAGAACATGGATAATTTTGTACTGCCCTCGGGCATCCGTGCATTAAGGCAACCTCCCTTTGGGCTGCGAAGGTGTCGGTTTATCGCATGCCCGCACATTTTCGGAGAATTCTTCCGAGATTGTGCCCCCATATTCCGAGTTGTACCGCTTCATTGAGCAGAGGATGCGAATGACGCATTCAGAAAACCAAGCTAGAAAGGTCCGAACGCCATGATTAAAACAACACTCATCGCTCTGGTCGGAATCGTTGTCGCCGTCAACGCCTCAGCCGCCGACCTCTCGACAGGTGGCTCGACCACATCGCCAAAGTCAGCCACCGCCCCTGTGGTGGGGTTGCTAAAACTGAACGTTTCCAGCGCAGAGGTCCAGGAGCACGCTCGCATGTTCACCGAGCTTGGAAAGCAGGCTACGCCAATCCACCTGGGCAACTCATCCTCCTGGCTGAAAGCAGCCACGACGGACGTCCCTCGACACAGCGTGCCTGCCCCGTCGGTAAACGAAGCCGCCGGAACCGTGGTTTCGAGCCTCGGAGCATTCTTCGCCGCGGTGTGGGCAAATTGGTCGAAGCTAGTTATTTATGTCGGGGTGATAATCGGTATCCTGACCATCAATTCAATTCTCCGCTAACGGACAGGCCCGGACCTGGAATATCGAGTAACCAATCATGTCGTCAGAAGAGCATGTCGAAGAGTTGCTCAATCGCTGGGAGGACCTTCGCGAGCAGGGCGAAGATATCTCGGCGGAAGAGCTTTGTCGTGACTGCCCCGAGCTTGCCTCCGTCGTGCAGGAGCGGATCGCGGAATTACGCCGCATCGACCGGTTCCTTTCCACTGGGCAGTTAGGAGGCTCGGCCGACGAATTAACTCCTGCCGGTCGATACCGTCCGGTGCAGCTCCATGCCCAGGGCGGACTGGGCGAAGTCTTCATCGCACGCGACGACGAGTTGAATCGTCAGGTCGCGCTGAAACGCATCCTCCCGGCGCAGTCGCAAATCCCCGATCGTCGCCACCGATTCCAATTCGAAGCTGAGATCACCGGCAACCTTGAACACCCGGGCATCGTCCCCGTCTACGGATTGGGGTATGACGGACACGGCTGCCTGTACTATGCCATGAGATTCATCCATGGCGAGACGCTCCAGCAGGCGGTCGAGCGATTCCATCGGACTTATCCGCCGGGTCGCGAGTTTGGCGCCCAGGCGATGGCCTTTCAAAAACTGATCCGGAGCTTTCTTACCGTTTGCCAGACCATTGCCTACGCCCACGGCCAGAAAGTGATTCATCGTGACATCAAACCGGCCAACATCATGCTCGGACACTACGGCGAGACCTTGGTCGTCGACTGGGGGTTGGCCAAGCAGATCGGCAAGCAGGATACGGCTCCGCCACCCATCCCCACGGAGGCCACGGTGACAGTTGAGAACAATCGCCCGACTTCGTCCCCCGTCGATGAAACCCTGTTTGGCCAGATCAAGGGCTCGCCGGCCTACATGAGCCCTGAGCAGGCCGAAGGCGCGATTGGGAACATCGGCGTCCGCAGCGACGTTTATAGCCTCGGGGCAACGCTCTACGCGATCCTCACCGGCCATACGCCACTGGCCGGAAAGAGTTTGACCGAAATCCTCGACAAGGTCCGACGCGGCGACTTTCCGCGACCGCGACAACTCCGCGCCGATCTATCTAAGCCGCTCGAAGCGATCTGTCTGAAAGCCATGAGCCACAACCCCAGCGATCGCTACGAGACAGCGCTTGCTCTGGCGGCCGACATCGAGCATTGGCTGGCGGGCGATCCGGTCTCGGCCTGGAAAGAGCCTTGGACCGTGCGTGCCGGTCGCTGGATGCGAAGGCACCAGACGCTCGTATCGACCACATCCGCCGCGGTGCTCGTCGCCCTGCTAGGACTCGGCGTTGTGGCGGCTCTGCAACGGCAAGCCAACAGAACCTTGGGCGAGAAGAACGAGCAACTCGTCGCGGCAAATGCGAGTGAATCAAAGGCCCGCAAAAAGGCGGAAGAAATGGAGATTGAAGCGCGAGCCGCCGAGGCGAAGACTCGAGAGGCCAATCGGCAGTTGCGGCGGGAATTCTATAGATTTCAAATTGTCAGCGTGGACAAGGCTCTGAATGAAAATGCGCGGGCGCTTGCCGAATCGTTGCTCTTGCAATGCCCAGAAGACCTGCGCAATGTTGAATGGCGTATCCTGTATCGGCGCTGCATGGGCAGCAGGTTGACGGTGAAAAGCCCGAGCGGGTTCGCAGGCTCAGTTGCCTGTGCGATCGATGGCACCCGCTTTGCAACTGCGACAGGTACGGACCCGGTGCGCGTCTATCGGACAGCCGATAGCGGCTTAGAGGCCGAGCTGCCCGGCCCCGCTCGAAAGGTGAGTTGGCTGCCTGATGGCGATCGTCTCGTGGTGCATCGTGAGCCGGAGCTTGAGCTATGGAGCGTCATCCAGCGGAAATGCATCCAAAAACTTGGCGCGCACTCCAGGTTTGAGCTCAGCCCGGATGGCGGCCAGATTGCCGTCATCGACACTTCATGGCCTCGCTCCGCAGACAAGAACAGTTTGCCGGTCTTCCAAATCACGGTCCTTGATACGGTCTCGGGAAAGCAACTCGTGCAGTTTGACAAGATCCAAGGCGAACTTTTTTCGCTGAAGTTCTCACCGGCGGGAGATCGGCTATTTGTCGGTCTTCGGCTGTTCGATCCCAAGACTCCGCCAAAGCGGACAAGCAACCGGTTCCTGTATTTCGCAACGATCTTTTACCCTTGGGCCGGATCTGAGGTGATGGCCTGGGATCTGAAGACCCGCTTGCAACTGTTCGTCACGAAGCTACCGGATCAATCTAACCCGGCCGACATGGTTCTCACTCCTGACGGATCGGATATCCTCATATCCCTTGGCGGCACTTCTGGCCGGCGGATCGGTATGATCGATACAACGACCGGAAAGATCGCCGATCTTACCACTTGGGGGCTTTGGGTACCCAGTCTCAATGCGGAAGGAGGCAAAGACCTCTTCCAGGTTTGGCAGTCCAAAGAAGTATGCGGAGCCATGGCCATGAGCCCCGAAGGTCGAGTAGCCATGGTTGTAGGAAACTCCGTGATTGTGTTCGATCTGCATCATGGGGGCAAGCGAATCACTGAGTTTCATGGCCACACTCGCACACCCGTCTGCCTGGCGTTCGCCGGCTCGAACCAAGTCCTTTCGGCAGGCGGAAACGATGGCGCCATCAAGCTGTGGAGGATCGACAACCCGCTCGCCGATCGACGAGTCCTGGCGGCCAAGGAACCAAGCTGCGCGGCATTCAGCTCCGATAGTCAACGTATCGCAATCGGCGATTGGGATGGCTCGATCGGGATCTTCGATGTATCGTCTGGCAGTACAATTCAAACGGTTCCGCTGCTCTTGACGATTGTTGATCAGAAGAAACTCGAAGAGGGAGACAAACGCTATCCCTGGAACTTATCGTCGGGGGCGCTGCCGACGAGCCTGAACTTCTCCTCCGACGGCAAGCAATTGCGGGTAATCTACGATGACAGAATCGTGTGCCTTTGGGATCTGACGTCGTCCGTACCCAAATTGGCCAGCTACTTTGATGAGCGCACGCTCGAACCGACCGGCCCTACCCATTCAGGCTCTTCGCCCGACTTGAGCCTTAGCCCGGACGGGCGTTATCTGCTTGCGGTGTCGCGACCGAAAGGCAACGAAAAGACTTGCGAGTGCCGGGTTTGGGAAATTGCCACAAAGAGACTTGTCCTTCGGCACGGAGGCGACCGATGGACGACCGGGGATTGCCGATTCTGCTTTTCGCGCGACAGCAGTCGCTTCATGATTGACCGAAGTCGCGAAAACGGATCGCCGGCTGTCCTGGCATGGGATACAGGCAATGGACAGCCCGTCGATGCATCAGGCAAGCACCAGGTGATCGATCCTCGGTACGGCACGCCCGACGGAACGCGAGTCGTTCGCACTGTCAGATCAGGCAAATCGGAGGCCGAAAAATGGATCGAGGCATCGATCGTGATTGAAGACGGTGATACGAGAGCACCGGTGCTGAGCATTGCCGACAACGTATATGATGAGGCGATTTTCAGCCCCAATGGCCAATACTTGGCCTGCCGTCGAGAGCATGCCGTTGATCTTCTTGATGCCAGCCGTATCGTGCCGCCGCCGCAACCCTAGTGGGTGTCAAAGTTGGCGCACTTGCCTTGCTTGGAACATGTTCTATAATCCTGCTGTAGATGGCATGAACGGCCGAGGAACATTCCATGAACAGCGGCTCGACAACCCAGGTAATGCAAGTTTGCCTCGATCGATTGCGGCAAGGCGATCTCGCGGCGCGCGATGAATTGATTACGTATGCCTGTAACCGCCTGGTCATCCTGACACGGAAGATGCTGGGCCAGTACTCGCGGCTGCGCAACTGGGAGCAGACCGACGACGTCGCCCAGAACGCGCTCATGCGCTTGCGGCGATCGCTCGAGCATGTACAACCGACGACCGTTCGCGAGTTCATCGGACTCGCCTCGGTGCAGATTCGCCGCGAGTTGGCCGACCTGACGCGGCATTACTACGGGCGAGAGCAGGGCGCCGCTCCGAAGAGCGACGGCAAGCCCTCCTCGCCGCGCATGGCTCCTCCCCGAGGCCAATCCGCGGCAGCCGCCGACGGTGATTTGCAAGCGGACTTCGATGCACCGGCCGACTCCACGCTCGATCCGGTGCAATTGAATGCGTGGAGCGAGTTCCACGCCGAGGTGCAAACATTACCGGAACAGGAGCGAGAGGTGGTCGAGTTGCTTTGGTATCAGGAGCTATCGCAGGAAGAGGCGGCCGAACTGCTTTCGGTGGACAAGAGTACGGTCAAGCGGCGTTGGCGGTCGGCGCGCACGAAGCTTGCCGAAACCCTCAAGGGCTGGCTGCCTTAGATTCGATAGGTCGTCCTCTTGAAGTCCGACCTCCGTCCGAAACACCTATTTGGCTGACACCGAAGAATCATGTCTGAATATCTTGTCTTCGTATCTCTGAACAACTACCAGCGCAGGCGAGCGCTGTATATATTCCGTGGCGGCCTCCTCCTGGCAGTCGGCTGCTTCGCGCTGAATTGGCTCTTCCAATTCTTATGGGGCTGGCCGTTGGGAGCGGCGGATAACGCCGTCTGGAATCCCGTCGATTGGTATGGGGTTGGCCGATCACTGCTCATAGGGACCGTTCCACTTGGATTGGGCATGTTTTTCTGGGCCATTGCTGACCTCCGCATCGATCGCATGGTTCGGCGCGGAGAGCGAGGTATAGCTCGGTTGGACCGCATGATTCGCTCGTGGTGCTTTTTGCTTTTCGCCGCTGCCGCCGTAGCGCTATGCCGAGTCGCCTACTGCGCGATCTCAGCTGTTGCCTACGGTTGGCCGCTGGGAATGGTCGGCACATACTACGACCAGAATGCGAACCTGGCAGACATCGGGTTTTCTTCCGATGGAAACACGATTGTCGCCATCAATAACGAACGAAGCCCATTAGCTTGGAGCGCATTCTGTAAAAAGAGGGTCGAAGTGCCTCATGCTTGTCCACGTAGCCTGACAAACGCCCGTACTCGAGACGTTTCCGACAACATACTGCGCCTTGTCACGCCCGACTGTCAGACGAGCTTGGAAGTCGACGAAAGCATCCAGTTAAGAAATGAAATCATCGTCCGCGGTGCCAACGGAAAGGAGACACACCGGTTGGCTGGCCACGAAGGTCTGGTCGTTGCAATGGCTATCAACCATGACGGCACCCGGGCACTAACCGGGAGTTGGGACAAGACTGTTCGTTATTGGAATCTGGAAACTGCGAAGGAACTCTTCTGCTTGCGCGGCCATGACGACGATGTGACCTGCGTGGTACTAAGTCCTGACGCTGCTACTGCGTTTTCCGGTGATATGAAAGGCACGATCCTCAGCTGGGATCTTCAAAATGGCAGACGGCGCGACGGTCCAGTCTTCGACAGAAAACACCACCGGGTGACGACACTGGCAATCAGTGGAGATGGTCGACGACTGCTCTCTGGGGGAGAATCGACCGGAAAGTCGGACAAAGGCAATCTCTGCCTTTGGGACATTGAGATCGGCCGGCTTCAAGCCGAATTCCAGTGCAGTCCTTTGGAAGTGGACCACCAGATTGCTCTCTCGCCGGACGGACGTCGAGCAATCACTCTGGACTTGGATAAATTTGTGAACCTATGGCGGCTCTTGCCATAACCGGCCGCGAATCCGGCTTTCTGGTTCTTGATTGAGGAGGGGCAGAAAAGGGGAAGCTGTCGCCTTTTTGTTTAGCTTTCCGGCAGATGCGCGTCGTCGCTAGATCTCTCCACCATGCGGGCGGTAAACAAAAGCGAAGACGCACGATCGACAAGCGAGTTCGAGCAGCGGAGCGACATTGGGTGCTGTCGCCCCATGTGCGATCAAGATCGCGCCCTGTGCGACTTACCACGTCGACCGCAAGAAAAATAAGTTGCGATCGGTAAGGGTTCTGGCCAGAATAGTTCAGCTTCACAATTGTTTCAGAGTTCGTTTGTGGGTCAAGAAGTTCTCGTGGCGTGCGTTAAATCGTATTGTCCGCGAACATCCCCGATGAAACAAAAAGTTGGTATATCTCGTGTTTCTTTCTGCAGCTTGTACATCCAAAAACACAACCCCGGCGTGGCGGCGACCTGTTTGTCGCCACTCGCCGGGGCAGAATCTACTCCCCACCAGGTCTCCTACTCGACAATTCGTGTGAGACTTGAATCGAGGGTCATGCCTTTTTCGCTTCCTTTCAGACGCTCCCAATAGCCCTGCATGGTGTTGCCATCGAGGGTGAAATGGAAGAGCGTATAATCGTTTACGTTGATCTCAATCGAATTGCCGTCCCGTTTCCATGTGCCATCCGTATCATCATCGTTCCAGCGGAGTTTGCCGCCAGCCAGAAACTCGACAGTCGATTTCGTGCCTGGAAACTGCCATTTCGTTCCAACAAGGGTCACGACACCAGCTGCTTCGGCGATCCCGACTGGCGCGGTCGTGGGGGTGACCGAAGGCGTGGCCGAGGTTCGTACGGACTTGACAGACGCCTTGATATCGAGCATCGCGGGCACTGGGTTACTGTAGACGCAGACACTGGAGATACTTTTCAAGAACGAATTCGTGTCGCCATTCTTGTCCGCGACAGTACATAGATCAACGAATACCGTCTGCGGCCCTGCCCCCGGAGCGTCATCGGCCTTGTCGGTTGATTTTCGCATTGGCGGCAACGTAAACGTTACTATTCCTTCCGCAGCCACCATCTCTTCGTTGAGAGATTTTATTGCCTCTGTATAGTGTATGCCCCAACGATAGCTCAATCGAATCCGGAGAGCCGAGGGAACCGAGCCAACTCGTTTGAATCTCACTTCGCCCTCGATCGGCTTGGTAGGGTCGAGCTTATCACAGTTCTTTATCGCCAACTGACTCAGCTCGATCACCGCAGGCTTTACTTCGTACGATTGCTTTCCTGACAAAATCACGATTGGTCCGCCACCGGGCATGATATTTTTTGCCTGGACATCGCTCAAGCGGCACACAAAGAAGTGATTGGCGAAGGCGATTGCCTGGTAGGCATAGCCTGAGTTCATCACTTCGCCTGAAAACGTCGCAACAAAATCCGTCTGCGAATCAATCATGTCCCCAAGGTTACTGCCGAGCTTTCGGTTCGCTTCCGGCGACGACATCTTGCAATGTTCACTGACCCATTGAACAACCACCGGCCGAATCGAGTCGGACGAGTAATCCTCCGCGCGAGCCGAGCTAGTACTAACCAGTGCCACCAGCCCCAGGGCCACAACCAGCTTCTTCAAACTCAGAACGTACTTCATCATCAATCTCCCGCTCAAGGTTTTGTTTCGCTCCCGCCCGGTACCAGCGACATTCGCAGGACGTTAATTTCGGGCGAGCTAGCGTAACCAAGATTAAGAGCGGACTGAGGTGAAAAACGGGGTCAAAAAGATTCAGGCTGATTGCGATATCGCTGAATTTGGAGCCAACACTGCACCAAACCCACAAAGCGAGGGGGGGGGTGTCGGCAAGTTAAATATTGGCGCAGAATTCGGAGGGCGAGGGCTTCAAAAGCCTAATTTTGCGGCCTAGGCTCGTGTTTTCAGAACAATTGGGAGCGGGCTGAATAATGTCCGCAATTTCGGGCGAGAGATGGGCCGTGATTTGAAGGAGACAAGGAAGGAAACAGACATTATTCCCTTTGCGTGTTCTTCTACCAGATGCTCACTAGTGATTTGCCGATCATTCGAGGGGGTGGCCGCCGCAGGCAAGTCGGCCGGCCGAGGTTCCGAGAAATCACTCCATTCGTCGGTGAAGCGCGTACGAAAAAGCCCTGCCGGAAAGGCCCCGCAAGGCTTTTTTCAAATTCAGGTTTCGCACTGAATCTCAGCTTCGGCGGCGTCGCCAAACGTATGCGGCGAGTCCGATGCCACCGATGCCAAACAGAACGAATGTGGAGGGTTCGGGGACGGCAGCGAAGTGAAGGTCGTCAATAGCGAAGTCATTCCCTCCCGCTGCGGTCTGCGAGTCCGTAATCCTGAGCAACGCTGAGTTGCTGCTTCCTGAGTTCCACATTACCGAAAATGTGTTCCATTCTCCCGTAGCGGAGGGAGCAGGGAAACTGCCCAGCACTTCCCCGTTGATGCTGATAGACAGATCAGCGACAGGTGTAACCCAACTCCAAGTAGAGAGCCATCCCCCAAACTCATAGTTGCTATTTGGTGCAACCCCTACAAGTTCGCTCCAAAGAGTGAGGTTGGGACTAGTTGCACCATTGATGGCAAACATTCTTCCCGAGCCGGTCGTATGGTCACCGTACGATAGCGTGGCCTGATCGCGGTTCCAGAGTGCGGGATCTGTCGTCACGGTGTACTCGCCCGCCACTTGATTCGCTCCGGGGGTGAACGAGTAGTCGGACGAGAACCCTGTATTGCCCTGCTCGAAATTCCCGTTGATGAGCAGGTTACCGCAATGGGCTGGGCCAGGAATGGCTAAAGTGATAGCGATAGCGAACAGACTTGACAGGAACAGGACGATGGGGTTCATGTTCATGCCTCCCTTAAAGCTGCGGGCGACATCGCCCTGGACAGATGGATACAAAGACGGCACCGTGCCGCCACTGAATACTCTGGAAAGGCGTAACTCCAGAAGGCGCATCCATGAATGCATGCCCAACGGGTACGCGACCGCTCGACCTTGACTAATGACGCTCCGCATGTTCTTTCTCCTCTGAATGTGAGGCGCGGCTTTGGTTCGGCCTGCCTCGAAGTGTTTAACCGCCACTACTATGAGAAGCCCGATTCAAGGGAGTTACGGCGCAGAATAAAACAAAAATATTGGCTGCGAAAACGTCAGAAGCTAGCAAACTGGGAAAACGAAGAGCTTGGAACCCGGTTTCCATAGAAGTGGATCAGTGATTCCTGGACGATTGGAGGAGCATTCTCCCTCGCTGATAACCACCCGCTGAAGACCCTGCATTGAAACGTCCTCGGATTTGCGGATTGCCGATAAATAACCTTGTGGCTGCGATGCGCAATGATCAAATCATTTCAGGCTGGGTATATTGGGGGTGACCAACGGACGGGGCCGGCACAGCCCCCTGACTGGGTATTTATGACACACCCCATATGAAGTCAAAAGGCTGGAAGTTACACTAATCCGTGGTGAAATGGTTCCGGGCTGTATCTCAATTTGGGAGTCGAATCATGTCTGAGGGGATCAATCGCAATGATTCTCAGGGAGACTTCACCCAAGCTGTCAACAATGGCGAACAATCCGCCATGAGGCGGGTCGATCGCGAGTTCCGGGATCGACTTCGCCAGCTCGTTCGAAATGAGATGGGTCAGCGTTTTCGTCGTTATGAAGATTCCGAAGACATCGTGCAGCAGGCGTTGACCGCTTTCTACTTCGCCCTGGCTGACAAACGCGTTTATCTGGATCATTCCGGCGGTCTTTGGCCGCTCTTGAAACTGTTCACGCGTCATAAGATCATGCATTGCGTGGAACACTACCTCCGGCCCCCACGGGACGTCCGCAAGGAGCAACACGTGGCGTTTGATGTTCCTAACAACGGCCCTACGGATCAGGATGCGGTCGACGTCGTGGACCAGATTGAAGCTGCATTGCGGCGGTTGCTTCGTCGTGAGGATCTCAAGCCCCGTGATGCCCAGATCCTCCGAGCTAAACTACGAGGAGAAACTTCCAAGGAAATCTCGCGACAGGTCGGCTGTTCCGTATCACAAGTAAATCGTCTTCTGGCCTGGATTCGACCTCGTTTCGAGCAAGCGCTGGAAGAGCAGGCCGAAGCATCTTTCTGCCCGTGAGAGGGTGTTGCAACGGCCTCTGCGCATCAGCGGAAGGACGCAAAAGTTCATGGGTGAGCGCTGCCTGATTCCGATCGACGCGTTGGATCCGCGGGACATGGATCTGCTGGGACGAGTTTCAGAGCAGCTCCGCAACATCTGGGCCGCCGCCCCCCCAGAGCCTCGGCTGCTTGATCAGCTACCCCTCGCAAGCGACCGCGTCTGGCCTCGCCTGATGGTCGAGTTGATCAAGGAGGACATGGACTGCCGGCGGAAAGCCGCCGTCCCGCCGGTTGCCGTGGATCAGTATCTTGCGGAGTGCGACCTGTGCGACGTTTCGGGGGCAAGAGAGGAACTGCTTGCTGCCGCCGAGGGTCGCGAAGACACCTCGCTGGCGCCTTTCAGCGGCTTGGGTGAGACGGCTGAGTGGGCCAGCAGTATCGCCATCCCTGTAGCGCCACTGCAGGAAGGCCATCGTCTCGGCCACTACCGCGTTGTTCGACCGCTTGGCCGCGGCGGAATGGGCTGGGTCTATCTTGCACATGACGAGGAACTTGACAGGCTGGTTGCCGTCAAGATACCCCATCGATCTTTGTTCTGCTCGGAGGAGGAGTTGCGGCGATTTCTGGATGAAGCTCGTACAGCCGCAAAGCTAATACATGCGGGCGTTGTCCCGGTTTATTATTTCGGTCGCGAGCCAGATGGCACAACGTACATCGTCATGGAGTACATCGAAGGTCCGTCGCTCGCCGAGCGGCTCGCGTCTGGCACGATACCGCCCACACAAGTCATGACCCTCCTAGCGAGCGTTGCTGACGCCGTTGCCTACATCCATAGAAAGGGTTTCGTCCATCGCGACATCAAGCCTCGCAATATCCTCTTGGACTCGGAAAGCCGGCCGCACGTGGCTGATTTCGGCCTGGCCCTGCACGAAAGCACTCAGCGACACCTCTCAGGTGATTCTTCCGGCACGCTGGCCTATATGCCGCCCGAACAGATCGAGGGCAAGACCCAATGGCTCGACGGCCGCGCCGACGTGTGGGCGCTAGGCGTGATCCTCTATGAAATGCTGACCGGCCGAAGACCATTTCAGGGCGATTCCTATGAAGAGCTGAAACAGGAAATTCTGCACCGCGAGCCCAAGCCGCCGCGCCAGATCGACCCCGCCATTTCGGTGCGATTGGAGTCGATCTGCCTGAAATGTCTGTCGAAGAACCTTACCGGCCGCTTTGCCACTGCCGGCGATCTGTCCAAGGCCCTTTCGCAAGGCCAATCGTCGGCACTGCTTTCCTCCGCGTCTGTGCGAGGATCCGAATCGAATGAATGCCTTGCCTTGGGCAGCCGATCCGCTTCGGGACGTCTCTACCTTGGCAGGGTGGGATGCGCAGTTTCGGTCGTGTTCTCTCTGTTTTTTGCTATTTCGGCGGCTCTGTTGTGGCATCTAGGAGCCGAGTATTTGTCAGCCAAAAGGGAAGTTGCACTGGCAGATAGGACTAAAGCGACCGAGCGAGTGGCGGAGGAAAGCGGGAACTCCCAAGCAGAACAGAGAGTTCCCATTGCTAATAAAGAACATCGCGCAGCGGCAGAAGCCCTCGCGTCGGAGAAATCGTCCGCATCGATCGACACATCATTGCCATTTGGCGGTACGACATGGGATCCAGCGAGTAATGGTAGTTGGTCAGGGAGTAATGGTAATTGGTCCACACCCAGTAACTGGAATGCCGCCGACAATGGGCACGTCGTCCTCTCCGATTCCGGTGGCACGCCAGCCTTTGAGTCGGAGAAATCGTCCACATCACTCTCCGCATTGACACTTAGCAACATGACCTGGGCTACCGCGAGCACTGGTAGCTTGTCCACCGTCGCCAACTTGACCTTCAATTTGGCCTGCGGCGACAACTTGAACGGCCCCGTCAATTTGAACACTGCCGATACCATCACTTTCAGTGGCGCGCTCAACGGCGGTTGCCTGATATCTCCCGAATTGAACGCCCCCAAGAACGGGGATACTATGCAGCATCTGGCGCACGCGCTATTTCATCAGAATCGTGATGCGCTCGGCGCCTACATGATGTTGAAAGACGCCAAGGCCGTCGACCCCATTATTCCGACACCGGAGGCTACACTGGGTGGTTACTATGAAGAAGACGGCGACCATCGCAATGCTGTCGTCTGGATGAACAAGTCCCTTGATGCCGCGCCCACGGATATCCGGACCCATTTGTTCGTGGCGCACTGGGCGTTGAAGACCAAAGAGATGAACCTGGCGCGTAAAGCAGCGGACAAGGCCCTGAAACTCGACCCCAAATCGCACGAGGCCAGGGAACTCATCGAGAGAATCAAGAAAGAGCAACCCTCTGCCAAGAACTGAAAACCCTCCATGAAGCTGTAGGTCTCCGGTTTGCCGGGTGATTTACCTGAGAATCAGACTTCCAGAAACTCCTTCAGAGCTACAGCTCTGTTGCGTTCCTCGTCGCTGGCAGCAAAGACGAACGTAACGCCCGTGCCGGCGACGAGTCTTTCCATCCGGAACGCTGGTCGTAGTCTTTCCCTCAACCTTGGCGAGATCAGGCTTGATGAACCGAATACGATCCACCGTGCCTTCGAGGTGCGTCTTGACAGGATCCCTGAATTCCAACTGCATCACCGTTCCCTTGCCGGGAACCTTGGCTCTGTTGTTCACAGGGATTGTGGTTGGATTCAGTTTGTGGAGGAGGAAGAGCTTAGGACTTTGAGCTATTGACAACGCCATGCTGGACCGCAAAAATGGGGCAACACTTGACCGCATTTTCGCGGTCGAATACCTCTTAGGCCGACAGGAACCGGCCCAACCAGAAAGGACTAGAAATGAAATCGGGAATAGTTGCGATACTGGTCATGATATTGGCAGCCAACGCGGGATTCGCACAGGTCACAAACTACCCCAAGGCCAAAGTCAGCTTCGATGACTTCAAGGGGCTTGTTGCGGAAGTTGAGACTCACCGAGCAAGCCGCCTCGTCGACCTCAACACCTTCATGAAGATGAGCAAGGAGCCCGGAGTCATCATTCTTGATTCTCGCTCAACATTTCGTTTTGAGCGAATTCACCTTAAAGGTGCAAGACACTTAGCCTTTACCGATTTCACACAGGACAATCTACGGATAGTCATTCCATCCTTCGAGGCCAAGATACTGATCTACTGCAACAATAATTTCGACGGCAACCAGAAAGACTTTGCCTCGAAGGTTGCTATGCCACGTGCGAAGCCAGGCAACGCGGTGGCAACCCAATTCGCCGCCCAAGCTAAACCAATCATGATGGCGCTGAACATTCCCACCTACATTAATCTGTATGGATACGGTTATCGCAATGTTTACGAGTTGCATGAACTGGTCAATGTAAACGATCCCAGAATTGCGTTTGAAGGATCCATTGTAGAGCAGAAACCGCCGTCTGTCGCGCCCCGTGTTACGAAGTGAACCCCACTCCGGCGATGGCGATGGTGTATCCTGATGTGAACAATGTATCATTGTAGGAGAGATTGAAATGCAGACGATTCAAAACGCCGTATTGGCCGCCGTCCTCGCGACTCTATCCAAGGCGCGCCTGCCGCAGGGAACCACGGCATTTTTTGTCTATGGTTTCCGTGCCCAGGGCGGCGGACGCAATAATCACGCCGCTTCCGAACTCGTTGTGATCAAGCCATGATGTCTTAAACAGAAGAACTACCATGACCACACTACTCTTAACGGCCTTGGTCCTGACGGCGCTGCCGAGCGAAACGCGATCTTCGACCGAGTTGTCGGGCAGCGTTCCGCAAACACGGCTGACAAAGTTGACCCAAGGCATCAATCTCTCGGACTGGTTTACCCAGCCGCCTAACGACCCCGAGGGGCACTTGAACCCCAGCAACATGGCCAAGGACGTCGCGCTGATCAAGGCCATGGGTTTCCGCCACGTGCGTCTTGCGTTTGGCGATGCAACGGTGGTTGACCAGCAGACGTCCGCGGTCCTGAATCCCGAGAAGATGAAACGCTTCGATGCGGCCCTCGACATGCTCATGGCCGCCGGTCTGGCGGTAATTATCGATTTCAGCCCTGGGCACGACTACAAGAGAGCTGTCGAGAAAGACGACGCTGCCGTCGAGAACTTTATCGGTCTGTGGCGCATGCTGGCGAAGCACCTTGCGTCGCGCGATCCGGGGATGGTTTTCTTCGAGTTAATGAACGAACCGTTGATGACCGATTCTGCCCGCTGGAACGTGATTCAAAAGAAGGCCCTCGTGGCGATGCGTCAGTCCGCCCCGCGCCATACGCTTATCGCCACGCCGGCGGAATGGTCAGAGATCTACAAGCTGGAACTCGTTGAGGTCGTTCCCGATCGCAATGTCGTCTACAATGTCCACTATTACGATCCGGTCCGGTTCACGCATCAGGATGCCCCCTGGGTCGGCGAGTGGGTGAAGGGGCTGAAAAATGCGCCCTATCCATCCAGCCCGGAGGCCGTAGCCAAGGTTCTGGACGACCTTCCCGACGATACGGCCAGGAAACTAATGGTCAACTACGGGAAGGAAAAGTGGGACGCCGCAAAGATCGAGGCGATTATTGCCGAGGGGGCTGCCTGGGCCAAGAAACATGGCGTTGCTCTGACGTGCAATGAATTCGGAGTGTACCGCAAGGCCCCGGCTGCCGATCGCAATCGTTGCATTGAGGACACCCGCAAGGCCATGGAAAAACACAACATCGGGTGGTGCATGTGGGACTACGCCGGCGATTTTAGCGTAGCCACCGGCAAACCAGGCCAGCGCGTGGTCGATGCCGACACCCTCAAAGCACTCGGCCTGACGACGACTACGGCGAGGCTTCGGCGGGACGAGTAAAACGAGTCAAAGAAATCGGAAAAATATCGAGATACTTCGACGTGTCACCCGTGGACGATCCTAATTCTCAACAGCAGGAGTTCCCGATTCACCTGGGCTTCTGAAAATACAACAAGACCCCGAGGTATCCTCCGTGGTCAGTGTATTCCATGTAGATGTTGCGTATCCCCGCGGCTTGCGTCACAAACAACAATTCATTGATGTTGTAGGTATTCATTTGCATTTCCGGATCTCTGTTCGGAGCCATCCGGCGGAAAACCCTCATGAGTCCTCTGAATGGTGTCAGCAGCCTTCTTCTCAGAGGTTGTGAATCTTTCAAAAAACAAGAATACTTTTTTGCGAGCGTGGGGTTCAATCTTCTGTGCAGTTTGATTGATAAGGGAAGCCGGAGAACAGATGATGGACCAGGGTGCTTTTATTGATTTGGGGTTGGGTGAGGAGGCCACGCCGGCCGAATCTCCGCAATCGCCCCGAATCGGCCCGAAACGCATGCGGCACGCCGTGCGGAATCAAGTCGAGTTCCAGCAATGCTCGCTCGATGAGTTGCTGCCGGACGACCACGAAGCTCGAATCGTCTGGGCTTACGTGAGTGGCCTGGACTTGTCGGAGCTGACTGGCCGGATTCAAGCCGTCGAAGGCGGTCCGGGCCAAGCTCCCGCTGATCCGCGAATTCTTATGAATTTGTGGCTGTATGCGACACTCCGTGGGGTCGGCAGCGCGAGGGAGTTGAACCGCCTGTGCCAGGCTCACGCGGCATATCGTTGGATTTGCGGCGGTGTGTCGATGAACTATCATACCCTCTCGGACTTTCGCACCCAGCACGTGGATCTGTTGGACCGCCTGCTGACCGAAGGTGTGGCGACGTTGATGGCTGAGGGTCTGGTGACGCTGGACCGTGTTGCCCAAGATGGCATGAAAGTCCGCGCCAGTGCCGGGGCGGCTTCGTTCCGCCGTCAGCCCACGCTGGAGGAGGCATTGGCCGAGGCGGAGCAACAGGTGGCGAAGTTGCGTGCAGAACTGGAAGCCAATCCGGCAGCCACTAAAACCCGTCAGCAAGCGGCCCAGCAACGTGCGGCGGAAGAACGAGTGAAGCGGGTCCAGGCCGCCTTGGACCAGTTGCCCAAGATTGCGGAGAGCAAGAAGGCGAAGGACCGCGACCAGGCGCGGGCCTCGACGACGGACGCCGATACCCGCGTCATGAAGATGGGCGATGGCGGTTTCCGGCCGGCGCTCAACGTACAACTGGCGACGGCCACCGCTTCGCAGATTATCACGGGCATGGACGTGACGAGTTCCGGTGGCGACCAGGGACAGTTGGCACCCATGATCGACCAGCATCAAGAGCGGTATGATCGCGTTCCCGATGAGGCCTTGGTGGACGGGGGATTTGCGAAAAAGGAAGATATCGAGACGGTCGAGCAGGGAGGGACGACGGTGTACGCTCCGGTGCAGAAGTCGAAGGATCCCGAGCGGGACGCCCATACTCCTCGCCCCGACGATACTCCGGCTGTTGCTCAGTGGCGCAAGCGGATGGCAACCGACGAAGCAAAGGCCATCTACCGCCAGCGTGCTGCCACGGCCGAGTGTGTGAACGCCCTGGCTCGCAACCGTGGCATGCAACGGTTTCTGGTCCGTGGTCTGCGAAAGGCGAAAGCGGTGGTCTTGTGGTATGTCCTGGCCCATAACCTGATGCGGGCGGTCGCACTGCGCGCCGCGGCGGCGCAAGCAGGGATGTGAAGGGAGTGAAGACGATGAAACGAGTAAACAACACAAGCTAGGCAATCTTTGGCTTCCGCAACGGTCCCGTCTCGACCGGCGCAACGGCCTGAAAAGCAATCCCGCTCGACATGAAGCTGTCAGGCGTGCTTCTTCAGGCCACGCGACCGCATCAAGGGAAGTTTGCATTTGATTCACAGCCTCTCAGAACTCTTGCCATCGGTTCCACACCCCAATTTGATTTGTATTTTGCCTTGGAGTATGTGAACTGAGTCGCGCAAATGCCTCCTTCCTTCAAGTGATCGAGGAGATTCATGAATATGCGCCTTCCCCTGGACACAGGTATGTGCTGGAAGACAATGACTGCGTGAATGAAATCAAAATATCCGTTCAGGGACGAAAGGTCATCGGAAGACTTCAGCAAATCGATGTTTCTCAACGAGAGTTCTTCGCAGTTCTTTTGAGCCTCGCGCAACATGGACTCGGATATGTCGAGCCCCACGACGTGTTCGGCAATTTCCGCCAGCGGAATGACGAGTCTTCCCGTTCCGCACCCGAAGTCCAACGCTCTCTTGGGAGAGAAATCCGGGTCGAGATGTTGCCGGCAGACTTTGAACACATGACTGATATGGCTTCTCCCAGATTCAAAGAACTCCGCCTTCGCCTCTTGGGTGATATTCTTCTTCCGAAACTTATCGTGCGTAATCACCCCATAATAAGGGTCAACCTTACCCCACCTCTCCCATTCTCGATCTGTGCTCATGGCATTGATCTGGTCGCGTGCTGGAACAGATCTTAGAAGGATAGGAAATATGATTTCACAGACCGCAGTATAAGCCATAGGAAATGGTGAGTAAATCGCATCTGGGAGCTATCCGTGGCACCTTGAGCGCACCGGCTCAGCGCAACGAGGAGGGCCGCGAAAATGACAACGGCGCAAAATGAAAGCCGTCAACAGTTACGATGACGGCTTCCTTGTGAGCGGAGAGGGAGGGATTTGAACCCTCGGACCAGCTTATAGCCAGTCACGGATTTAGCAAACCCGCGCATTCGACCACTCTGCCACCTCTCCAAGTCTCTGCACTATTAGGACTATCGACTTTTCACGAAACCCGTATATTACTAATGCGCTAACTGTTTGCGATAACGACACCCGCACGGCTGCCGATGCGGTGATTTGTGAAAGGTTCCGAGTTTATGCCAAAGAACGACATAGACAAGCATAACACAAAGACGGGCAGCAACAAGCCCCCCAGGCCGGAAAAGCCCATACGCCCAGCTTTTCGCTATTCCCCCCACCAGAATGGCCAGTAGTCAAAGAAGATTCTAGGCCGTCTACGATACTTCGGACCCTGGAATACTCCAGATGTAGCCCTCCAGAGGTAGTGAAGGCATTTTCCACGCCGCTCCCATCTCAAGTGTCTCGGTGTCTTATTCAAACAAGTGTCCAGTCCGAAATTCTGCCTTGGCCGGTGCCTCCGACAAGGGCGAGGAAGATCAAACTCATCAGTTCAGCTTGCTGCTCATCTCAGGGCCGGAAGCGGAATAGCCATCTACCTGGAATTGCCTCGAACCACCGTTTTCTCGGAACTTCGGCTGGCCCTCTTGCCTGCGGCGGTCGCCTCACCTCCGCGTTGAAACGTCATAAGATGGTGTTCAAGCCGCAGGAATTATATTTATATTTAACATAGTTTCGCGAAAAAACAGTCTACGTAGCCTCAAGGTACTTGACCAATCGGCGGGTTTTATTATGATAAGGCATGTGGCTGGGACATTCGTGTTGGTTCTGGCATTTCACGTGGTTCATCTACTGGAGCGATACGAACTAACGTGGTCTGGTGGCGCGGGAGTCGCGCCCGGCCAGTCGACCACAATTACGTTCAGCATGCTTATTCCGAACAGCACGGGAAATTTTACCGTCCGCGGGACGCCGAGTCCGGTCCCCGAACCGTCCACGATTGCGCTCCTGAGTGTCGGTGTCCTCGGGGTATCGATCGGTTGGCTTCGCAAGCGGCGGCATCGTTGAATCCGTCGAGGCCGGTCAGCAGACGCTCGATACTGTATGCACAAGACAATCTTCCTGTTCTCGGCGATCTTGTACTTGGCGGGCGTGGCGAACCCGGCCCGCGGCGTGGGGCCGGAGAACCTCGCGCTCAAGAAGCCGGCCACCAGTTCCTCGATCGAGAACGACGAGCACGCCGCCGCCCGCGCCAATGACGGCGATCCCGACACCTTCTGGACCGCCGATGACGAACCCGAGGGTGCGGCGGAATGGTGGCAGGTCGACCTGGAAAAAACCTGCGAACTGGCGAGTTGCCAAGTCCGCTGGCCCTACGACGGCAAGCGATACCGGTACAAGATCGAAGGCTCGACCGACGGAAAGAAATGGTCCATCTTGAGCGACCAGTCGCAAAACGACTTGACATCGCAGGTCCACGAGATCACATTACGGAAAGGCAGCCGGGCGCGGTACCTCAAGATCGCGATCACCGCCGTCGACGAAGGCTGCTGGCCCGGCATTTCGGAAGTGAAGGTTTTTGGCAATTCATCCCCAACGGGAGCTCCACGATGAAAGTCCTCGTTCCAGTCGTTCTCGCGCTGCTTGGCGCCGCCGGTACGGCCCCGGCCGCGCCGCGAGAGAAGCCCAACATTATTTTCGTGCTTGCCGACGACCTCGGCATGGACGGCGTGAGTTGTTACGGCTCCGACAAGCACAAGACGCCGCACATCGACTCCCTGGCGGCGTCCGGCACGCGGTTCTCGACCTGCTACGCCTCGCCGCTCTGCGGGCCGAGCCGCTGCCTCCTCATGACCGGCCGCTACGCCTTCCGCACCGGCGGAATCACGAACCAGTCGTGGCGGGCCGGCGGGCAAGGCGCCAAGTCGGCCGACGAGTTCCCCATGGCCAGGCTCTTGAAGCAGGCTGGCTACGCCACGGGCCAGGCCGGAAAATGGCGGCAGATCGGCGAACTGCCCGGCGACTGGGGCTTTGACGAATTCCTCACCGACAACACGGCCGGCGGCTGGTATTGGCAAACCCGGTACAACAAGAACGGCCGGGAAATCAACCTCCCGGAAGGCGCCTACGGGCCCAACGTCATCCAAGACTTCACCTTCGACTTCATCCGGCGGCATAAGGACAAGCCGTTCTTCTTCTACTACGCGATGCACCTCGTCCATACCCCCATCCTGCGGACGCCGGACACGCAACCCGGCATGAACGACAGCGACCGGCTGTATGACGACAATATCCGCTACATGGACAAGCAGCTTGGCGCACTGGTGGCCGAATTGGAGCGGCAGGGGCTGCGGCAGAAGACGCTGATCATCTTCACGGGCGACAACGGGACCGCCGCGGGCCGCCCCTGCCCGATACACGGCCGCGCGATCAACGGCTGGAAGGGAAGCATGTTGGAGGGCGGATCGCGCGTTCCCTTCATCGCCAGTTGGCCCGGCGCCACGCCCGCCGGAAAAGTGCTCGACGACATCATCAGCTTCGCCGACCCTTATGCGACGTTCGCCGAGATTGCCGGCGTGAAGCCACCGGAAGGTTTCCAGGTGGACGGGCAGAGCTTTGAACCGCAACTCCGCGGCCAGCCGGGCAACCCTCGCAAATGGGCCTACGTCCAGCTCGACGGCCACTGGTACGTCCGCGAGCCGGGGATCAAGCTGAACGAGGCAGGCAAGCTGTTCGACATGAGCGACGCCCCGT
>Ga0118677_10001252_pt1 | contig 54608 bp, 50 predicted proteins | sample AliMusrvi5mmetaG_FD_86154 | JGI IMG/M metagenome (GOLD analysis project Ga0118677, IMG submission 86154)
ACGCCTTGAATGTGGCCAGGCTTAAACTGTTCGACTTGTTCAACCGACGATCCAAACCCGCAGCCTGAGTCATCCCCTCAAGTCACCCTCGCTCAGGCTCATACCTGATTTGGAAAATACTATTAATTGTGTTTTGACGTTTAGTGCAAAGAACTGAGCCTGTTGCCGAGGCGAATGATGAATGAATGGCAAGACTATTTTTGTCGAAACGGATCAGAATTGCCGACATGAGTACTTTCGACGCCAACGCCCTGGAATGTCTTGCTGCTATCGTTGAAGAAGGCGGTTTTGAGCGCGCCGCGTTGCGGCTTTCCATCACCCAGTCTGCTGTTTCGCAGCGTTTGCGCTCACTTGAAGTCCAGGTCGGAACGGTGCTGATTGTGCGCAGTCGTCCGCTCAAGGCGACCTCAGCCGGGCGCTTATTGCTCAAGCACGCTTTGCAGATGCGCTTGCTGCGGGCTGATCTGGAGCGAGACTTGAAGGATCTGGCGCCGGGTAATTCCGGCAGTGGTGGCGACGAGGAGCGGATTTCGATTGCGGTCAACGCCGACAGCATAGCGACTTGGGCGGTGCCGGCGCTGAGCCGGTTGGCTCGGCAGGGCCTCGGTTTGGAGATCATCACGGATGATCAGGATTTCACGATCGAGTGGCTGCGCGAAGGCCGGGTTCTGGGTTGCGTGACGACGGTCAAGCAGGCTTTGCGGAGTTGCAGGTTGGTGCCGCTTGGCGCCATGCGTTATGTGGCGGTGGCGCAGGCGCAGTACGCTGCCGCGCATTTCCCGCAGGGCTTGTCGCCGCACAACTTCCGCACCGTGCCGTTTGTGGCATTCAATCGCAAGGATGATTTGCAATGTGAATTTGTCGGACGCGCGCTCCAATTGCAGCAGGTCGCCTTGCGCCAACTGTATGTTCCCAGTTCCGAAGGACAGGTGCGCGCGGTGCTCGATGGCTGGGGCGTCAGTGTGGTGCCGGAGTTGCAGGTGCGTCAACACCTGCAGGAGGGGAGCCTGGTCGACATCGCACCCGGGCAGGCCTTGCCGGTTGAACTGTACTGGCATTGCTGGAATCTGGACTCGGCAGTGCTGGACGCCCTGACCAGCGCCCTCACCACGGCCGCGGCGGCAGCACTGCGTTGAGTTGGACCCGCTGTCAGCGCACCAACAGGACCGGCACTTTGCAGTTGGCCAGCACTTGGGTCGCCACAGACCCCATCACCAGATTGGCGAGTGTGCCATGGCCGTGTGAGCCCATGATGAGCATGTCAAACCGTCCATCCTGCGCCAGTTTGGCGATGCTCTCGCCGGCACGTCCGGTCTTCCAAGTGCTCTTGGCATCGATGCCATGGCGCAGCAGGAACTTGGATACCGGGGCCAGCACTTTTTCGGCTTCCTCGGCATAGTAGGTGTCCACAATTTCCTTGCCGACCACAACCCGTGCCCGCGGCGGCAGCAGCGGCTGCACTGTGAAGACCGTGTAATCGTTGCTTGGGGTGAACAGCTCGGCGTGGGTGGCCAGGTAGGCCAGCATTTTTTTCGTGTACCGGCTGCCGTCGACGGCGAGAAGAATCTTCATGCGGGAACCCCCATTCAAATTAGCAGTCTAGTGGCCGCAGGCGACGACTGTTTGTCAATTGTCAACGGGTCGCGGGTCGGAGACTTGCGCGCCTTAGATGTCCAGACACAAGCTTGCCTGAAATGCCGTTTGCTCGTTCTTTCTGGCATAGCCCAGTGGGTTGGCGACAACGTGACAGCCACTTTGCCAATAGTCGCTTGGCGCGTGCAAATGACCGTGCAGCCACAGCTGCGCGTGGGGTAGCAGGGCGTCCAGCGTGTTGCAGAACCCGGCCGTGCCGGGGGTCAGGCCGTAGCGCGGATCGGCGCTGCGCAGGCTGGGTGCGAAATGGGTGACCACAACGGTTGCACCGTCAAACGGGGTCAGCAAGGCATCCTGGAGCCAGCGCTGGCACAACAGGCCTTGCTCGCGCACGGCGTCGGCCAGCATCGGAGAACCATTTCGGGTTCCGCCAGTCTTCTTGAGATAGTAGTTGGCGGCGCGAAAGGCCTTGTCACGTGCCTGAAGCTGCCTTGTCAGTCGCGTGTCCGAGGCCGGGTCCATCGCCCCTGGCGCCGGACCGAGCGCGTCAAAGTCGCTCCAAAGGGTGGTGCCGACAAAGCGGACCGGTTGCCCAGGCACACCCAGGTCGCTGATGATTTCGCGTTCGAGCCAGCGGATGTCCAGACGCTCGCAAGTTTCGCGCAGGCAATCGTGTGCCAGGTCAAAGTCGAGCGCATCGTATTCATGGTTGCCCGGAACGAACAGCACCGGTGTGGGCCAGCCGTTCCTGGGAGAAAAGCGAGTCAGGCCAAAGTCACGCTCGGGCGTGGTCGCCAAAAGCGAGCCGGCCTGGTATGAGCCGATATCCCCCGCCAAAACCAGCACGTCCGCACCGGGCGCAGGGGTCGCTGCCCAGTGCGGATGCACTTCCAGGTGCAGGTCGGACAGCAACTGAATTTTCATGGTGTTAATGTCAGACGACAAAAGCCGACTGCGCGAGTGCCAGGATGGTCGAGCGCAACCATTCGTGAGCGCTGGTACGGTGCACCCGGTGGTGCCAGAGGGCGTCAATGTGGACGGTCGGCACGGCAAACGGCAATTCCCGAAGCACCAACTGATCGGCCATGCCGGTGACGCTCACGAAATGGCGCGGCAGGACCGTCAACAGGTTCGAGTGCGTCACCACTTTGCCGGCCGTGAAGAATTGATTGACCGTGAGCACGATGCGACGTTTTCGCCCATGCACGGCCAGTGCTTCGTCGACGAAGCCAAACGGTCTTCCGGAAAAGCTCACCAGCATGTGCCGCGCCGCACAATAACGGTCCAGTGTCAGGGGTTCGCTCGCCAGCGGGTGCTCGCGCCGCATCACACACACGTATTCACCGCTGTACAGACGTTGGTGGCTGTAGGCCACAACCTCACCGGCCTGCTCGCGTGCCGTCAAATCGGCAAAGGCGGCCGGGAAGTACCCGATTGCCAGATCGGCCACCTCCTCATCAAGCAGCCGGCGCGGATCGCGGGTGGTCAGGGGAACAACGCGGATCGAGACGCCGGGTGCCTCGCGATCCATCACCTCGATCAAGCCAGGCGTCAACTGTGCTGCCGTCGCGTCGGCCATGGCCAGTACAAAGGTGGTCTTGGCCTGCGCAGGCACGAATTTGCTGGGTGTCAGCACTTCCTGCAACTCGCGCAGCGCTTCGCGCACGGCCGGCCACAGGGCCAGCGCGCGCGGTGTCGGAGCCATGGACTGACCGCTGCGTTTGATCAACTCGTCGCCCATCGCCTCGCGAAATCGCCGCAGTGCATTGCTGACGGCCGGTTGCGTCAGAGACAGATTGCGCGCCGCCCGCGTCAGGCTGCGTTCCGTCATCACCTCGTCGAAAACGCGCAGCAAATTGAGGTCCAGGGTGCGGAAGTTGAGCGTATTCATGCGACGATTAATCAATTCTATGAATAAATGCAATCACAGATATTAACTTGACCGTCATCAGTATAAACCCTAGTATCCCTGCGTAGCCCTGCCAGGAAGGCGGGGTGTTGAAGCAAGGAATTGATCATGGCCAGTATTGTGCAACCCGGTTTCCCCTCCCAGCATCCCAATGTGGTCCGCAACGAGACCGAGATCGGGACAGCAAGGGCTTCGCGCCGGGGCTTTGACAGCACCAAGGGTTTGAGCGTCATGCTGCTGGCTGCGATGGTGTCGGCGCTGGTGGTGGTGGCGGATCAGCTGATCGACACCTGGGCAGACGGTCACCTGCTGGCAGCGTGGGTTGCCTTGTGGCTGGTCGGATTTGCGGCGCTGGCTTTGTTTGCCGCACCCGCACGCAATCTTGCGATCAGTGCCGTCAACGCCTTGAACGCCTGGTCGGCGCGCATTGCCAGGGACCGCGCCGACGCACGTCTGTGGACCATCGCCCGGACGGATCCGCGCGTCATGGCTGAATTGACAGCTGCCATCTCGCGCAGCGAACAATGACCGGACTTCAGCGACCGTACGGGCGCTGCGACTGACGTCGCAACAAAAGAGCCACCGCCGCGGTGGCTTTTTAATTTGCCTGCGCAAATCGGTCGTGCTGGCCGATGCAGTCGCGTCGCCAGGCCCGAGCAATGCTTGCGCGCCGTCGTCATCAGCGCGGCGCTGCCTGTGATCAAGAGAGGCACAAAAAAGACATTGATTGATGGTTGTCGCGATTGTCTTCTGATGTAAATCAAAGCGCATATTCCCGGCCAGAGGAACATGAGTTTCGGGGCCAGGTTGTCGGCACCGGCGAATGTGGCCCAGGCAGTGTGTTATCGGTGCCGAGCGGTTTTACCGCGCTTAACAAAGCAAAGGCAATCTCATGACTATCTCCTGGAAAGCGATCGCTCCGATCGTGGTGGCTATCGCCATCGCACTGCTACCGGCGCCTAATGGTCTGGCGCCGCACGCTTGGTATTTCTTTGCCATTTTTGCCGGCGTCATCGTCGGCCTGATGACCGAGCCGCTGCCTGGCGGCGCCGTTGGTCTGATCGGCGTTACCCTGGTCACATTCCTCGCGCCCTGGGTCCTTTACGCACCGGCGGAACTGGCGAAGCCGGGCTTCAAACCGGCCAACGCGGCGCTGACCTGGGCGCTGTCGGGCTTCTCAAACGCCACGGTTTGGCTGATCTTCGGCGCCTTCATGTTCGCGCTCGGCTACGAAAAGACGGGCCTGGGGCGCCGTATTGCCCTGATGTTGGTGAAGGCCATGGGCCGACGCACACTGACGCTGGGCTACGCCGTCATGATTGCCGACACGATCCTGGCGCCGTTTACGCCGTCCAACACTGCACGCAGTGGCGGCACCATTTTTCCGGTGATTCGAAACCTGCCGGCGCTCTACGAATCGAAACCCAATGACCCATCGGCGCGCCGCATTGGCTCCTACATCATGTGGGTTGCGCTGGCGACGACCTGCGTTACCAGTTCAATGTTCCTGACCGGCCTGGCGCCCAATCTGCTGGCGGTGGAACTGGTCAACAAGACCGCCAAGATCAGCCTGAGCTGGACACAGTGGTTCATGGCCTTCGCGCCGGTCGGCATCCTGCTGCTGATTCTGATACCGCTGCTCAGCTACTGGATCTATCCGCCTGAAGTGAAGGAAGGCACGGAGGTCCCGGCCTGGGCGGCGGCCGAACTGCAGAAGATGGGCGGATTTTCGACGCGCGAGGCAACGCTGGCTGTGCTGGTGATTCTCGCGCTGCTGTTGTGGATATTCGGCGACAGTTTCGTCAATGCAACCACCGTGGCGCTGTTGGTGATCTCATTGATGCTGCTCTGCAAGGTTGTGACCTGGGATGATGTCGTCAAGAACTCGACCGCGTGGAATACGCTGGCCTGGTTTGCCACCCTGGTGGCGCTCGCGGATGGCCTGAACAAGGTCGGCTTCGTCAAGTGGTTCGCCGAGGCAGTCGCCGCGCATATGAGCGGTTTTTCACCGTTCACGGCGATGATTGTTCTGGTGCTGGTTTTCTATTTCACGCACTATCTGTTTGCGAGCGTGACCGCGCACGTCACCGCCTTGCTGCCGGTCATGCTCGCGGTTGGATCGACCATCCCCGGCATGGACATTCCCCATTTCGCGCTGCTGCTATGCCTGACGCTGGGCATCATGGGCGTGCAGACACCGTATGCAACCGGTCCGTCGCCGGTGTACTATGGCTCAGGCTATCTGCCGTCGGCCGATTACTGGCGGCTCGGCGGGCTCTTCGGCGTGATTTTTATCGCGGTGTTCCTGCTGATCGGCCTGCCGTGGCTGGCGATCATCGGCTAGCCTGGATGGCGTTCAGGCCATTGAAACGGCAATGAACGCCAGCAGGAATATCAGCACCGCGCCGGCCAGCGGCAAAACCAGCGGCATGGACGAGACGACAGCCTCGACCGGGTCGATGTCGGAAGCCAGCGTGGCGGGTGTGGGGCTTGACATGGTGTTTCCTTGCGCTTGCGGGAGGAGAAAGAGGCGGATTCTACCCATGCTGTCGAAATCTTGCGCGCCCGACGATGGCTTGTCGGCGCTGCGTGAGGGTATTTACTGAATCACTTGCGCCTCCAGGCCGGCGTCCAGCAGCTGGCCCAGCACCTGCGCGATATGCTGCGGGCCGCGTGTCTGGATCACCAGTTCAACCTCGACATTTTGCGCTGCCAGCGTGGTGAAGGCGCGCTGGTGATGCACTTCATCGATGTTAGCGCCAGCTTCGGCCACGGTGGCGGTGATCCGGGCCAGCGTGCCGGGGACGTCTCGGGCGCTGACGCGAATGCGCGCCAGCCGGCCGGCGCGAACCATGCCGCGCGCGATGATGGACGCCAGCAGAAGCGGGTCAATGTTGCCGCCGCTGAGTACCAATCCGACACGCTTGCCCCGGAATTGTTGCGGGTGCTTGAGCAGCGCCGCCAGCCCGGCCGCACCGGCACCTTCAACCAGCGTCTTCTCGACTTCAAGCAGCATGACGATGGCTTGTTCGATGTCGCCCTCGTCCACCAGCAGCAGATCGTCGACCAGGATCTTGATGATGGCCAGCGGGATCTGGCCCGGCGTGCCCACGGCAATGCCCTCGGCAATGGTGCTCAGGCCTTGCGGGTAGTTCGTGCCCTTGACGGCATTGACCATGGCCGGAAAGCGCGTGGTCTGCACGCCGATGATCGCGATGGCTGGCCGGATCGCCTTGGCGGCGATGGCCATGCCGGCGGTGAGTCCACCGCCACCGACCGAGACCAGCAGGGTGTCGAGATCCGGCACTTCCTGCAGCATTTCCAGCGCCACGGTTCCCTGGCCGGCCACGATGTCGGCGTCGTCGTAGGGGTGCACGAAGACCAGTTGCTGCTCGGCGGCCAGACTCAGCGCGTGCTGGCGGGCCTCGTCCAGCGTGTCGCCGTGCAGCACGATTTCAGCGCCAAAGCCACGCGTGCGCTCGACCTTCACGCTGGGGGTGAAGCGTGGCATCACGATCACCGCGCGCAAGCCCAGCCGCTGGGCGTGGTAGGCCACACCCTGGGCATGGTTGCCCGCGCTCATGGCAATGACGCCGCGCTGGCGCTGCGCAGGTGTCAGTTGCGCCAGCTTGTTGCAGGCGCCGCGCTCCTTGAAGGAGGCGGTGAACTGCAGGTTCTCGAATTTGAGAAATACCTGCGCGCCGGTGATGTCGGACAAGGTTCTGGAGGCGACGCAAGGGGTGCGCAGCAGTTGGCCCTGCAGACGTGCAGCGGCGGCTTCGATGTCCCTGAGCTCGATCATGGGCGCATTGTCCTTCGGTCGGCTCTGGTGCGCCAGACCTTTTGCGTGGCAACTCAGGCGCGGCGCATGCCCAGCAGGGCGGCGCCAATGATCAGGGCGGCGGCCAGCGCGACGTGCCAGCTCAGGGTGCGCCCGGTGGCCTGCATCAGCAGCGTGGTGGATGCCAGTGGTGTCAGGTAGCTCAGCAGGCCGATGTGGCGCACGTCGCCCAGTTTCAAGGCCTTGTCCCAGAGCAGAAAGGCTGCGCCCAGCGGCCCCAGGCCGAGCAGCAGCAGGAGCAGCCAGTCGTGTGCGCTCAGTGCCACGGCCGGTTCAAGTGCACAGTGGCAGGCCAGCGACAGTGCGCCCGAGACCAGGCCGAACAGCCCGACCGATGCCGTGGGAAAGCTCCTGCCCGTCAATTCGGCGCGCTTGGTCTGGAGTGAGTAATTGGCCCAGATGAAGGCCGAGCCCAGTGCCAGCAGGTAGCCGGGCAGCGATTCCCAACCGGCGCTGCCAGGCGTGCTGGTCGTCGCCTCACGTCCCCCCAGAATGGCGGTCGCCGCGCCGGCAAAGCCCATCGCCGCTGCAAGGACGTGAACACCGCGCAGTTTGAGCCCCGGCAGGTACAGGGACGCCAGCACCACGATCAGCAAGGGCCACAGGTAATTGATCAGGTTGACCTCGACCGCCGGCGCCAGGCGCAGGCCGATGAACAGCAGAAAGTGGTAGCCGAACAGCGTGAAGACACCCAGGCCCAGCGTGCCGGGCGCTATCGTCCACTGGCGCCGGTCCTTGAGCGCCGCTGGCCAGGTCAGTATGCTGCCGACCGCCAGGGCAATCCCGGTCAGGAGGAATGGCGGCACATGTTTGAGCGAGACGCCCAGTGTTGCCAGGGAGGCCCAGAGTGCAACGGCCGCCAGTGCGTAAAGGTTGGCCCTCATCGGCCCATTGTGAACAACTGGAAGTTAATGCGACAAATCTTCATTTTTGACCCGATTTCGTATGTAAGTTAATGCGACAGCGTACGTAAGTTAGTGCGACAAAGTTTTGGAGGCGCTGTTAAGCATGACGGGATTCCTCACAAATCACCTCCTGAAGCCATCAAGCCGCTTTCAAGTACATGTCGATGTGCATGGGCGAATAGGGGCAAATCACGCCGCCGCTCTCCGTGCGCTCCAACATGCCCAACTCGGCAAGGATAACGTTCTGTCATGGTTCTCTCTTGGCAGCAACTGCCGAAATGAAGTCTCCAATTAACTACTCTCTTTGCGAAGCCCGTTCAAAATACGCACAGCCTCATCCCATGGAAGCCGACTTTTACGCACTTTCATCAGATTCAAGGCAGAAAGCGCCTGCTCGACGTCAATTACTTTGTTTTCAACCATGGTGCGCAATAGCCAAACCGTGCCCATCACTGCTATGTCTTCAGCCTGTGCAGCCGCTTTAAGAGCTTGATCGCCGGTAAGCAATGGGCAGCCTTCCTGTTTTGCAAGAGCCATTGCAAGATAATCATTTGAGCTTGGATCTGTTCCAAACTTGGTCGGCAAGGTTGCCGCATAGGCCACGTATTCACCAGATATTTCAAGAATTTTTAGCCCGAGTTCAATCAGTCCAGGTGTTCCAGGTTCAATTTCTTCCCAGTACAAAATGTCCGGTATGGCAAATTGCATTGGCAGCTGGAAGAGTTGGGTCAACAACTCCCCCGCCTCCATATCAATCAGAATATTTGCATCACTGATGAGCAACTGCATCCATTGACTCCAGTTGGCGTTCCTTATGAAATTGCATCATTGGAATGCCAAGCAGTTCAGCTGCTTTTGACTCAGTGATGTATTTTTCACTCAATGCACGGTAAACCAATTGCTCAAAAAGTCTTGACTGCTCGCGCGGCACGGCTTCACCTGGTTCATTTTTACGCCAACCATTTACGGAAAACCTTTTGTACAAACCAACATGAATTGATTCAGAGATTACGCCGCATTGTTTCGCCCGTTGAAGCCATCCACCCATGCTTAAACCGAATTCATGCTTGGCGGCCAAAAGTTCCTGCCATTCCAGGGCCCGACGCAACGGTCCTAAACATTGAATCACCGCTGCCTTTGGCGCGAGGAATGCACCCGCAAATCGGTTGCACGCCTTTTCTTCATTGATTTCGTTGTCAAGACGACCTTCAAGTAGCAGATGACCAAGCTCGTGTGCCAGAGTAAATCGTTGACGGTCCCCTGGCCAATGCGATGAAACTGCAACAACTGGATAAGTACGCCCATCGGCCGTTCGTGCAGTGGCTTGAAGTCCTGAAAATGCCGGATTATCTTCGTCAACGACGATCACCAAGAGACCCAGAGTCTCCAATGTATCTGTTAGATCACCGATAGGATCTAGTCCAAGCTTCCAAGCATCACGCACTTGATCCGCGAACTCTTCGATCTGATCGAGAGTCTGAATTGATTCCAGTAGACCAGTTGGAGACTCAAAGCGGAATATGGGAGATTCCGGAAAGAAACCCAGTAGCTCTACCCGCTTTTCCACCAAGTCCACGACCTTGATTTTGAGCGCCTCTTGTGCTGTCTTACCAAAAGTCGAAAGCTTACGGAACTCAGGCTCGATCAATTCAACCTGGTGTGTCCGGAAAAAATACTCAACTCGAATACCACACGCACGTGCCAACTTGAGCAATTGTGACGAAGGTGGAGTTAAAAGCTCCTTCTCGTACTTTTGGATAGCTGTGTGTGTTAGACCGACCTTTTCTCCCAAGGCGGCTAATGTCAGCCCGGCGGCTAGACGTGCTTGCCGAATGCGATATCCAATCATGACGTCTCCTTGGTTGGTTTAAAAATAAGTTCATTATACACATTTTTTAAACCAAAGTGATGGATAATTTAGGGCTAGGACGTGATTGGCTTAAGCCAAAGTACGCAGATCGCCTAAATGATTTTGCCAACCACGCACACCACGAAAGGCTTTGGATGCCGGTTCGAAAAATCCCCAAGAATTACCTGCTCGTCACCGGTGCTTACTCCAGTCAAAAGAATGCAGTGATTGACCCTTTCGAATCGCTGCTGGAAAAAGAGTACATGATGCTTTTGGACTTTGAAGAGTCCGTGGCGAAGTTCGAATCTCAGCCGGTTCGGATACCGGTTCTTGGTGTTGCCAAAGGCTATGTTCCGGACCTGCTGGTGACTTACCGATCGCAGCCGAAGTGAACCGGGCGACGGTGTATCGATGGGTGGCGGCTTTTCGTAAGACAGGGCTTCTGTCCTCACTGATTCCGAATACAAAGATGCGGGGCGGCAAGGCCGGAAGCAGAATTTCTCCTGCCGTGGAGTCCATCATCCAGGACGCCATTGAGAACTTTCACAACACAGAGCAACAGCAGTCCATAGCGGAAACGGTATACGTTCAAGACTTTAACCCGAAAAAAGGCTGAGAAGTTGATTGTGCCCGTGGACCGTTGGTATCAAGAAAATACACGTGAGCCTATTCGAGATGAAGGACTTGGCGATGGCCTTGAAAAGTACCGGGCAGTCGGCAGCATCACTGTGCCGACAACTTCGGATCGACCACGCTACTACCTTGAAAGTAATTTTGCCGAGTTGTTTTTACTTCCAGAGATTGATTTCGATGTTGCTGCTGAGGCGTGGCGGACAGTACATTTCAGTGCGGACGCGCTGCGACGAATTCGATTATTGAAGGCTGGCGCATTGGCACGAGTAGGTGCAGTTCTTGTGAATTTTCCCAATGGCGCAGGCAGTTTTCAAATGGGATCGGGAGATAGCTCTGTTCTCACAAAGGCGTTCGTTGAGGTCTTTGCGCCTCAGTTTCTAGTAAACCCCGTTGTGTTATTCATCAGTGAGTCCGGCAATAAACTGGATGGTTATCTCAATGCCCGACTTCAGGCTTTAGGACTTCAGTTGGACACTGCAACACTACTTCCTGACGTTATTCTCTTGGATGAGGGATCGAACCCTATGCGTCTGGTTTTTGCAGAAATTGTCCATTCCGATGGGCCCATACGGCAGGAGCGAATGGTTGAATTCTTGCGTCTCGCTGCGGGCGGTGGTTTTGATGAAGAAGCTTGTTCCTTTATTACTGTATTCAGCAATAGGAACAGTAGTCCCTTCAAAAAGGCGGCAAACCATCTCGCTTGGGGATCTTTCGCTTGGTTTATGAACGAACCGGACAAACTGGTTGTAATGAGCAAGGCCAATCAAAAACTTGGTCTACACAAGGTCAAGTGAGACTAACTTGACCTTCTGACCTCCGCTTTCTACGAAGGCATGAGTTTCGGTAAAGTTTTCGTCACCACTTGCAGTGATTCACTCGCTTACATCGCGTTGTAGGTGGCAACCCTGGTGTCTGCCGCTCAAGCTCCTAATTCCAGGAAGCATCTTCCAATCGAATCTACTCTGTGATCAGCATCCGTAGAGTGATCCCGAAAATCCTCCGGCGCACACCGCAGCGTCTCCCAAACCGCATCTAAATCCTGCCCTGTCGTCGGATACAGCCTCATGTACACGGGCTCAGAATCAACCACCACTGCGCACGACTGCTCATGGCCATGCGTGAACGAAAACACGCTGGCCGCCCGCAATTGAAGTCCTTCTCCTGGTTTCAAGGTAAAGAGCCATTCGTCGACCTCGACGTCCTTGTTTAATGACAATAGCTGGACCGACCAGCCATCGTCAAGACTTTCGGTCAACAGCTCGATGGTGACGCCTTGTAGCGTGCTCATCCGGAAGATCACATCCCGCAAGAATTCCGGAATTGACGGTGGCTTGCCAAATTTTGCACTCGCTAGTAGTGCAATGTTTAGCGGCCGGGTGCGCCGCTCGGAGCCAGGCTCTCCCAAGGCAGCGTTCTCAACTGGTGCGGAGTTACTGGTCCCGCGCACAGCTTGGTTGTCAAGGGACAAGGTTTTGCTTTTCCATATGGCTTTGGGTGCCAGATCGGGAAACCGCGGCTCAATACGGTAGGCGCGAGTTTTTGGTGCCAGATTGTTGGACGGGTCATGCTCAACGATAGGTTGGTCATTGGCGTCCCTTGCGCCAGCTCGGGCGCCACCGCCTTCTGCTGAAAATGGCTTTTTGTCCCCGCCCTTAATTTCATACCGAAGTGAGCTGAACGGGAATGGGTGCGAACAGGTGCGCAAGTTGTAAACCAGAAACGTAGCCCGCGGTTGGTCGGCAGATGACAACCACTTGCCGGCCGCCACCAATGTGGTCTTTCCCTCGAAGGGGAAAAAAGCCTGCGGGTAGATCAACTGATTGGATGTCGACGCTTTCAGAATGGACACACCCACTTGAGCTGCAGCACGCCAGGCGATCGGATCTAGGCATAGCCGTCCAATGTCAGCAGCAGAAGCACCAGACATCTTTTCCGCCAACTCCAAGACCAGACGCTCAGACCGCCGGTCAAATTCTGCGTGCGCGTAGAGCGCTTCGCGAGTCAGTGGAGGAAGAAAAAGCTTTGTGATCAAGCCAGTGGATGAGCCAAAATAGAAACGGATCAATTCCAAGCAGGGAATGATCAGCCTGCGCTCCCCTGGCAATCTCACCATCAGGCAATATGACTGCGTGCACTGCCTGTGTCCCTGGTGCTCGGCCAGCGGCAGCAGAAATCCCCTTTCGTCCAGGTTCAATCCGGCCTTAATCAACGCAGTGGTGCTCATGTCAATCTGAACATCCTGAAACTCTTCCAACTTGAAATCGGGACGGTCCTCCAGTAGTCCGTCGCGCCAGATATCCCCAATCCGAAGCAAGGCAAGTGTTGCAACTGAGACCTGGACGTGGCGTTGGTTACTGTCCTGCGGTGGATCCATTACTCGCGATAGATAGACGGTTACCGAAGGCTGCCTGCGGCGAACGTGGCGATCTGGATACGAAACATCCCCGAACCAGTCAATTCTCCAGGGGATTGGGCAAGGCGGAAATGCGGCAATTCGTATTGGCCTATTGGAGAAACTCATTGTTTTCCAGCCAATCCAGAAGTCAATTTAGAAAAATTGTCGCACTAACTTACGTAAGTTGTCGCATTAACTGTCAGTTTGTCGCATTAACTTCTGGTTGTTAACACCCATGGCGTGGCCGGCCTGCTGATCCGCGTGGTAGCTGGAGCGCACCATGGCGCCGACGGCGGCGTGCTTGAAGCCCATCTTGTAGGCCTCGGTTTCGAACATCTTGAAGGTGTCCGGGTGAACGTAGCGCTTGACCGTCAGGTGGCTGGTCGAGGGCGCCAGGTACTGGCCCAGGGTCAGCATCTCGATGCCGTGCGCGCGCATGTCACGCATCACGTCCAGAATTTCGTCGTCGGTCTCGCCCAGTCCGACCATCAGGCCGCTCTTGGTCGGCACGTCCGGAAACAGAGCCTTGAATTTCTTCAGCAGGTTCAGGCTGAACTGGTAATCACTGCCAGGGCGTGCCTCCTTGTACAGGCGCGGCACGGTTTCCAGGTTGTGGTTCATGACATCGGGTGGCGCAGCCTTGAGGATCTCCAGCGCGCGGTCGTCGCGGCCGCGGAAATCGGGCACCAGGATTTCGATCTGGGTGTCGGGTGAGAGTGCGCGCGTCTCGCCGATGCAATCGACAAAATGACCGCTGCCGCCGTCGCGCAGGTCATCGCGGTCGACGCTGGTGATCACCACGTACTTGAGCTTGAGCTGGGCGATGGTGCGCGCCAGGTTGCCGGGTTCGTTGACGTCCAGCGGATCGGGGCGGCCATGGCCGACATCGCAAAACGGGCAGCGCCGCGTGCATTTGTCGCCCATGATCATGAAGGTCGCCGTGCCCTTGCCAAAGCATTCGCCGATGTTGGGACAGCTTGCTTCCTCGCACACCGTGACGAGCTTGTTGCTGCGCAGGACGTCCTTGATTTCATAAAAGCGCGTGCTGGGGGAGCCGGCCTTGACGCGGATCCACTCCGGCTTTTTCAGGATCTCGCCGGGCTGCACCTTGATCGGTATGCGCGAGAGTTTGGCCGCAGCCTTTTGCTTGATCGAGGGGTCGTAGCTCGCGTTGGGCTGAACGTCGCGCACGCTGGGGGGTGTGTTATCTGGGGTACTCATTGAAGATGCCGAAGGGAGATCAGGGGGCCAGGTAGCTTGCCAGTTTCAGGCCCAGCACAGTGGCCGCTTCCTGCCAGGCAACGCAGACGCCGATTGTAGAGAGGTCAACCGTTTGCAAGCCCTGATAGCCGCAAGGGTTGATGCGCGAGAACGGTTCGAGGTCCATTGCCACGTTCAGTGCCAGGCCGTGGTAGGTGCAGTTGCGGCTGACCTTGAGCCCCAAGGCGGCGATCTTGCCCAGGCCGGTGAAATTGGGGGAAGAAACGGGGTCGGAAGAATCGGGGTCGGATCCGGCCGCGAAGCGGAACTGCTCTGCCCCCTCTTTTTCCGGCCGCTGCACCAGCACGGCATGCGAGAACGGGTCATCGAGGCGCACGTAGATGCCGGGCGCACCGGTCACGCGGTGACCGGTCACGCCGAAGTGGATCAAGGTTTGGATCAGGGCCTCCTCGATCCGGAAGACATATTCCTTGACGAAATACCCGGCGCGCCTGAGATCGATCAGCGGATAGGCCACCACCTGGCCCGGACCGTGGTAGGTGACCTGGCCGCCGCGGTTCGTCTGGACCACCGGTATCTCGGCGGGATTGAGAATGTGCACCGCCTTGCCGGCCAGGCCCTGGGTGTAGACCGGCGGGTGTTCGCAAATCCAGAGTTCGTCCGCGGTATCGGCGCTGCGTGCGGCCGTGAACGCCTGCATCGCGGCATAAGTCGACAGGTAGTCGACCCGGCCCAGGAACTGCGGCGTCATTTGCATGGGGTGCTACAGCACCATCTTGACCATCGGATGCGTCGAGAGCGTGCGGTAGAGCTCGTCGAGTTGCTCACGACTGGTCGCAGTGACGGTGATGGTCACACCCAGGTACTTGCCGCCCTTGCTCTCGCGCAGTTCGATGGTGCTGGCATCAAAAATGGGGTCGAACTGCTGCGCGACAGAAATGATGGCGTGGACCAGACCGTCCGTCTTGAGGCCCATCACCTTGATCGGAAACAGTGACGGGTATTCGATTAGCGACTCGGTGGGGTCGCTCACTGTGCAGATCCTAGCGCGGCCTGCGCCTTGGCTGCCTGGTAGCCCGCATACAGGGCGGCGTAGACCGGGCCCGGCTTGCCAGTGCCGACCGGCTTGCCGTCCAGTGTGGTGATGGCCAATACCTCTTTGGTGGCGGAGGACAGCAACAACTCATCGGCATTCAGGACTTCGTCGCGGCTGATGCGGCGCAGTTCGAAGCCAATGCCGCGCGCGTGGCAGATTTCTTCGATCAGTCCGAAGCGGATGCCCTCGAGCACCAGATGGTCCTTGGGTACGCCCAGCACCTTGCCGTCCTTCACGACCCAGACGTTGCTGGCGGCCGCTTCGCTCAGGAAGCCGTGGCGGAACATGACCGTTTCCATGGCGCCGGCGTCGAAGCTGATCTGACGCGCAAAGACGGCGCCGAGCAGGCTCGTGCTCTTGATGTGGGCCTTTTCCCAGCGGAAATCGTCGGCGGTCACGCAGGTCACGCCACTGCTGCGCTGCGCCGGCGGCACCGGCTTCATGGCGTTGCTCATGACAAAAACGGTTGGCGCGATGCCTTGTGTCATGACATGGTCGCGCATCGCGACGCCACGCGTGATCTGGATGTAGATCAGTTGATCGGTGTCCTGCGTGTTGGCGCCAACGGACTTGGCATAAGCAGTGATCAATTGACCGGCGATGCCGGCCCATTGCGCCTTGCTCAAGGGGTTGGCGATGCGCAGCTCGGACAGGCTGCGGTCAAGCCGCGCCATGTGCTGTTCAAAGCGGAACGGTTGGCCCGCGTAGACGGGCACTACTTCGTAAACGCCGTCGCCAAAGATGAAGCCGCGGTCCATGACGCTGACTTTGGCATTGGGCAGTTCGGTGAACTCGCCGTTGAGATAGCAGGGAAGGGAAGGGAGGGTGTTCATGACCGAATTATCGCTTTCGCGCCAGCGCTGCTGCAAATCCCGCGACGATCGCCTGACAGTACGTGCGTTCGGCATTGCCGCTCGCGATACTTAAGGCAGGTCATGGCAAACTGCTCGCATAATAGAACCGGTTTGTCTCTGACGGCCGGTCGTGGTCAATCACTCTATACAAAGGATGGCGAAATGCGTAAACACACTCTCGGTATCACCTGTTTCCTTGCGTTCGTTGTGCCGGCGGCCATGGCGCAAACGCCGATGACCCTGGACAAGGTCAAGAGCAGCGGGACCATCACTGTGGCCTATCGCGACTCGTCGATCCCGTTTTCGTATCTGGACGACAAGGCTCAGCCGGTTGGTTTTGGCTGGGAGATTTGCGGCCGGATTGTCGATGAGGTGAAAAAGGCCACGGGCCACGCCAACCTGAAAGTCCAGAGCCAGGCCGTCACCTCCGCCAATCGCATCCCGCTGCTGATGAATGGCACGATCGATATCGAATGCGGCTCGACGACCAACAACAGCGAGCGCCAGAAGCAGGTCGCCTTCGCCACCAATTACTTCTATACCGGCACCCGTTTTCTGGTCAAGGCCGGTACGGCGGTGAATTCCATCGATGACCTCAAAGGCAAGACCGTGGTGTCAACCACCGGCACGACCAACTACAAGATCATCCGCAATCTGAATGAAGAGAAAAAACTGGGCATTGATCTGATCGGTGCCAAGGATCATGCGGATTCAGCTCTGCTGGTTCAGACCGGCCGTGCCGTTGCTTTTGCGATGGACGATATCCTGCTGTATGGTTTGAAAGCCAGTGCCGCCAATCCTGCCGAATTTGCGGTCGTCGGCGAGGCGATCCAGGTCGAGCCCTACGCCATCATGCTGCGCAAGGATGATCCGGCGTTCAAGAAACTGGTCGATGACACACTGGCCAGCCTCATGAAAAGCGGGGATTTCGAGAAGTTGTACAAGAAGTGGTTCATGTCCCCGATCCCGCCCAAGGGCATCAACCTGAATGCGCCGATGAGCAGGGAACTGCAGGACAACCTCAAGAAACTCTCCGACAAGCCGGCCACTTGAAGCGGCTGTTGCCCGCGTCACACCGATCTGCCTGAAGAACGCCGAATCGGCCTTCTTCAGCGGGCCGAGTCTGCTGCGGCCCGGCGTCGCGCGGCGCTTCGGTTGAACGGCTAATTCGAATCCCAAGGAGCATCGATTTGACGTTTACGTGGAATTGGCAGATCTTCCTGCAACAGAACGGCGGTGGCCAGACTTACCTTGGCTGGCTGATGTCGGCCTGGGGCTGGACCATGTCAGTGGCCTTGTGTTCGCTGCTGGTGGCACTGCTGGTCGGTTCGCTCATGGGCATTTTGCGCACCACGCCCAGCAAGGGCCTGGTGTTTCTCGGCAATGCCTGGACCGAGTTGTTTCGCAACATTCCCTTGCTCGTCCAGGTGTTCCTCTGGTACCACGTGATTCCGTCGATCTTTGTAAGCTTGCGCGCGGTGCCGAGCTTCGTACTCGTGGTGTTTGCGCTTGGATTCTTCACTTCCTCGCGCATTTCAGAGCAGATCAAGGCCGGTATCCAGTCCTTGTCGCAGGGGCAGCGCCATGCCGGTCTGGCCCTGGGTCTGACCTTGCCGCAGACCTACCGCTACGTGCTGCTGCCGATGGCGTTTCGGATTGTGATCCCGCCGCTGACCAGCGAGTCCATGAACATCATCAAGAATTCGTCGGTGGCGTTTGCGGTCAGCATTGCCGAACTCACCATGTTTGCGATGCAGGCGCAGGAAGAGACAGCGCGCGGCATTGAGATCTACTTGGCTGTGACGGCCTTGTATTTTGTGTCGGCCTTTGCCGTCAATCGCATCGCGCTGTTCATCGAGGGCCGCGTTCAGGTGCCGGGGATGATCGGGGGCAGCAAATGATGGCGCTCGACTTCACCTTTCTGACCTGGAGCGTTATCTCCAACCTCGTGCTCAAGGGTCTGCTGTTCTCGGTCCAGTTGACGCTGATCGCGATGACGGGGGGCATCGTGCTGGGCACGGTGCTGGCCCTGATGCGACTGTCGGGCAAGCTGTGGCTGGTCCGGGTGGCGTCGTTTTACGTCAACACGCTGCGCTCGATCCCGCTGGTGATGGTGATCCTCTGGTTCTTCCTGCTGATCCCGATGTTGACCGGGCGGCCGATGGGCGCCGAGACCTCGGCCATCATCACGTTTACCGTATTTGAGGCCGCCTATTACGCCGAGATCATGCGCGCGGGCATTCAGTCGGTGGCCAAGGGACAGGTCCATGCGGGCTACGCCGTGGGCATGACCTATGCGCAGTGCATGCGGTACATCGTCCTGCCGCAGGCGTTTCGCAACATGCTGCCGGTGTTGTTGACGCAGACCGTTGTCCTGTTTCAGGATACTTCGCTCGTTTATGCAATCGGGGCCTACGATCTGCTCAAGGGCTTTGAGGTGGCCGGCAAGAACTTCAACCGGCCGGTCGAGACTTATCTGGCCGCCACCGTGCTCTATTTCGTGATCTGTTTCAGTCTGTCGATGCTGGTGCGCCGACTGCAGAAGAAGATTGCCATCATTCGTTGAGAACAAGTCCAGATTGACCGGAAGAACCATGATCACTGTCAAGAACGTTTCCAAGTGGTACGGCCAGTTTCAGGTGCTCAGCGATTGCAGCACCCACATCAGCAAGGGCGAGGTGGTGGTGGTCTGCGGACCCTCGGGTTCGGGCAAGTCGACCCTCATCAAGACCATCAACGCGCTTGAGCCGTTCCAGAAGGGGGACATCGTCGTCGACGGCATCAGTTTGTCCGATCCCAAGACCAATCTTCCTAAACTGCGTGCCCGGGTCGGCATGGTGTTCCAGCACTTCGAGTTGTTTCCGCATCTGTCGGTCACCGAGAACCTGACGCTGGCTCAGATCAAGGTGCTGGGACGCGACCCGGACGAGGCCAACCAGCGTGGCCTGAAAATGCTCGACCGTGTCGGACTGATGGAACAAAAGGACAAGTTCCCGGGACAACTCTCCGGCGGTCAGCAGCAGCGCGTAGCGATCGCGCGGGCCTTGTCGATGGACCCGGTATGCATGTTGTTTGACGAACCCACGTCAGCACTCGACCCTGAAATGGTCGGCGAGGTGCTCGATGTCATGGTGCAGTTGGCGCAGGAAGGCATGACCATGATGTGCGTCACCCATGAAATGGGATTTGCGCGCAAGGTCTCCAACCGCGTCATCTTCATGGACCAGGGGCGCATCGTCGAGGATTGCGAAAAAGAGGAATTCTTTGGCAATCCGGACGCTCGAAACGAGCGGGCGCGCAACTTCCTGTCGAGGATTCTTCAATACTGAGGTTCCGCCGGCGCCGCTTGGACGACCTGCTCGCCCGCCCCTGGTTGATCTTCGTCAACTGATTGGCATAAAAGTGCGATGTTCATCTACGTATAATCCAAGGCTTTGCGGCAACTGTCGCATGTGTGTAACTGGCGTGTAACCTGCGTGTAATTTGAGATGCCAATAATCGCGCCAGTATCCGAATTTGATTCAGACGAGCCCGAAGAGCCAGCGTTCAAGCAGCTCAGTGCTGCACAGGCGCAGGCGTTGCGCGAGCAGCAACCCATGGTTTCGCCTTGGCGCGTGGTGGGTTGGCAAGTGTTGGTTGGTGTGCTGGTGACCCTGCTTGCCTGGGGCCTGACGCGCAAACCGGCGCTGGCGTGGTCGGCAGCTTACGGTGCGCTGGCGGTGGTTATTCCCGCTGCCCTGTTTGCTCGTGGTTTGTTGCGGCAGCGCGAGGCTGCCAGTGCAGGCTCGGCCTTGGCCGGGTTTGTTGTGTGGGAGATCGTCAAGATAGCCTTGACCGTGGCGATGTTGCTTGCCGCGCCAAGGCTTGTCTTGCAATTGAACTGGCTGGCGCTGCTGGCTGGTTTTGTGGTGACGATGAAGGTGCATTGGGTGGCCATTTGGTTGCGCCCGAAGCGCCAGAACTCTGTCAAATAAGAATTGAAAAAGTGGTGACCTATGGCTGCTGAACACGTTGCGACACATGCCCCGACGGCTGGAGAATACGTCCAGCATCACCTGCATCATCTGCAGAAAAATTTCTCTTTTGGAAACGCCGAGCAGCACAGCATCGTCGACTTCAGCGTTTTCAACCTTGACTCGCTGGTCTATTCAGTCCTGCTGGGCGTCATCGGCTGCTTCATCCTGTGGCGTGCGGCACGCAACGTGACCTCCGGTGTGCCGGGGCGCTTCCAGGCCGCGATTGAAATGCTGGCCGAAATGGTGGAAACCCAGGCCAAGGGCGTGATTCACAACGCAGCCAGCCGCAAGGTGGTTTCGCCATTGGCCCTGACCGTGTTTGTATGGATCTTCCTGATGAACGCGATGGACATGCTGCCGGTTGATGCGATTCCGTCCCTCTGGCACAGTGCCGGTCCGGCGCTGGGCTACATGAACTACATGCGCGTCGTGCCCACGGCCGATCTTTCAACTACGCTGGGCATGTCGGTCAGCGTGCTGCTGGTCTGCATCTTTTACAGCATCAAGATCAAGGGTCTGGGCGGCTGGACGCATGAACTGGTGGCAGCGCCGTTCGGTGACAACTTCTTCCTGTACCCGATCAATTTCCTGATGCAAATGATTGAATTTGCCGCCAAGACCGTTTCGCACGGGATGCGGCTGTTCGGCAACATGTTTGCCGGCGAACTGATTTTCATGTTGATCGCCTTGATGGGCGGCGCATGGGCCTGGCAACTCAACCCCCTGTCTGGCGGGTTCTGGCTGGGATTCGGGCAAGTGTTTGCTGGAACGGTCTGGACACTGTTTCACATTCTGGTGATCACGCTGCAAGCCTTCATCTTCATGATGTTGACGCTGATTTATGTGGGGCAGGCCCACAGCTCACACTGATCGTTTTTTCTTTTCTTTTTCTTTTTCTTTTCTGTACTTTTTAGGAGCAATCATGGAAAACATTCTCGGCCTCGTGGCACTGGCTTGCGGTTTGATCGTTGGTTTGGGCGCAATGGGCGCGTCGATCGGCATTGCGCTGATGGGCGGCAAGTTCCTCGAAGCCTCGGCCCGTCAGCCTGAGCTGATGAATGAGCTGCAGGTGAAGATGTTCATCTTGGCTGGTCTGATCGACGCCGCTTACCTGATCGGCGTGGCGATTGCCCTGCTGTTTGCGTTCGCCAAGCCCTTCGCCATCTAATTTTGGCCAAGCTTTCACGCTTGAAAGGGAATAAGCTGTGAATATCAATGCAAGCCTGTTCCTGCAGGCCGTCGTCTTTGCGATCCTGGTGTGGTTCACGATGAAATACGTGTGGCCCCCGATCATGAAGGCGCTGGACGAGCGGGCACAGAAAATAGCCGACGGCCTGGCGGCTGCCGACAAGGCCAAGTCCGAGCTTTCATCCGCGAACAAGCGCGTTGAAGCCGAACTGGCCACGTCGCGCACCGAAACCGCAGCGCGTCTGGCCGAGGCCGAGCGCCGCGGACAGTCCATGGTCGAGGAAGCCAAGGCAAGAGCAGTCGAAGAAGGCAACAAGATCATTGCTGCCGCCAAGGCTGAAGCCCAGCAGCAAAGCAACCGGGCACGCGAAGCACTTCGCGAGCAGGTCGCAGCGCTGGCTGTCAAGGGCGCCGAGCAGATTCTGCGCAGGGAAGTCAACGCCACGGTCCATGCGGATTTGCTTGGCCGTTTGAAGACCGAGCTGTAAGAGGACAAACATGGCCGAACTTGCCACCATTGCCCGACCTTACGCCGAAGCCTTGTTCAAGGCCTCGGCATCCGACCTGACGGGTGCGGCGCTCTGGGTTGACGCGTTGAACGAGGTTGCGAAAGATCCGCAGCTGCTGCAATTCGCCGATAACCCCAACGTCACCTCGGCGCAGGTGTTCGATGTCATTGCCGGTGTGGCCCAGGTGGCCCTGCCGGAGCAGGCAAAGAACTTTCTTCGCACCGTGATTGAAAACGGACGCCTGGCGGTCATGCCCGAAATTGCCGCGCAGTTCCGGGCAATGAAGAACGCCAAGGGCGGTTCGTCCGATGCCGTGGTCTACAGCGCGTTCGCCATTGACGGCGCAGCCCTTTCCGACTTGACGACAACGCTTGAAAAGCGATTCAACCGCAAGCTCAATGTGGCGGTGCAATTGCAGCCCGATCTGATCGGCGGCATTCGCGTGGTGGTAGGTGATGAGGTCCTTGACACTTCTGTCAAAGCCCGTCTGGAACAAATGAAAGTGGCTTTGACAGCCTGAGGCGCAAGCCCGGTTGGCAAGCCCAATTAACGAAAGAAGGAAAGAGTCATGCAACTCAATCCCGCAGAAATTTCTGAACTGATCAAGAGCCGTATCGAGGGCCTGTCCGCCAGCGCCAACATCCGCAATCAGGGTACTGTCGTGTCCGTGACCGACGGCATTTGCCGCATTCATGGCCTGTCGGATGTGATGCAGGGCGAAATGCTTGAATTCCCGGCCGGCAGCGATGGCTTGCCCACCTACGGTCTGGCGCTCAACCTCGAGCGCGACTCGGTCGGCGCCGTGATTCTGGGCGAATACGAACACATTTCCGAAGGCGACACCGTCAAGTGCACGGGCCGCATTCTGGAAGTGCCGGTCGGCCCCGAACTCAAGGGCCGCGTTGTCAACGCGTTGGGCCAGCCGATCGACGGCAAGGGTCCGATCAACGCCAAGATGACCGACGTGATCGAAAAGGTGGCGCCGGGCGTGATTGCACGTCAATCGGTGAGCCAGCCGATGCAAACCGGCCTGAAGTCGATCGACTCCATGGTGCCGGTTGGCCGCGGCCAGCGCGAACTGATCATTGGCGACCGTCAGACCGGCAAGACTGCCGTCGCGATCGACGCCATCATCAACCAGAAGGGTCAGAACATGACCTGCGTTTATGTCGCCATCGGCCAGAAGGCCTCGAGCGTCAAGAACGTGGTGCGCGCGCTGGAAAAAGTCGGCGCAATGGAATATACGATTGTGGTCGCGGCTACCGCTTCCGAGTCGGCCGCCATGCAATACGTGAGCGCTTACTCCGGCTGCACGATGGGCGAATACTTTCGCGATCGTGGCGAAGACGCGCTGATCGTGTACGACGATCTTTCCAAGCAGGCGGTTGCCTACCGTCAGGTCTCGTTGTTGCTGCGCCGCCCGCCGGGTCGCGAAGCCTACCCGGGCGACGTGTTCTATCTCCACAGCCGTCTGCTCGAGCGCGCGGCCCGCGTGAATGAAAAGTACGTCGAAGACTTCACCAAGGGTGCGGTCAAGGGCAAGACCGGTTCCTTGACGGCACTGCCGATCATTGAAACCCAGGCTGGCGACGTTTCGGCCTTCGTGCCGACCAACGTGATTTCGATCACCGACGGCCAGATCTTCCTGGAAACCTCGCTGTTCAATGCCGGTGTCCGCCCCGCCATTAACGCCGGTATCTCGGTGTCGCGCGTCGGTGGCGCTGCCCAGACCAAGCTGATCAAGGCGCAGTCCGGCGGTATCCGTACCGACTTGGCGCAGTACCGTGAACTCGCCGCGTTTGCGCAGTTCGCCTCCGATCTGGATGAAGCGACACGCAAGCAGCTCGACCGCGGTGCCCGAGTCACCGAACTGCTCAAGCAGGCGCAATACAGCCCGCTGCCGATCTCTTTGATGGGCGCCACGCTGTTTGCCGTGAACAAGGGCTACCTCGACGATATCGAAATCACCAAGGTCCTGTCATTCGAGCACGGTCTGCACAGCTACCTCAAGGACAAGAGCGCGGCGCTGCTGGCCAAGCTCGAATCCAGCCAGGCCATGGACAAGGACGCCGAGGCGGAATTGAACGCCGCTGTCGCTGCCTTCAAGAAGACATTCGCGTAAGGCCATCTGCAGTAACAGCGAAGGAGTCCTAGATGGCAACTGGCAAGGAAATACGCGGCAAGATCAAAAACTTCGAGAGCACGAAGAAGATCACCAAGGCCATGGAGATGATCTCCGTGTCCAAGATGCGCAAGGCGCAGGAACGCATGCGTGCGGCCCGGCCTTACGCGGAACGGGTGCGCAACATTGCTGCCAACATGGGCGAAGCCAACCCTGAGTACGTGCACGCCTTCATGAAGCCCAACGACGCCAAGGTCGCCGGCATGATTGTGGTCACGACGGACAAGGGCTTGTGCGGCGGTCTCAATACCAATGTGCTGCGCAGCGTGACCAACAAGTTGCGCGACCTGCAGCAAGCCGGTATGGCGGTGCAGACCGTCGCGATTGGCAACAAGGGTTTTGGTTTCCTCAACCGCATTGGCGCCAAAGTGGTCTCGCACGTGACGCAGCTCGGAGACAAGCCGCATCTGGAACGCCTGATCGGCCCGGTCAAGGTATTGCTCGACGCGTATGCCAAGGGCGAGATCAGCGCTGTCTACCTGTCGTACACCCGCTTCGTCAATACGATGAAGCAGGAAGTGGTCATGCAGCAACTGCTGCCCCTGTCGGCAGCGCGCATGCAGGCTGAAACGCATGAGGCGGAAGTGGCTGCGGGTGCCAAGCATGGCTGGGACTACATTTACGAACCCGATGCGCAGTCGGTCATCGATGACCTGCTGGTGCGTTATGTCGAGGCGCTGGTGTACCAGTCGGTGGCCGAGAACATGGCCTCCGAGCATGCGGCGCGCATGGTGGCCATGAAGGCTGCCACCGACAACGCGGGCAATGTGATTGGCGAACTCAAGCTGGTCTACAACAAGACGCGCCAGGCCGCCATCACCAAAGAACTGTCCGAGATTGTCTCGGGCGCCGCAGCGATCGGGGCCTAGGCCCCACGGTATCGGCAGCAAGCAAGATTCAAATTTATTGGAGCAAAGCCAAATGGCCCAAGAAACTACACAAGCGAACCCTGGCGTTCAAGGGAAGATTGTTCAATGTATCGGTGCCGTGGTGGACGTCGAGTTCCCGCGTGACCGGATGCCCCGAATCTATGACGCCCTGAAGCTCGCCGGCACGGCCCTGACGCTGGAAGTGCAGCAGCAGCTCGGCGACGGCATCGTGCGCACCATTGCCCTGGGTTCCAGCGACGGCTTGCGCCGTGGCCTGATGGTTGAAAACACCGGTCACCCGATCATGGTGCCGGTCGGCAAGGCAACGCTCGGCCGCATCATGGACGTGCTGGGCACGCCGATTGACGAGCGCGGCCCGGTCAACTCCGAGCTGCACGCATCGATCCACCGCAAGGCCCCGACCTATGACGAGCTCAGCCCGTCGCAGGAACTTCTGGAAACCGGCATCAAGGTGATCGACCTGGTTTGCCCATTCGCCAAGGGCGGCAAGGTCGGCCTGTTCGGCGGTGCCGGCGTGGGCAAGACCGTGAACATGATGGAACTGATCAACAACATCGCCAAGGCCCACTCCGGCCTGTCGGTGTTCGCCGGCGTCGGTGAGCGTACCCGCGAAGGCAATGACTTCTACCACGAGATGGCCGATTCCGGCGTCGTGAACCTGGAGAACCTCGGCGAGTCCAAGGTGTCCATGGTGTACGGCCAGATGAACGAGCCCCCGGGCAACCGTCTGCGCGTCGCGCTGACCGGCCTGACCATTGCCGAGTCGTTCCGTGACGAAGGCAAGGACGTACTGTTCTTCGTGGACAACATCTACCGCTTCACACTGGCCGGGACCGAAGTGTCCGCGCTGCTGGGCCGCATGCCTTCCGCCGTGGGCTACCAGCCGACGCTGGCCGAGGAAATGGGCCGTCTGCAAGAGCGCATCACATCGACCAAGGTTGGCTCCATCACGTCCATCCAGGCCGTTTACGTTCCGGCCGATGACTTGACCGATCCCTCGCCCGCCACCACCTTTGCCCACCTGGACTCCACAGTGGTGCTGAGCCGTGACATCGCTTCGCTCGGTATCTACCCGGCGGTCGACCCGCTGGACTCCACCAGCCGCCAGCTCGACCCGCTGGTCGTCGGCGAAGACCACTACAACACCGCGCGCGCCGTTCAGGGCACGCTGCAGCGCTACAAGGAACTGCGCGACATCATCGCGATTCTGGGCATGGACGAACTGGCGCCTGAAGACAAACTGGTCGTGGCCCGCGCGCGCAAGATCCAGCGTTTCCTGTCGCAGCCGTTCCACGTTGCTGAAGTGTTCACCGGATCGCCCGGCAAGTACGTCAGCCTGGCCGAGACCATCCGCGGTTTCAAAATGATCGTGGCCGGCGAGTGCGATCACCTGCCGGAACAGGCCTTCTACATGGTTGGCACGATCGACGAAGCGTTCGAAAAAGCCAAGAAGATTTAATAACCTTGCGGGACAGTCCGCCGTCGCGTAGCGACAAGCTCTGTCCCCAACTGATTAGAGTGAGCTCATGAACACCATCCATGTCGATGTGGTCAGCGCCGAAGAATCGATCTTCTCGGGTGAAGCGCGCTTTGTCGCCCTGCCGGGTGAAGGTGGCGAGCTTGGCATCCTGCCGCGGCATACGCCCCTGATCACGCGCATCAAGGCGGGTTCGGTGCGCATCGAGAAGGCCGACGGCAGCGAAGAGTTCATCTTCGTCGCCGGCGGTATTCTTGAAGTGCAGCCGGACTGTGTCACGGTCCTGTCCGATACCGCCATCCGCGGCAAGGATCTCGACGACGAGAAAGCCAACGCCGCCAAGGCAGCGGCCGAAGAAGCCATCAAAAACGCCAAGACCGATATCGACCTGGCCAAGGCCACGTCCGAATTGGCGATCATGGCAGCGCAGATCGCGGCCCTGCGCCGTTATCGTCAGAAGAAATAATCGCGATCGGCGGCGGCAGCCGCTTTTGGCAGGTGCACGCGGGGTAAGTGTTTGTTACACTGAAATAACAAACATTCCCCAAAGTCAGGCCGCGCATGCCAAATAGCGAAAATCCGCAACTCATAGCGGATGCAAAAAAAACAGGTGCCGATGAGTTGCTGCAGTGTCTGCAGATTGTGGCTCGGGCGCATGGTGAGTTGCCGACTCGCGATGCACTCATGGCCGGTCTGCCGGCCGAGCACGGTCGCTTGACCCCCGGTCTGTTTGCCCGCGCCGCGCGGCGCGCCCACCTCAGCAGCCAACTGGTCAGCAGTCCCCTGGTCCAGCTCAAGGACGCTCTGCTCCCCGCTGTCGTCCTGCTGCGCGATGAACACGCCTGTGTGCTGCTGGGCTTCAACCAGGACCGCACACAGGCTCGCGTTGTCTACCCCGAATTGGCCGATGCACCGGTTGATGTGCACGTGACCGAGCTTGAGGCCGACTACCTGGGCAGCACGATCTACGCCCGCCCGACCCAGCGCTACGATGCGCGCACCCCCGAGGTCCGCTCCGGCCGGCATAACCACTGGTTCTGGGGCGTGATCGCCGAGAGCAGGCCGCTCTACCAGGACGTCCTGCTGGCGGCCCTGCTGGCCAACCTGTTCGCGCTGGGCATGCCCTTGTTCACCATGAATGTGTACGACCGCGTGGTGCCCAATCATGCGTTCGAGACCTTGTGGGTGCTGGCGCTGGGCCTGTTGCTGATGCTCGTCAGCGACCTGGTCTTGCGCACCATGCGCGGGCGCTTCGTCGATCTGGCCAGCAGCCGGGCCGATGTCAAGCTGTCGGCCTTCATCATGGAACGCGTGCTCGGCACGCGCATGGAGCAGCGCCCGGCCTCCGCCGGTTCGTTCGCGTCCAACCTGCGCGCGTTCGAGTCGGTGCGCGACTTCATCGGCTCGGCCACCGTGGTCGCCTTCATCGACCTGCCGTTCGCGCTGATTTTCATGGTCGTGATCGCCTGGATCTCCTGGCTCATGCTGATTCCGCTGGTGCTCGGCGCTGCCGTCATGGTGTTCTACGCGCTGGCGGTGCAGGGCCGCATGCATGAACTCGCCGAAACCACCTACCGCGCCGGTGCCCAGCGCAACGCCACCTTGATCGAGGGGCTGGTCGGCTTCGAGACCATCAAGGCCCTAGCGGCCGAGGCGCCGATCCAGCGCAAGTGGGAAAAGAGCGCGGCCCTGCTGGCCCGCGTCGGCGCACAGCTGCGCCTGCTCTCGAGCACGGCCAGCAATACCTCGGGCTTTGTCCAGCAGTTCATCAACCTGGCCATCGTCATCGTCGGTGTCTACCTGATCTCCGAGCGCGAACTCACGATGGGCGGCCTGATCGCCTGCACCATGCTGGCCTCGCGCGCGATGGCGCCGGTGGGCCAGGTGGCGGGCCTGCTGGTGCAGTACCACACGGCCGCCACAGCGCTGACCTCGCTCGATGAAATGATGGCGCGCGAGGTCGAGCGTCCCGAAAACACCAACTTCATCAGCCGCGGCGCGCTCAAGGGTGCGATCGATTTTCGCGATGTCTCATTCAGCTACCCGGGCCAGAGCGAACCTGCGCTGCGCAACCTGAACTTCAGCATCAAACCCGGTGAAAAGGTCGCGATCCTCGGGCGCATCGGTTCCGGCAAGACCACGCTCGAAAAGCTCATTCTGGGCCTGTACCTGCCAACGCAGGGCGCGGTGCTGGTCGATGGCATCGATCTACGCCAGCTCGACCCGGCCGAGCTGCGGCGCCAGATCGGCTATGTGCAGCAGGACGTGATGCTGTTCTACGGCAGCCTGCGTGACAACATCATCATGGGTGCGCCACTGGCAGACGACGCGGCCATCATCAAGGCCGCCGAGATCGGCGGCATCATCAACCTGGTGAACCAACACCCCAAGGGCTTCGACATGCTGGTTGGCGAGCGCGGCGAGTCCCTCTCCGGCGGGCAACGCCAGGGTGTGGCCATTGCGCGCGCCGTCATCAACGACCCTCCGATCCTGCTGCTTGATGAACCCACCTCGTCGATGGATTTCTCCAGTGAAGATGACATCAAGCGGCGCCTGACGGAATATGCAAAGGGCAAAACCGTGATCCTGATCAGCCACCGCACCTCGCTGCTCGACTTGGCCGACCGCATCATCGTCATCGATGGCGGCCGCATCATGGCCGACGGTCCCAAGGAGCAGGTTGTCACGGCACTGCGCCAAGGGCGCATCGGAAAGGCTGCATGATGGCCTGGTTCAACGAAAAAGCATTTCAGCGTGTCGGTGATCTGATCAATCGCACGGCCCGTTCCACCGACGCCACCTTTGGCCCGCTGGTGACCCGTTTGACCCCCACTGACGAGAAAGACCATCTCGACTGGGCCGGCGACGCCGACTGGGCGCGCCTGCAACAGGAGCCGCTGCGCGCGAAGCAATTGTTGCGCCTGGCCGCCGGCGCCCTGCTGTTGCTGCTGATCTGGGCCGCCTTCGCTTCGATCGACGAAGTCACGCGCGGCGAAGCGCGCGTCGTCCCCACCAGCCAGTTGCAGGTTGTCCAGAGCGTCGACGGCGGTGTCGTCACCGAACTGCTGGTGAAGGAAGGTCAGACCGTGGAAGCGGGGCAAATGCTGCTCAAGATCGACCCGACGCGCTTTGTCTCCAACATGCTGGAAAGCCGCAGTGCCCAACTTGCCATGCAGGCCAAGGTGTTGCGTTTGCAGGCGCTCACGCGCGGCACCCCGTTCAACCCGCCGCCGGAACTGACGCGCGAAGTCCCTGATGTGGTGTCGCAGGAGACGCGCTTGTACGAATCGCGCCGGGCCGAGATCAACGCCCAGATCTCGATTGCGCAAAACCAGCTCGGGCAGCGCCAGCAGGAACTCAACGAGGTGCGTGCGCGCAAGGAGCAGGCCGAGCGCGGGCTCGAGCTGATGACCAAGGAGCTCAACGCCACGCGTCCCATGATCGCCAGCGGCGCCGTCTCCGAGGTCGAGGTGTTCCGGCTTGAGCGCGAAGTGGCGCGCCTGCGCGGCGACCGCGATCAGGCCACGGCGCAGATCTCGCGCGTGCAGTCGGCCATCCTGGAGGCCACGCGCAAGATCGAGGAAGTGCAGCTCACCAGTCGCAACCAGATGAGCGCTGAATTGTCCGAGAGCATGAGCAAGCTGGCCAGCCTGTCGCAGGGCGGGCTTGCGCTCGAAGACAAGGTCAAGCACGCCGACATCAAGTCGCCGATGCGCGGCATCGTCAAGCGCCTGCTGGTCAACACCGTGGGTGCCGTGGTGCAACCGGGCAAGGAGGTGGTCGAAGTCGTGCCGCTGGACGACGCCCTGATCCTGGAGGTGCAGATCACGCCCAAGGACATCGGCTTTCTGCGCCCTGGCCAAGAGGCCACGGTCAAGTTCACCGCCTACGACTTCTCCATTTATGGCGGCTTGAAGGCCGACGTGATCCAGATCGGCGCGGACTCCGTGCTCGACGAAAAAGGCAACGCGTTCTACCATATCCGGGTGCGCACGCGTAAATCGAGCCTCGGCCCGAACCTGCCCATCATTCCCGGCATGGTGGCCCAGGTTGACATCCTTACCGGCAAGAAGACCATCCTGTCTTACCTGCTCAAGCCCGTGCTGCGGGCCAAAGCCAACGCGATGACGGAACGATGACCATGCAGCATTTCTTCCTCAGCAGTACCGCAGCCGCCGTGCCCCAGCGCTGGCGCGAGGCCTTTGCCAGGGGTGAGGCGCTGGACGCCCTGGCCCTGATGGCGCGCTTGAAGGGCCAGCCGGCACAGCAGTGCATGGTCTGGTTGATGGCGGGCAACGCGCAGTGGCCCGACCTCCTGCAACAGGTTCTGCAAGCGCAGCCGGGGGCGCGCATCGTGTTGCTCTCGGGCGCACCCGACCCGCAGGAAGGTTTGCAGGCGCTCAATCTCGGCGTGCGCGGTTATTCGCATGCCTACGCCGTGCCCGCCCTGCTCCAGGAAGTGGCGACCGTGGTCGATCATGGTGGTTTGTGGGTCGGGCCGGATCTGCTGCACCGGCTCGTCGGTTCAACCCAGTCTGCGCTGGACAAGCGCGCGGCGCCCGCTGCCGCGCCCACGCCCGCCGCCGTCAGTCCATGGAATCTCCTGTCAGCGCGCGAAGCGCAAGTGGCCTGCGCGGTGCGAGCGGGTCGCTCCAACAAGGAAGTCGCCGACCTGATGTTCATTTCCGAGCGCACGGTCAAGGCGCATCTGGGTGCGGTATTCGAGAAACTCGGCGTGCGTGATCGCCTGCAACTGGTGTTGCGCCTCGCCGGGTTCCCAGACCCGGCGCCCCTCGCTTCAACGGAGTCCGCGTCATGACTGAACCCGCTGCCCCCGCCCGCAATCCGCTGAGCGAGTCCGATACCGGGCTGGCTCGCGTGCTGGAAGACCTGATCGATGTGCTCATCACGCGCGGGCATATCCAGTTCACCGACCTGCCCCAGGCGGCGCAAGTCAAGCTGCTTGAACGTCGTCAAACGCGCGCCAACCTCGCGCACCGGCTCGACCTGCTGCCTGGCGAGCGCGACAGCGATCTGATCTGATCGCCTGCCGCCAGTCAACGTCAGCTCACACGCCTGCGTCATTGCCGTGCTTGCACCGAAGCGACCCGCCAGGTCGCCAATTCGCAGGAAAGTCGCAAATTTGTACTTAAGTCCAATAGGCGGCAGAACGTCGACTCACTATTCTTCGCTTCATCAATGTGAAACCCCCTGAGCGCCGAGGCTCGGACTCATTTCTTACTGGAGATCATCATGGCCCAATTTGCAACCGTCGCAGCCATCAATGGCAATGGCACCGTATTCGCAGTCAACGCCGCAGGCGTGAGCCGCGCCCTCAAGGTCGGTGACGAGCTGCAAAAGGGCGAAACCATCCGCACCGTGGGCGATGTGCGGGTCGATCTCATGATGGAAGACGGGCACATCCTGGGTGTTGCACCGTCGCAGACCGTGCGCCTCGATGAAAACGTGGTCGAGTCCGACCATCGCCCCACGGCCCAGGACAGCGCCGTGACGACACCGGCCACCACCGACACCATCATCCAGGCGCTCGAACGCGGCACGGATTTGAACCAGACTTTGGACGCCACGGCGGCCGGTGTAACCGGTGGTATCGGCGCCGATGGCGGCAGCACCTTCGTGCAGTTGCTGCGCATCACCGAAGGCGTGGAGCCGTTGGCCTACAACTACGGTTTTGCCGCTCCTGGCTTGCAGCCTGATCTGCAGACCCAACCGCTGGTCCCGACCGATGTGACGGCCACCATCACCATCGGCCCCATTGCCGGCGACAACGTCATCAACATCACCGAAGCAGCCCAGCCCACCACCGTGGTTGCCGGCACCGTTGGCGGCGACGTCAAGGTTGGCGATATCGTCACGCTGCTGGTCAATGGCAACACCTATACCGGCGTGGTAGCCAGTGGCACCGGCACGACGCTGGTCTACAGCATCAACGTCAAGACAACCGACCTGATCGCCGACAACACCATCGACGCCAGCGTCACCGCCACCAACGCGGCAGGAACGGCCAGCGCCACGGCTACAACGGCTACGACTATCGCAACCGACCTCAACATTTCCGCCAATATCACCATCAACACCATCGCCGGCGACGACATCATCAATAACGTCGAGGCCAAGGCAACCAACACGAATGTCAGCGGCACGGTGGGCGGCGACGTCAAACTGGGTGACACGGTCACGCTGCTGGTCAACGGCCACACCTATAGCGGACTGGTTGTTACTGATGAGGGCGGTAAGCTGGTCTACAGCATCGATGTCAAGACCGCTGACCTGCTGGCCGATCACACCATCCAGGCCAGCGTGACAGCCAGTGTGACCGCCAACGACACGGCGGGCAACAGCCTCACGGCCACGGTCACGCACAATGTCACGATCGACGCGCCCAGCGCCTCGATCACGGTCAACAGCGTCACGGCAGACAACACGATCAACAACGTTGAAGCCAACCAGCAGGTGGCGGTGACGGGCACCGTGGGTGGCAACGCCCATGCGGGCGATGTGATCACGCTGATGATTGGCAGCACGGTGATTGGCACCGGCACCGTGGCGGCCAATGGAAGCTACAGCATCAACGTGCTGGGCAGCGCCGTTGAGGGCCAGACCATCACCGCCATGGTCAACGGCACCGACGCTGCGGGCAGCGCCTACAGCGCCAGCCAGGCTCACGCTGTGGGCATGGATACGGCCAGCGCCACGATCACCATCAATTACGTCACGGCAGACAACATCATCAACAACGTCGAGGTGAACCAGACCGTGCAGGTCACGGGCAGCGTCGGCGGCAGCGCCCACGCGGGTGACACCGTTACCCTGATGGTCGGCAATGCCGTGATCGGCACCGGCACGGTGGCCGCCGACGGCAGCTACAGCATCGGCGTGGCGGGCAGTACGGTGGCCGGCCAGACGGTCACGGCTTCGGTCAGCGGCCAGGATCCCGCCGGCAGCACATACAGCGCACAGGCGACCGACAATGTCGGTGCCGCCAACGCTGCGGCCAGCATCACGATCAACAATGTGACGCCGGACAACATCATCAACAACGTCGAAATCGGCCAAACGGTACAGGTGACCGGCAGCGTCGGTGGTAGCGCCCACGCGGGCGACACGGTGACCCTGATGATCGGCAGCACGGTGATTGGCACCGGCACCGTGGCCGCGGACGGCAGCTACAGCATCGGCGTGGCCGGCAGCACTGTCTCGGGCCAGAGTATCACCGCCTCGGTCAGCGGCATTGACAGCGTGGGCAGCACCTACAGCGCTAGCGCCCATGACACGGTCGGATCGGACACGGCCAGCGCCAGCATCACGGTCAACCCGGTTACCACGGACAACATCATCAACAACGTCGAGGTGAACCAGCAAGTCGCGGTCACCGGTCACGTTGGCGGCAACGCCCATGCGGGCGACGCCGTCAAGTTGATGATCGGCGAGACGCAAATCGGCACGGGCACGGTGGATGCCAGCGGCAACTACAGCATCACCGTTGCGGCCAGCACGGTGTCGGGTCAGACCCTCACGGCCTCGGTCAGCGGCACGGACGCCGCCGGCAGCACCTACAGCGCCAGCGTGGCTCACCCGGTGCTGTCAGATACCGCCAGCGCCACCATCACGGTCAACCCGGTCACTGCCGACAACATCATCAACAACGTCGAAGTGAACCAGCAGGTCGCGGTCAGCGGCCACGTCGGCGGCAACGCCCAAGCGGGCGACACTGTCACGCTGATGGTCGGCTCGACCCAGATCGGCACCGGCACGGTGGACGCCAGCGGTAACTACAGCATCGCCGTTGCGGGCAACACGGTATCCGGGCAAACCATTACGGCCTCGGTCAGCGGCATGGACGCGGCCGGCAGCACCTACAGCGCCAGCCAGAATCATGCTGTTGGCGCAGATACAGCCAGCGCCACTATCACGGTCAATCCGGTTACCGCAGATGACATCATCAACAACGTTGAAGCCAACCAGCAAGTGGCAGTCACTGGCAGCGTGGGCGGCAATGCGCACCTGAACGACGTGGTCACGCTGACGATTGGCAGCACGGTGATTGGCACCGGCACGGTGGACGCCAACGGCCACTACAGCATCAACGTGCTGGGCAGCGCAGTTGAGAATCAAACGATCACGGCCTCGGTTAGCGGTCATGACGTTGCGGGCAGCACCTACAGTGCCAGCGTAACCGGCCCGGTCGGCGCCGATACGCTTACAGCGCATATCGGCATCGACCCGATTGCCACCGACAACATCATTAACAACCAGGAAGTCCTGGTTCCTACCGCCACCATCACGGGTACGGTTGGGGGCCAAACCAATAGCACGGTCAATGCCGGCGAAATCGTCACACTGACGGTTAATGGCCACAACTATCAGGGTACCGTGGCGAGCGACTTCACGTACACGGTCAAGGACGTGGCCATGAGCGACCTGGTGGTCGACGGGGTGGCCCAAAAGGTCAGCGTCAGTGTCATGATGACCGACGCCGCCGGAAGCCAGGCAGTGGCTACATCGAGCACCACGCCGACGACGGATGCGGCAAGCGCGGCGATCACGGTTAACACCGTGGCAGTCGATGACATCATCAACAACCAGGAAGCGGGCACCACGGTTGCGGTGACCGGTCAGGTCACAGTTACCAGCGACAGCACGCATTCAAGCGACACGGTCACTCTGAAAGTTGGAGACGTTGTAATTGGCACGGGCGCAGTGGCGGCTGATGGCAGCTACAGCATCAACGTGGCGGCCAATGCAGTGGCCGGACAGACGATCAGCGCGGTGGTCAGTGGAACGGACGCTGCGGGCAGCACCTACAGTGCCGCCACGACACACGGGGTTGGCGCTGATGCGGCAAGCGCGGCGATCACGGTTAACACCGTGGCAGTCGATGACATCATCAACAACCAGGAAGCGGGCACCACGGTTGCGGTGACCGGTCAGGTCACAGTTACCAGCGACAGCACGCATTCAAGCGACACGGTCACTCTGAAAGTTGGAGACGTTGTAATTGGCACGGGCGCAGTGGCGGCTGATGGCAGCTACAGCATCAACGTGGCGGCCAATGCAGTGGCCGGACAGACGATCAGCGCGGTGGTCAGTGGAACGGACGCTGCGGGCAGCACCTACAGTGCCGCCACGACACACGGGGTTGGCGCTGATGCGCTGACGGCGCTGATCACGATCAACCCGATCACGGGCGACAACAACATTAGTCTTGATGAGGCAGCCCTGACTTCGACCACGATCACCGGTGCGATAACGCCCACGGGCACCAGCACCGTCAATGCGGGCGAAACCGTCACGCTGACGGTCAATAGCCATAGCTACACCGGTACGGTGGTGCAGGACTCGGTCACCCATCTCTTTAGCTACAGCGTTGCAGGTGTGCCGATGAGCAACCTGGTCGTGGGCGGCGTAGCCCAGCAAGTCAGCGTCAGTGTCACGATGACCGATGCCGGTGGCAGCCACGCGCTGGCCACGAACACCGACACGCCGACGATAGACGCGCTGGTCGTGGGAACACCTATTGACGACACTCTCGTTGCACCGGGGGGTGGTAACGACATACTGGTCGGAGATCCGGGAGGCTCGACACTGCAAGCAGGTACCAAAGCCAATATTGTCCTGGTACTTGACACGTCCGGCAGTATGGGGACAAGTACTATTTCTTTCACCAATAGTTCTGGTGCGCCCGTGAATGAAACGCGGCTGCAAGCAATGATTAACTCAGTCGACGCGACATTGAACCAATTGCACAATAGCGGGGCTACCGCACTTGTTCATATTGATCAATTCAGCACAACTGCCGCCAGCGTAGGAACCTTCGATGTCAGCACTACTGCTGGCCTTGCAAGCGCGATAGCCGCGGTAAACGGCCTTACGGCGACCAACAGCACCAATTACGAGGCCGGCCTGCAATCGGCTCTGAACTGGATTACCAGCACCGGTACGGATAAGCCTCTTGCTGGTGCAACTGTGAATAAATTGGTGTTCATCTCCGATGGTCAACCGAATGAACTCGACAACAATACTACAGCCGGTGCCGAGACGACCACCGCAGTCAGCGCCACAGCTGCGCAGGCGATAGCCGCCGCATTGGGGACATTGAGCGCATCAGGTTCAATTCATGTCGATCATGTATCTGAAGTTGCAGCTATTGCGGCCGCAGGGTTTGATCTGCAAGCAGTCGGTATTCAAGTGGGCTCGGCGTTAGGCACTTCTAGCAGCCCTACTGCGCTTGGTTTCCTGAGTGAGTTGGAAGGTTACAACTACGGCACTGTGACCACTGGCCACACTGCTGACAACATCACGACGGCAAACGATTTGAGCAACACCATCGGCGCGCTGACTGGCGCCCAGGTGATCCAGACGGCGGCTGGCAACGATGTGATCAATGGTGGCGCTGGCAACGACATCATATTCGGTGACGCTGTCAACACGGATGCTTTGGCGATTGCTAACCATTTGACAACGCCCGCGGGAGCTGGCAATTTGGTATTCCAGCAGCTTCACATGACGGACGCGCAAATCTATGATTACATCGTTCAGAATCTGGCTGGTTCAAATCCTACGGTTCAACTCGAAAGCGGGCGAACCGGCGGCAATGACGCCATCAACGGCGGCGCTGGCAATGACATCATCTTTGGTCAGGAAGGAAATGACACGATTTCCGGTGGCGCAGGAAATGACACCATGTCTGGTGGCACTGGCGCTAACACTTTCGTTTGGCATTTGGGTGATCAAGGTACAACATCGTTACCCGCCGCTGACGTGATCACGGACTTCAAATTGGCGCCCGTGGCTAATGGCGGTGACACGCTCAACCTGCAGGACCTGCTGGTCGGTGAGCACGATGGTTCGGTTTCTGGCGTTCCAAGCAACCTGACTCAATTCCTTCATTTTGCGGACGTTGGTGGTCATGCGGTTCTGGAAATCAACCATCTTGGCGCCACACCCGCGACGACGCCGGATCAAACGATTGTTTTCAGCAACTATGCGAGCGTGAGTGCTCTGGCAACTGCGTTGGGGGCGGCCACAACGGATGCTGACATCATCGCCAAGCTGATTGCCCACAGCAACCTTAAAGTCGACGGCTGATCCACAGGACCCAAGCTGCTCATGCAGCTTGGGTCCTGTGCAAAGCAAAGGGCAGTCAGCGCATGCGCCGACTGCCCTTCTTCAATGGTGCGGCGCCGACCGGATTCAAAGCGCCGACAGTGCCCCCTCCAGGCGAACCACGATGTCCAGGCGAGACTTGACCGCCAGGTCGCCGACCTTTCCCGGACTGAAACGGGTCTTCGCGAACGAGTCGATGACAAAACGCCTGGCCGGATCCGAAAGGAACGACTCTTCGAGCACCACCTTGTCGATGTTGCCCTGCTCATTGATCAGCAAGTGCACCACCACCGGCTGCGGGAAGATGTCGGGCACCGAAATGATGGCGTTGGGGGCAGTATCCTCAAATAGTTGAGGCCGTTCGGTCAGCTCATCGGTCCCGAAATAGTGCGCCGCGGCCAGGCCGAGGAATGAAAGCGCCGGCGCTTCTTCAGCCGGCTGCGCTTCGCTGGACGCGGTCGGATTGCTCGCCGTGGCTGGCTCCGATGTCCCGGCAACTTCCTGAACCGGCACGATGCGAGGGTCTGCCTTGGGCTCGGCCGGTGGCTCGCTTGATGAGTCGATCCACTGGTCGTCCGGCATCGATTCAAGAGCCGGCGCCAACCTGTCCGGCGCGGCAACCAGCCTCAGACTGAGTGGCGTCGGCAGGGCTTGATCCGACAGCGCCGGCTTGACCGATGCGCGCGCACCATCACCCGCTGCCACGATAAGGCCAAGGTGCACTGAAAGCGACAGCAGCAATGCACCGAACCAAGAGGCCTGCATCTGCAATGGACGCTACCGGCTGGTCAACTCACGCCATGAGACCCGCCGCAGGTTGCCGCTGGAGGACAGGTTGACGGTGGGCGTGACGACCAGCGTATTGCCGAGATCGGTGGCAGTGCTGCCAGAAGATACGCTGCCTGCACTGCCGCCGGTGGATGCCCGGATCAGCGCCCTGACGCTGCCATCGGTCAATTCGATCATGACGGGTCGCGTCACAAGGCCGGAACCCAGACTAACGCCGGTGACCGTGTTGGCGCCCACCACGGCGCCACCGGTCAGGTAATTCAGGACGTACAGGAAACTGGCCGAGGTGTCGGTGCCTGGCGCTCCGCAGGCGCTCACCGACGAACTCTGCGGCCTGATGGTCGTGAACAGCAGTGAGCCAAGACCCAGCGTCGGATCCGTACTTGCACGCTCACCGCCGGTCAGGAAGTCGATGTACCAGCCGTTGCTGGTGGTCCAGTCCACCGCATTGCTGCTGCTCGTGCGAACGACCTGGCCCGGGGAACACACGCTCACCGATGACCCTGACGGGCAGGTGCCGTTGGTCAGTGTCTGCTGCACGAAACCGCTGCCGGTCGTGCGCGGATTGCCCAAGCTCGTGGTGTCCGATTTGTCAAGGACGGCGTAGAACGACTGCGTGCTCGTGTCGGTGACATCGCTCGTGCCCAAATAGCGGCCGGTGCCCACATAGACGATCGGCTTGCCGTTGACGCTGGCAATCGTCGGCTTGGCCGTGATCGGCTGTGCGTTGCCCCCGGCGTCCTTGAAAGTGGCCAGCAACTGCGCGTCATAGCCCGAGGCGCCAATGTCTCCGTTCACATCGAAGCGCCAAAGATTGCCCAAGGTGTCGCCGCCATAGGCGGCCAGTGTCGTGTTGTCGGTGTCAGGTGTCAGGGCATGGGCTCCCAGGCGCGCCAGTCCGCTCGGCGAACCGGCGGTCCCGGTCCCATCGCTGATGCTCCTGATCAGCGTGCCCGAATTGGCATTCAGAACGTAGACGCGGCCTTGACCGTCGGCGTTGTTGTAGCCCGAACTCAGCAGCACAACCCACGTCCCGTTCTTCAGTTTGGTGATTCTCGGGTTGCCGTAGCTGTAGCCCAGGTTGGTATCGGTGAACTCCCACAGTAGTTTCGGCGTCGTGGGGTCTGTGATGTCCAGGGCGTAATAGCCCTTGCCGCCGCGATTGAGGCCGCCGACCAGGATGGTCTTCCATTCGCTGGCGGCGCAGGACGAGCTTGGAGCATTCGGGCAGATGTCGCCAACCTCGGGCGTATCGTCAACAAAGAATTGATGCTGCGTCGAATAGTTCTTGTCGGCCAGCTTGTAGAGGCTTGGCAGGACGATCTCCGGCACATAAGCCCAAGTTTCCTGACCGCTGGTCGCATCGAACGCATGCAGCATGCCGTCGTTGGCGCCGACATAGACCGTGCCATTGCGCGAGCTCACCAAGGCTTTATAGGCGGTGTAGCTGGCGTCGCTGTAATTGAACAACGGCGCCTTTACATACCGCGCTTCGGACGCCACGATATCGCCGAGCACATGGGTGCGCGTGCGGTAGTAGCCGCCTTCCTGGCTACGGTCGCCGCGCAAGAAGTTGACCAGTGCTTCGCCCGCTGCGCCACCAGTCGCCAGTGTGGTGTTGCTTTGCGCCGTGCTGCTCAGGCAGTTGCCGCCGGACGTGCAAAACTGGGACAGACCGACCGTGGCTGAGGCATAGGTGATGGCCGGCGCCGTAAAGTAGGCTTGCTGCGAGGCGGCCAGTGCACCCCAGGTAAATGAGATCAATGCCGGTGCACCGAGTGAGGTCACGCGCTTGGTATAGATGGTCCGGCTGGTCAATGCGGTGGCCGCCACCTGACTGGCCGGCGGGGCCGCTTCGTCAACGTGGACGACGTCGGTGTTGCTCATGTCCAATCCGGCGGCGCTGCTGTCAAAGCTCGACCCCGAGGTATAACTGGAAGTGACCGTATAGCAGGTCGTTCCCTGCCGGTAGTTGGCCCCGAGCACATAACTGGTCGATGCGGTCCAGGGCGTGGTCGCGCAATCGAGCAGCCGCATGGCCGACCAGTTCTGCCCGGTCAGGGTGCCGGTCGTGGTGATCTGCTGGCGCACCAACTCGCCATACCATTCAACCGATTTGTAGGACGAACTGAAGATGTAGTTGTCGCTTGCGCTGACGTTCGGATTGCTGCTGGCCGCCGCCGCGGCAGTTCCGGGTCGCGGGACGTTGGCGATGGCAGCCAGCGTATTGGTCAGGCCTGAGGCCAACGTGGCGGGATCCTTGGCGCTGAAATAAGTGCCATGTCCGTTGATCGCAGCATGCCAGAGGTCATCGATATTGGCGTTTGAATTGGAAGAAGGAGTCGGCCAGTTGCAGGCACCGCTGCTTTGCCAGGAGCAGATGCCCGTACTCGTATTGGCCGTGGTGCCGGCCTTGACATCGAAGAAGTCGCCGCTGGTGTCGTTCCAGTAGTCCTTGCCATCGGTCGGCGCGTAGATCATCTGTCCCTGTGAACCCAGTCCCAGCGTGAAGGTGGTCATGTGCTGGGTGGTCGCCACATCGCGGCCATTGGCCGGCACGTTGTCCGCGCACAAATCGTTGGGTGTTGTCGCGGGCGCAATGGTGGGGCCGGTGCAGGTGCCGGTGCTCATGCCGTTGATCGCAATGGGACTGCGCAAGTCGGTGTTGTAGTAATAGGCGGCCACATCGGCCAGCGTGTTGGAAGTGCCACCGCTGGTGGTGACCTGACAATCGCGCGCTGTTGCCACCGCGTAGTTCGGGGATGCGGATTGCGTGACGGTCGTGCATGAAGTGGCATTGGCCCATGCAGTCCATGCTGTGTATTGGCAGTTACTGGTGCTTGAAGCCGTGCAGGTGGTTGCCGCGGTCCATGTTCCCAGTGCCGGCGCGATTGACGTGCAGGTGGTTGCCACGCCCACCGTATAGGGCGATGCTGTCGATTGCGCTGTCGCCGTGCACGCCGTTACGGTCGTGGCCGAGGACCAACTGCTATATTGGCACTGGGTGGTTTGCCCGTTGGCATCGGGCGTCGTGGTTGTTGTGCAAGCACTTGCGTTAGCGTAACCGCTGAGCAGCGAGGCAGTTGCGTTACATCGCGTGGCGAGACCGACGGAATAGACCGGTCCCGTCGACTGCGCGAGCGCGCTGCAAGCCGTTGCTGCCGCCGGGCTGCCTGAATTTGTCCAGGAAGCGTATTGACACTGGGTGGTTTGCCCGTTGGCATCGGGCGTCGTGGTTGTTGTGCAAGCACTTGCGTTAGCGTAACCGCTGAGCAGTGAGGCCGTTGGTATGCATTGCCTGGCGACACCCACCGTGTAGGAGGGGCCTGTCGATGGCGCGACAGCCGCTGCGTTGCAGGTCGAAGCCGCCCCCGGGCTTCCTGAATTTGTCCAGCCTGCGTATTGACATTGGGTTGTTGTTCCATTCGCGTCCGGCGTCGTGGTTGTTGTGCAAGCGCTTGCGGAAGCGTAGCCGCTGGTGAGTGAGGTCGTTGGTACGCATTGCCTGGCGACACCCACCGTGTAGGATGGGCCTGTCGATGGCGCGATGGCCGTCGCGTTGCAGGTCGATGCCGCGCCTGGGCTGCCTGAATTTGTCCAGCCCGCGTATTGACATTGGGTCGTTCTTCCATTGGCGTCCGGCGTCGTGGTTGCTGTGCAAGTGCTTGCGGAAGAGTAGCCGCTGAGCAGTGAGGCCGTTGGTACGCATTGCCTGGCGACACCCACCGTGTAGGAGGGTCCTGTCGATGGCGCGATAGCCGCCGCGTTGCAGGTCGATGCCGCCCCCGGGCTGCCTGAATTGGTCCAACCTGCGTAATTGCACTGGGTGGTGAACCCGTTGGCATCAGGCGTAGTAGTTGTTGTGCAGCTCGTTGCTGTCGCGTAGGCGGCTGTCACAACCGGACTGCATGCCGTTGTCACCGTCGGTCCGTTGTAGACGGTGCCGTTGCCAGTGCCGCTGGTCTTGGTGCCTATTGTCGGACAACTGGCTACGCCGGTTATTGTCGGCGTGCCGTAACTGCATCTTGTGTTGTTGCCGTAAGTGCAGCTAGCCACGTCAACGGGGGTTGTGTAATTGTTGCCGCTTATCTTGGTGCTGGATTGCAGGTGCACGGTCGTGGCTTGCAACTGAGATACTTGTTTTTGCAGTGTATTGGTCTGGGTTTGTGCTTGCAAAGTGGTCGTCTGCAACTGCAACTGATTGGTTTGTGCTTGGACCTGCAGGGTGGTCGTCTGCAACTGCAACTGATTGGTCTGTGCCTGGGCTTGCAAGGTTGTCGTCTGCAATTGCAATTGACTGGTCTGTGCTTGGGCCTGCAAGGTTGTCGTCTGCAGTTGGAGCTGGCTTGTGCTCATTTGCCATTGCGGTGTAACTGTCTGGGATTGCAGGGTGCTGGTCCGGGTCTGGATCTGGGCGCTGCCACCGTCGTAATACGGTCGCGGCAAGGCGGCATCCTGATTGCCGACAGCGGTGCTGCCATCCAATTTATTGAAACCTGAACTCTCGTTCCAAAAACCATCGGTTGAAAGAATGGTGTAGTTCTGCTGACAGGAGTATTGCAAGGGATCCACGACCGTGACACCGTTATAAGTCGATCCATTGAGTTTGCCGGCATAAAGACGGCCCGCGTCCGAGAGGGTCGCCCGCAAAGGTGTGGAGTTGCCGGGGTTGGCACTGATGAGCTTGGTGTACCAGTTGTATTTCTGGCTGTTGGAGAATTCGCCCAGATTCAGAAAATCGCTGTTCGTATTGTTGTTGATGGTCATGTAGCCGAGCCGGAAACGCGAGACGTTGTTGCTCAGATCGGCGGCGCTGTCAATCGTTGAGAAGGCATTGCTGGCTGCCGTCTTCATCATCTGCATGCGCGTGCGGTAGTAGGTCCACCAATTGGCGTAATTGGTCATTTCCTCGGCGTAGGTGCAGGTGCTGCCGACGCAGTCGGTGCGGGCAAGCGCCTTGGCACTGCTGCCCGGGTAGGGGTAACTGGTGACGGTGGGGGCAATCGTGGTGCGCAGGATGTCGCCGGGTATCGTGCCGGCGCTGAAAGCACTCGCCGTCAAGGTCATGGTTCCAGAGTTTCCCTTCGTCACGGACGGCGTGTAGCTGATAGCGCCGGGTGCGGTAATGGTCACCGTGCTGTTGTTGTTCGACGCACTGTAGCCAACCACCTGGCAATTGCCGGCCTGCGTCGTGGTGCATGCGTTGATCTGGGCGGCGATGTTGCTGGCCATCGTGCTCGATGAGGTCGTGGCACTGGCCGTACCCGACATGACCTGCAAACTGTTGACGGTAATGCCGCTAACGCTGGTGCTGGATGTACCAGACACGACGATCGTTGCCGTGCGTGCTGCCGGTGAGCGCGCATAGTTGAAGGTTCCGCTGAACGCTGCCTGACAGGTGCTAAGACTGCTGCTGTTGCACCAGCGCAAGGGCGCGGGGAACGGATAACTAGCAGAGGGTGCGCTGGCGGTGGTGCAGGTTTTCAGGCTCGACGATGTGCAATATTCTCCCGGCACCGTGGTGAAGAAATAGGGGTTTGCCGTGCTCAGGTCGGACGTGGTGGGCCCCGGCGTCCACGTTCCCGAGGGGATGACTTGAACACCATAGGCGTCATTCTTGACCGCTTTCCAGTTCGGGCTGCCGCTGCTGGCGGAACTGTTGCCTCCGGTCGCGGTGGACACGCCGCGCATGCTCGGGTAGGTCGTCGTGTTGGCAACGCCGCTACTGTCCACCGCAACCGGTGGTTTGTAATAGACAGCCGGGTTGTAGTAGACGCCGTTGTAGCTGGAATTCCTGAACAGGTATTCGGAGCGCGCCGAGGCTGGGTCCTGCCCGGTGTTGTTGCACCCGGAGTTCTGTGTCGAATAGCTGGCGCACGCCCAGTCAGGCATGAAATCCCAGTCCATACTGCCGGAATCGTCCAGGATGAACATGACGTTCGGCTTGACATCGGTCGAGGACGGCGCCGAATAGGTGTTCAGCGGCACGGTGGAAATGTCCGTCGTCGCGGCATGGGCGCCCGCGACCACAGCCATGGCCAGCGCCAGGCTGCTGATCGATTTGAGGCATTTATCTCTGATCATGACGATCTCCTTGGATTGCAGCGCATGCTGTGCGGTGAGAGGTGGTCGGTGCGTCCAGCGTGATGCCAGGGCATCCGCTACATGGACACGACCGACTGGACATAGCTCACCGTATTGCGGGGTCCGGCAACGCGGACCGTGATTCGGTAGTACACGACGGAGGGCGCATTGAGCGGCTTGGCACCGGCTTCTTCCTCATTGCCACTGGCCGCCGTCACCACCGGCGAGGCGATGCATGCCGCACCGCCCGTCTTGGGACCGGCGTTGTTGCACAGGCGGTCAATGACGTAAGAAACGGTGTTGCCGGCAGAATCTTTCGCCAGGGCATAGGGGGGTCGCGCCGACAGCGTAGTGGCCCAGTAGTCGTTCCAGCTTTGCCCCACCGCCGGACTCAGCGCCGCATTGCTGCCGTTGGCGGCATAGGCGTTGGTCGAGTCGTCGCTGTCCAAAGTGGAACCCGCCTTGTTCGCGTTCAGCCAGGCAATCGCGGTTTCGACACCGGTGTCGCTGGAATGGGTGGCAGATTGCTGAAACGCCAGGTTACCGGCGATGACGGTGTTGGTATCGACTGATCGCATCAGGGCGATGGCGGCCAGCGTCATCGCCACCAGCACGACGAGCGCGACGATCAAGACCACGCCGTCTTGCCGCTTGCGGGCAGGGCCTAGTCCAGTGGGTCGTGTGTTGTGGGTCAGCATCCGGTGGGCACTCCCATCCAAGCGATGTTGCGCAGCGGCATGACCGTCTGGAACAACTTGTAGCGGTAGTTCTGCCAATCGGGGTTGGCCGAGCCGTCCGGTTTCTTCGTCAGGTCGATGGCCGCCGCCGCGCTGCCGTCCCATGTCGGCGCAGCGGTGGTGACCGCGGTCTTTTCGAACTGGGCGCTACGGGCCACCAGCGCAATGCGGATCGCCGAAACCCGCGCCCATTCGCAGGCGGTGCCCGGCGTCGTGCTGCTATAGGAATCGACGACGCCGTCCATCGCCGGATACGGCGCTGCCGTCGCTCCGCCATTGTCCCAGCCGTACAGTGCGCGCAGGCTCACGATGTTGCTTGCGATCGGCTCCCAGACTGTGGCATTGCCGGTATTGGCGGCAATGCTGCAATCGTTCACGACATAGTCGCAAACCGTGAGGTTGGCGCCCCGGATCGCGTAAGCCAGTATGGTCGGTCCATTCGGTCCCGCCGCCGTTGGCAGCCCGTTCGGCCCCCGACCCAGGTTGAACAGCGAAACCCCGCTGTCGCCGGTGGCGACGGTGACCGTCGTTGCTGCGACCCCGGTAATCCGGTCCATGATCAGATTGGCAGAGCAGGCCGCCGGCACGGCGATGACCCGGTCGCCGACGGTGAACGAACTGGGCATTTGCACGGTGTAGGTTGGCGTTGAGGTCGTGTCCGACTTGTTGCCTTCGGGTTCGCTGTCGCCATTGCCGTACATCACCAGCAATGTGTCGGTATTGGGATCGCCCGCCGGAATGATGGCGGCGCCCGCGCCATCAACCGGATTGATGGTGACCGGGGCCAGGCGCAGAGTCTTTGCAAGGTAGTTGCCCGACGCGACTTGCCAAGTTGCGCTGCAATTGAACAGGCTGGTCGAGTTCAGGCCATAGCCGGCCCGAAGGATGTTGCTTTGCAACTGGTAGTAGGTCAAGGCGCCATTGCTCTGCGCATCGCCGCCGCTGGTCGCGGTGCGGCTTCGCTCTTCGGACAGGGCAAATACCTGCAACATGACAACGGCTGCCAGCATGCCAATGGCCAGCGCCACCATGATTTCAACCAGACTGAAGCCGGCAGCACGTTTGAGGGATGTTCGGGGTGGTCGCAGCACGTGTTTGCCTATTGGATTTGGGCGATCACGACATGCCGGTGCGGCGTGGTGTTCGCGGCTTCGCTCGGTGCCAGCCAGCGGATGGTGACCGTGGCCACGCCCTGGTTGGAAATAGCGACTGTCGGAGGATAGGTCGCCGCGCCGGGCAGGGTGGCGTTGACCCGGGCCAGCCAGTTGTTGTACGCCGCTCCACCCGTGTTGAAACTCGTCTGCAGCGTTGCGGTGGTCCGGTCGCTGACCCACATCGTTCCGAGCAACTGGTTGGCCAGCATGCTGGCGTCGGTCCGGTATCGTGCGTCGGAGACCTGCTTCACGACGGTGGCCTGCAGGCCAACGACGCCCAGCACGCCGATGGTGAAGACAAGAATGGCGATCAGCCCTTCGAGCAAGAGCATGCCGGACTGGTTTTTCAAACTGGTGCGTGTTCCCATGGTCTTGTCAGCAGGCTTGCGGGTTGCCGGGATTGGTGGCGGTCAGCTTGGGGTCGCACATGCGGATCTGTCCGCCGGCGCTCACCGCGACGCGCAGGCAGCGCATCGTTCCGCCGGCGCTGGCGCAAGTGCCACCAGTCGGGTTGGTGATGTCGAACAGCGCGCTGTTCCCCGGTGGCAGGGTGCTGGCCTTGCCGAAGCCGTTGAAATTGAGCGCAGTCGTGAACGCAGCTGCCGCGGCGAGGGCATTGGTTGAAGTGATCACCTGCGATGTCGTCACGGCTGCGTTGTTCGAGCCTTCAGCCGCACTGCGGGTCTGGATGCTGGCCGGGCAGTTCGCATCCGCTGTGGTACAGCCGACCGTCCATGCCGAACCGGTGCCCAGGACAAGCTGAACATTGGTGTTGCGCCGCGCCGCCTCGGCCCTGGCCAGGCTCAATCCGTTCTGCAGCGATTCAGCGGCATTGCGGATCTGGCTGTTTTGCAGATAGGTGCTGAAGCTCGGCGCCCCCGCCGCCAGCACGATGACGACGATGGCCATGCCGATCAGCGTCTCGATCAGGCTGACGCCCGACTGGCGGTCGCGGGGTCTCAACAAACGCCCCCCTTCTTCGTGACCCAGCAGGTATCCGGGCTGTGGCTGGACCAGCCCGATGGCACGGCCGGGGTCGCCTTGTTGTTGCTTTGATCGACGGTAAACGTGAATCCCGCCATCGAGCCGGTGCCGACTGCCTGCAGCGTGAATGCGGTGGCCGTCGCGGCCGCCGAACAACTGAAGGTGAAGTACTGGCTGGCGCTGGAATCGGTGTTGCAGGCGGGCGCGCCGGCATAGGTCAGGTTGTCCTGAAAGAACTGCTCCATCTGCACCCGCTTGGTTGCCAAGTTGGACGTCGCTTCCGGAATCTTGCCGCGCACGACATAGTCGGTGTAGGCGGGCATGGCGATCGCAGCCAATATGCCGACGACGGCCACAACAATCATCAATTCAATTAGCGTGAAGCCGGCCGACGCGATGCGTGGCGAGGTGGATAAGTTCATTTTGCGATGATCAATTGATGGATTCTGGGACTTTCCTAAGTATCTGGGTCCAAGTATCAAACCATCCTATATGAAAGTCCCAGGTTCCCGATAAACGGTGCCAATTGTCAGATAAATGGCATCCAAACAGGTTCCTGATGCTCAAATCCAACCTATCTGCGCGCCGATGCGTCGACGTCAAAGCCAATCTGAAGAACTTGGTGCCGCGAAGGCATCAAGGCAGCCGTGATCGTGTTTGCGATTTCGCAACTTGTCGTTTTCAATATCGAGAGGTAATCATGCACGATCGTTCGGATCAGGATTTGGGGATGTTATGGAATCAAATCGTTTGCAGAGAGGGGTGGTCGCAGTCGAGTTTGCGATTGTCTTGCCGGTCTTGCTATCTCTGATTTTTGGAGTCATTGAGTTTGGCGTCGCGCTTTATGACCAAGCCATCATTACGAACGCCAGCCGTGAGGCGGCAAGAGCAGGTGTTGTTGTCAGAAAAGTCAAAGCGACTATTCCTCAGATCAAGACGGTAGGGATGAATTACTGTAAAGAATATTTGATTTCATTTGGCAACACTGTCTCGCCCGACGTCTCCGTCTCAGAGTCGACCAATCCGGATTTTTCTACACCGCAACTAAACGTAACTGTGTCCTACACATACGTCGGTCTTCTGCTGGGACCGTTACTGAGTGCTATCACGGGGCCGATGCGTCTTTCGGCAACAGCGGTCATGATCGAAGAATAGTCTGTCGGAGGATGCGCAAATGATGTTCTTTCACTCAAACCGGCTCGGTTCCAAGGCCATCGAGAATAAGCAGAAAGTACATCAGCGCGGTGCAATTGCTGTCCTAGTTGCAGTTACTTTGGCGATGCTTCTTGGCTTCACTGCACTGGCGATTGACGTCGGGTATTTGTTCGTTGTGCGCAATGAACTCCAAAACGCAGCAGATGCAGCGGCCCTGGCTGGTGTTGGTTACCTTTTTCCTGGACCACCGACACCCGACTGGGACCGTGCCGTAGCAAAGGCAAGGACAGCCGTTTCGCTAAATAAGTCGTCGAACTTCACTTTGTCCGATAGTCAAGTGACTTACGGCTATTGGGATATGGCCGGAGTCAACGGCTTGCAACCTTCTTCAAAGACACCAGGCGCCGACGATTTACCAGCGATCAAAGTGACAATCAACAGAGACATTGGCAACAATGGAGGGGCAGTCAGACTGTTCTTTGCGAGCATTCTTGGCATTCCAACTGCACCAGTGGTTGCCAGCGCCGTTGCCGTTGTAAGTCCTAACGTCATGAACCCAGGGACCCTCTTTCCGGTGGCCATCTTCACCTGTCTGTATGACGAATTTTGGGATTCAGCGACGAACTCACCCAAACTTGCGACGAGCACAGCGCCACTGACGCCAGATGGTCCGGCCCAAGTAATTGGAAAACCATATGTATTCCAAATCGGATCAAGCTATCACATTGCACCTTGCCTGGCCAGCGGCGGAGCGGGGCAATGGACTTCATTCAAAGTCGACAACAACGATGTCCCCACCATCAGCGACCTCATAGTCAACGGCAACCCCACCACAATGGCGGTTGGAGACGACACATGGATTCAACCGGGGACAAAAGATACTCTCTTTGACAACAAAAATCAGCCTTCAGTCAACGGTTGTAGTGCAGCCGGGGATAAATCTTGCATGTATGTGGCCATCTTAGTGGTAGACAGTATTGATACACATGCAAAGAACCCGATTGAACGCTTCGCTTGCTTGCGCATCGATTTTGCTGTGGGTGCGAGTGAAAAATATATTCAAGTTGCATTCAGCGGTCCTTCCAATTGCCCGGCACTCACTGCAAGCGGGAGCGTCCCGTTTAAACCCAGGCTGGCTCAGTAGACTCGCCCATCAGCGGCATGGTTGCCCAAATGTGGTGGTATTTGGCAAGCAAACGGTCGATCTATTACGGTGACGATTCCGGATCCGACATGCAAGTTACCGGTCAATCCAACTATCATCCGTTGTCATCCAGCACCCAACCGCCCTGTGCAAAGTCCATGCTGATCATCAGAAAGGCCCAAGTGGCCACCAATGGACGAATCACACCGTTCCAGGCGTCTATGAACCAGATGCCGATGGTCTTGCTAATGCCTTAACCGCATCCAACTGGTCGGTGTCAACTATTCTGAGGCGGGCAAACCCAGCGGCGAACATGTTCTCAATGTGCTGGCTCGACTCAAGACCAATACAGCGCCGACCAATTTGCACGACGCTCTGGCGGGGCAACTGGCCAGTCATGCGGCGTTGCTTCTGCGCGAAGAACCTCTTGCCAACGTCGGTCGTTATGACGGTTTGCGCGCAGTCGGTGCAAACAGTCAGTCCAGCAAGGCGTGAACCCATGAGCGCCCAGATCATTGCCCAACTCAAGGCGCTGAGCTTGCACGGCATGGCAGCAAGCTTCCCCGAACTGGCAGCTCAGGCACGGCACACCGAGTTCAATCCGGAATCGTTCATGCAGCAGCTCATGGCCGCTGAGTCAGCCCAGCGTGTGGTGCGCTCGACCGCTTACCAAATGGGTGCTGCCAGGTTTCCGGTGCACCGCGATTTGGCCGGCTTCGAGTTTGATCACGCCAGTGTGGATGAGACCTTGGTGCGCAGGCTGCACAGCACCGAGTTCACCAGTGCTGCGCACAATGCTGTATTCATTGGCGGTCCTGGCACCGGCAAGACGCATCTGGCCACGGCCATTGGTGTTGAACATGATGTCTAACTCAACCGGAATGCCCTGTGTCACCAGATCCCCTGCCCCGTCGCCCCATCGAACCCGAGCGCGGCCAGCAGCGGCAAGTCGGTCTTGTTCTCCACTCCCCGCGTCACCACGGTGATGCCCAGGGCATGCGCCATGTTGCACAGGCCTTTGAGGAATGCCTGGTTGCGGGAGCTTATCTTTGGATCTCAGAACTGTTTTACCGAGCGGACGTCACCAAAAATGGCGAGGCCCCCGTCAGACCTTCATCAAACGCGTGGCGCGCGCTGCCGTACAGGCCAAGCACCCGCTTGACGTAGGCCCGCGTCTCGGGAAAAGGTGGCACACCCTTGTAGCGATCGACCTGACCTTCGCCGGCGTTGTAGGCGGCAGCGGCATAGCTGATGTTGCCGCGGTAATACGACAGCAACCAGCGCAGGTAGCGCATGCCGCCGCGCAGGTTTTGCGTGGCGTCATAGGCGTTGCGCACGTTAAAGCGTTCGGCGGTGTCGGGAATGAGTTGCATCAGGCCCATGGCCGCTTTGGGCGACTGGGCGCTGGTGTTGAAGTTGGACTCCACAGCAATCATCGACAGCACCAGTTTGGGGTCGAGCGCGTACCAGGCGCTCAGGGTCGCAGCCAGCGGAATCAGCCAGCGTTTCTTGCTGGGCAGGGCAAGCAGGTACTTCTCGATGGACAGGCCGTTGCCGGGGTGCAGGTCGGCCGGTAGGTCGACGTAGACAGGTGCTCGTGCTGGCGCCTTTTCAGGCAACTGGTCCTCGTTGACGCAGGCCGGCAGTTTGGCCGAGGTGACTTGAATGGTTTCGAGCATCTGGTACGCCTGGGCGTGGCCCATGGAGGCCGCCACCGAGAACAGGCTGGCGGCAAAAGCCTGGTTCGCAGGCACGCCCTGGCCAAACGCATAGAGCATGCCCAGGCGGTACTGGCCTTCGGCGCTGCCCCAGCGCGAAGCCTGGCAGTACAGCACGGCGGCCTGCCACAACTTGTCGGTGTTGGCGCTGTCCGGCTCCGACTCAAGCACGCTGGCTTGTTGCAGCACTTTGCGCACAGCCGGTGGTGCGTCTTCGATGGCGGCGACCGAGGGCGGCGCGTAGGCGATGCCCTGGGCCAGCGCCGCACTCATGGGCGCAGCGGCCAGCCATAGCAGGCAAGCCAGTCGAGTCACCTGATCCCCGGCCCCGTCGCCCCATCGAATCCGAGCGCGGCCAGCAGCGGCAGGTCGGTCTTGTTCTCCACACCCAGCGCCACCACGGTGATGCCCAGGGCGTGCGCCATGTTGCACAGGCCTTTGAGGAATTCCTGGTTGCCTTCGTTGGTGGTAATGCCGCGGATGTAGCTCGGGTGGACCTTGATGTAGTCCAGACCCAGGTCGGCGAGCTTGCCGCTGTCGGCAAAGCGCTGGCCAAAATACTCGATGCCGACGCGGCAGCCGAGCTGCTTGAGCTGGGTGGCGAGCTCGCGGAAGGCGTCGAACTGGCGGAACACCCCGTACTCGGGCACTTCGAACAGTAGGCGCTTGCAGACCTCGGGGTAGGCCTTGAGCAGGTGCGTGAGTTCGTGGCGGAAGGCGTGGTCGGCAATGGTCTCGGCCGACAGGTTGACGGCAATGTCGCCGGAGCTGGTGCGCAGGTGTTCGATTGCGAGCTTGACCACACCGAGGTCAATCGGCGCGGTCAGGTTGAGTTGCGCTGCCATCGGCATGAATTCGCCCGCTGTCATCAGCGTGCCCTTGTCGTCCGTCCGCAAGCGCAGCATGCCTTCTTGGTGCAGCGGGCTGTTGCCGTCGCCCGAGACGACCTGGAAGAAGCTCAGCGCCAGGCGTCCGCCATCCACGGCTTCGGTCAACAGCGTGCGCCATTGCTCGGCCGGCAGCGCGGCCTTGGCCTGGTCGTCCTCGACCGCTTGCCAGCTGTTGGGTCCCTGGCTCGCGGCGCGGGCCAGCGTTTCGTCAGCGCGCGAGAGCAGTTCGCCCATGTTCTGCTCGCGCTGGTAGCGCACGGCGCTTAGGTGGAACAGGTCGGGCACCTTCTCGCTCCACTTCGGCAACACGTTTTGCATCAGCCGCTCATGGATATCGCGCGCGGCCTCGGTGGCGGTGGCGAAGGTCGGGCAGACGATCGCGAATTCAGCGCCCTTGACGCGCCCGGCGCGCTGCCCGATGCGGCCGTTGCCGCTCTCGTAGAGCGCCGTGCCGACGTCCTTGAGCAGCGCATCGGCCTGCTGGCGCCCGAGCCGGGCATTGAGTTCGTTGAGGTCGGGCAGGCGCACCATGACCAGCGTGCCGCTGGTCCCGAACTGGTCGCCCTGCAGCGCCTCGCGCAGGTGCGACAGGAAGTAGTCGCGGCTCGACAGGCCGGTGACGGCATCGCGATTGACCTTCTGGCGCAGGGCTTCGAGGCGCGTCGCTTCCTCGGTGAACATGGCCTTGAGCCGGCCCACCATGTCGTTCATGGCGCGCGCCACGCTCCTGAGCTCCGGCGTGCGCGGTTCGGCGATGGTCAGGAAGCGGCGCTCGGCAATGGCCTGCGCCTGATCCACCACCTGGCCCAGCGGCCGCGTGATGATGCGCATTGCCAGGGTGCCGACCACGCCGGTGATGGCGGCGCCGAGCAGGAACCACAGCAGCAGCTCGACCGTTCCATCCCACAGGCTCTTGTAGGCGTAGATTTCCTGGCTGGCCAGTGTCAGCGTGCCGTATTGGATCCAGTTGTCCTGCACCTGAGCCTGCCCCGGCGTGGTGTGGACCGGAAACAGCTTCACGAACCACTCCGGCGCGCCTTCGAGCTTGGAGACGCCGATGCGCTCGACCAGGACAACGCCCTTGGGCGAGGTGATGCGGATGAAGCGGTAGTGGCCGGCGTCAAACTGGGCCGCCACCTGCAACTCGACCATGACCGGGTCTTTGGGCAGCTGCGACAGCGATAGCGCCAGCGCCGTGGCGTTGTCGATGTTCTTCACCTGCAGCTGCTGCTCCAGGTAATGGCGCGCCGACAAGACGCTCACGATCATGCTGCCGCCGAAGGCGACGGTCATGACCAGGGCGATGGCAATCCAGAGTTGTTTGATGAGGGACATGGTGGGCTCGCTGGATAAGTGGGGTGAACGGGGTCCAGGGGTGGATCAAAGGCCTTCTTCGCGCATGCGCGCCAGCACATTGCGCCATTGCGACAGTCGGGCAGTCGGGTCGGCCGACGAGGTGGCGGCACCGCCGACCCACAGGCCTTCGGCATTGAAGCTGAAGACCGGGGTCAGGTCGGAGCGCATCGAGGCCGGGCGCACACTGGAGATCAGGTTGTCAAGAATCAGGGGTTCTTCAGTCGGTTGCGGGTAGTAGCCCAGCACCATGTGGGCGATCGGCGCCGTGTTGCCGACCTTGTAGCGAACATAGACCAGGCGCAGGTGTTCGTTGGTGATCCCCAGCATCTGCAGCGTCATGTACTTGGAGATGGCAAAGTCCTCGCAATCGCCGGCGCCGTTGCCCATGAATTCAAGCGGCGTGGCCCAGTAGTCTTCGACGTGATAAACCTCCATGTCGGTCTTGAACTGGATGCGGCGATTGAAAAAGGTATTGACCTTGTTGACCTTGTCGTTATCGGGCAGGGCGCGTGTTTCTTCGATCAACTGTCGCCAGGCGGCTACCGTTTGCGCCGCCCGTTCACCGTAGCGTTGCAGTGCCAGCGATTGGGTCTTGTCCAGGTTGGGCTCGGCCAGCGACAGGGAGGCAAGCCACAGACCAAAAGCCAGCAGCAGCGCGCACGCCCCCAGGCCGGGTCGGCCCAGGGCCGCCCTCAGACGCTCAGCCGAGAGTTTCTGCATGGCGAAATGGCGCCCGGGGAGCGGGTCCCGATCGTCGCGAAATTGCAACCCTGATTGACAACTGTCATATTTAGTCGGCCCTGCAAAATTCATTATTCAAAAAGCACCCTGCGCGGCATGACCAATAATCCGATCTTTTGCCACCACACCGCCGATCCAATTGTGCGCGCCAGCCAACCAAGAGCGCCCAAT